>WNFT01005839.1_pt1 | contig 10814 bp, 10 predicted proteins | sample 5400191 | NCBI WGS metagenome assembly WNFT01 (sample SAMN13153359, study PRJNA577476) | soil metagenome | isolation source: 80 cm saprolite under Madrone tree | place: USA:California | collected 2016-06-14
GGTAGCGAATCGCCTATCAACCCAGGACGTCAGCAGAGCCAGCCCGAGGACGATAAAGGTGACGCCGGCAATTCCGGCGGTGCTAAGTGTGGAGATGCTTACGGCATGAGACAGGTTCGTTGGCATGTCGGAGGGGGTGAAACTGGCGGCGGCCATGCCGGTGTAATGCATGACGGGGATCGCGCCACCCATCACGACGGCTCCGGCTAACTTTTCCCAGCCGATCCCTGTTTTCTCATCTCGGAAGTGAAAGGTAATCCATAGCGCAGCCAGAGAAATCAGAACCGCGAACATGACGGACAGGAAGACGAGAAAGGAATTAAACTGGCATATGGCAGGTAAACGCATGGCGGCCATTCCGATGTAATGCATGCTTGCGATACCCGCACCCATCAGGACACTTCCGGCGAGCGCTCGGAACCAACCCATTTTCTGCCGGCTCACCACGCCCAGCGCAACGACCGAAGCGAGAATGGCCGCAAACAGTGACAGCAGAACGGTCGGCCAATCGTAGGCCACGGGAATCGGCAGGATGAACGCCAGCATCCCAATGTAGTGCATGGACCAAATGCCGGTCCCCATCGCGCCAGCCCCGCCCAGCAGCCAAACCGCGCGAGTCCAACCGCCCGCGGCAGTTACACGACCTGCAAGATCCAGAGCAGCATACGACGCAAAGATGGCGATCAACACCGAAAGCGCCACGAGCGCGTAGTTGTATGAGCCAATCAAGTTCACGGCAGCCATGTGACTCCATCCGGTAGCCACGCGGAACAGTCGCGCCGCGCCGTAGCGAGATCGAGCCCGAGCCGGAAGCAGACAAAGGTTACCAACGCGAGAGCAATACCGCCGGCCAAACATTGAGCAACTGCACGCCAGACTCTATGCAAGTTCTGCGAGCTTCTTACGGCGGACAGCCTCGTCCCCAAGAATCTTCTCGATGCGGGAGCGCCTGCGGCGTTCATTCCTTCGCCTCGGATTTGCTGGGTAGGGCGAAATGAAAACTTGCGCCGCGCGGAGAGTTGTCGGCGGCCCATAAGCGGCCACCGTGCGATTCGACGATGGAGCGGCTGATCCGAAGTCCCATGCCGGTGCCATGAGATTTGGTGGTAAAGAACGCCGTGAAGATCTGGTCCTCCTGCTGCGGAGGCAGCCCCACGCCAGTATCGCTGATGGACACCAGAACTTGCTCGTCTTCCCCGCGCTCCGATTTGATGATTAGCTCCCGCGTCCCATCGACAACCTTCATCGCATCGATGCTGTTCATGATGAGGTTCATCATGACCTGCTGCAATTGCACGCGATCTCCCATGACTTGGGGAAGATCCGCCAGCTCCGTCCGGACTAGTATTTTGTACCGTGTTGCCTCGCTACGCAGGAGAACGATCATCTCTCGAATGGCTTCGTTCACATCAACCAACTCCCGTCGCGGAGTACCCTTCTTGAAGAGCAGACGGGTCCGGCTGATGATCTCCGCCGCGCGCATTCCGTCTTTCACGATTCTTGTGGCCGCCGCACGGGCCTCTTCCACATTTGGAGTGTCGCCCGCCAGCCACCGCAAGCAGGTATTGGCGTTGGTGACGGCAGCGGCAATCGGTTGATTCACTTCGTGTGCCAGGGAAGCTGTCAGTTCTCCCATGGTGGTAACCCGGCTGACGTGGGCCAGATCCGCCTGCGCCTCTTCGGCCCGCTTGCTGGCGCTGATGTCCATCGAGCTACCCACGAATTGCATCAACTCCCCGGATGCGTTCAAAACAGGATGGCCGACGGTGTGGATGTATTTGACCGTGCCGTCCGGAAGAAGGATTCGGAATTCCACTTCGTAATCCCCCTTTTCATCTATGGCTCGATCGATTGCCCCTTGCCACTTGGCTCGATCCTCTGGATGAATGCGCTGCAGCCGTTCTTCCCAAGCCGGAATGCCCTCTTTTGGGTCGAAGCCATAGATCCGATACCATTCCTCGGACAGATGCAGCGCGTCTCTTCCTGTTACCCGCCAAACCCAACTCCCCGTATGCGTGAGCCTCTGCGCTTCCGCCAAGTACGCCTCCCGACGCCGGAGCTCCTGAGTCAGCTGTTGCATTCTGGAAATCAGACGAGTGATGATGGCGGCGGTCGCAAGGAACGTAACCAGCGCTGCGACATCCAGCGGCCTGTCCATTCCTGCGCTTGAGGGTGGAGGAGCAAAGAAATACCGCAGGCACAAAGTGGCCGCAATTGCGATGACCGCCGACGAGACCAAATCTCCCGTCAGCGAAACAACCGCGACGATCATCAGATAAATAAGCGCGACTGCGCCACGATGAGTTTCAAAAGGCGCACCGACGAGAGTGACCAGCGAGAGTGCTACGCCTCCGAGCAGGATGCGTACGATGGATTGCCGGACCCTGTTGACGAAGCCGATCTTTGGCGCGAATGCCATGGCGATCATTCTGCCCATCCCTGCGTTCCTAAGTCCATGAATTCGCCTCCGAACCTAGAATCAGATCAGGAGATGTGGCAAACGACTTGAATGAATTGAGACGCGATTCTGGGCCGATGCGGTGATATTTGGCAAGATGGTTATTTCTCGCAACGCTTCCTTCCGGGTCGCGAGCAGCCTGCTCAATTTGAGTTGTGACCCTTCTGTTTTGTTACAGTCGTTCTTCGTTTCAGCCTCCCTTGTGGACAGGTAGCAGCTCGTAGCTCATCCAGTTCCATGGATGGAATGCCAACATTCCGACAGATTTGCGTAAGACCCACGCTGCCCAAAATGCCCGTGAATTGACCTATCCCCCATTCTGCCAGCCACTTCCAGGCTGTTGTCATCTCGAGCACCCTCTGGCCCTCCTGTTGCTTTGTTCAGGCTGTTCGAGCAAATGGCGGGGAGGATCGGAATCATGAAAACACTTGGTTCAATTGGCATAGGCCGAGATTCCGACGGCGCGTTAGTGGCTGCCGCAAAGTGCGGAGATACGCATGCCTTCGAGCAATTGGTTCTTCGTTACAAACGGAGAGTTTTTGCCTTGGCGCAGCGGATAACGAATAACCGCGAGGATGCCGAAGATGTTGTCCAGGACAGTTTTCACAAGGTTTTCCTCCACCTCGGCAGGTTTCAAGAAAAGTCGCAGTTTTCTACTTGGCTGACACGCATTGCCATGAATGAAGCCTTCATGTTGCTGCGGCGAAGGCGGGGAGTTCTCGAAGTCTTGCCGGAGACCACAGACGATGTACCGGAGTCGGCGTCGACGGCATTTGTTGACCAGCGTCCAAGCCCCGAAGAGTCTTGCTGGCGGCGCGAGCGTACCGACCTCTTGACCGAAGCGATCAATCGCCTAGGTCCAAAGTCTCGAAGAGCGATATTGCTCCGCAACATCGAAGAACGCTCTCTCGAAGAAACGGCTGAGATTCTAGGAACCTCAATCGGCGTCGTCAAATCACGTCTCTTTCAAGGCCGCCGGAAGCTACGTGGCACCCTGAATCCTGAACTCCTGCGGGGAGTTTATGCGGCCGGGGCGGAAACACAATACTGTTGAGCTCGAGACCCCGAAGAATCTCTTAGCATCCAGAAAACAAGTAGATTCCCGCAAGGCAACTTCTTTTCACCGTGATGCCGCCAGCTCGGGAACTCGGGAGAGCTTTTCATACTCCTCGTCAGCCAAGCGCAGTGAGGACGCCGCGACGTTCTGCTCAAGATGTTCGACCGAGGAAGTGCCTGGGATGGGCAGCATGATGGGAGATCGCCGCAGCAGCCAAGCCAGCGCTACCTGCGTGGGGCTCGCTCGGTGTGCTTGCGCGATTCGGTTCAGCACCTCGCCGGCAACTTTGCCTGCTCCCAGTGGGAACCAGGGAATAAAGGCAACTCCAGTTCGGTCACAATAGTCCACCACGTAGTCCCATTCGCGGTCAGCAAAGCTATACCGGTTCTGCACAGAAACGATAGGGACAATTCTGCGCGCTCGCACGATGTGCTCTAGCGTGACGTTGGACAACCCGATCAAGCGAATCTTGCCTTCGTTTCGCAGTTGAGCCAGAGTTTCCACCGAGGCCTCAAACGAGACGACGGGATCCGGAATATGCAGTTGATAAACGTCAATCTGGTCCAGGCGTAGCCTCTTAAGGCTTCCCTCAACCGCCGTGCGAAGGTGCGCGGGAGTTGCATCGTGGGTCCATTGATTCGGGCCGGGACGGTTCCAGCCTCCCTTGGTGGCGATTACCAGACCAGCCGGGTATGGAAACAGCGCTTCGGCAATCAGTTCCTCGTTTACGTGTGGACCGTAGGAATCCGCGGTATCGATGAAATTGATGTCAAGCTCCACGGCGCGGCGAAGAACCGCTAACGCCCCTTTGCGATCTTTTGGCGGCCCCCAGATGCCTTCGCCAGTAAGGCGCATGGCTCCGAAGCCAAGACGATGCACAGAAATTTCCCCGCCCAACGAAACGTTTCCAGCCGCTCTTGCAGAAAGCTCTTTCTCGTTCACGATTGACCTCCAGAAATTCTTTCTTTGACTTATCCCACGCTGACCCGTTCTCGGGAAGCGCTACGCCGTGATCTGGACTGAGGAGCTCAGCCTTCTCGCCACGAAAGACCGACCGGCAATGAGCTTCAATCCGCGCCGGATCGAGTCTGCCCATTGTTGGCGGAACTCAAATGACCTTGCTTTTCCATTTGCAGAATCACCGCCGAAAAATCTTGCTCCGCCCCTTCGTCCGATTGCCTTGCATTAACCTCAAAGGCAGCTCCCGCCGCGGGCATTCGCGCGCCAACGGCAGCCGCGAGGTTGAGAATTAGCCCGAAATCCTTGTTCATTAAACGTAGTGGAAATTGCGGGGTGTAGTCATTCTTCATCGCTCTTTCCAGTTTGCCGACGTGCGCAGGTGCCACCACCGCAGTCTCGGAAAGAACGTTCAGCAAACGATTGCGATCGAGACCAGCCTTCTCACCGAGTGCAACGGCTTCGGCAATCGCTTGCATTCCGATTCCCAGCAATGTGTTCACGACAAGCTTCATCGTCGCTCCGGAGCCGCTCGGCCCCAGGTAAAAATACTTTCGCGCGATCGTGCGAAAAATCGACTCCGCGGAGTCGAAGCAGTCCTTGTTTCCGCCCCCGAATAGCGTCAGCAAGCCTTTTTCCGCGGTCGGCGTACTCCCCGATATCGTCACATCGAGGACCTCAAGTCCACGCTCTGCACCTATTCTCGAGAGTTGCTGCGAGGTCTCGGGAGACACCGTGCTCATGTCGATGACCAGCGAGCCGCGCTGCACATTGGCGAACGCGCCGTCAGGTCCGCCATAAATGTTTAGGACCGCTTCATCGCTCGGTAGGCACGACAACACGACACTGCAACTGGAGGAAAGTTCCGAAACGCTCTGCGCGACGGTACCGTCATATTGAATTAGCTCCTCCGCCTTGCTGCGGTCCCGATCGTAGGCTGTCAGCTTGAAGCCGGATTCAAGCAACCTCCGCGCGATCGGCCGGCCCATGTAGCCGATCCCGACAAATCCGAGCTTGTTGTTTTCCTGGGTGATTGGTTTCATGAGGAATTGCCCTTTGGCTGGTGCATTTTCGATTTCAACTTCGACATTGGGCGAGAGCACGCGTTGTTCCGTTTTACGAAGAGAACTAAGTATTTATGCAAGATATTGGTAGCGCGGAAGATATGAGGCGCAAGGAAAGGAACACAACCTTCAGATCACGAGAGTCTTCTGTCGAATCCCTTGGACACTGTCAGCCTGTTGGAAATTGGATTGCACTCGTATGTAAGTCAATTCTACCGACGACTTCTTTTACCGCAAAAACGCTGTACCAGCGTGCTGACACCATTCTTCGCCCGCAAGCCCTCGCACCCAGTTTCCGTCGCTTCTGCTTGAGCTAGCTGTATCGCAAAGCATCAAATAGTTGAGCGTCTCTTCAGATAGGGAACACACTGAGTGCATGCTGGCACACACCGGCCGCTCTCGGCAAACGCGGCTACGGCTTTTCCTCAGGCGGCGGTAGCGCTATAAATTCTCGGTACAGCAGCAGGTCGTACACAATCTTCAGCGTTCCCGCGATGAAAAAAGGCAAGTCGATCAGCGCAGGCCGCGCAAACAGAAAACCCACAACTAAAGGACTGATTGCCGCGCCGGTCGTCCGCGCTACTCCTGTGATTCCCGCCGCCGCAGACCGTTCCTCCGCGCTAACCACCGCCATCGTGTAAGACTGCCTGGTCGGAACATCCATCTGGCTGATGCTGAAGCGCGCCAGCAGAGCCATCACCGCCAGCGGGAGATTCGGCATAAGCGGCACAAGCAATAGCAACACGTTGGACGGCAAATGCGTGACCACCATTGTGCGTATCAGCCCGAATCGCGCGGCAAGTCGCGAAGCCAACAGCGCCGAAACTCCCGACAGAATATTCGCCCAGAAAAAAATCACGCCCAGTGTCCCCGGATTTACGCCGAAGCGCAAATAGAACCAATAAGCCGCGAAACTCTGCAATACGAAGCCGCCGGCAAATGCGTCCAGCGCGAACAGTCCGGACAGCTTGACAACCACGTGCCGGGATTTTTGAATTCCAAATAATCGCCCCAAGCCTCGAGCAGCGTGCGGATCAGTAGCGCTGACTTCCGCATCCCGCGAAACGCGCATAAAGAGAAACGCCAGGACCAGGCCCAGCACGCTGTACAGCACCACCACGGCGCGATACCCGTTTACCTGCGATAGGGTTGTCTTCTGCAGAGTGTGAGAAAGCTCGCCGCCAAACAGCGCGCCCAGCGCGGTCGCAAATGAACCGGCCAGCGTGTACCACGCGAAAACTTCCGTCCTCGTTCGATCGGCAACCACGTGGGAAAGGGCGGCCTGCTCGATCGATAGAAACGGCCCGACCTCATTTCCACTGGGACTGATGACTCCGATCGTTCCCGCAATAACCAGCCAAAGGAAATTTCGCGTCAAAGCAAACACCAGGCCCGCAGCGGTCATGAGCAGTGCGCCCACTATGAGCATCCGCCGCCGGCCAATGCGATCTGCTTGCGTGGTAAGAAAGAGGGAAATTGCTGTGTCGCCGACGAGCGTCAGCGTGAGTAGCAGGCCCGTCTGGGATTCGCTCAGTCCAATCCCAACCAGGTAGAAAACCAATATCACAGAAATCAATCCGTAAGCGAAAAGCCGTATGAATCGCGTGAGGAAAAGCAGCCAGGCGTCGCGAGTCAAACTTTTTAGCGCGCCTGGGATCAAGAGAGGCTGAACATCCTTTCCTTCGACATCCTAATATTCACCCTGGCAGCGCGTATCAACACGCTCTCATCGCGCCGGCTCGACAGAAATCTTTTCCAGCGCAGCGCCGATTCCCGCGCCGACCGTTTCAGCGCTGCCCACTGACCAGAAGTGCATGAAGAACAGTCGCGGCTCCTCGGTCAGCATGTGGCTGTGCAGTGCGGTCACCGCGATCCCGTGAGTACGCAACTCCGTAATCACGGGATTCACCTCTGAGGCGGTAAGCACGAAATCCCCAGTCGTCGCCACACTCCCCTCGCCGGCCGCTTGAAAATTAATGGTTTCCGCCATGCCCGCAGCCGGCGGAATTGTCATGCCGCCCATAGTAATCTGGCCGGAGCGCGGCACTCCGTAACCCAAGACTCCTCCCCTGAATGCGCCTTTCCGCCCCAACTTCTTCTCGATCGCATCCACCCAGGTGGGAGGATTGGGCAACTCTTCGGAAGCAGCGGGTTTCTCCAGAGGTGTCTTCGACGCCGCGAGCGCCGCGTGTAGTTCTCTGGCCAGTTGCGCCGCATTTCCGTGCCCCATGTAATGCATGTACATCACGTGCGGCGTTTCCTCCGCCAGGTGATTGTGGATCGCAGTAATCTCGAATCCTGCGCCGCGCAATTTATCCAGCACCGGGTTGATTTCGCTCTCCAACAAAACCAGGTCGCCCATCACCATCGCGCTCTCGTCCGTTCCCAAAAACGCGGCCCACGAGCCCAGCGCGAGCCCCGGCTTGATGACCAGACCGTGTACGGAAACACGCAAGTCCGTCCTCGGAAATCCCACCTTATAGACGTCGCCAGCCTTCTGCCCGGAGCGGCCAAGCTGGCTATCAATCTTTGCAGTGTCCAATCCTTGCGCAGCAGCCGTGAATGGAATCAACGCCCCCGCCAAGACAAGAAACAATCGATGACCAACGATCATTGTTCTCCCCCTTGATTCTTGCACTGACACTTAGATGCTAAACTACGACGAAAGCGGATTTATTTCGAGCTCCACTGATCCTGCCCCCGGTGGCGGCCGTAATCGATCCAGAGTCTTGGCCGGAGGTTCCATGCCACGCTCACTTTACCTAGCGCTCGCCATCTCACTTAGTTTACTGCCACTTTCCGCGGCTCAGCAGCAGTCAACGTTTACCGTGGGCACCGCCACAGCCGACCGCGGCCAAAAAGCGACTGGTTTCATCGCCGTTCCCGCCGGTGTCGATCCTGGCACCCAAATTCCTGTGGTAATCGTGCGCGGCGCGAAGCCCGGCGCGCTGCTGGCTCTCGTCGCCGGCGCCCACGGCACCGAATACGCCTCCATCATCGCGCTTGAGGACCTCATCGCCACCCTCGATCCCACGCAAATGTCCGGAACGGTCGTCCTTCTCCCGCTCGTCAACATTCCTTCCTTCGAACAAAAAGTCCCCCATGTGAATCCTGTCGACAACAAAAGCATGAATCGCTTTTATCCCGGCAAAGAAGACGGCACGCAAACCGAGCGCGCCTCTTATCTCATCACCAAACAAGTCGTCGACCGCTGCGATTATCTCATCGACTTCCACGGCGGCGATCTCGACGAAAGCCTTCGCCCTTACACTTATTGGGTTGTTACCGGAAATGCGAAGCAGGACGCTTTCTCTAAGCAAATGGCGCTGGCCTTCGGGCTCGATCACATCATCATCTCCGACGATCGCCCCAAGGATCTGAACGCCACGAAATATTTGGACAATACCGCCGCCATGCGTGGCAAGCCGACAATCACCGTCGAAGCCGGTTACGCCGGCACCGTCGAAACCGACGACGTGGCCTCCCTCGTCCAGGGCACGCGCAGCGTCATGCGTCTGCTAAAAATAATTCCCGGCTCGCCGCACGCCATTGATCATCCTGTCTGGATCAACAGCCTCGCCGAAGTCACCAGCCCCGAAAGCGGTATCTTCTATCCGCTCGTCAAGCGCGACACCTACGTCGAAGCCGGGCGAAAACTCGGCGACGTCACCGACTATTTCGGCAAAGTCATCTTTGAGGCGCGCGCGCCTGTTTCCGGCGTGGTTCTCCACATCTGCGCGGTGCCTTCCATGAAAAAGGGCGACAACATCGCCAACATCGGGGTCATCGCCCCCAAAGCCCCATGATCTTTCTTCTCTGTGAATTCTGTGCCTTCTGTGGACTTTGTGTCTAAGTCTTCTGTTGCAGCGGCGACGTCACGTACCAGCTATTTCCAAACGCGTCCTTTACTCCACCGCTGCGCCCGTAAGGTTTGTCCGAGGGCGCATCGATAGAAGTAGCTCCCGCACGCAGCGCCCGCGCATGCATCGCATCCGCATCGTCCACGTGCAAATGTAAATGGCAAGGCATGGGCTGGAATTCGCCGTGCGCTTCATCGACTTCCAGCGTATTGTCTCCAATCTGAATCGTCGCGTGCAGCACGTGTCCTTCCGGCGATAGTGGCACGTGGCCCGTGACCACTCCACCAAACGCGTTCTCCAGAAATGGAATCATCTTTTCCGAATTATGCAGATGCAGATACGGCTGTACGCTTGGCACTCCCTCCGGACCCGGAGTCCATCCTTGTTTCATCGAGACGTACCACACATTCCCGAACGGATCTCGTACCGCTCCCTGCCGGTCGCCAGACACGTGGTCCCCGACCTCGTAAATGGAAGTCGCGCCCGCTTCTATCGCCCGCGCATAGAACGCGTCCGCATCCTCAAAGTACAAATGAATCGCCATGGGTGCCGCAGGGATCTGCTCATACGCGTCAGCCAGTTCAATAATCGAATTTCCGATCGCCACCTCCGCATGCATGATCAACTCCGAACCCGGCTCTCGCCCGACGCGAAAGCGTTCCGTTCCGGCAAACGCGTTCGTCAGAAATTCGATGAATTCGCCCGCCCGAGGCACGATGATGTACGGCGCAATTGTGTGATACCCGCTGGGCATCGTCTCTGCTTGTTTCGACCCATCGGATGAAATTGCTTGTTTCGCTGCATTTTCCATCTTTTCTCCCCTTTCTAAATCAGCCCTAAGTCTTACTTTGAAATCTTCGCGAGGCAAGTCGCGCAGGTCGCGAGCGATGCGCAACAGCGGCGCAAGGCTTGGATCGAATCCTTTGCCTAGGCTCACAAGCCGGCCGTCGGGCCGCGCCAGCATCACCTGAACCGCTTGTTCAAGCTGATCGATTAGAGAGCGCTTAGGCATGTGCACCCTCCATCTGCGACCTGAGCTTCTCCAACGCGCGAAACTGCAGTTGCTTCACCGCTCCTTCGCTTTTCCCAAGCTGCTGCGCGATCTCCCGAATGCTCCTTTGCTCAACAAAACGCTCGAAAACGATCCGCCGCTGCTCGCTAGGCAGTTTGTCAACCAATCGAAACAGCCGCGCACGAGCCTCAATCGCCTCTTGCTCAGGTTCGCCGCTCGGTTCCGGTGGATCTTCCACATTCCTCGGCTCACGCGCTGAACGCTTGGCAAGATCGAAGACAGCGTTCGCAGCGATGCGGAACAGCCACGCTCCGAAAGGGGTGCCCCTCCATTCATAGCTCTTCAGATTGGCCAGCGCCTTGTGAAAAACCTCCGAAGTCAGATCCTCCGCTTTATCGCGGTCGCG
>WNFT01006930.1_pt1 | contig 10814 bp, 6 predicted proteins | sample 5400191 | NCBI WGS metagenome assembly WNFT01 (sample SAMN13153359, study PRJNA577476) | soil metagenome | isolation source: 80 cm saprolite under Madrone tree | place: USA:California | collected 2016-06-14
GAGGTGACCCGCGTCGCCCGCGAGGTCGGCACGGAAGGAAAGCTGGGGGCCAGGCGGAAGTCCCGGGAGTGGCGGGCGTGTGGAAGGCCCTCACCGACAACGTGAACTTCATGGCCCGCAACCTCACCACCCAGGTGCGGGGGATCAGCAAGGTCGTGACCGCCGTGGCGAACGGAGACCTGGCGCAGAAGCTGACCGTCGACGCCAAGGGCGAGGTCGCTGCGCTGGCGGAGACGATCAACGCCATGACCGATACGCTCTCCACCTTCACCGAGCAGGTCAGTGGCGTCGCCCGCGAGGTGGGCATCGAGGGCAAGCTGGGCGGGCAGGCGAAGGTGCCGAACGCGACGGGCACCTGGCTGCAGCTCACCGACAACGTGAACCAGCTCGCCGCCTCGCTCACCACGCAGATCCGGGCCATCTCGGAAGTGGCCACGGCGGTGACCAAGGGCGATCTCACCCGCGCCATCACCGTCGGGGCGCAAGGCGAGGTGGCAAGGCTCAAGGACAACATCAACCAGATGATCTTCAACCTGCGCGAGACCACGCAGAAGAACCAGGAGCAGGACTGGCTGAAGACGAACCTGGCGAAGTTCAGCTCGATGATGCAGGGCCAGAAGAACCTGGACACGGTCTCGCGGCTGATCATGTCCGAGCTCACCCCGCTGGTGAGCGCGCACCATGGGGCGTTCTTCATGGCGGACCAGGACGGCCCCTTTCCCGTGCTGAAGCTGGTCTCGACCTACGCCTACAAGGAGCGCAAGAGCGTCGCCAACCGGTTCCACTTCGGCGAGGGACTGGTCGGGCAGTGCGCGCTGGAGAAGAAGCCCATCCTGCTCACCCGGGTCCCACACGACTACATCCAGATCAGCTCGGGCCTGGGCGAGGCCCCGCCGCTGAACATCATCGTGCTTCCGGTGCTGTTCGAAGGCGTGGTGAAGGCGGTGATCGAGCTGGCCTCGTTCAATCCATTCAGCGCCATCCACCAGATCTTCCTCGACCAGCTCACCGAGTCGATCGGCGTGGTCCTGAACATGATCGGCGCGAACATGCGGACGGAGCAATTGCTGCAGCAGTCCCAGACCCTGACCCAGGAGCTGCAGAGCCAGTCGAACGAGCTGACCGTCCAGCAAGAGGAGCTGAAGCGCAGCAACGCCGCGCTGGAGAAGCAGGCCCTCGAGCTGGAGGAGAAGGCCAAGCAGCTCGAGGAGCAGAACGCGAGCATCGAGGTGAAGAACCGCGAAGTCGAGCTGGCGCGCGCCAGCCTGGAGGAGAAGGCGGAGCAGCTCTCGCTCATCTCCAAGTACAAGAGCGAGTTCCTGGCGAACATGAGCCACGAGCTGCGCACGCCGCTCAACTCGCTCTTGATCCTCGCCAAGCTGCTCGCCGACAACAAGGACGCCAACCTCTCCGAGAAGCAGGTCGAGTACGCGAAGACGATCTACGCGAGCGGCGGCGACCTCCTCACGCTGATCAACGAGATCCTCGATCTCTCCAAGGTGGAAGCCGGCAAGATGCAGATCGAGCCGCGCGACATCGCCCTGGGCGATCTGCGGGACTACTTCGAGCGGACCTTCCGTCCGGTGGCGGAGCAGAAGGGCCTGGAGTTCGGGATCGAGCTGCGCGAAGGCCTCCCCTCGCACATCCGCACCGATCCGCAGCGCCTGCAACAGGTGCTCAAGAACCTGCTTTCGAACGCCTTCAAGTTCACGGAGCAGGGCAGCGTCCGCCTGCTGATGGAGGCGGCGTCGGATCGCGCCCACCTCGAGTCGGACGTCCTGCACCGGGCGCACGCCGTGCTCGGGTTCTCGGTGACCGACACGGGCATCGGCATCGCCCGCAACAAGCAGAAGATCATCTTCGAGGCGTTCCAGCAGGCGGACGGGACCACCAGCCGCAAGTACGGCGGCACCGGCCTGGGCCTTTCCATCTCGCGCGAGATCACCCGCCTGCTCGGCGGCGAGATCGTGGTGGAGAGCGAGCCGGGAGAGGGGAGCACGTTCACCCTCTACCTGCCCGATACGTATGTCGGATCGGAGCCCGCGATGGAGGACCATGCGGCACGCGCGCGGGCCCGCGCGGCAGCCGAGCAACTCGCCGAACGCGAGCAGCCCTGGCCAAAGCCGGCGGCGGGCTTCCTCACGGAGGCGGCGCCGCCGCCCGTCGAGGAGACCGTCCAGCGACCGATCGAGGACGATCGCGAGCACCTGCGAGAGGGCGACCGGGTCCTCCTCATCATCGAGGATGACCTGAAGTTCGCCCGGATCTTGGTGGGAATGGCGCGCGAGAAAGAGTTCAAGGCGGTCGTGGCCACGCGCGGCGATACCGGGCTCGCCTTGGCGAACGAGCTGCAGCCGGCGGCGATCACACTGGACATCCAGCTTCCGGTGGTCGATGGCTGGAGCATTCTCGATCGGCTCAAGCGCAACCCGCGCACGCGGCACATCCCGGTGCACGTGATCTCCATCGTGGAGAAGACCAAGAAGGGTGCGGTGATGGGGGCGTTCGCTTATCTGGAAAAACCGGTGAGCAAGGAAGCCCTGGAGGGAGCGTTCACGCACATCTCCAGCTTCGTCAACAAGAAGGTGAAGAAGCTGCTGCTGATCGAGGACGATTCCGCGCAGCAGCAGGGCATTTCCGAGCTTCTGCGCGGCGAGGACGTCGAGGTGACGGCGGTCGCGACCAGCCGGAAGGCCTTCGAGAAGCTGGAGGCGGAGACGTTCGACACGGTGGTGCTCGATCTGATGCTGGAGGACGAGGACGGCGAGCGTTTCCTCGAGGACTTCAAGAACCAGCCCAGGTTCCAGGACGTGCCGGTGGTCGTGTACACCGGCAAGGAGTTGTCGAAGAAGGAGGAGGCGCGGCTGAAGAGATATGCCGAATCGATCATCCTCAAGAGCGGCACGAGCTCGCCGGAGAAGCTGCTCAGCGACACGGCCCTCTTCCTCCATCGCATCGACGAAAAGCTTCCGGCCAAGGCGAAGGAGGTCTTGCGCGGCCAGCGGGAGCAGGGCGAAAACGTGTCGGGGAAGAAGGTGCTGATCGTCGACGACGACGTCCGCAACATCTTCGCGCTCACCAGCGTGCTGGAGAGCTACGGGCTCGACGTGCTCTACGCCGAGAACGGAAGGGACGGCATCGCCGTGCTGGATCGGCATCCTGACGTCGACGTCGTGCTGATGGACGTGATGATGCCGGAGATGGACGGGTACGAGACCATGCGCGCCATCCGCCGCGATCCGGCGCACAAAGCATTGCCGATCATCGCCATCACGGCCAAGGCGCTGAAAGACGACCGCGAGAAGTGCATCCAGGCAGGCGCATCCGACTACTTGCCGAAACCGGTGGAGGCAGACAAGCTGCTCGAACTGATCCGGCTCTGGGCGAGGTGATGAACGGAAAGGCCCCATCGACGCCGCCTGTCGTCATCGGTGGCGGCTCGCGGTCCTTCGAGGCGGATGCGCCACCGGCGCGCATCCTGATGGTCGACGACCATCCGCCGAATCTGATGGCGCTCGCGGCCATCCTCGAGCCGCTCGCCCAGGAGCTGGTGCACGCGCATTCCGGCGAGGAGTCGCTGCGGTACCTGCTCGAGTCGGACTTCGCCCTGATCCTGATGGACGTGCAGATGCCCGGGCTCGACGGCATCCAGACCGCCAAGCTGATCAAGGAGCGCCGGCGCAACCGGCACATCCCCATCATCTTCCTCACCGCCATCCACAAGGACCCGGCGTACATCTTCCGCGGTTACAAGGAAGGCGCGGTCGACTACCTGCTCAAGCCGTTCGACCCGGAGATCCTGCGCGCCAAGGTGTCGGTCTTCGTGGATCTCTGGCGCAAGAACGAGCTGCTCCGCCAGCAGGACGCGATGCTGCGGGCGCGCGACCTGTTGGAGGTGGAGAAGCGGGGAGAGCTGCGCTTCCGCGTCCTTACCGATTCGATGCCGCAATGCGTCTGGGCGGCCGGCCCCGACGGCGAGATCTACTACTGCAACCGCGTCTGGCGCGAGTACGCCGGCGACGATGCGGGAATGACGTTCTTCGATGCCGTGCCGGAGGAGGACTCCGAGGAGGTCCGCCGGACCTACCGCGCCGCCATCCGCTCCGGCCAGCCGATGGACCGCGAGCAGCGCCTGCGCCGCAAGGACGGCGAATGGCGTTGGCACCTCTGCCGGCTGGTGCCGGAGCGCGACGAGCACGGCCGCATCATGGGCTGGATCTGCACGGCGACGGACATCGACCAGCAGAAGCGCATCGAGGAGGCGAATCGGCTGCTCCTCGCCAGCGAAAGCGAGGCGCGCAAGCAGGCGGAGGTCGCGAACCGGACCAAGGACGAATTCCTCGCCACGGTCTCGCACGAGCTGCGCACGCCCCTCAATGCCATCCTCGGCTGGACGCGCATGCTGCGGACCGGCGCCGTGGAGCCCAAGGCCCTCGCGCGCGTGCTGGAGACCATCGAGCGCAACGCCCGCGCGCAGACCCAGCTGGTGGAGGACATCCTCGACGTCTCGCGCATCATCGCCGGCAAGCTCCGGGTCTCCGTCCGGAGGATGGACCTGCACTCGGTCGCGCGCGGGGCGATGGATGCGGTGCGTCCCGCCGCCGAGGCGAAGGGCGTGGTCCTCGCTGCCGACCTGCGGCCCGATACGGAAGAATTCTGCGGCGATCCCGACCGGCTGCAGCAGGTCGTCTGGAACCTGCTCACCAACGCGATCAAGTTCACGCCCAAGGACGGACGGGTGGAGCTGCGGATCGAGCGCGTGCGGTCCGACGTGCGGATCTCGGTGAGCGATACCGGTGTGGGGATCGCGACCTCGTCGCTCGATCACGTCTTCGATCGGTTCTGGCAGGCAGACAGCTCGATCACGCGCGCGAGCGGCGGTCTCGGGCTCGGCCTCGCCATCGTCCGGCACCTCGTGGAAGTGCACGGCGGCACGGTCCGCGCCGAGTCGGAAGGAGAAGGAAAGGGCGCGCGCTTCACCGTTCTGTTGCCGCTGCGGGCCGTCGCCCCCGCGTCCGAGCCGGAACAGCCGAGCTCTGAAGCCGGGCCCCGGCCGCCACCGTGCCAGATGCCCGCGGAAACGCTTCTCGAGGGTCTGGACGTCCTGGTGGTCGACGACGAGCGGGATGCGCGCGATCTGATCGCCGCGGTGCTGAAGAAGTGCGGCGCCCATATCCGCACCGCTTCCACCGTGGACGAGGCAGTCGCCCTCGTCCGCGAGCGCCGTCCGGACGTGCTGCTGTCCGACATCGGCCTTCCCAACGAAGACGGATTTGCGCTCATCCGCAGACTGCGCGACATCGACCCCACGATCCGTTCCGCCGCGCTCACGGCGTACGCCGGGGCGGACGCCAGGCACCAGACCCTGGAGGCGGGATTCCACGCCCATGTGGAAAAGCCCGTCGAGCCGGTCGATCTCGCCTTGGTGGTCGCCTCGCTCGCGGGCCGCGTGCCTGCCCCTTTGCCCGAGCGGGAACCGCTGGAGCAGAAAGCCAGCGCCGGATAGCCCGGGCCGCCGAAGGCGGCTTGGGGCTAGTCTTCATCGCAAACGCTCGCAGGCAGGTCATGGAAATGGGTTCTGGCCCCTCCGTCAAGCTGAACGCCGTCGAACTGCCGCCGCGCGCACCCGGCCTCTCGCGCACCCTCGTCCTCCTCCACGGATACGGCGCGGACGAGCGCGACCTGCTCCCGATCGCGCACGAGCTCGACCCCCGTCTGCGCGCGGTCTCGCTGCAAGGCCCGATCGCGCTCGGCGGCCCGATGCGGGCCTGGTTCAATCTGTCTCAGGACCCGGCCGGGCGGATCTCGTTCGACGCCGAGGAGGCGCGCGCCGCCGTGGGGACGGTCACGGCGGCCGTGGAGGAGATCGCCGCGCAGTCGCCACGCCCCCTCTTGCTCGGGTTCAGCCAAGGCGCCGGAATCGCCCTCGGCGTCGCGCTGCTCCGTCCGGATCTGGTCGCGGGGGTGGTGTCGCTCTCCGGTGTCGCGCGCGCCCTGGAGGACCGCGACCACGCTCCAGCGGAGAAGCTTCGCGGCTTCCCGGTCTTCGCCGCCCACGGCCTCTTCGATCCTTTGATCCCCATCCACCTCGGCCGCGGCCTGCGCGACACGCTGGTTTCCCTGGGCGTTTCCGTCTCCTGGCACGAATACCCGATGGGGCACATGGTCGTCCGGGAGGAAATCGAAGCCGCCCGGTCATGGTTGAAGGAGGTTGCATGAGGAAGCCATGGCCATAGAGATCGAGCGGAAGTTTCTCGTGAAGAAGGAGCTGCTCCCGAAGCAGCTTCCGGAAGGCGACGAGCTCGAGCAAGGCTACTTGAGCGTGGAGCCGACGGTGCGGGTGCGGCTGGTCACCGGGCCCGACGGGACCCGGCATGCGGAGCTCACCATCAAGGGCAAAGGGCAGGTCTCGCGTCCGGAATTCAATTACCCGATCCCCGACGAGGACGCGGAGGCCCTGCTGCGAATGTGCTCCCGTGCGCTGCGCAAGGTGCGCCGCAAGCTGGGCCGTTTCACCCTCGATCACTTCCGCGAGCGCGATCTCTGGCTGGCCGAGATCGAGCTCGGTGACGAGCGGGAGAGCTTCGAGCGTCCCGCCTGGCTCGCCGAAGAGGTCACCCAGGATCCCGAATACACGAATGCGCGCCTTGCTACCCCGCGGCGCGCGGGATAGGCAGGCGCCGGAGGCGTCCATGCGCAGGATCGCAGCGATCTGCTCTCTGACCCTGGCATTCGCGGCCCGGGCCACCGACCCGGAGATCAAGTTCGAGAAGTACAAGCTGCCAAACGGCCTGACCGTGATCCTGAGCGAGGACCATCGCCTGCCCCAGGTGGCGGTGGACATCTGGTATCACGTCGGCGCCGCCAACCAGACCCCGGGCCGAAGCGGATTCGCCCACCTGTTCGAGCACATGATGTTCTCGGGCTCCAAGCACGTGCAGCCCTCGCCCTGGCAGGTGCTGGAGAGCGTCGGGGCCTCCGGCGTGAACGGCACCACCGACTTCGACCGGACCAACTACTTCGAGGTGGTCCCTTCGAACCAGCTCGCCGCCGCCCTCTGGATCGAGTCGGACCGCATGGGCTATCTCCTCGACACGCTGGACGAGCAGAAGCTGCGCACGCAGCGCGACGTCGTCTCCAACGAGAAGCGCCAGAGCTACGAGAACCGCCCCTACGGGACGGCCGGGTTGCGCGTCTGCGATCTGCTCTTTCCCAAGCCACACCCGTATTACGAGTGCGTCATCGGGGACATCGCGGACATCCAGGCCGCATCGCTCGCCGACATCCGGCAGTTCTTCCGGACCTGGTACGGTCCGCAGGACGCGTCGCTCGCCATCGTCGGTGACTTCGATCCGAAAGTGGCCAAGGAGCTGGTCGACAAGTACTTCGGCCCCATCCCGCGCGCCGCGGACATGAAGCGGCCCGAGCTACCGCAACCTCCCATCGGGCAGATGGTGAGGGAGACCCTCGAGGACAAGCTCGCGGAGATGCCGAGGCTGATCCTCGTCTGGAAGGGCGTGCGGCATTACACCGACGAGGAGCCCTCCGGCGACGTCCTCGCGGACGTGCTCGGCGCCGGGAGGACTTCACGGCTGTACAAAGCGCTCGTGTTCGAGAGGCAGCTCGCGTCCGGGGTGAACGCGGGAAATGCGAGCTACGGTCTGGGAGGATGGTTCCAGATCACCGTCACCGCCGCGCGGGGCCACACCATCGAAGAGATCCGTCCCGTGGTCGACCAGATCGTCGTCGACCTGCAGCAGCAGGGACCGACGCTCGCGGAAGTGGAGCGGGCGACACGGAACATCATCGCCAACCAGCTGCGCACGGTGGAGAGGATCGGCGGATTCGGGGGCAAGGCCGACCTGCTCAACCACTACGAAACGTTCCTCGGCGACCCCGGATACCTTCCGCGCGACCTCGCCCGTTACCGGGCGGTCACGCCGCGGTCCGCGCAAGACTTCGCGCGAAAGTACCTCTTCCCGTCCGAGCACGTCGAGCTGGACGTGATCCCCGCCCCGAAGCGGTCCGCCAGCGCCGGAGGAGGTCGGGAATGAAGCGCTTCCTCATCCTCGCATCGCTTACCATTGCCTGCGCGGGATCGCGGCAGGGGGCGAAGAGCGCCGCACAGCAAGGCGCGCCACCGGCCGAGCACCAGCCGGCGCCGATCGCGGCCCAAGGTCCCGCGGCCCAGCCGGACGGCGGCGTTCCCGCGCAGCAGATCGGCAAGCAGACCGAGAAGGCCCCTGAGCCCGCGGCGGCACCGCCCCCGGCGGCGGAGACGGCGCAACCCGCCCCCAACGCGGTGGCTGAAACGCCGCTGATGCCGGACGAGCCGTTTCGGGCCCAGGTCCCGCCGCCACTCGCGCGCCAGCCGCACTTCGATCCGCCCGTTCCCGTGCAGAGGAGACTGAAGAACGGCGCCAGGGTGCTGATCGTCGAGAACCACAGCCTGCCCCTGGTCGCCGTCAGCGTGCGCTTCCTCCACGGAATCGACGCCGATCCGATGCAGAAGCCAGGGCTCGCTGATTTCGTCGCGGACATGGTCGACGAGGGCACGAAGACGCGCTCCGCCGAGAAGCTGGCGGAGGAGATCGAGGACCTCGCGGCGCACCTCGGCGCAGGCGTGTCGCTGGAGACGGCGAACGTGGGCCTCAACTGCCTCACCGAGACGCTTCCCAAGGCGCTGGAGCTGCTCGCGGACGTGGTGGAAAACCCCGCTTTCCGCGACGAGGACGTCGAGCGGGTGCGCCTGCTCAAGCTCACCGCCTTGGAGCAGAAGAAGGCGAATCCGGGCGCGCTCACCGCGGATCAGGCGGCGCGGATCCTCTACGGTCCCGAGCATCCCTGGGGTCAGCCTGCCGGGGGAACACCGCAGTCCATCGGCTCGATCACCGCCGCCGATCTCGCCGCCTTTCACGCCCGCTGGTGGGTGCCGAACGACGCGGTGATCTCCGTCGCCGGCGACGTGAAGGCCGCGGAGATCGTCCGGCTCCTCGAGGAGAAGTTCGCTTCCTGGAAGCCGCATCCGCTGCCCCGTCTGGCCTTGCCGCCTTTTCCCAGGCTCACCCGGCGCGAGATCTTCGCCTTGGAGAAGCCCGGAACGACCCAGGCGCAGGTGTGGGTGGTGGGGCGGCTCTTCAAGGCGACGGATCCAGACGCGATCCCCATGCGCGTCGCCAATCTGACCTTGGGAGGCCTGTTCACCAGCCGCCTGAACATGAACCTGCGCGAGAGGCACGGATACACGTACGGCGTGGGGTCTTCGGTTTCGCTCATGCGGCGGAGCGGGACGTTCTCGGCGCGCGGCGGCATCGTGGCGAAGAACACCGTGGAGGCGGTGACCGAGTACGAGAACGAGCTGCAGACCTTCTCCAACGGCGAGGTCTCCGCGGAGGAGCTTTCCTCGTCCAGGGAAGCGCTGGTGCGCGGACTGCCGGCGGCGCTGGAGACGAACGACGCGGTGGCCGGCGCGATGGGAAACCTCGTCTCCCTCGGGCTGCCGCTCGACTACTATCGGACCTTCGCGGCGAGAGTCGAGAAGGTCTCGCGCGCGGACGTCAGGCGTGTGGTGAGGAAGTGGATCACGCCGGCGAGGTGGCCGGTGGTGATCGTCGGGCCGGTCGAGCAGAGCAAGGAGGCGCTGGAGAAGCTCAACCTCGGGCCGGTGTCGATTGCGCCGGCGGTGCCTGGGGGAAAGCCGTCTGCGGCCGCTGAGTGATTGTCGTTCGCAGTGGGCCGCCCACGGCCACGTCGCCGTCGCCGTCAACGCTCACGATCACGATCACGTCAACGATTGACGTCGACGGCCGCATTTAGAGCGCGCGGTGCACGGCATATCGGGCAATGGCCCGCAGATCGTCGGCCACCCTCTCTGGTACCGCCGGCGAGTCGAGCGCGCGCAGCGCGTCGTCGCAGAACCGCTCTGCGTCGGCGCGGGCGGACGCTTCCGCCCCGCTGCGGCGGAGGATGCCCCGCAGCTCCTCCACGTCGGCGTCGGCCTTGCCGAGCTGCGACCACCGTCCATTTGCCTTCGCGCAGATCGCCGGCGTTCGGCTTCCCGGTCACTTCCGGAGCGCCGAACGTCCCCAGCAGATCGTCCGCGATCTGGAACCCGACCCCGAGCGGGCGCGCGTACGCGCTGAGGGCGTCGAGGAGCGCTTGCGGCGCCGCGGCCAGCGTGGCGCCCAGGTGCAACGGCAGCTCGAAGGTGTAGGTGCCGGTCTTGGCCCGCTGCACTTCCATGATCTCGCGCGCGGAGAGCTCACGCGCGTGCGGCCCGCGCAGGTCCGCCATCTGGCCGGCGATCACCTGCTCGACGGTACGAGCGGCCAGAGGCGCTCCCGGGCCGAGAAGCTGGTACGCCCAGGACTCGCAGAGGCTCCCGCAGAGCAGGGCGAGGCTTGCCCCGAGATGATCGCCGCCGAGCGCGCGATGCAGCGTCGGTCCTCCGCGGCGCACGTCGTCCTGGTCCATGAAATCGTCGTGGATGAGCAGGTAGGCGTGGAGCAGCTCCACGCCGATCGATGCGTCGAGCGCCGCCTCTCGCTGCCCCCCCGCGGCCTCGTGGCCGGCGATGAGCAGGGCGCCGCGCAGCCGCTTTCCCCCGCGCAGCAGGTAGTCGCGCAGCGCGGCGGCGACGTCGCTCAGATCGACCGGCAGCGCCTGCAGCGCTTGCAGCTTGCGGTCGAGGAAAGCGCGCAACCGGGGCTCGGCGATCCGCGAGTACTCGACGATGCAGCGCGGCGCGTCCAGACGTTACGTCGCTTCGGCGGAAGGTCCGCGGGCGGCTACCATCTTGGCGAGGATCTCCTGCG
>WNFT01006978.1_pt1 | contig 10814 bp, 9 predicted proteins | sample 5400191 | NCBI WGS metagenome assembly WNFT01 (sample SAMN13153359, study PRJNA577476) | soil metagenome | isolation source: 80 cm saprolite under Madrone tree | place: USA:California | collected 2016-06-14
CCTGACGCCGTCCGATATGCGGGCGCCGTAGCTGATCAAGCCGCCGGCGGCTGTGAACTCGCTGGTGTGATAGATCGTGGGAATGGCGTAACGCGCCACCAAACCGACCAGGAGCTTCGCCTTGGCGATATAGGCGGGATCGTCGCTGATCAGCAGCGCTCCCACGCGCTCGCGCGCAAAAGCGGCGAAGGCGCCTTCGATCTCGGCGTCGCTGTCGGCCTGGGCCACGCTGATGGGCTGGCCGAGCGCGCGCGCCGCAGCCCGCAGGCCCTCGGTATGCTCGGTGGCGTTGGCGTTGCTCGGGTTGACCAGTATTCCGACCACGCCGGCGGTCGGAACCAGCTCGCGCAGGAGTTCCAGGCGCTTGGCGCCGAGCGACCCGAAATAGTTCGAGAAGCCGGTCAGGTTGCCGCCGGGCCGGCTGAGGCTGGGGACGAGGCCGAACGCCACCGGGTCGGCGCCGCTGGTGAAGACGATGGGAATCGTCTGCGTGGCGGCCTTCGCCGCCAAAGCCGCCGGCAGGGCGAACGCAACGATCACCCTCGCCGGCAGGGCCACCAGTTCGTTGGCGAGGCCGGGAAGCCGCTCGTAGTGGCCGTCCGCGGCGCGAACCTGAAGGGCGATGTTGTCGCCGTCCCTGAACCCTGCCTCTCGCAGGACCGCTCGCAATTGGTCGATCGAGTAATAATTCGTGGTCGTGCCCGCCAGCAGCACGCCAATGATCGGCACGTCCGGAGCCTGCGCCCTCGCGCCTAGCGGGCCGGCAGCGAACAGACCGCCGGCAAGAAGCGAGAACGCTCGCCGCCTCATTTGATCGACATCAGCCCCCGAGCGCACTCCCGGAACGCACTTCACTATTTTGCGCAGTAGAAAACCCGAGATCAATTGTCGTTTCCTTGAAAACGGGAAATAGTCGCCGATATGCCCATTGCACGGACAACCGATAGCGACAAGGCGCGCCTCGACGATGCGGCGCGCGCCGGCTGGCTTTACTTCATCGCCGGTCATACGCAGGACGAGATTGCCAAACGGCTAAAAGTGTCGCGAGCGACCGCCCAGCGCCTGGTCTCGCTCTGTCTGTCCGAACGGTTGATCACCTTTCGGCTGGAACATCCCATTGCCGCGTGCATGGATCTGGCCAAGCGGCTGATCGACAAATTCGAGCTGCGCATCTGCGAAGTCGCGCCGACGGTTCCGGCGTCGCCCACGGCCGTCGTCGGCGTGGCCGAGCGCGCCGCCAGTTTTCTCGAAGCGACGCTGCGGAGCGACAAGCCGACCATCGTGGCGATCGGCACCGGCCGGGCCATGCGGGCGGCCGTCGAACAGGTGCAGCCCATGGATTGCCCCGATCACCAGCTTGTGTCGCTGGTCGGCAACATATCGACCGACGGTTCGGCCACTTTTTTCGACACGGTCGCGCGTCTCGCCGACCTCACCAAGGCCCGACACTATCCGATGCCTCTGCCTGTTCTGATGTCGTCCGAACGCGAACGCGAGCAGGTGCTGAAGATGGGCCCGATCACGAAAGTCCGTGCCATTGCCGCCAAGGCGGATTTGCGCCTTCTGGGCGTGGGCCAGATGGACAAAAACGCGCAGTTCCACGTCGACGGCTTCATCAGCCGCGACGAGCTCCTGGAGCTGATGCGGCTGGGCGCCGTCGGCGAACTGACCGGTTGGGCCTATGACGCCGAGGGCCGTTTCATCAAGGGCGGCACCAACAAGCGCCTCACCAGCGTTCCCCACCCCGCACCGGCCGCCGCCCTGACCGTCGCCGCCGCCCTCGGACCCGCGAAAGTGCCGGCAATCCTTGCCGCCTTGAAGGGGCGGCTGATCAACGGCCTGATCACCGACGAGGCGACTGCACAGGCCCTGTTGTCGCGCTGATATTCATCGGCGGCGCTTGACAAGCCGAAATGCCGGCGTGAGCATATGATCAAAGCGTGGGCATATGCCCAACGCGCAGTCTTGGGAGGAATCTGTGAAGCACCGCATCAGCGCCTTTGCAGGCGTCCTGTCAGTCCTCGTCGCCGTCCCGGTTTTCGCCCAGACCACGTTGACCATCGCCACGGTCAACAACAGCGACATGATCCGCATGCAGGGCCTGACCAGCCAGTTCACGGCCAAGAATCCGGACATCAACGTCAAATGGGTCACGCTGGAAGAGAACGTGCTGCGCCAGCGGGTCACGACGGATATCGCCACCAAGGGTGGCCAGTTCGACGTGCTGACGATCGGCACCTACGAGGTTCCGATCTGGGCCAAGCAGAACTGGCTTGTCACCCTCGACAAGCTCCCCCCTGACTACGACGTTGCCGATCTTCTGCCCAAGATACGCGACGCGGTCTCGGTGGGAGGCAAGGTCTACGCCGCGCCCTTCTACGGCGAGAGTTCGATGGTCATGTACCGGACCGACCTGTTCCAGAAGGCCGGTCTTACAATGCCGGAGTCGCCGACATGGGATTTCGTCATCAACGCCGCCAAGAAGGTCACCGACAAATCGGCCGGCGTCTATGGCATCTGCCTGCGCGGCAAGGCCGGCTGGGGCGAGAACATGGCCTTCCTCACCGCCATGTCCAACTCGTTCGGCGCGCGCTGGTTCGACGAGAAGTGGCAACCGCAGTTCAACGGCCCCGAATGGAAGAAGACGCTGACGACCTATGTCGACCTGATGAAGGAGGCCGGTCCCCCGGGTGCGAGCTCCAACGGCTTCAACGAGAACCTCGCTCTGTTCAACGCCGGCAAATGCGGCATGTGGATCGACGCCACGGTCGCGGCGTCTTTCGTCACCAATCCCAAGGATTCGAAGGTCGCCGACAAGGTGGGCTTCGCGCTCGCGCCAAACGCCGGCCTTGGCAAGAACGCCAACTGGCTGTGGGCCTGGAACCTTGCCATCCCGGCCGGCTCCAAGAAGGTCGATGCGGCGGAGAAGTTCATCGCTTGGGCAACCAGCAAGGAATACACCCAGCTCGTCGCCGCCAAGGAAGGCTGGGCCAACGTTCCTCCAGGTACGCGCACCTCGCTCTACCAGAATCCGGAGTATCAGAAGGCCGCGCCGTTCGCGAAGATGACCCTGGCGTCGATCGACTCGGCCGACCCCAACCATCCGACGGTCAAGCCCGTTCCTTACGTCGGCGTGCAATACGTCGCCATCCCGGAATTCCAGGGTATCGGCACCGCGGTCGGCCAGCAATTCTCGGCGGCTCTCGCCGGCACGACCACCGTCGACGCCGCGCTGACCGCCGCCCAAGCGTCGACCGAGCGGGAGATGAAGCGGGCAGGCTATATCAAGTGACCGAACAGACGCGGGCGCTCGGCCGGCTGCTGCTGACGCCGGCCGTCGCCCTGCTGTTCGTCTGGATGATCGTCCCGCTCGCGATGACCATCTATTTCTCGACCCTGCGCTACAACCTGCTCAATCCCGGGATGGAGCAATTCGTCGGTATCGAGAACTACACCTACTTCCTGACCGACCCGGCGTTCCTCGCCTCCCTGCACAACACCCTGGTGCTGGTCGGATCGGTCCTGGCGATCACCATCGTATTGGGCACGCTGATCGCCCTGCTGCTCGACCAGGTGGTGGTCGGGCGCAGCATCGTGCGACTGATGGTCATCGCGCCCTTCTTCGTCATGCCCACGGTCAGCGCGCTGGTCTGGAAAAACCTCCTGATGCACCCGGTGTCGGGCTTGCTCGCCTTCATCGCGACGTCGCTTGGCCTCGCCCCCATCGACTGGTTCGCCGACATGCCGCTTTTGGCGATCATCCTGATCGTGGCGTGGCAGTGGCTGCCGTTCGCGACGCTGATCCTGCTCACCGCCCTGCAATCCCTCGACGAGGAGCAGCGGGAAGCCGCGGAGATGGACGGCGCCAGCGCATTGTCGAGCTTCATCTATGTCACGCTGCCGCACCTCGCGCGCCCGATCACCGTGGTCATCCTGATCGAGACCATCTTCCTGCTCACGGTGTTCGCCGAGATCTTTGTCACCACCGGCGGCGGCCCGGGCCTGGCGACCACCAACATCGCCTTCCTGATCTACGCCCAGGCGTTGATCCAATATGACGTCGGCTCGGCCTCGGCGGGCGGCATGGTGGCGGTGGTGATCGCCAACATCGTTGCCTTTTTCCTGGTCCGCATCGTCGGCCGCAACCTGGAGGCCTGAGAGCGATGGCCAGGAGAGTGACCCCGGCACGGATAGCGGTATCGACAGTCGCCGCCTGGGTTGTCGGCTTCGTGATCTTCTTTCCCATCCTCTGGATGGTGCTGGCGAGCTTCAAGACCGAGCTCGAGGCGTTCTCGATCCCGCCGTCGTTCCTGTTCTTTCATTGGACGCTCGAGAACTACGAGACCGTCCAGGGCCGCAGCGACTATATCCATCACGCCGTCAACTCGATCGTCGTCGCCGGCGGCTCGACCTTGATCGCCATGTTGATCGCGATCCCGGCCGCCTGGTCGATGGCCTTCGCGCCGTCAAAGCGCACCAAGGACACGCTGCTCTGGATGCTGTCGACCAAGATGATGCCGCCGGTCGGCGTGCTCGTGCCGATCTATTTGCTCTACCGGACCTTCGGCCTGCTCGACACGCTGGGCGGCCTGATCCTCGTGCTCTGCCTCGGCAACCTGCCGATCGTGGTCTGGATGCTGTTCACCTACTTCAAGGAAATCCCCAAGGACATCCTCGAGGCGGCGCGCATGGACGGGGCCACCGTCGGCCGCGAGCTCGTCTATGTGCTGACGCCGATGGCCGTGCCGGGCATCGCCTCGACGCTTCTGCTCAACGTGATCCTGGCCTGGAACGAGGCCTTCTGGACACTCAATCTCTCGACCTCCGACGCAGCCCCGCTCACGGTTTTCATCGCCTCCTATTCGAGCCCGGAAGGCCTGTTCTGGGCCAAGCTCTCCGCCGCATCGACGCTCGCCATCGCGCCCATCCTGGTGCTCGGCTGGTTCAGCCAACGGCAGCTCGTGCGCGGGCTCACCTTCGGCGCCGTCAAATAGGACCTGCCATGGGCCGCATCACACTCGAAGGCGTTCGCAAGTCGTTTGGAGCGCACGCCGTCATCCACGGTGCCGACCTCGAGATCGAGGATGGCTCGTTCGTCGTTTTCGTCGGCCCCTCGGGCTGCGGCAAGACCACCCTCTTGCGGCTGATCGCCGGGCTCGAGGATGTGAGCGAAGGCCGCATCCTGATCGACGGCGCCAACGTGGTCGACGTGCCGGCCGCCAAGCGCGGGCTGTCGATGGTCTTCCAGTCCTATGCGCTCTACCCGCACATGACAGTGCGGGGAAACATCGGCTTCGGCCTGAAGATGGCCGGCCTGCCGCGCCCCGAGATCAGCCGCAAGGTCGAGGCAGCGGCGGCGACCCTCAATCTCACGCCCTACCTCGAGCGCAAGCCGCGCGAGCTGAGCGGCGGCCAGCGCCAGCGCGTGGCGATCGGCCGGGCGATCGTCCGCGAGCCGAAGGCTTTCCTGTTCGACGAGCCGCTGTCGAACCTCGACGCGGCGTTGCGCGTTCAGATGCGGCTGGAGGTCACCAAGCTGCAGCGACAGCTTGCGACGACCGCCGTCTACGTCACCCACGACCAGGTCGAGGCCATGACCATGGCCGACCGCATCGTGGTCCTAAATGCCGGGCGCATCGAGCAATACGGCTCGCCGCTCGAACTCTATGACCGGCCCGCCAACCTGTTCGTCGCGGGTTTCATCGGCTCGCCGCGCATGAACTTCATCGGCAAGGAGTCGGCGCAACGGCACGGCGCCGACACCATCGGCATCCGCCCGGAGCACCTGAAGGCAAGCCGCGACGGCGAAGGCTGGGAAGGCCAGGTGTCGGTCGCCGAGCATCTCGGCAGCGACACGTTCCTCCATGTCGAGGTGCCCGAGATCGGCAGCCTGACCGCCCGCTCGATCGGCGAGCTTGGCCTCACCACGGGCGATCGCGTCCGGCTTCTCCCTGATCCCGGTCGCATCCATCGCTTCGATCGCGACGGCAAGGCGATGAGCACCCGCCCTCCGTCATCCTGAGCGCAGCGAAGGATCTCATTCCGTGGCAAGCGGCGATGAGGTCCTTCGCTACGCTCAGGACGACAACGCAAGAACGAGAAGAGCAATGTATCTCGATATGTTCAAACTCACCGGCCGCACCGCGCTGGTGACCGGCGGCGGCCGCGGCATCGGCCTTGCCTGCGCCGAAGCCCTGGCCGAGGCCGGTGCACGGGTGGTCATCGCCGACCGCGATGCCGCTCTCGCCGAGGAGGGACGAGCCGCCTTGCGCGCCAAGCACGCCGACGCCGAGACCGTGATCATGGACGTGACGGACTCCGGCCGCGTCACCGAAGTCGCCGACGAGCTGGCGTCGCGTCATGGCAAGATCGACATCCTGGTCAACAACGCGGGCATCGCGCGCAGCGAGACGCCAGCCGAAAAGGTCACGGACGAGCATTGGCTGAACGTCTTGGACGTCAATCTCAACGGCACCTTCTGGTGCTGCCGGGCGTTCGGAAAGCATATGCTCCGCGCAAAGTCCGGCGCCATCGTCAATATCGGGTCGATGTCGGGCTTCATCGTCAACAAGCCGCAGGCGCAAAGCTACTACAACGCCTCCAAGGCGGCGGTGCATCACCTCACCAAGTCGCTGGCGGCCGAATGGGGCTCGCGCGGCGTGCGTGTCAATGCAGTGGCGCCGACTTACATCGCCACGCCGCTCAACGAGTTCGTCAAGTCCAACCCTGCCATGTATGATGCCTGGATCGGGGGAACCCCGATGGCCCGCCTCGGCAGGGTGGAGGAGATTGCCTCGGTCGTCCTGTTCCTCGCGTCGGACGCCGCGAGCCTGATGACCGGCAGCATCGTCCTTGCCGACGGCGGCTACACATGCTGGTGAGCCAGTCCAAGGCAAGGCGACCGCCCTCATGGAGCAAGCTTTCGTCGGCGTCGACATCGGCACCACCAGCGCGCGCGCCGGCATCTTCGACGCCCAGGGCCAGCTCATCGCGACGGCGCGGCGGCCGATCACGATCTGGCACGAGGCGGGCGACATCGTCGAGCAGTCCTCCGAGGATATCTGGCGGGCCTGCACCGAAGCGGTCCGCGGCGCCCTGAACGACGCGCGCCTGTCGCCGTCGCTGGTCAAGGGCATCGGCTTCGACGCCACCTGCTCGCTCGTCGTGCTCGACGGTGGCGGAAAGCCGCTCAGCGTCAGCACCTCGGGCGATCCGCAGCGCAACGTCATCGTCTGGATGGATCACCGGGCGATCGAGCAGGCGAACCGCATCAGCGAAACCAACGACGAGGTTTTACGCCACGTCGGCGGCGTCATATCGCCCGAGATGGAAACCCCCAAGCTGCTGTGGCTGAAGCAGCATCTGCCGGCGACCTGGCGCGATGCTCGCCACTTCTTCGATCTTGCCGACTACCTGACCTGGCGCGCCACCGGCATGACCACGCGCTCGATGTGCACGCTCACCTGCAAATGGACATACCTCGCCCATGAGCGGCGCTGGAGCCGGCCCTTCTTCGAACGGATCGGCCTCACCGAGCTCCTCGACAAGAACTGCGCGCGCATCGGCAGCGAGATCGTCGAGCCCGCCACCGCGCTCGGCAAAGGCCTGACGCCGGAGAGCGCGACTGCTCTCGGCCTTCCGGCCGGCACGCCGGTCGGCGCCTCGCTGATCGACGCCCATGCCGGCGGGATCGGCACCATCGGCGGCCAGGGGACCGGCGGCGCCCCGGTTAACGTGCTCGATCGCCTGGCCTACATCATGGGAACCTCGGCCTGCATCATGGCGACGACCGAGACGCCGCGCTTCGTGCCGGGCGTCTGGGGTCCGTATTTCTCAGGCATGGTGCCCGGCCTATGGTTGAACGAGGGTGGCCAGTCGGCCGCCGGCGCCGGCATCGATCATCTCGTGCGCTCGCATCCGGCCTATGCCGAAGCCGCGGCCGCCGCCGGGGAGGCAGGCGTCGGGCTGCTCGATTTCCTCGAACGCCGCGCCATCGCCCGCTTCGCCACGGTCGGCAACACGGCGCTGCTCGCGCGCAGCCTCCATATATTGCCCGAATTCCTGGGCAATCGCTCGCCCTACGCCGATCCGCAAGCGCGTGCGATCGTCGCCGGGCTCGATCTCGACGGCGACCTCGAGAGCCTGGAGCGCGTGTTCGTGTCAGCATTGTGCGGGCTGGCCTACGGGCTGGCCGACGTCATCGACGTGATGCGCGCGCACGGCATCCCGTGCCGAATGATGGTGATCAGCGGCGGGCCGAGCCGCAGTCCCCTGGTGCGCCAGATCATGGCCGATACGACAGGCCTCACCGTCGCCCTGCCGTCGACGGCAGAACCGGTGCTGCTCGGCGCCGCCATGTTGGGCGCCGTCGCCGGCGGCGCCTATAAGTCTCTCCACGAGGCGATGAAGGGAATGTCGCGGCTCGGACCCGTGACGCAGGCGACCTCGCCCGAAATGACCCGTTTCCACGCCGCCAAGCGACAGGTCTATGCGATGCTGCATCGGCTCGACCAGGAAAGCAGGCGAGCGATGGCGGTGCTTGACGTCGGCCGGCCCAAGGCGACGGACGAGGGAAAAGCCGCATGCTGCTGAGCTGTGGCGACGCGCTGATCGATTTCCTGCCGGTTCGGTCGGGAGACGGTCGCGACGCCCTGCTCCCCGTCGTCGGCGGTTCCTGCCTCAACGTCGCGATCGGCATGGCGCGGCTCGGCGCACCGACCGGCTTCGTGGGCGGCATCTCGACCGACCTGTTCGGCCGCATGATCGCCGACCATGCCCAGGCGTCGCAGGTCGAACTCAGCTACGCGACGCGAAGTCCCCGGCCCACCACGCTGGCGTTCGTGCGCCATGTCGATGGCGAGCCGCACTACGCCTTCTACGACGAGGCGACGGCGTCACGACATTGGACGTATCGCCCGGGAACCATCCCCTTCGCCGAGATCGACGCGATCCACGTCGGATCGACGACGCTGGCCCACGGCGATGGTGCCGCCCGCACGCTGACGATGATCGAGGAGGCGCGCGGATCGACCACCATCTCGTTCGATCCGAACTGTCGACCCAACCTCGTCCACGACAAGGCGCACTATGTCCGCCGCATGGACCAATTTTCCGCGCGCGCCGAAATCGTCAAGCTGTCGGATACCGACTTCGCCTATCTCTATGGCGGAGATGACTATTCAGGGAAGGCGAAGGCCCTCTTTGCGACCGGCACCCAGCTGCTGGTCGTCACGCGCGGCAGTTGCGGTGCCCATGCCTGGCACCCCCGGTTGGGAGAGATCGTCGTCGAAGCGCCTCCGGTCGACGTCATAGACACGATCGGCGCGGGCGACAGCTTCCAAGCCGGGCTTCTGTTCGCTCTACGAGCCATCGGTCGGATCGAGGCTGCAGCGCTCGCCCACGTAAGCGCCCGTGAACTGACGCGCGCGATGGCATTTGCTGCCGCCTGCGCGGCCATCACCTGTGGTCGTTCCGGCGCCGATCCGCCGCGACTTTCCGAAATCGCCACGGGACCGCCTTAAGCTAGGCCGCCCGGTCGAAGTCCGGCGCGCGCTTCTCGGTGAACGCCTTGACGGCCTCGCGTAGCTCGGCCGACTTGAGCTGCACGGCGAATTGCGCCGATTCGGCGCGCATACGCTCGGCCACCGGCTCCTCGCCGCGCTTCATCAACGCCTTGGTCGCCCGCACCGCGCTCGGCGCCTTGGCCGCGAGCGCACGCGCACGCTGCAGGACCTCGGCCGCCAGCACGGCATCGTCGAACACCGCCGCCACCAGCCCGGACGCCTCGGCCTGCTGGGCGTCCAGGCGGCCGCCCAGCAGGAACAATTCGGCGGCCTTGGCGTGGCCGATGCGGCGCGGCAGTAACAGTGACGAGGCGGCCTCGGGGACCAGCGCCAGGTTGACGAAGGGCGCCGAGAAGACGGCGGACCGCGCCGCGTAGACCAGGTCGCAATGCAGCAGCATCGTGGTGCCGATGCCGAGGTCATTGCCCGCCGTGAACGCATCGCCGCTGCCGGTGATCAGGATCACGCGAACCGACACGTCGGCCGCCGCACTGGCGAGCGCGTCGGCCATCGCGCCGTACATCGCATGCGTGAGCGCGTTCTTTTTCTCCGGCCGGTTCATGGCGACCGTGAGGACGGCGCCGTCCCGGCCGACCACGACATGCTTCGTGCTCATTTCAAAACCTCCCTCAAGCGACGATCAAACGAGAATTTCGAACAGGCCGGCGGCGCCCATGCCGCCGCCGACGCACATGGTCACGACGCCGTACTTGGCCTTGCGGCGGCGGCCCTCGATCAGGATATGGCCGGCAAGCCGCGATCCGGTCATGCCATAGGGATGGCCGACCGCGATCGACCCGCCATTGACGTTCAGCTTGTCCGGATCGATGCCGAGCTTATCACGGCAGTAGATGACCTGCACGGCATAGGCCTCGTTCAGTTCCCAAAGATCGATGTCGTCGATCTTGAGGCCATGGCGCTTGAGCAGGCGTGGCACCGCGGCAACGGGGCCGACGCCCATTTCATCGGGCTCGACGCCCGCGGCAACGAAGCCACGGAAGATGCCGAGCGGCTTGAGGCTCATCCGCGCCGCGACGTTGTCGGCCATGATCACGCAGGCCGACGCCCCGTCGGACAGCTGGCTCGCATTGCCCGCACTGATGGTCTTGCCTTCGAACACGGGCTTGATCTTGGCCAATCCTTCGGCCGTGCTGTCCGGACGCGGCCCTTCGTCCTTTGCGATCGTCACGTCCTGAAGCGAGACCGCCTTGGTCTCCTTGTCCGTCACCACCATCCTGGTCGCGAAGGGCA
>WNFT01007270.1_pt1 | contig 10814 bp, 8 predicted proteins | sample 5400191 | NCBI WGS metagenome assembly WNFT01 (sample SAMN13153359, study PRJNA577476) | soil metagenome | isolation source: 80 cm saprolite under Madrone tree | place: USA:California | collected 2016-06-14
ACGCTCCAGAGAAAATGCGGCCTTAGCTGCCGAGCCAGGTTGTGCCGCAGATTCTATCTGCACCAAGCCACTCCAAAGACTCTGAAAGAGTTTCAGACTCACACAACCACCCCGAAGGGGTGGCCGCTGCTTTTCAATGCAGTTCGACAGTGAGAAGCCGCTAGCGGCAAGGCTTTAGACTTTTAGGTCGTGGGTTCGATCCCCTCCGCCCCTACCAGCTTTCTCACTCCACAGGACTTGTGAAATCCGCGAGGCAGCAAAAGGCAGCAATAAGAGCCAGGAGCGTCGGCCGGTCGCACTTGAAACTCGCGGCACGGATGGCAAGCCGACGAGATACTGTATAACTGCGATGCTTACAGTGGGCCTCTAGATCATCCACGATGCCGGGACGTAATTTGCTCTCAACAGGACTTATGCTTTCGCACCATGAACCCGCGAGCTGAGAAACATAGTACAGATGAAGTATCAACGGCGCCGAAAGGTGACGAAAGCCTATAAATGTAGAGCAAAGGCGGGGAGGAATTCAGTCTGTGGAAAGGGAGTCGGCCTTTGAAGAGCGAGGAGCGAGAACCCGTTTGATTCCCGCCATTATCTTGAAAACCGACGAGTGGTTCCAGGGAAATGCCACGAAGCGTCGGACACCTCCAGAAACGCCTATTATATGAGAGAAAAAAGACGGCAGCGCATCCATGATGCGGAGCAGACTTTGACCCAACCGGGGATGGTCGGCCAGCCACAGGACCATCCGCGTCAGCATGCGATAGTCAAAGAGAAGCGCCCGGCGTGCGCGCTCAAACTTCCAGAGCCAGGAATCATCCTGACTCACGCGGTCGGGAATGTACCGGGCAAGCAATTCGGCGGTGATCAGAGCTTGAGTCATGCCTCCCCCGGTAATGGGATCGAGGAACCCTGCGGCATCGCCAAGCAGTACAAAGCCAGGGGCCACGCCACTGCGGGCCTGTGCAGCCAGCGGCGAGGTTGCGAGCACGGGAGTGATCTGCTCGGCCCCCTCCAGGCGTTTCGCAAGCTCCGGATCCGCACGAAGCCAGCGGTGGAAGGTGCGCTCGACGGATTCACCCAGTTGTCGCGCATCTGCGAGCGCGGCAACTAGCACTTCACCTCCGGGCAATGGGGTCACGTAGAGTTCGTGGCCACGTCCGAGGAACACATCGACACAAGACGCCTGGCCATGTCCCTTCGCGAGCCGGAAATGCGCGCAAATCCCGAACCGCTTGCGACGCACCGGAACGTTCAGGCCCATCTTATGTCGGAGCCGTGAATGAACTCCGTCGGCGGCCACGGTAAGCGGGGCGCGGCGCGGCTGTCCGTCGACAATCATCCCTACGACGCGCCCATTTTCGCAGAGCGGACCGTCCACGTGCGTTCCCGTGTGAGCGAAGACTCCCGGCGCGTTAGCCGCCGTGCGGAACAGCACCTCATCTAGAAGCTTCCGTCGTTGGCCGCGACCGGAGATGGGAAGGCCCAGTGTCTGCGGAAATCTTCCTTCCGTGACATGATTTCCAAGATGGTAGCCCACCCCGTAGAAGGGGGCGCCTCCGACGGCCTCTCCCACACCGAGGCGGTTCAGAACGGCCACGCCAGCGGGCATCAACCCTTCGCCGCATGGTTTCTCTCTAGGAAAGTGGCAGCGCTCGAAGAGTTCCACCTTCAATCCACGCCGTCCAAGCAGAATCGCAAGCGTGGAACCTGCAACGCCGCCCCCGGAAATTAGAACGTCGGCCATAGTCCTGTCCAAGATTGGAGCTGCTTGGCTTGCTGGCATGTTGTTGGCCAAGAACTCGAAACAGCCCGAACTCCGTCAATGCAGTTTCTCAATCTGCGGCGACCTACTTGCCGAAGAGTGGTCCATTCTCCTAAAAAAAAAGACTTAATCACGGTCCGCTTAAAATATGAGGTGAATTATGGGCAGCGGGTCCCAAAGCCACCCCCAAAGTGGAACGGAAGAACTTCGGGGCCCGCATGCCCAAAGCCATTCCTCAACGCTTGCGAACCTTGTCCGCGATCAACACTGGGTTCGGTGTGCTCTTGAAGAGCAGCCCGCGAAGCGAGACAGTCGAGCCGTCGGCCAGTCCGCTGACTCCGCTGACGTTGTCAAAATTCGTCTGCGAAGAAGTCTGGACCTGGATCTGGCTGATACCCGCTGCGGTGAACAAACCAGGGAGGCCTCCGACATTGAAATTGCTCCCGGAAGGCGCACCAGACACTGTTGCTGTGAAACGCGTGTCGCGTAGCCGGACACGATCGGTGGTGATGGTAATGGCTGCCGGGGCTGGTCCACCAGCCATGGCACGCTTGCGCACCTCCACGGTTTGGCCTGGCATCAATTGCGAAGTGTCGGTCGCTCCCTCAAATGCTTGCTGCAGGGTTGACGGGACGGTGAGACCGTTTGTGTCCACCCTAAACGAAGTCCCTCCGCCACTGGTAGTGAGCATTACTGTGACAGGATCGCCGACCGAAACGTTCGCAACGGCTCGAAGCTCATCAATGACGACCACCTCAAATTGAGAGGGTCCCTCAATCTTGGAGATAACACCGTCGAGTTCATCATCGGCCGCCCCTTGACTGTCGTCTTGGAGCTCGATTTTCTTGGCCAAGAAGGTACCGCCCGCGAGCAGCATCAGATCAACCTCAACGGACTGACCGCTCTGCACGCACGTTGCGTTTGCCGCGACACACGCATTGAAATCATCGAACTTGGTGTTCGAGTCGATGGCGACTGTGATGTTTCCGATGTCGGCAGTCTGCAAGGTGAATTGAGTGGACGAGGGATTTGCCACAATGCCATTCAGATCATCGAGATCCTCTAGATCCCCTTCGCCATCCTTTGTTTGTTGGGTTGCAGTAACCGCGGTGCCGGTGCTGAAGTCCACACCAAGCGATGGCGTTATCAGATTGGCAAGATTCAGATCAACCAAGACGCCGGTCTGCGATCCACTTGTTGAATAAAAAATTCCGTTCACAGTCGCGGAAAGAGTTCCGGAGGGTTTAATCTCGCAAACGGTCCCAGGAGCACATCCAGCCAGCATGGCCCCGGTGTCGTTTCGAAACGTCAGCTCTGGGTTGGAAAAAGTGAGATTCAGGCTGGTGTAGCTGCCCGCGGCAATATTTGCCGTGCTAAGAAATGCATTCTCGGTCTCCAGATGCTTAACCTCGATTCGTTGTGGACCTTTTCCGGCGAGGAGGTCCACATTGCCTGGATTGAGTGTTGCACCCGTCACCGTCACTTCAAACGTGAAGACAGTAACGCCTGCGGGAGGGGCATCCGTAAGGGAAACGCTCACCTGTGCGGATTGCGCGCCTGGGCCGGGGTGCATGACAGGCGCGTTGTATGAACCGCCACAACCTGCCAGTAAAACTGCACTAAGTAAGCCCCAGAAAAATGCCGTTATTCGTCGCATCTAGATCCTCCGTGTCTCCAATTAAACGTAGCCTGTACAACCGGAGCGGCCCGTGAGTTCTTACGTTGTGAGGAATGGTGAGAACCGCGGCACGTCCCCCGACAAGAGAGGATAGGGAAGAAAAAATCTTCAGTTGTCCCAGAAATGTCACAGGCAAGCAAACAAATTGTTGCGCTTTTTGCGAGTCTCGATTCTGATCGTGATTTCAGTCGCTAAATTGTCAACAATTTGCAAAATCAAGCGCAAATGGCTGTTTTGCAGATCGTAAGGGACTACCATACAGAGGTACAAATTCCCACACTCGCTGGTACACTCCGCAAGGCTCTGCGGTTTGTGGCGCGCGCGGAGTAGGGCATTTCTCTGACACGAAGTAGGAGGTGCGGTTGGCCTTCCATCTACCAACGGCTCGAAATTGCGTTCTTACAACCTATCAGGAATCTTAAATTCTCCTCTCGGCCCAGGAGTTAGCATTGTGACGGATGTTTTTCTGATCCTGACAATCATTACCAATCTACCGCGGAGTTCCGACAAGCCGAGGCGATTAGCATGGATACCGTCCTGATAGTGGAAGATAGCCGCCCGATGCAGCGCACGCTTCAGCGTTTGTTCGAAGCAGACTCACTCCAGGTTCAAATTGCTTCGGATGGCCCGAGTGGCCTAGAAATGTTCCGCAAAGAACTTCCCCGCATAGTGGTTCTCGATCTAAAACTCCCAGGTATATCGGGCAAGGAACTTTGCCGCGAATTTAAGGCCCTGGCAGCATCAGTCCCGATCGTTATATTGAGTGCCAATTCAGAAGTGGATGATAAGGTCCTGCTTCTCGAGCTCGGCGCAGACGATTACGTGACCAAGCCGTTCAGTCCAAAGGAGCTTCTGGCGCGTGTGCGTCGCGCAATGCGCCGCAGTGGAACAAAATCCCAGATGGACTCTCCGGTTGCTTCCAAGCAGCACAGTCATGAGGTACTTATTTTAGGTGACGCGCGCATCGACTTTACGAGCATGGAAGCAACCCGAGCAGGTCAGGCCGTCACACTCACAACACAAGAATTCAAACTGCTGAAGTATTTGGCCTCTTCCGCCGGTAGGGTGGTATCGCGGGAGGAACTGCTTAACGAGGTATGGGGATATCAGAATTATCCCTCCACGCGGACAGTGGACAATCACATCCTGCGGCTACGTCAGAAGCTCGAACCGGATCCCGCCGAGCCGCGCTTCTTGCTGACGATGCACGGCGCGGGCTATAAGCTTGTCCTGGAATCTTAGTGCTGGGACGAGGAGCCCAGGTTCTCTAGCAGATCGACAATGACTACGTATCGACTGCGGTCTCAGCTCTTTATCGCTGCTCTGTTGATCGTTCTTGGATTGGCAGGGTCGATCCTTGTCTTCATTCGGCACACGGTAAATGTCGAAGTTGAAAGAAACATTCGAGATGGTACGAATGCATCGGTACGTGCTTTCGAAACTGTACAGCGGCAGCGAGAATTACAGTTATCGCGAACCGCTGCGATGCTTGCTGAACTACCCACACTCAAGGCGCTCATGACAACTGAACACGCGCCCACAATCCAGGATGGCTCAGAGACGTTCTGGAAACTAGGCGGAAGCGATCTCTTCGTACTCGCCAAGCCCGACCGGGAGGTTGTAGCACTGCACATGACCACACCTGGATGGGCGCCGGCTGCGGCCGCGCGCGACCTAAAAGGTTCGACGGACCTCGGAGAGGATGCCTCCTGGTGGTATGACGACGGCCGACTTTACTGGGTTTTCCTGCATTCCATCACCTCTGGAGCCGGACAAAAGGAGCAACAGTTGGGTGTGCTCGCAGTCGGCTATCGAGTGGATTCCACCGTCGCGCAACAACTCGCCGCGGTCGCCGGAAACCAAATCGCCCTCAGCACCAGCGACACCCTGATCGCCTCCACTCTCCCTCAGCGAGACGAAGCAGACCTCGAACGACGAATTCGCTCTGGAGGTATTGCCCCCCGAGTGACTTTGAGTAAGTTGGCTCTCGAAACGGATCAGTACGCATTTTCTTCCGTATTGCTGCATGGATCGTCAACTTCTCCAGTCCACTGTTACGTGATGATGCCCATGGCGCCTCTCAACTCTTTGATCGCGCGACTGAACCATACCATCTATTTGGTATGCGTATTGGCTGTACTGTTTGAGGCGCTGCTGTTTGCATTCGTAGCTCGCACAGTAACGCGTCCTCTGGACAATCTGGTGGCAGCTGTAAAGGCTCTTGCAGCTGGGGACTTCACGTACTCCATCACACCTCGAGGTAGCACTGAACTCGTCGAGTTGAGTACCTCTTTCGCGCAAATGCGAGGCCAGCTTTTGTCCTTGCAACAACAGCGATTAGATGCCGAGCGCGTCGCCGCACTGGCCAGGGCTGCAAGTTCCATTTCCCATGACTTGCGCCATTATCTCGCAGCGATTGTTGCCAATGCGGAGTTTCTCTACGAGGCGGACGAATTAAAGTTCAAGAAGGACGAGATCTACGAAGAGATCAAGACCGCGGCGACCCAGATGACCGACTTAATCGACTCTCTCCGGGAGCTGTCGCATCAGCGCAATGCGATCAGTCCCACGCGAACGAGAATCGGCCAGGTGATTCGGCGGGCGATCGAGGCGATCCACGCAAGACCTGAATTTCGAAATTCTAATATTTGCCTTCTTGCGGATGAAAAGCTGGAAGGCATGTTCGACTCAAAAAAGCTGGAGCGTGTGTTTTTTAACCTAATTCTGAATGCATGCGAAGCCTCACAGGGGCTTGACGCCGCTGTCACGATTACTGCCAACAGTACCGACCAAGACTTCGGAATACGCATCAGGGACGGCGGCCGCGGCATTCCTGAATGCATTCGGGACACACTTTTTGATCCGTTCGTAAGCTATGGAAAGCCTAACGGCACAGGGCTGGGCCTTGCTATTGTCAGCAAAATCGTACAAGACCATTCTGGTTCTGTGTCCATCGAGCAGACCTCGGAACACGGAACCACCGTTCTCGTACGCCTGCCCGTTTCAGATCAACCCGCCACCAAAGGTGTGGAATCCACATTCACTTGAGCGACACTCTGGAATTGTTGGGGAATGGTTCAAGCCATTTTCTAGCAAGATTTTTAGGTTTCAGATTCGCTAAGGATGCGAATAAGGTCGTGCATGCGGAGACGTGTAATCCTGTCCGTACTTGTTTTTGTGAGCCGGGGAGAAATTGGGATTTTCAGGGACGCTGATTGTGCCAAGATCCTTTGTCACCGATGACACCCTGATAGTTCTGGTTAGCTTCCTTAAATCCTCGGGCAGACTTCGCTCGTACCACAAATGAAATTCGTATTTGCCATCCGGGAGGTTGGGTATAGTGATGTTTCCGGCACGGTCGGATACCCCGTAGTAAGGGGTATCCACCGCAATTACGACTGCACTCATTTCTGGGTGAATGTTACAAAACAAAAAGCTGACACCCAGGCGATCGAATCGAACGGAGTTGGATGCTCCCGCTTCATAAAGCCCTAAATCAAATCGTTTGCCATCAAACAGGGAAAAAACATTGTGAAAGAATGGATCGCGATTGGGAAAATCCACCGCCGAACCGACTGGTACGACAAGGACATGAGGCTGAAAGCTCTTGTTCTGCTGTGTCAGTTGCAATTTTTTGTGAGATTGCTGGGTAAGAGCGACCTCCGACGCCGCGCGATCCAGCGGCTTCAGCCACAACACTACATCCGATAAATCACCCGGAGTCACGACTCCCTTCTCCGGCTCGGGCTCGGATTTTTTCTTGATTTCTACGTGCGCAGTCACAGTGTTCAATTGTCCATAGGCAGGGCCGTCATACAAGAGGGAACTACAACAGACAATTCCTGCCGTCGCGATGCGTCGAACTCTTGAGGAAGTTCGCACTAAAATATGTACCCTAGGTTGAAATTGACTACGTTTGCCGTGTTGGGATTGCTGTCCAATCTAAAGGTTTTCAGACTTCTGCACTCCAAAGAAAACATGAAGTCAGACCGTGGCTGATAGATAAAATTCACTAGTGCGCTTTGATTTCTTGAGAATAGCATGCCGTAATAGCCCCCATTGCCGCCGAAATTCCTCAAGTCGGAAGAAAAGGGATTGTCTTGTCCGAAGGCTCCATTGAACTGCAATTTCGGCGTGGCTTTATACTTCAGTTGCGCCCACCCTCCGACAGACTGCAGGCCATGCACTTGAGTGTTTGGGTCGGACAAGGATCCATTCCAAAGAACACTCTGTCCGATGGCGCCTCCAATGCCCCCCACGGCGCGCCCCCGGTAAAATTGACTGCTGAATTCAAACATTTTGCCGAGCGGAACCTTCAAATCAATTGTGCCCGCCCAACCGTCCACACTCCGGCCGATTCCCCAAAGCTGGCGGCTATAATATCCTCCGGCGCCTATCCTAAGATCCTGTCCACGAAGCGATCGGGTCCACGAAAGTCTTGTCGCGTATGCCGGCTGGCCAGAGTATTCGCCCCAACTGGGATATCGCTCGTACAGGGAAGGGGGGAGATCGCCGGACAGATTGTCCAGAATTCCACCTTGAAGTGCAAAAGATGAGGAGTCCGACAGAGTAAACTTGTGCTCTATGCGAATCTGTGGCGTCCAACTCCAAAGATTTCCTGAATAAGCCAAGGCGGGGATTCCAAGGGTTGCAATTGACGTAGGACTTAAGGGTGCAAAGAAGAGCGAATCCTGCCCGCCTACCAGCGACGTATCCGTCCAGTCAAACCGAATTGTGCCAGTCCTCAGACGCATGATCCCAAACGACGCGCCGTTTTGTGCCTCGGGGAATCCGCCGGAAAAATCAAATTGGATATCTGCACTCGTACGGGCACCGGCAATGGTCGGGCCAAACGCCTGGAGACCAATCTGCGACTGACGTACGGATGCGCCGAAAGACCCGCTTGACGAGAGGAGCCCACGAGGAATTGCCAACTGTGGAAAATCAGCGTTGTCGACGGATCCGCGCTCACCGTACGTATTGAACAGCACTATTCCCGACAACAGAACACGATACTTTGATGCGCTCTCGACTTTAGTTTGGTTCTGCTCCGCGATCTTGGCGTCCGCGAGTTGTTGGTCCTCCTCAAGTTTCGCGATCCGCTCCTCCGTTGAAGGCTGCCCAGTGGCGGTCTCGGACTCCACACGCTCCGAGGCAACAGTATTCGCGGAGCCCGCCGAAGCGATGAGCTGAGATCTGGTTTGCTCGAGTTCCTTCCGCAACTCCACAGATTCAACTTGCGCCGATTCCTGCTGTATCTTTAGGTCCTTTACCTGCACCCTCAGACCTCGCACCTCCGCTTCTAGCGTTTGCAGCAAAGATACAATCGTCGCAAGATCGACCTTTTGCGCCGACTGCGATGCTTCCCCTTCACGGGCATTCCTGGTCTCTTGTGCGTAGGCAATATCCGCACACATCAGCAATAAGCCAAACAGTGCACCGACTGCCGATGTGCGGTTCCCCTTAAACATGCTTCGCATAACGACCTCCTTAATAAGCAGCAGGAATTCATCTGTGGTGAGTCCTTCTCGCGGCACTACAGCCAACCATCCGAGTCTTTGTACCATTCTCACTGAGAAAGTTTGCATCGATAGACACGCCGCCGAACCGATAGGGAGACTTTAAGCTCCTGTCCTCGTTTCCGATGTGTTCTCGCTCTTCCGGACGACGTCCAGAAGAATGTACCAGTACTAGGATTTCCCCTCGCTTTTCCTTTCTTTTTACATCTTCCTGACAATTCTATGACAATCGCATTTCGTGAATTGCCTAACTTGACTTCGAGCGAACCCGCATCGCCCCGGCCCCCGCAGGCTTTCCGGAACCATTTGCCACACGGTGAACACCCGGGGTCCACCTGGGCCTTGCGAATTTCTTCTTGCAGGAAACTACAATGTAAAAGGGTTTCTGTCATTACTGAGGAGTAGACAAACGTTATAGAAGGAGAATGAACATGAAAGAAGATATAAGTAAAGCCAGTCACAAGGCGAATCGGCGTTCATTTTTGAAGAAGGGAGTCCTGGCAGCAGGAGCATCAACCGCGGGTGCCGGGCTCCTTGCAGCCCGGCTTTCGGCTGTCAGCCACGGACCAGAAGAAAAATCAGGCCGTCTCACACCGGGAGACGCCTCCATTCTCAGGTTTCTGGCGGCCGCCGAAATCCTCGAAACCGATCTGTGGCAGCAGTATAACGAACTCGGAGGAATTCAAGACAGCGAAGTCCCAGGAGGTAGTGGGAGTCCGCTCTATACGGCCGCTCTTAAAGTTCTTGACGGCGATATGGACCAGTACATCCACGACAATACCGAGGATGAGCTGACTCACGAAGTGTTCATCAACGCCTACCTCGCCTCAGCCGCAGCCGCACTAAGAACCCAGATTTCGGTGACACGTTTCCACAAGCAATCCCGAGTTTGGCTGCGGGAAAGCATCCGGCGATCCCTAGAAACGATGGTGACCTAGGTCCCAACGACCACATTCAAGCAATTGCTAACACTGCGGGGTTCCATTTTGGTTCCATCGAGCAGGGCGGGACCAGCCTCTACCCATCGTTGGCTCAAAGAGTAACCAATGTCGAGGTCTTGCGGATCGTGCTCAGCATTGGCCCAACTGAGGCCATGCACTTTCAGACCTGGGAGGACAAGGCTGGCAATGCGCCCGCTTTGACCGACCCCACAGATCCTAGCTTGGTATTTCCAAACCTCAACGTCGCGCCTTTCGGCGGGGAGGATTTCCAAACCAACTTGATCATGCCTGAACCCACCATATTCCTGAGCCGGAGCTTCCCGGCATGCTCAATCGTTCGCCCAACCCACACAAAGGGGGCTGCCATGGGAGCTCTCAAGGGCCTCACGGCCAGCGGACTCTTCCTCGGTCAATCAAAAGAGTTCTTTGCCTTTCTGACCGATCTGGCCGAGGACGCGGATGATGCTCGGCGCGAATGTGAGCGAGGGGACGAATAACGACCTCGAACGCAACATGGTTATCTAAAACCGATGTGACAGGCCAGGCCAATCGTGCCTCCCGGAAATTCGGAGCAGCCCAAGGGTCGAAGGTATTCTTCCAAATGAACCGCAAAGGTCGATGGGCTTGCGGACCCTCGTTGAATCTGGTGAACCAAATTCGCTGTGATGCGGACGTGCGCGAGCACTCTTCGGACTAGAAAGTCGGAAAGCCAATACCGGCAGGGTTTGATTCTGGCTCGTTCAGGCAGCCCGTCGTTCGTAGCGGTGGTGCAATCCGCCGACGAGGGGTAGCGCTACGACGGATCCCATTTCGGGCGGGTGAATCGCTCGTGGCTCCGGTGCGTCCTTCCCCAACGAAAGATGCGTTCTCGATCGGTGATAGTAATCGAAATAGGAAGTGAGAGTTCGTCGTAG
>WNFT01011761.1_pt1 | contig 10813 bp, 17 predicted proteins | sample 5400191 | NCBI WGS metagenome assembly WNFT01 (sample SAMN13153359, study PRJNA577476) | soil metagenome | isolation source: 80 cm saprolite under Madrone tree | place: USA:California | collected 2016-06-14
AATGCGGCGTGCTCTTCCCCGATCCGCGCTGATCGAACAGCACAATGCGATAAGCATTCGGATCGTGAAACTGCCGATACTCCGGCACGAGTCCACCACCCGGCCCACCATGCAAAAACACCACCGGCTTGCCGTTTGGATTGCCACACTGCTCGTAATAAATCTCGTGAACGTCCGAGACTTTCAGACGACCGGTGTCGAAAGGTTCAATCGGATCGTAAAGGGACCTGAGTTGAGTCATTTTTAGCTCTGAACTGAAAGCGCCGTTTTTACGTCGGACGCGCGAACCACGCCAGCGAACTTCAGTATTTCGTCAAACTTCCCCGACGCTTCTACGATCGCAGCCATCGACTCGATATCCTGTTTGCAAGCCGGAAGGTTCTGTGCCTTCTCAGCATACTCACTAATTCCGATTAGAATGGCAATTCTCATTGTAGCGTCAGCGTCTCATTCGATGTTGATGCTCGATCAACTCGCACCAATCTTCTCGCGAACCCATCCGCGAATGAGTTCCACATCTGGGACGCCTTCGGCTTCTGTCGATTTCAAGTTTACCGCAATCACGGTGTGGTGTTCGAAGACGGGTTCAGCGACTTCCTCCAACTCGTCTTCAAAGTCCGTAAGGTCATGGGTATCCCAAAATTGGGCCAGTTTTTGAATCGAATCGGTTTCTGGCAACGCTTCGGCGGTTTTCATCTTTCCCTCCATTGCCGATATCGGCGCCTTTCTTTTTCTGTCATGGGCCGGGCGGTGACTGGAAATCCCCTTGCCATCAGGAAACTGAATGACTACTGAGAACAAATATCGACCTCCAACAGTTTGCCCGAGAACATAATACACCGGGTTTTCACCCCGAGACTTCGCGCGCTGGACGAACGGGCGACCAAAACACGCTTGTTCAACTTCTTCTGGCGTCACATCGTGCCTGGCGATGTGTTCGATCCTATCGCGTGGCCAGAGGAGTTGGCGGATCCGCATGCGACGATATTACCGCACGATTTACTGGCAACCAATGGTGGTGCGTTCCTTGAGAGCTGGCCTACCTTTCAGTTGGCTTGTAATTAGGAATCCGGCCCAGCCAATGCTAGCCTTTGCTCATGGACACGCTCCCTGAGATTGAAGCTGCGGTGGATGCGCTGCCGGTAACGCAGCAGAAGGAATTGCTCCGACGGCTCGCGCAGCGTCTCCAGAAACAGGAAGAACGAAAGCGACAGTTGCCATTCGTCGCGCCCACGGGAAACCCCATCACCCAAGAAGATATAGACGATGCCCTCGATGTCGACTGAGCCGCTTCGGCCTTCTGCTTGCGGCAGCAGTTGAGCACGTGTAATCTTCTACGCAGCCAAGCTTCCGAAAGCAGTAGAGCAGAGTATGTCAGCAAACCTAGAGCAAACAATCCTCGAAAAAATCCAGGCTCTTCCCGACACGAAGCAGGAGGAGGTTTTGGCGCTGGTCGATGAGATGTTGAAGGAAGACCAAGAACTAAGGTCGCGCGAGAACGTTAGGCCGATCTGGGAAATCATTCAAGAAATCAGCCGCGAAGCGCCGCCAGAAACTTGGGACGACGTGCCTACCGATGGCTCAGTAAACCATGACCATTATCTTTATGGAGCACCGAAGCAGGAGCCGTGAAGCCGGTATTCGCCGATACGGTTTACTGGGTTGCGTTGATTAGCCCACACGATCAGTGGCTTGGCCCAGCGCTTTCAGCCACATCCTCACTTGATGACACGCAACTGGTTACAACTGATCCCGTCTTGATCGAAGTACTGAACTTCTTTGCCGATCACGGCGAAGAGGCTCGACTCAGAGCTGCTTCCGTTGTCGAAGAGATTCTAGTCAACCCGGACGTGGAAGTGGTGCGCCACACCCATGAGAGTTTTCTTGCCGGACTTACGCTCTACAAAGCGCGGGCTGACAAAGGCTACAGTCTTACCGATTGCATCTCAATGACCACGATGCTCGAACGAAGCATTCTCCAAGTTCTCACACACGATCGGCACTTCAAGCAAGAAGGGTTCGAAATTCTCTTTTAGCAGTTAAATGACGGCGGAATCATAACAGCTCAAAAATGGCAGTGTTTCAGTTGACCTTGCTCGATTCACTCAACCCATCCGAGGTTTCAGTGAGAGCGCGTTCCTCAATAACTTTCCCAGTCACTGTCGGCTGCTCCGGAACGGGTGGTATTAGCAGCAAACCTCCAACATAAAGGACCAGGGCGAAGAAAGAAATGTATCCGGTTGCCGGCGCAAACGCTGGCACGTCGATGGCGATGCCTTGCAGCAACGTCGAAGCGAGCTTTCTCAGCCAACCACCTTCGGGCGTATACAGACCAGCAATAACCAAGTGCTTAAGAACGAAGGCAGTGCCAAAGAGGACTACGAGACTTCTCAACAACCTGCGCGGGTCGAAGATCGAAAACTGATTGGTCCAGAGCGTCCAAAGAAAAAAGAAAGAGAACATCCAATGCAGCAGACCGTTTTCAGGCAACACTGAATTGAATGCCTGGGCTGACGCGAAGAAAAGCGCGATCAGCGTCAGCAGATGCGAGACGTTTGTCAGCATCGGCTGTTCAATAGTTAACCAACGCCGCAGGTCGATGGCCCCAACGCGCAAGAAGAGCGACATGAGAAGAATCGCCAGCAGCAGAGTGACCAGCGGCGGCGCAATGAAGACAAACTGGCGGGTTTGACCGTCAATCCGCAATCCGCCGAGCAAACTCACGCTTAGCAGCAGAGTCGGCAAGACAATGAAGTTCAGCAGCGCCCGATTTCTATCCGCGTAGGCGTTCATTTTCGCTCGCGAAAAAGCTTCAATGGATTGAGATCTTTCCAACTTCGCTCAGTGCCTTGTTGCAACTCCGTCTTCAATTCGGCGGCAGAGTGCATTTGCAGATTCGGATCGTCGATCGTCAATATGCCGTTGGGCGCGAGGTTGATGGCGCGATTCACCGCCTCGAGCCCCTGCTTGAAGAGCGCATCGTCGTAATATACGCGGCCCCACCCTTCACGATAGCAGGCGTAGGCAATGTAAAACTGCGTCCGTGGATCCTGCTGGGCCGGATCGGCGCTCGCCCACACGTCGCGCGCCGCGTGAAACTGCTCGCGACGCAGCGTAAACCAACGTCCAAGTAATGCCGGCGATCTGAATGAGCTTTTGTTGCATGAGACTACTCTAAGCCCGCGCCACCGTAAGCACGAACACTTCTGTCGCCCCAGCCTCTTTCAACGCAGCGGCGCACGCCGAAGCCGTCGCGCCGGTTGTGAACACATCGTCAATCAACAATATGCTCTGGCCGGCAATTCTTTCGGGATGAGGAATCGCAAAAGCGTCAGCCACACTATCGCGGCGCGCGCGTGCGTCCATTCCCGCGCGATGAAGCGCGGTGTGGACGCGGCGCATGACGCTATGTCCATCGAACCGTAAATTACTAAGACGAGAGAGAGAACGCGCCAGCACGGCTGCTTGATTGAAGCCGCGTTCGCGTTCGCGCTCCGGATGAAGCGGCACCGGAATAATCAGCGTCGCTTGATTGATCGGTTCGCGCCGCTGCGCCGTGAGCATCAACTGCGTCAGGCGGCGCGCGACATGAGGCTCGCGCTTGAGTGACAGAATAGATGCGCGCAAAGCGCTTTCATAAAATCCAACAGCCCGCGCCGCCGAATAAGAATCCGCATCACACTGGCCGCAGCGGACATTTTTGCGCCTGTCTTTGCTAATACTGGCGGGCGTGAATGCGCCGCACTTCCAGCACATAGTGTCTTCACCAGCAAAAATGCGCGTCGCGTTCCAACAGGCCGAACATGCAACGCCATCCGTGTGCGATTCGACGCTTTGGCCGCAGACAGCGCACGCTTGCGGGTAAACGAGCGCGAGTGCGGAATCGAAGAGAGAATTCAAATGATGAGTTGTTAAAAACACGTCCTGAGCGCGGCTAAGGCGGAAACCCGACCGTTAGGGAGGTGCAAACCCACGTGCACTGATTCACTCCCCTAACGATCACACCCTCCCTAACGGTCGGGTTTCTGCCTTTAGAGTAACGGCCTTCCGGTTTCCCAGAAGGCCGCGATTATCGCACATCTCCGATCCCAGATCTCAAATTTCAAAACACTTGAGACGCGAAACGAGTCATTCTTCCTCGCGATGCAGCAGTCCACGCTCATTCAAATCCTGGCAACGCAAACAATGTCGCGCCCAGGGAACGGCCTCGAGCCGCTTCTCCTGAATGGGTTCCCCACAATGAACACACTTTCCGTATCCGCCGTTTTCGATGCGCTCGAGCGCGGCATCAATCGAGTCGAGAAGCTGCCGGTCGTTGGTCGACATCGACATCAATAATTCTTTGGTGTACGCATTGGCGGCCATGTCCGCCGGATCCTGAGTTGCTTCGGCATCGCGTTCACGGCTGTAAGCTTCGGCAGCCTGAACCTGGCCCACTAAACTTTCACGACGAGCCAGTAATTTATCTCGATAGGTTTTTGCTTTTCTCTTGTCCATTATTTTTGTTCAATCCTCCACGCTTGTAGTCACTTCATTTCTGATAAGGCAATCCGCGATTGATCGTATAAGCGCGATAGATCTGCTCAACGGCAACGACGCGCGCCATCTCGTGCGTCAGCGTCAGACGCGACAAACGCCAGCGCTTCTGCGCGCGGGCTGATACTTCCGCGTTAACTCCTTCCGGCCCGCCAATCACGATTGCCGCTTCCTTGATCGCATCATTTTCCCAACGTCTTACTTCCGCCGCCAGTTCCGTCGAACTCCATTCACGCCCCTTAACGTCGAGCAGAACTATCAAACTTCCCTCAGGAATCGCATTGAGCAATCGACGCGATTCCTTTTCCAGGTCCGCCGCGTCGCGGGTTTCGATCATCTCACAACGCACGAATCGCGATAATCGTTTCAAATATTCCGCAACCAGCGCGCGCAAACGCTCATCTTTCGTCTTGCCCGGCCAGATGAAGCGGATGCGCATAAGAGCTGGGGTGTAGGGTTTCGGGTGTAGTCTTTGGTCTTTGGGCTTTCGACCCTTTGACGTTCTAGAAAGCGGCCATCAAAGTCCTAAGATCAAAGCCCTAAGACCGACACCCTACGCCCATCACCCTTCCTTCATCCGTGCCAGCCGCTCATAGAGATTCTTGCGGCTGATGCCAAGTATGCGCGCGGCTTCGGTCTTGTTGCCGCGAGTCGCTGCCAGAATCTCGCGAATGTAATCGACTTCGATTTCGGCGAGCGTCGGCCGCCGATGTTTTCGATCTCGCTGCGTCGCGGCCAATCGCACACTCTCTGTCAAGTCGCCGACTTCGATCCGCTCGCCGACGCAAACAATTACCGCGCGCTCAATGATGTTTGCCAACTCGCGAACGTTGCCAGGGAAATCGTACGCCTGCAATAGCCACAACGCGTCGGCAGACAGTTTTTTAGCCGCCCGACCATGCTTGTCCGAATAAGCGCGGACAAAGCCGCGCGAGAGCGCTTCCAGATCCTTACGCCGCTCACGCAGCGGCGGTACCTCGATGTGAACCACGTTGAGCCGATAGAACAGATCGTCGCGAAACGCTCGCCGCTCAACCGCGTCTTTGAGATTGGCATTGGTCAGAGCGATTAGCCGCGCGTCAACTTCGATCGTCTTGCGCCCGCCCAACCGTTCGAACTCACGGTGCTCGATCACACGCAAGAGTTTCGCCTGAGAATCGAGTGAAAGATGCGCAATCTCGTCGAGCACCAAAGTCCCGCGATGCGCGGCTTCCAATCGTCCCGGCTTTGCTTCAGTGGCGCCACTGAATGCGCCGCGCTCGTAACCGAACAGCTCCGCTTCAAGCAAGTCAGCCGGCAACGTTGCGCAATCGATCTTCACCAGCGATTGTTCAGCGCGACGCGACCGCGAATGAATAAACCAGGAGAGCGCATCTTTGCCACAGCCCGACTCGCCGGTCACCAGGACATTCGCGTCTGTGCCGGCAACGCGTTCGGCGAGGCTAACCGCCTCGCGCATCGCATCCGAGAACGCCACAATCTCAACCACTATTCTTTTCTCAAAGATCGGAGCTTTCAGATTTCACATTTGAGATCTCAGATTTCAGATTTGAGATCTCAGAACCCAGTAGTTCAGGCGAAACATCGACCCGCTTTGCTTCTCGCCACAGACGCTCGAGGTCATAAAAACGCCGCGCCTTTTCATCGAACACGTGCACGATGAAATCGCCGTAGTCGATCAGAATCCATTCGGCTGTTTGATAGCCTTCAACGCGGGCCGCGCGATTCCCGGCGCGTTTCAATTGTTCGACAACTTCATCGCTGATTGCCTGCACCTGCCTGCGGTTCGTTCCCGTCGCGAGGACGAAGAAGTCGGTGAAGCTGGCGATGCTGCGCAGATCCAGGATCGTCAGGTCGAGTGCTTTCTTTTCCGCAGCAGCATCCAGTGCGCGACGAATGCGCTCGTCAAATTCTGATAAGTTCGCGGCAGCAACGGCATCCCCGCGCGCTCCCAGCGAAGCGGCCCGCGCTTCGGAACTCAGGATTTTCTCTTGCAACTTCTGGCTCACTTAGTTCCTGTACAGTTCGTACTTTGCAATGTAATTCGCGACGGTCCGAGGCAGCACCTTCTGGAGCGCTTCCCGATCGTTTAAGCGCGCAAGCGCGCGAGTTGCGGTAGCCGAGATATCCACGCTTGCTCCATTAGTAAAGAAGACGCGCGGCGCTTTATCATCGTCGAGTACTGCGGCGATGTCTTCCCGGCTCTTGGCCCGTAGATCGACGACTTCAGCCGGGACGCTCCCGGCCAACGGATAGCCAGGCCGCGTGACGACGATTAGATCGCAGATTCTCAAGAGTCTCTGCCATTCACGCCACGTTTCGATCTCGGCCCACGAATCGGCGCCAATTAGGAAAAACAGTCGATGACTCGATCCGAGTTTATCCTGCAATCGCGACACCGTATCGACGGCATAGGGACGATCCGGCTCATCCAGTTCGACAGTCGAAATTCGGAAACGCTCATCGTCCTGAGTCGCCAGCGCCAGCATCGCAAAGCGATGAAACGCCGAAGAGATACCTGCATCTCGCTTATGCGGCGGCACACACGCCGGCACGAAGATCACTTCATCAAGTTCAAACAGCTCACGAACCCGCCGCGCCACTTCGAGGTGGCCTTTGTGCACGGGGTCGAATGTCCCACCGTAAATCGCTGCACGCCGCCGAACCATCACCCGATCTAAAGATTTCGTCAGAATCGCGCACCGCTGCCTACGAGCAACGTTTCGTCGGCTGGTCGTGTTCGCAGCTTCGCTGAATCCTCTCGAATCTTTTCCAGCTCGCGCGCGATTTCGTTTATCAGCTCGCGCACGCCCGCACCAGTAACCGATGAAATTGCAAAGAATGGCTTTTCATCTTCGCGCGCGCGCGCTCGCAAATGCTCAAGCCTTTCCCGTTCGTCGAGCGCATCAATCTTGGTCGCCACCACGATCTGCGAACGCAAAGCCAGATCAGAATCGTAGGCAGCAAGCTCACGGTTGATGACTTCGTAATCGTTAGCAGGATCACGGCCCGAAGCCGACGACACGTCAACTAAGTGAAGCAGCACCTTGGTGCGCTCAACGTGCCGCAGAAAACGATCGCCAAGTCCGTGGCCTTCATGCGCGCCTTCGATCAAACCGGGAATGTCGGCGATTACAAAAGTGTGAAAATCTCCAAGATCGACCACGCCCAAATGCGGCTCAAGCGTGGTAAAGGGATAATCAGCGATTTTTGGCCGCGCGGCTGAAACCGTGGAAATAAAGGTCGACTTGCCTGCATTCGGAAATCCGACCAGACCGACGTCGGCAAGCAACTTCAACTCAAGCTGTAACTCGAACTCTTCGCCCGGGCTTCCTTCCTGATGGTAACGCGGCGCGCGATTCGTCGAAGTGGCAAAATGCGCGTTTCCGAAACCACCGCGTCCGCCGCGCGCGGCCCGCCACCGTTGCCCGTCTTCATCAAAATCAAATAACAATTCGTTGGTGCGCGGATCGAAGATTTGCGTTCCCAAAGGAACTCGGACAATCGCATCGTAGCCCTCTTTGCCGGACCGATTGCTGCCCTCTCCATGCAGGCCCCGACCGGCGATGTGCAGAGGGTTGTAACGCAGATGCAGCAATGTATTCAGCGAAGCATCGGCAACGATCCGGACATCGCCGCCGCGGCCTCCATCACCGCCTGATGGTCCGCCACGAGGGACAAACTTCTCACGACGAAAGGCGGTCACGCCGTTGCCGCCGTGGCCTCCCTGGATGCGTATCTTGGTGCGATCGATGAACACGTCTGAAAATCTAGAAACTGAGATCCGGGATCTGAGGCGATCTCAGACCTGCAACATTCTGCAGTCTCAAATCTGAGATCTCAGCTCTGAAAGCGCAAACGATCTAAACAAAAAATGCGCGCCCCGCTGGACCGACCTTCGGCGCGGGCGTCGCATTGAATTGAAAACTCGCTAACAACTTTGCTTTCTAGGAAACTCTCTATTCTCTCATCTCAGTTCTTCGATATTGGACTTGTGAAATTTCAGACCTGAGCAACGGCCGTCTCCGAATACACGCTGATGAATTTTCCCGACCGACCTTTGTCCTCAAATTTAACAGTCCCATCGATTAAGGCAAACAAGGTATCGTCCTTGCCGCGCCCAACGTTCTTGCCGGGCTTCCACTTCGTGCCGCGCTGGCGCGCAAGAATGTTACCGCCCAGCACTCGCTCGCCGCCGAATTTCTTGAGTCCGAGCCGCTGCGAATTCGAGTCTCGCCCGTTCCGTGATGAACCTACGCCTTTTTTATGAGCCATTTTTCGATTTCGGATTTCGGATTTCGGATTTCGGATTTGCGACTGTTTATCTCGCAAGCCGCCAACGCGGCAATCGCAAATCCAAAATCTAAAATCGCAAATCCATCTCCTATCCTATCGCTTCAATCTTCAAAGTTGTGTAACCCTGCCGATGTCCCTTGGTGCGCTTATAATGCTTGCGCCGCTTCTTTTTGAATACGACAATCTTTGGGGCTCGACCGTGATTCACCACCGTGGCTGTAACTTTGGTCCCCTCAATCAGCGGATTGCCAAACCGCGTTTCTTTATCGTCCGCGGTGGCCAGCGCTTCGAGGTCGACCGAAGCCCCAACTTCCTGTTTGAGCAAAGGAACACGAACGGTCGAACCCGGTTCAACAAGAAATTGCTTTCCGCCAGTTCTAATAATTGCAGATGACATTATCTTCCTACCTATCAGTCAGCGTAACTCACTACCAAAAAGTCAGTTATTATAAATTCACGCGGAGCCTCCGGTCAAAGCGGCCGACGCATTAAGTTCTTTTCTGCCATTTTTTGCCAGAAAATCTTCCATGAACCGGGTCGAGAAATTTCCGGCCTGAAAGTTGGGATCGTCCATTATTTTCAGATGAAGTGGAATAGTAGTTTGGATTCCTTCAATAACCATCGCATCCAAAGCGCGTCGCATGCGCGCGATCGCCAGCTCACGAGTCCGAGCATGCACGATGACTTTCGCTATCAGTGAGTCGTAAAACGGAGGCACGCGATAGTCGGGATAAACATAGGTATCGACGCGCACGCCGGGACCGCCCGGTAAGTTGAAAGTCGTGATAGTTCCAGGAGAGGGCGCAAACGTCTCCGGGTTCTCGGCATTGATACGACATTCAATGGCGTGGCCAACGATGATGACGTCATCCTGTGTAAAGCCCAACGGCTCGCCTTCCGCAGTGCGAATCTGGTTGCGCACAATGTCGGTGAGCGTCACCATCTCGGTGACCGGATGCTCGACCTGGATACGCGTGTTCATTTCCATGAAATAGAAGTGATTCTCTTCGTCCAGTAAGAACTCAACGGTTCCCGCACTGGAATAACCAATCGATTTGCAAGCCGCGACCGCTGTTTCTCCCATTTTCTTACGCAACTCCGGCGTCATCACCGGCGAGGGCGCCTCCTCCAACAGTTTCTGGTGCCGTCGCTGTATCGAACACTCGCGCTCACCCAGGTAAACGCACTCGCCATTTTCATCCGCCAGCACTTGAATCTCGATGTGGCGCGGACGCTCGACGAATTTCTCGAGATAGACATCGCCATTCTTGAATGCAGCCGCGGCTTCAGTCGAGGCCGTTTCCAGAGCATGCCCCAGTTCCTTTTCCGACCGCACGACGCGCATGCCGCGGCCGCCGCCACCCGCCGAAGCTTTGACGATCACCGGAAAACCTATCTCCCGCGCCAACTTGATCGCATCCGCTTCAGACTGTACCGCATCCGGACTGCCGGGAAGAATCGGCACGCCCGCGGCTTGCATGGCTCGGCGGGCTTGAACTTTCTCTCCCATTAACCGAATGACGTCCGAGCGAGGACCGATGAATTTGATGTTGCAGGCTTCGCAAATTTCGGCGAAGTAAGCGGACTCAGCCAAAAAACCGTAGCCGGGATGAATGGCATCAACATTAAAAATCTCAGCGGCGCTAATAATCGCGGGAATGTTCAGATAGCTTTGGGCAGAAGGTGCCGGCCCGATGCACGCAGCCTCGTCGGCGAAACGCACGTGGAGCGAGTCGCGATCCACATCGCTGTGCACGGCGACCGTGCCGATGCCCATCTCCTTACAGGTCCAGATGATCCTACAGGCAATCTCGCCGCGATTGGCGATCAGTATTTTGCGGAAGCGTCGCGAGCCGTTGTTCATAACCATAAGCAGTAAGCGGTGAGCAGTGGGCAAGTTGTCGCAAGACCTCGCAAGTTACCGCTCACTGCTCACTGCTCACCGCTAACTTGATTTGATTCCAAAGAGGGGTTGGCCGTA
>WNFT01005841.1_pt1 | contig 10812 bp, 10 predicted proteins | sample 5400191 | NCBI WGS metagenome assembly WNFT01 (sample SAMN13153359, study PRJNA577476) | soil metagenome | isolation source: 80 cm saprolite under Madrone tree | place: USA:California | collected 2016-06-14
TCATAACGCTGATGGGGCGTCATTCCGGGTTTGGCCCAGATATGGGAAAAATGGGCGAACTTCATCAGCGATCGCTTTGAACATTGGATTTCAAGTTAGGAAATGCGGATTCCGACGAAGTCGCCCGGGCATTCCGAGATGATGTCGCCCGGTGTTCCGACATGATGTCGCCCGGGGTCCGGTGCCTCGCTGGCGGATAATTTTTCGCATTCGGTGGCGCGGCGGTCAATCCTTGGATGGCTTGTTGGAGCGCGAGCGCCGCAGGCTGTGGCCGGTGAGATTAATCCGGTGCGCGTTGTGGACGATGCGATCGAGGATGGCGTCGGCGTAGGTTGGATCGCCGATCAGCTCGTGCCATTTGTCGAGGGGGATTTGGCTGGTGATGATGGTTGATCGGCGGCCGTAACGTTCTTCGAGGATTTCGAGGAGGTCGTGACGAGCGGCGGCGTCGAGGGGCTCGAGACCCCAGTCATCGAGGATGAGCAGCTGTACCCCGCCGAGCGCCCGCAGGAGACGGGCATAGCGACCATCGCCGCGGGCGAGGGCGAGGTCGGCGAACAGCTTGGGAATGCGCTGGTAGAGAACGGAGCGATTGTCGCGACAGGCTTTGTGGCCGAGGGCTGACGCGAGCCAACTCTTGCCGACGCCGGTCGGCCCGCACAGGATCAAGTTCTCATGGGCATCGATCCAGCTACCGTCGGCGAGTTTTTGGAACAACGCGCGATCGAGCCCGCGCGCGGCACGGTAATCGACATCCTCGACGGAAGCTTGATGGCGCAATCTGGCATAGCGCAGGCGGGCGAGCAGGCGCCTGTCGCGTCGATAGCTAACCTCCTGATCGAGCAGCAAGGCGAGCCATTCGGGATGGGTCAGCGTGGTGGCTTCACCGGATGCTTCGATCTCACCGAAGGCCTTGGCCATGCCGTTGAGACTAAGCTGATGCAGGAGATCGAGTGTGGGATGGGTGAGCAAGATTTGGTCTCCTATTGGTAGTAGCGCGAGCCGCGGATGTTGGGATGGAGGATCGGCGCGCCGTCCGCGGGACGCTGGTTCGCGGCGGGTCGATCGAGTTTGTGGTCGAGGATGGAACGGACCGATCCGTAGGTGAGCGCGCCGATCTCAATGGCGCGCGTGGCGGCGGCTTCCAGCCGTACGACACCGAACGGCCGCGCCAGCCGCAGGATGCCGAGGCAGGATCGGAATCCCTGTTCGGGGTGTGGCCTGTGCTCCAGGATAAGATCGCAGAGCGCGGCGGTTGCCGGCCCGATGAGGGCGGCATCCCTGCGGATGCGGCCGATAGTCCAGTCGGCGTAACGGCGATGGCTGGACGGCATGTGGTCGGCGGCGGTCGTGTGCTTGCCATTGCCGCTCGATCGCATGTGCACGGCAATCCGCTCGCCCCTGGTGAAGATCTCCACGGTCCGGCCGGTGAGCCGCACCTCGACCTCGGCGCGCGCGAAGCGGTAGGGAACGCTGTAGAAGTGGCCCTCGACATCGACGTGGTAGTCGATACCGACACGACGCACGCGCCATTCGGCGAAGACATAAGGCTCGATCGGCAACGGTTTGAGCGCTGGCCGATCGAGTTCTTCGAGCAGCTGCCGGCGCGTGACGCCGAGGCGGCGGATCGGCCGCTCCTCGTTGAGCCGCTTGAGTAGCTCGCCGATCGCTGCGTTCAGCTCGGCGAGGCTGTAGAACCGTCGGTCGCGCAGACGACCGATGAGCCAGCGCTCGACGATCAATACGCAAGCTTCGACCTTGGCCTTGTCGCGCGGCCGGCGTGGCCTGGTCGGCAGTACAGCGGTGCCGTAGTGCGCCGCCATCTCGGCGTAGGTTCGGTTGACCTGCGGTTCGTACAGGCAGGCCTTGATGACGGCGACCTTGGCGTTGTCGGGAACGATGAGACGTGGCACGCCGCCGATGGCTGCAAAGGCGCGCGTGTGGGCTCCAATCCAATCGCCGAGCGCTTGCGTCCAGGTCGCCTCGACGTAGGTGAAGTTCGACGCGCCCATGACCGCGACGAAGATTTGCGCCTGACGCACCTCGCCGGTCAGCCGGTCGACGATCACCGGCACCGTGTCGCCGGCGTAATCGACGAACAGCTTGTCGCCACCCACGTGGGTCTGGCGCATCGTGACCGAGAGCTTGGCTTCCCAGATGCGGTAGAGCTCGCAGAAGCGGGAATAGCGGTAGCCTTGCGGATGGCGCTCGATGTACTCGTCCCAGAGGATCGACAGCGTGACGTGCTTGCGCTTGAGCTCGCGATGAATGCTCGCCCAGTCGGGCTCGACCTGACGCCGGCGACCCTGCTTCGTCCCGGCATCGGGGAACAACCTCGCCTCGAGCGCGGCATCGGTTAGCTCCTCGGGCAGCGGCCAGCTCAGGCTGGTAGTCTGGAAGCGTTTAAGCGTCACCCGCACCGTCGACGCCGCCACTCCAATCCGACGGGCGATCTCACGGATCGGTACGCCACCAACGAACTTCAACCGAAGAACTTCGCGCACCTGGCGCATGGTGGTTCTCTCTGCGGGCATCCGGTCCCTCCTTTGGAAGCCAAAGGAGCGGACCTGAGTCGGCCAGCAGAGGCACCCGACCCTCGGGCGAGATCATCCCGGAATGGTGGGCGACATCATCTCGGAACGGTGGGCGAGATCATCTCGGAATGGGTGGGCGACATCATCCCGGAATAAGGGGCGGCTTCACCCGGAATCGGCACCCAGGGTGGAAGCAGTTCGCCGTCACCCCGGTCCCATCGAGCCGTCGCGCCAGTTCAGTCGTGAACAGGATGTTGGCCAGCTTGGTTTCGCCGTAGCGGCCAAAGCCCCGATAGGAGCGCTCGGCGTTGAGATCGTTGAATGGGATGTGTGCTTCCTGATGCGCCTGGGATGCCGTGGTGATGATGCGGGCCGGCGCGCTCTCCTTCAGCCGGTGGAGGAGGAGCTTGCTGAGCAGAAACGGCGCCAGGTGGTTGACCGCCCAGGTCAGCTCGATGCCGTCCTTCGTCAGCTGCCGTGTTCCGTACATCGCGCCGGCGTTGTTGACGAGCACATCCAGCTTTGGATAGCGGGCCAGCACCTCGGCGGCCAATCTGCGTACCGAGGCCTGCGACGAGAGGTCGGCGATGAATGTCGCCACCGTCGCTCCCTTCCCGGCCGCCGCCCTGATGCGAGCCGACGCAATGCGGGTTCTCGTCTTGCTGCGACCGACGATGGCGAGGTTCGCGCCGAGTGCGGCGAGCGCTTCTGCCGCCGCCAAGCCAATGCCATTGGTGGCACCTGTAATCAGAATGTGCTTGGCGTTCACGGCACAGCAATCCCATAACCGATCGCGGGACCAAGCGGGACGACAGCCCTCTTCAAACATGGCCGTCGAGCGCTCGTCATGTGCTATCCTGGTCCGGCTGGAGGCACTTTGAGGGCCGGCTAACGCCTCGATTCAGAACAATTCAGGTCTGCCCAAGGAGGCTGGTCCGCAGAAGAGGTCCCGGCTGATGACGCGGACAGGTATCAGACTGTGACCTGTCTTGCGTGCCAGCAGATTCATCTCGTGAACCCCGTTACTGGCAGGGTCCTTTCGGGCGACGAAAGTTGAAACCCGGGACGCATTTCGGTTTTCGCATCGACATGTGGGACGACGTCGGCGGGTGCTGAAGTGCGCTTGAGGATCAGTTGCTGAGACGACATCGGCTCTGGCCCGCCGAAGCATATCACCATATCCCAAGCCCGGTGGTCGGCGTCCGCGACGGGAGCGCACCAAGATAAATCCCTATCCCGGAGCAACGTCGGCCGCGCTCACGCGCCGAGCGCGCCGTGCAGCGAGATCAGCGCAAGCGCCGCGGCTATGTCCGCTTTGCTCCGATCGCGTCCGAAGAGGGCACAACGCGTCGTTTCGCTGCGACGCCGAACTGCCCCCTTCCGCCCAGTCGCGTGGTTGATGTAGAGCCGCGCGCGATCAACGCCAGCATAGTTACTCGGACCTCAGCTTCTTACACAGCGGCGCATCACCATGTGATCTGCACCAATCAACAATCGCTGCTTCAACTTCGCCCCGCGTAATGCCACGTGAGTTAGGCTCAACATCGTCAAGAATATCAGGTGGCGATGATCGTTTCTGCATCAGCCGACAAAATAGTTCAACGCGTAGCCAATTGCGGTCGCCTGTTGAGGCGGACAACGCATAGGCAGCCTGCATGCATTGCTGCCAGCCGTCTGCGGCGCGGGCGCGGCTGACATAGCTGATGATGATCAAGATGATCACGATTGCCACCACCAACTGAAGCAATGGCGGCACGCGCTAATTGCGCCATGTTGTGCGATCGATTGATCGCATCCGTTTCAACATTTCATCGTTATTCTGCATTTGGCCCGCCACGTTAGCACAGCAAGCCTCAGTTAAGCCAACGCAGCCTCTCGGCGCCACGCAAGTGGAGGCGTCCTGTAGTAGCACGACGGTTCGCTAAGGACATTGGTGTAGCTTACACCCGATCACGGCGCATTTTTCCATATAGCCCTATGTACGCGCGCGCGCATTGCCCTCTTATGGAAAGTGCGCCGTGGTGGCTATATCGCGCTGCGGCCACTTAATGGGGAAACAGCTCAATGAAGCCGGAGTCAAAAGCGACGAGGCGGCTTGCATTCGCAAGAGGGCCGGTACTGTCGGATCGCTGCATGAAGCTTATGAGCGGGTACGCGCCAAGGAGGAGACGACGTCGGCCCAGACCCCGGACGCGGTCCGCTGAGTAAGACTTAGGCGCCGCACACCGCTTTTTTGCGATTCGCGCCACTGACCCACTCCAACACCTGCTATACTTCGTCCGTGATCCTTGGCCTTGGGGTAAGCTCCATGAGGCTGCGGGACTTCATCACCATTGTCGGTAGCACGGCGGCCGCGTGGCCGCTCGCGGCACGCGCGCAGCAGGCGGCGCTGCCGGTGATCGGATTCGTCGACCTCGGGTCGGCCGTCGCCTCCGCGCATTTTGCGGCTGCGTTCCGCAACGGCCTCAGCGAAACCGGCTACAGTGACGGCAAGAACGTCACCGTCGAGTATCACTGGCTGGAGGGCCGATACGATCGCCTGCCGGCGTTGATGGCGGAACTGGTTGGCTTCATGACGCCCAGTTGATGCTGGGACAACTGGGCGATACCGCTGGGCCTAACACCGGGGCGGACGCTGCCGATATTTTTCAATTGGTATGACATTCGGCGACCTGAACCAGCGATACCCACCCACCCATGTGGGGTGTAGGCGACGACGATCCTCTTCCGGCTGTACGAGTTGCCGCAAAAAGACTTCGTCCTCGTCTATATCGTCTACTGTCTGACCCTGTGCCATCATCCTCACCTCCCTGAGACACATTCGTACTCCCCTATATCGCTTTTGATACATAGCAAGTAAGAGAGAGAAGATAAGAAGGGGACCGTAGCACCACCGGTGGTGCAGTTGTGCACCATGGGTGGTGCAGTTGACTGCACCATGGGTGGTGCAGTTTTCACAAAACCACAATGGTCACAACTGGGGTCTTGCCATGCCGCCAGGTGACGTTGATCAGACCGGCAGCTTCCAGCTCGCGCAGTGCTCGCCGTCTCGTCTCCCGGCTAACGCCCTTTTTCTCCAACTTCCCACAGGGCAACGAAAAGGTCAGTCTCTTTGTCTTCCACGAGACATGGAGCAGCTCGACCCATACAAGAGATTTGGTCGTCTTGGTAGCCTTTGCAGCCGCCTCTGCCCACCATAGTGGCACCTTAACGAAGGGCTCAGCCTTCTTGCGCTTGACCGGCGCGGCTGCCTTCAATTTCTGCATTCGTTTCTCGGCCCAGTCGTTCATTACGCTGTCCTGGCCTCTTGTTGGGTTCGGTATTTGGCTAAGTGCTTCAACACGTATGCCCAGATATCTTTACCGCGCTTGTCCGTGTAGCGATCGGGGTATCGGACGATCTTGGCGTCGGTGCGCAGTTCGTGCGGCCCGTCGCTGTCGCTGTTAAGTACGATCCGTGATGCCCGTCGCATGATCTCCTGCATCAGCGCCACGTCGGCCTCGATCCGCTCTATCGGCGCCTCGAGCAACACCGCGTCGTGCACGGGCGCTAGAAGCTTGATGCCGTGGCGCGCCGCCAAGGTGCAGCTGATCCTCAGAATGTCGGCGCCGGTCGCCTGCACCGGCCAGTTTCGGATCGAGCGCGCGTTGACCGTGGGCTCGACGATGCCGATCCGGCACTCCCACCCGAAGGCCGTCCACATGACGCCAGTCTGTAACGAGTGGGCGATCCAGTCGTCTGACCATCTCCAATATTGGGCAAACAGTTCCCGGTGCTGGTTGAGCATTTCGTGTGCCTCGAAAGACGAGACGCCAAGACGGCCAGCCAGTGTCTCCGACGACATGCCGTACTGCACGGCAAGCAGCATGACTTTGTATTTGTCGCGCACCTCAGCGTGCGATTTTTTTGTTGCCGTGCTCGGCACCGCGCCAACGCGCTTGGCAAAGCTCAGGTAGGGATCGCCGGACAGATACATGTCGAGCATGGCGTTGACCGGGTCGTAGTGGCCGTCGGACAGCACCGCCGCGATCAAGAACTCCATCGACGAGTAGTCGATGTAAGCGACGGCCATCCCTGGCCCCGGCTTGATCAACGACCGCAGCCACACCGCCGGGGAGAAGATCCACTGCGAAGCTTTCGGCTGCGTGCGCGAGGTCTTGGCTTTGAATGGCCACAGTACCGTGCGGTTTCTGCCGTCGGCGCCCACGGCCAATTTGATCTTCCGCATTTTGTCGCGTGTGTGCCGCAACTGCCGCAGAGCTTCGAGTTGCGGCCGTCCCTTGCTCATGTCCTCAAAGATCTTGCGCTTCATGTTGAACTTGCCACTCTCAAGCCGCGGCCACGCGATTCCTGAGAGAGCGCAATAGGCCTCAAACCGCTCCAAGCTGAATGACCACTCGCCGGCCGCGCTGCGCACATAGACCCCGTACTGCTGGTCGATTGCCGGGACCATGGCGTCGCGCACAGCGCTCCATGTGTCCTCGTCGGCAAGCTGTGGGAATATTTCCATGTCGATCGGAACGCCATGGTGCTCCATGCGCGCGGACACGGCGGCAAATTCACCGTGATACAGCGCCACGTCTAATTTGATCTCGGGCAGAACCTTTGGCAGCAGGCGAACCAGGGCGTCGACATCGCTGTAGCAGTACCTCAAAATTTGCTCGCGCTCTTCCGGCGTGAACGGCCAGCCCTTCATGACGCGCTTCTGCATCGCGTCCTTCTGCTTGCTACCGATAGCATCGAGTCCAAAATAGCGCAGAGCGCCAATGAGACCCTTGCCTTCTGGTGTAAAGCGGCCGTTGGTCAAATTCCGAAAGACCGGACTCAGGTCCAAGACGTTGGCCGGCACAGGCCAGCCCAGCGCGAGGTGGCAGGCGCATTCGGCGTTCGCCACGAAGCTGACGAACAGCACGCCGCCATCTACACGAAACGGCGGCTGCTCGCCAAGTTCATCGCGCCAGAGACGGAGCGTCCGCCCGGAGCGCCATTCATGCGCTGCCAGGCAGACGACATCCGGGCGTTCTCCCGGCTGTGAGACAAACTCGAAGTCCCACAGCCAAATTTCCTCGAAGGGCAGATCAGTCGGAGTCACGGGCTGCCCATTTCTTGAAGAGGGCGTGCTCGGTGCTGTCCACGAGACGGCCCTTATCGCGGAACGCCAACTTGAAGATTTTCGCCGGCTTGAGGTCAGGCCACACGGGGTCGGCGAAGCGTCCGGCGGGCGCGGGGAAGACCTGGTAGCAGTGGTTCTCCAGGTCCGTGAACAGCCGCACCCACCCAGTCCTGCCCTGCATCAGGCCGATCTCCTTGGTGCGGGCATATTCGTTCTGTTCGCCATCGTTGTTGGCTTGCCGAACAGGAACGATACGGACTCCACCGCGCGACGTGACGGTGAGGTACAGAATGTGATCGGTCACCGTGATTCCGATCCCATTCAGGGCTACCACCATTTCCTTCGTGACAGCGAAGAACTGCCGCTCCATCCCAACCTCGAGATCGACCATAGCGACGATCGGACAGAACTCGGGGTGGGTGCGAAAGAACTCGTTCTTTGCTGGTGCCTTGCCGACTGAGATGGCGACGATGCCAGCGGCGCCGGCGCCTTTCACGCCGGGAAGGTCGCGCCGCATAGAGCGGAACTCCTGTTCTTCCTCGTCCAACTGCTCTAGGTCCGATTGCGGCACACCAGGCGCTTGAGGCTCGGCAGCCTCAACAGGATCGACGCGGTCCGTGTCCGACAATGCGTCGGACTCGGTAACAATGTGGGGCTTGCTATTGGCCATAGTGTTTACTCCTTCAGCGACATTGTCCGGCGTCGCCGTTGCCGGTTATGGATACCGCCGGCCACGCCTACATGCCCTTGAGCGGACCACACTTCCGGGCCCCACCTACGGTCGCCGCCGTGGCGGGGCCCAAATTTTGAAGGGTCATGCGGCCTCACCTGCCATGCGAGCACGTTCGTGTTGCTCGATGGTGATGTTGTCCCAGCCGTCCCGTCCGCTTGGTAGCGGCGTTGGCGGCGGTAGCTTGCCGCTCTCCTTCCACCTCTTGATTGTGCGAGGAGTGACCTGATAACGCTTGGCGAGCATTGTCTGCGAGAAGAAGAACATGTGGCACCTTTCTAGTGAAAGACACCACATGGATAAGGACGCGCGAGAACTACTTCATACGTAAATTATCCAAGCGAAAATTACGAACGGACAAGGACGCGAGACCACCAACTCCACACGCGCTCCACCGTCGCCGAGGACATGCGGATGCCGGCCTTGTTGAATGCCTCGACCACAATGTCGCAGCCGTAGGTCTGCCCCGGTCGCCGTCCAACGCGGTTGGGGAAGAGGGGAATGCCTCGCTTTTCCAAGTTCAACAGCAACTGGGCAATCTCGCCGTTGCGGAACATTAGAGTGCCGCCGCTCTGATTACTCTTCCACTTAATGAACTGTCGTAGGTGTTCAGCGATGTATTTGCACAATGGCTTGGGCGGCAACTCACCACGCTCCAATGCGAGGGCGGCAAGCTCGCATAACAGGAAGCGATCTAACTCGGTGGGCTTCCGCCTCTGTGTTTCCAAATCGTCGATGAGTTTTGTTACCAGTTCGGGCCGCTCATACATCACAGAGGCACCGAAAGCGACGGTCTGCGGTAGAAGCAACTTCGCGTCACCTTTCTTCGTCAAGCGTTCGCCCAATGCCGCCACGCGCTGGTCGACCTTGCGGCGGGCTTCAGCAATAGTGGCTTGAGTTGGTTGCTTCATCGCCGCCGCGCCGGCAGCCGCCGCACTTTGTCCTCCGCCGGGGTGCCGCTGATCAGGCCCTCGACATGGTTCGCCCAACGCTGCAGGGCGCTGCGCACATCGTCGGCGAGTGGGTCCACTTGGTAGACCCCGGCGACACCGCGATAGACCCCGCTCACGTGGTTGAGTGCGCGCTCGATCACCTCGACCCGCACGCCGAGCCGCTGCATGCCGCTGGCACAGGTCCGGCGCAGATCGCGCAACTGCCACCGCTCCTTCGGCTGCATCTGCGCATCGAGCGCGGCCTTGGTGCGGGACATACTGCCGAGCCGGGGCGTCTCACTCGACGTAAACACGAAGTCCTCATCGATCACCGGCATCGCGTCGATGATGGCCAAGGCCTGCGTGGATAACGGTACGTCATGCCGCCGCTTGTTCTTCGTTCGCGCGGGTAGCAGCGTCCATGCGTCGCCGGATATCTCGTTGCGGGTCATGCCGACGACCTCGCAGGGGCGCTGGCCGGTCAGCAGCAGCAGCTTTACGGCGGGCCCGGCCGGACCCTTGATGATGTCGCAGGCTTGCCACAACGCCTTGATCTCGTCATCGGTGAGAACCCGATCGCGGGCTTGCTCCTTGTTCGGCGGCTTAACGCCCGCACATGGCGAGGCAGCGATGATGTCCCGCTCGAATAGCCAGTTGAAGAACTTGCTCAGCCATGCCAACGCGCGGTTGGCCAAGACCGGCCGGTCCTCGGCGACACCCTCGACCAGTTCGCGGATATCACGGCGCTGGATTTCATGCACGGTACGGCCGTGCCATGCCGGCAGAACGATGTTGTCGAGGACGTGCACCACTTGCCGCCGCGTGCTCGGGCGCTTCTTGTTGGCGTGACGCTCGATGAACTGTGCCGCCCACCGATCGATGGTATCGGCATTGCGATCGGCTGCAGCCTTCTCCGCCTTGGCCTGAGCATCGAACTTGAGAGCCGCCGGATCGTTGCCGCGCGCAAGCTCGGCCATGGCCTCCGCCGCCCACTTGCGGGCCTCGGCGAGCGGCATGAACTGCTCGTGCGTCAGCTTGGCCGTACGCCCGTCAGGCGGCGGTCGCCGGTAGCGCACGATCCAACTCTTTCGGCCGGTGGGCTGCACGGCCAGCCGCAACGGGCTGCTGGCGTCCTTCACCTCGTAGCTTTGCGCGCGTGGCCGGGCGTTCTCGACCGCGATCGCTGTCAGTCTTTTGGCCATGTGCGTTACCTCACGGGGGTTTCAAGGTAACGGAATCGGCTGTCTGCGCCTGTTACCTAATGTCTGTCTATGTCTCATAGATAATGGGGTATAGCAAGGCTTTCTGCGGATAAGTCAGCGGCGAGTGTCGTGATGTGACGGGGTCTGTCCCCCCTATGGGCAATGATGCTGGTTCAACGCGCGCCATCGACCAATGCCCCGGTTCAAGACCAGGCACACGCCGGCAGAGCTACTTGCGGACGAGTTCCTCCAGGAGAAGGCTTCCGCACTCGGCCGAGCAGGACGCGCGCTTGAAGCAAGT
>WNFT01005842.1_pt1 | contig 10812 bp, 9 predicted proteins | sample 5400191 | NCBI WGS metagenome assembly WNFT01 (sample SAMN13153359, study PRJNA577476) | soil metagenome | isolation source: 80 cm saprolite under Madrone tree | place: USA:California | collected 2016-06-14
TTGCCCTGACCCCAAATTCAGTCGTCGTGTTCATGCTTTTATTTGCGATCACCGGCGTTTTGGGATCCGGCCAGGGGCCTCTCGGTTATGCAAAATGCGTCTCTGCCTGGTTTGACGACAGGCGAGGACTGGCCCTGGGAATAACGATGAGCGGGATCGGTCTGGGAGCGGCGCTGTTGCCCCAGTACACCCAGTTTCTCATCGGCAGTTTTGGTTGGCGTGTCGCCTATCTAGGTCTCGGCCTGCTCACGCTGATTGTGGCCTTTCCGGCGGTGTTTCTGTTCATTCGCGAGCCGACCAAAGCTAAGACCGCGGCCGAAGGCGCGCTCGCGCAATCTTCTGCCTCCGAAGACCGGCCGCCCGACCTCGAGGTGCGGGAGGTGCTTGGCGGCCACCGGTTCTGGCTGATCGCGTGCGCCCTGTTGCTGGTTTCGACCGTGACCCAAGGGTTGGTCGTGCACACAGTGCCTCTCTTGACGGACAAGGGTTATTCACCCGAGACGGCGGCAACGCTGATGATTGCGGTTGGCCTTTCTACGATGGCAGGGCGCCTGTTATCGGGATATCTGGTTGACAGAATCTTCGCGCCTTTCGTCGCGGCCTTCTTTTTTCTGCTCCCGTGCCTGGGAATCTACTTGCTCGACAGCACGATCTCACCGGTGGTGGGCATCATCAGTCTCGGTCTGGCATCCGGTACCGAAATTGACATGATTGGATTTCTTACGTCCCGATATTTCGGAATGAAGCGTTTCGGGCAGTTATACGGATACTTGTTCGCGAGCTTCGTCGTCGGGTCGGCTATCGGCCCCTTCATGATGGGCCTGACTTTCGAGCGGCTGCATTCCTACGAACCGGCCCTTTGGACGTTTGGCGCATTCATGCTGACCGCAACCGCGGCGATACTCTCTCTCGGTCCCTATCGCTACCCAGCTGAAGAAAAGATTCCGGCTGGTGCTGGGCGAGTTGTGGACGCTCCTGCCACTGAACGCGCATAAGGGGAAGGTCGTGTACCAGACAACCATTCGACATCTATTTTTAGCTGCAGCTTTCCTTGCCTTTGAATAAACGACTTAGGAATTTGCCATAATAGATTTCATTGATGCTGTCGTTGACGTGCGCAAGGTTTTGGATCTGCTGCCAAACACTTCGCCCGCTACATGGGATCACACTGGCATCCGCGTGGCGGTCGCAAACCCCGTCGCTCGCCGACGGATTGATTTATCTTCCTGTAAATTGAGGTTTTCTTTGCACGCGCGCGGCGGCAATGCCTTCATCGACGTCTTGAGAAAATTCAAGCGCCGAACGGAGTGCGTCGGAAAGCTCGCGCGCCGCGCGAGAACCTGCCGCTTCCCTCAGCTTCACAATGCGCTTGGTTCCTCGTGTTGCCAAAGGCCCGTTGCCGGCAATGACTTCGGCAAGCGCATGCATTTCCGCATGAACGTCGTCCCGCGGAACCACACGTTCGACCAGGCCGTATCGTTCCATTTCAGTGGCGTCGATTTCACGACCCGTGCAGAGCAATTCGAGCGTTCGAGCGGTACCTACGATATTTGGAAGCCGGACTGGCGCGCCTGCGCCTGGAAATCCGCCCCATTTTGCCTCAGGCGACGAGAGGTGGACATGATTGCCGGCGATCCGTATGTCGCAGGCAAGAGCGAGTTCGACAGCACCGGCGCGAACATAACCATTCAGGCCGGCGATGACGATCTGCGGCAAGGCTTCGATCGCATCGAAGGTCTCGTTGGCCAGCCGGATTAAATTCAGGACCTGATCCTTGGCAAGTTGTCCCCGCAACGCCGGCGTCAGAATGCCTGTGGAAAAGCATTCGGTCCCCTCGCCGGTGAGCGTCAGGACCTGGATCTCGGGGTTCGAGGCTAGATCCGTCGCTATTGTCCGCAGCTCCAGCAGCAGATCCCGGGAGAGAAGGTTCTGTTCGTTGGGACGATCGAAAACGATGCTGGCAATACGGCCCTGAATGCTAAAGGCAAGCCCCGTCATCACGTATTCCTTCAGATTTTGCGTTGTTCGCACCACGGATTGAAGAGCCCGAAGGACATTCCATTCGGGGATCGTTCAAATGACCTGATTGAGCTGTCGCAAAGCAGGTGAGGGCGCATAGGCCTTCGCCGGCGCAGCTGCCGATGAAACGTCGCCGACCATTCCGTAAAGCGTCGTCCGCTGCCGCGGCACGCGACCCGCGGCATGCGCGATGTCTTGCAACTGCGCGGGCGTCATCTCCTGGCCATGAGTCGCTCCAGCGGCCCGTGTAATGCTCTCTTCCATCAGCGTTCCTCCGAGATCATTGGCGCCGCTCTGCAGACAGATGCGCGCGCCATCGCCGCCCATCTTGACCCAGGACGTCTGGATATTCGGGAGCAGGGGATGCAGCACCAGTCGCCCGATCGCATGCATCAGGATCGCCTCGCGGAATGTCGGACCCGAGCGCGATCGCCCCTTCAGGAAGATAGGCGCCTCCATATGCACGAACGGCAACGGGACGAGTTCGGTGAAACCCCCGGTGTCGGCTTGCAAATCCCGCAGGCGAAGCAGATGGCGCGCCCAATGCTGGTAGCGATCGACATGTCCGAACATGATCGTGGCCGTGCTGCGGATACCAAGTCTGTGCGCCGTCCGCATCACCTCGAACCAGGTCTCGGTATTGATCTTGTCCGGGCAAATAATGGCGCGAACCTCGTCGTCGAGGATTTCCGCGGCCGTTCCAGGCAACGTACCAAGGCCGGCAGCCTTGAGCGCGGAAAGGAAATCGTGCAGCGACAGCCCCAGCGTCTGCGCGCCCTGCTGGATCTCCAGCGGAGAGAACGCGTGGATATGGATGTCCGGCACCGCCGATTTCACGGCACGACAAATGTCGAGATAGGTATTGCCGGTGTAGTCGGGATGAATGCCTCCCTGCATGCAGACCTCGGTCGCGGCGCGTGCCTCGGCTTCGACCACGCGCTGGCGAATCTCGGCGAGCGACAGCAAATACGGCTTGCCGCGCAATGCTTCGCTGGTCTTGCCTTTGGAAAAGGCACAGAATTGGCATTTGAATGAACAGATGTTGGTATAGTTGATGTTGCGCGTGATCACATAGGTCGCGTTGTCGCCGACCACGTCGCGCCGCAGTGCATCCGCTGCCATGCAGATTGCCGAAAAATCCTCATCGCGGGCACGAAACATCGTAACGATTTCAGCCTCGTTTAACGTCACGCCCTTTTGGGCTTTATGGATAAGTTGCGACATCCCGTCCCCGATGATGGCGGGGCGGTTGATCGCGAGTGCGGTATCCTTTGCCGGAAGCGGATCGTCCCGGCCCGGCCTCCAGTCATCGTCAACGGGCCATCCGTCGGCATCGACGGACTTCAGCACCGCCGGCCGCAATTTCCCATCGATCCAGGTTTCGGACTTGCGCACGTATTCCGGATAGACGGCGAGGCGCTGCACCAGCTGCTTGCCGGCTGCGGCGGTAGCGCGCTCAAGTTCAACCAGGTGCGGCCAAGGCGCTTCGGGATTGACCCAATCCGGCGTCACCGGCGAAACGCCGCCCCAATCATTGATGCCCGCATCGATCAATGGGGTGAGATTTCCGGGGCTCAAATTGGGCGGCGCCTGAATATTCATGCCGGAATCGAAGATCAGCCGGGCGACGGCGATCGTCCAGATATGATCCTCGATCGAAGGCGCGATGCTGTCCTTCATTCGCGTGGCTGGCTTCGGCCGGAAATTCTGAATGATGATTTCTTGGAGATGGCCGTGGCGATCGTGCAGATCGCGTAACGCCAGCAGGGCTTCGATGCGCTCCCGTCGGGTCTCGCCGATGCCGATCAGAATCCCCGAGGTGAACGGCACTTTGTGCTCGCCGGCAGCCTCGATCGTCGCGCGACGAAGTGCTGGACTTTTGTCGGGACTTCCGAAATGCACGCCGCCTTGTCGCATGAGCCGCTCGGAGGCGCTCTCCAGCATGATCCCCTGCGACACCGATACCGTCCGTAGCCGTGCGAGGTCCGCGGGTTGCAGCAGGCCCGGATTGAGATGCGGCAACAGTCCGGTCTCGTCAAACACCAGTCTTGCCATCGCCTGGAGATAGGCCAGCGTCGTCGGATATCCCAGCGCGTCGAGTGCGGCTCTCGCGGCGCTGTAACGAAGCTCCGGTTTGTCACCGAGGGTAAAGAGCGCTTCGCGACAGCCGGCCGCCTGGCCGGCGCGCGCGACGTGAAGAACCTCATCCGGGCTCATGAATGGCTTTTCGAGCCGATGCGGCGACTGAGCAAATGTGCAGTAGTGACAAACATCACGGCACAGTCTGGTCAACGGGATGAAGACTTTTCGCGAATAGGAAACGACATGGCCATGTGCTCGGTCGCGCCTGCTGGCAGCCGCGCGGAGCAGCGAGGCGAGGTCATCAACCCGGAGGAGGGCGTAACACGCATCCGCCGACAGCCGCTCGTCATCGAATGTATTCACGTCGCTCCTCACTGAGGTTTCCGCCGGAGAGCAACTGTGTCTCATACGCCGTGGCGAGGCCGGGTGGAACGGGCCGCGTGGCAACTCCCAGGTCTCTTTCCAAGTCTCGTCTCAAGTCTCGCAGAAGTCGATCGGTCAATGTGGAGGTGCGTCGATCGAGAAATCTCGCAAGGTCTTCCGGGCTGTCGATGTCCCTGCCGAGTTCCGGACTGTTCAGGACGTGACACGCAAGACCCGACCGTTCGGCCGCGGCGAGGTGCTTTGCAAAACTCCCGACGCCGAATTCCGGCCGTATCGCATGGGGTGGCCGGCAGGCCAGCAGATTGGTGCCGCCGTCACTGATCGCCGGCGCAAGGACGAGGGAGCCGTTCTGGTCGAGCGCGACGAGGGCCTGGTGCAGCACCGCGATCGTGACTTCCGGGACGTCTGCGGGCAACATCAGAAAGCCGCCGGCGTCCTGAACAATCACATGTCTTGCGGCTGCTTCGATTGCCGAGTTGAGATCTGACGAAGCTGCCTCCTGCAGCACCTGCGTGCCCGCACTCTTCGCAATCCCCGATGCTTCCGGGCTGGATGTTATGACGATGACATTTGACGGCAAGACGACCGATGCGACGACATTCAACACATCGATGAGCATGGTCCGAGCCAACGCTGCCCGCTCCGGTGGTTGAAGAATGCCGGACAGGCGCCGTTTTGCGAGGTCGAAAGTCTTGACCGGAATAATGACGGGAAAGCTGATCATCTGGCCGCTCCCCGATGCGATAGGGAATTTACCCTCAGCGACGCGGCAGCGTCGATGACATCTCGGGCAAGTTGGATCTTTTGCTCGATCGTCGTCATGACGGTAGGCACGACGAAAGTTTGGACAGACAAACCGCGAGCTTCGCTTTCATCCGAGACATCGACGACCAACGCATCGATCAGGCCCTGATAGTGGGCAGCGATCGATCGCTGCGATGGCGCAAAGTTCAGTTCCGTCATGATTTTCGCGGTCGGCCCTTTTATCGCGGCGCCGCCGACAATGGGAGAGATTGCGATCACCGGCGCGGAGCTGTTTCGCAGTGCCGCCGTGAGGGCGGGAATGGCGAGGATCGGATCGACGCTCAGATAGGGATTGGACGGGCAAATGATGATCGCGTGCAGGGCAGGGTCCGATAGCGCGCTTAGAACGCCGGGAGCAGCCACCGCACTTGCGGCGCCTTCAAACTGAATCGATTTTATCCGGGGTACGCAGCGTAGCTTCACAAAGTACTCTTGAAACGGCAAAACGCCCTGATCGGTATCGATCATGGTCGAGATGACCTCATCGGTCGCTGGCACAATGTTGGACCGGATATCGAGTAGTTTCGCGGCCCGAGCGACGAAATCGCTCAGCGATCCGCCCCGGTGCAGATGCTGGGTCCTTGTCACATGAAGGGCGAGGTCCTTGTCGCCGAGCCGGAACCAATCGTCGCCGCCGAGCCGTTTCACGTTCTCGATGAAATTCCAGCTTTCCTCCGCGCGTCCCCAACCCCGCTCCAGATCGCTGAGGTTTCCGAGCGTGTAAAGAACGGTGTCGATGTCGGGGCAAATCCGCAGGCCCAGATGTTCGAAATCATCACCGACGTTGACGACGATCGTCGTCGTCCCGGGTTGGGAAATCCGCTCCAATCCCAGGGCAAGTTTCGCTCCGCCCACGCCGCCGCACAGCGCGACGATCTTTTTTTCTTCTCCTCGGTAATGACGCCCTGCGGCTACCGGTCCGGTCATCGGAACAGGTCCTGGCTTGCAGGGCGGATCAGCGCGACTGCTGGCAGCGGATGGGTGCTCCGTTTAAGTCCCCTCAAGATTACCACGGGACATCCCTCCGCGGCCTGTCCCATCAAGAGCGACGCACTGGCGGCAATTTCGTCGGCAGTGGCGATCTCGGTGACGCGGAGAGGCCGCCCAAACAGATCCGGCCTATTGACGAAACTCTGAAGCGAATTGACTCCTGCGGCTCCGATCGCAACACCCACGACACCGTTGCGCCACGGCCGACCGAAACTGTCATTGATGACCACGCCGCATTCGATGTTGAAAGTGCGATCGAGCCTCTCTTTGATGTCCGCCGCCGAGCCATCGGGATCAATCGGGAGCAGCAACGCGCGCTCACCTTGTGCATGCGAAATGTTCGACTGGTCGATCCCGGCATTGGCCATGATGTATCCCAGGCGGTGAGCGACGATCAGCACGTTGTTTTCGGCTCGGATAATGTGTGTCGATTCGGAAAGCACGAGCTCGACGAGCCGTGGGTCCTTTTTAAGCTGAATTGCCAACGCCTTCGATTGGGCAGACGGGGTCACATCGCTCAAATTGACGTATCTGCCCTCGGCCTTTGACACGATCTTCTGCGCAATCACCACGACATCGCCATCGTTGAGGGCAATTCCGGCCTTTAAACAGGCATCGGATATCATCGACGCAAGTTCGTTTCCCGGCTCGACGAGCGGGAAATCCGGAACTGCGAGCAATGTAAGTTGATGAAACATCGTCAGTTTCGTGACTGAAGAGGAATGCCGGTAATGCGAATACCGGCCCCATTCACTTTGTAGCGCCGATTAATACCGATCAGAACAGACGTCAGCGCCTCGGCTGCAACGGAGTTGGCCAAACCTCCGCCATCGATGCCGCGCATTCCGGCGGCTTCCGCCAGTGTGATCACCAAGTCTCGCGCCGTCTTGTCGTCGCCAAACACAAGTACGTCACAATCGACCTTTCCGCCTGCGTGCACCTTGGCAGCCCCCACATTATGAAAGGCAGAAACAACCTTGACGTCCGCACCGAGTATCTCCTTCGCTTCGAGCGCGGCCGAGCCTCCATCAGGTAACTGCACGACGGAAACTTTCGGCGGAACAAGGGGTACGACGACATCGACGACGATCTTGCCGGATGCGGTAGGCTTGATGGCTTCCAGGATCTGCGCGTGGTTCGAATACGGCACCGCGACGACGATGACTTCCGCTGCCCTCGCAGCTTCGATATTTTCGGCTCCACGCACTTGCTGACCGATTTGTGCCGCGGCTTCGATCGCGCGGTCGGCGCTTCGTGAACCTATGATGACGGGGTAACCGGCTTGCGCCCATCGCCGCGCCAGCGCGGAGCCGAGTTCGCCTGATCCTCCGAGAACCGCAATTGCTGGAAGCTGACCCATCCTTATTTTCCTTCAATTGCGGTGCGACGCATTCGCGCTTGCGGTATCGGAGAACTCCATTGTAGGTTTATGCAATGTGAAATCAATTATGGATTTGGGGAGGCCACCAAGTGCTACAAAACGCTTTGTCGTCGAGAGTCGGTCTGCATGCGAAGCTGGCGTGCATCACGGTTTTGGCAGCGGTAACGACAGGGCTGGTACACCAAAGTTACGCTCAAACCCAATCGCCGGTTGCCGTTAGGGCCGCCTATATTCCGGTTGTAACCTGGCTTCCCGCGTGGGTTGCGAAGGAGAAGGGGTTTTTTGCAGCGCACGGGCTCGATGTCACGCTTAGCGTCGCGCAAAACCTCTCGACACTGCCGGGAACGGTCGGAAAGCAGTTTGAATTTGTTCCAAGCACCGCGCCCGACCTGCTGAAATCAGTCGCCTCCGGACTCGACGTCGTCGCCGTCGCCTCCGAAGTTTTTGAGACGGAGGATAACCCTTCGACGCATGTCATTGTTGCGAAGGATTCGGGTATCGCGGGGCCGAAAGATCTGGCCGGAAAGCTGATTGCGACCCCAACGATCGGCGGCGTGATCCACGTGTCGGTGCTTTACTGGCTGAAGAAAAACGGTGTCGACCCCGCGAGTGTCAGAGCCGTGGAAGTGCCGTTTCCCAATATGCCCGATCAACTCAAGGCTAAGCGTGTCGACGCCGTCGAATCCCTTGAACCGTTCGCCGGCGCGCTCCGTGCGAACGGCAATGTCTCGATCGCGACCCCTCTGCTGTCAGTCGGCAAGGATGTGCTGTTTCCGTTCTGGATCTCGCAGGGCGCGTGGGCCCGCGCCAATCTTCCGACGATCAAGGCCTGGATTGCAGCCCTCGAAGATGCAAAAAGCTTTATCGAGAAAAATCCCGCGGAGGCGCGTAAGATCATGGCGCAGTACACCAAATTGCCCGAGGCTGTGGTGCAGGCGACGCCGTTCCCGACCTACCGCTTTGCCATCAAGCCGGCGGATATCCAGGTCTGGGCCGCAGCACTTAGGGATGTCGGTCAGCTCGACAAGGAAGTCGACTCCTCCAAATTGGTTGTGACACCATAGATGAGTTCGGCGGAAAAGAGATCCGATCCCAGCGAAAAGGCCGCAGGTCCGGCATTCGAGTGCCGATCGGTCACCGTCGAGCTTCTTCACAAGTTCAGCCGCAAGCGCATCATCGAGGATATTTCCTTTCTGGTTCGATCCGGAGAGTTCTTGACCATCGTCGGTCCTTCGGGAACCGGCAAGACCACGCTGTTGAGGGCCATGGGAGGTCTGACGCCGACTGCGAGCGGCTCGGTCCTGGTGCAAGGAAAGCAGCTCGACGGTCCGCCCGACGACGTCGTCATCGTCTTCCAGGATTATTCCAACGCTTTGTTACAGTGGCGCACCGTCGCGGCCAACGTGGCGTTTGGAATAGAACGAGCGCTCGATCGCAGGGAGATCGAAAAACGGGTCCACGGAGCGCTGGCCCTTGTGGGTCTTGAAAACAACGCGGAGGATTATCCGTGGCAATTGTCCGGCGGCATGCAGCAGCGTGTTCAAATCGCGCGCGCGCTGGCGCTGCGTCCGGCCGTAATGCTGATGGACGAACCGTTTGCCGCGCTCGATGCCATGACCAAAGCATCCATGCAGGACGAACTTCTCCGGGTTCGCGATCGGACCGGGACAAGCTTCGTCTTCATCACCCACGATATCGAGGAGGCGGTCTACCTGGGCGACCGGATCGCCGTTCTGAAGGGCTCCCCCGGACGAATTGAGCAGATATTCGAAATTGGTCTGCCGGCGCCGCGCGATCAGCTATCGACGCGCCAGCTGCCAAAGTTTCTCGAATATCGCTACGCCGTGCACCAGGCCATTGGGCGCGGATATGCATAAGAACAGCTTCATCGCGCGGATCAATTGGCCCGGAACCGCGGTGTTCGTTTTTGTCGGTATCGCATGGGAAGCGGCGGTCCGATCGGGATTGCTCGAATACGAATATCTGCCAGCGCCGTCGGCCATCGGTCTGGGGTTTGGCGAACTCGCCGGGCAAGGGATTTTGGCGCCCGATATTGCGCACACCCTGATTTCTGTCGCGATCGGATGGACGGTGGCGATCGTGCTTGGTATCTCGCTCGGCTTCCTGCTTGGTCTATCGCCGACGGCGCGGCGTTACAGCCTGGCGAGCATCGAGGTTTTGCGGCCGATGCCGGGGGTTGCGTTTGCACCGGTCGGGCTTTTGCTGTTCGGCTTCTCGCTGAAAACCGAAATGGTCGTCACGATCCTCCCGGTACTCTGGCCTGTGCTCGTCAACACCATCGGAGGCGTCACCGGCGTTCATCAGAGGCTTTATGACGTCGGCCGAACCTTTCGTCTCAGCCGTAAAGATACCATCCTCCGCATCATTTTGCCCGCGGCGATGCCGCCGATTGTCGTCGGTGCGCGTATCAGTCTTGGTCTGGCACTCGTGCTCGCCGTCGTCGCCGAAATGGTGGGCAATCCGGAAGGCCTCGGCTACGGCATCATCCGTGAGCAACAAGCGCTGCGTCCCGACCTGATGTTTGCTTATATCGTGACGGTAGGGTTTATTGGCATTGCTCTGAACGCGGGAATGCTGGCCCTTGCGGAGGCCTTGTTTCCATCCTTCCGTCAGTTGCGAGGCGGGCAATGACGTACTCTCGTCCGTGGCGACAATATTTCACGCTCGTCGTGGAGGCGCTTCCGTCAGCCAGAGGATTGTTGCCGCTTGTAGCTCTTCTCGTCGCGTGGCAGCTGTTGCAGACCGGCAATTCTCCCTATTTTCCGCCACCCTCGGACTGGTGGAACGGCCTGATGCTGCTGGCGAAAAGCGGGCGGCTTTATCCGGCATTGTCAGCCACGACAATAACCCTGCTGCTTGGATTGGCTGTCGCGGTCATCATCGGAACCGGAATTGGCCTGCTCATCGGGGTATTCCCGCGGTTCAGCCGTGCCGTCGGGCCGCTTCTGGAATTTCTGAGGGCTATTCCGCCGCCGGCTGTCGTACCCGTGGCGATTCTTTTCATGGGCTATGATGAACGGATGAAGCTGACCGTGGTGGTGCTTGCCGCGATCTGGCCTATTCTCCTGAACACCTCATCCGCCGCGGAACGCGTTCATCCGTTGCTGCTCGACGTCGCGCGTTCGTTTCGG
>WNFT01005843.1_pt1 | contig 10810 bp, 14 predicted proteins | sample 5400191 | NCBI WGS metagenome assembly WNFT01 (sample SAMN13153359, study PRJNA577476) | soil metagenome | isolation source: 80 cm saprolite under Madrone tree | place: USA:California | collected 2016-06-14
CGTTCTGGGTGCTCGACGACATCACGCCCTTGCGCGAGATCGGCGAGGGCTCGGCAAACTCTGAGATGGTTCTCTACCAGCCGCGGCCGGCGATCCGTCTGCACTTGCCCGAAGCAATCGAGCGACGTGGTCCAGTGGGCGACGATCCACCTCTGGGTGCGATCATTGATTATTACTTTCGCAGTGCTCCGAAAGACGAAGTGAAACTCGAAATCTTCGATCCTGCCGGCAAGTTGGTCCGCTCACTGTCCAGCAAAGCGAATAAAGAAGACGAGCAACCTCCCGAATGGCCAGACCAAATCAAAGAGGTCACAACTATTCCCGCCGCGGCGGGCATGAATCGCTACACGTGGAATTTGCGCTGGGAACCGCCGGTCAAAATTCCCGGCGCCTTTTACTCCGGCAATGGACCGCAAGGCCCGCTGGTACTGCCCGGCAAGTACACCGTGAAGCTCACCGTCGGCAGTCGCACCACCAGTCAGCCGCTGGAAATTGTCATGGATCCGCGCCTACGAAACATGTCTCCCGCGGATCTTGAAAAGCAATTCGCGCTATTGATGCAGGTGCGCGATGCGAACGCCGAGTTGCATCGATCGGTGAATGAGGTGCGCGATTTGCGCGCGCAAATCAAGCAGCTTCACACCCGCTTCGATTCCGATCCGAAGATGAAATCCCTGCTCGCGCAGGCCGACGCACTCGACAACAAAATGAAGCCGGTCGAAGAAGAATTGATCCAGGTAAACATGAAAGGTTCGGAAGCTAACCTTGCATTTCCCAACATGCTCAACGAAGCCTTCGATAGCTTCCGCGCGTCGCTCGACTATGCCGACAACGCGCCCACCGCACAGCAATACGAAGTCTTCAAACTTCTGCGTGGCCATTTGGATCAACAGTTGGCCGCATGGAAACAGATCATGTCGTCGGATGTGCGAACGTTCAATGACGCGGTTAAGCAATACAACATTCCTTTGTTGTATCTGTCACCGAGAGAGTAGTGCGGATTTAGATCCTAGGTCGCATTATTTATCAATACAGCTTTGTGATTAGTCCGCGAAGCGGACGGACGAAAATAGCCCAGCGATTTATCGCTGGGATTAGGTCGTCATCAAACCTCGCAGCCCGCGAACGCGGGCGACAGAATGTTGGCTTAATCGCGTCGTCGACCGAATCTCCGTCGCCCGTTTCACGGGCTCGGCCCGTTTTCTGCCTTTGATCCCAGCACTAAAGTGCTGGGCTATTTTCAAGTCGTCCGCTGCGCGGACACCGTCGGTGCCGCATTCATGAATAATGCCGGCTATGAGTATCTTGCTACGATGGATAATCGCGGCTGTTAGGGTACAAAGATGTCGGCGCCGCCATCGGATGGTAAACTATCTTTCGAACATCATGAACGTCTGAGAAGGGGCATTCGATGAGTACCATAATCGATGAGCCAAGCGTTACCGCCGAGCCGGCCGCAGTGCGAGCATGGGCCTGAAGGGCGAACGATATTCGTTGAGCTTCACGAAGAGCGGATCGTCGGCTTCCCTGCGGATCGCTTCCGCATCCTGGCCGCGGCCACGGACGAGCAACTGGCACGGGTCAAAGTTGAAGTCAACGGGTATGCCTTGCGCTGGGAGGGCCATGTCGCTTTGCAGGGACATCGTAAAGATGATAGATGACGAGAAAGGTACCTAGACTGCGTGGCCTAAATGGCTCACAAGAATCATGAACAATTTACCGCGTCTCCCTTGCACCGGTTGTGTAAGGATGCAACGTAAGGCATTGAAACATGAGCGCAAACAATTTGAAGACGCACTCCGGAACCGACTGGGCGCGCATTGACAATATGGCGGATGAGAAGATCGACACTTCGGATATTCCACCGTTGGACGATGCATTTCTTGCGCGCACAATGGCGCATGCCTGAAAAGAAAAACTGCTGTCACCCTGAGCGTGGACGATGACGGGCTGAAATGGTCTGAGGCGCAAGGAGCAGAATTTCAAAATCGTATCAATGCGGCGTTGCGAATTTACGCCGAAGCGCATCAGGAATGATTCCGGATGCGCCAATCCAACTGCTGACGTTGTAAAGGCCCGCGCTCATGCGGTACGGTAAGCCGACAGAGGCTCTTTATGTCGTTGGTATTTGAATGGAGTGAAGACAAGGCCCGAGCGAACATTCGCAAGCATAAACTCAGTTTCGACGAGGCGCAAACGGTTTTCCTGGACGACCTGTCGATAACTGTCCCTGACGCTGCTCATTCGCAGAGCGAAGCGAGATTCAGAATCGTGGGCTTGTCGAACATGAAGAAAATCCTCGTCGTGAGCTTCACGCGCGGGGCGAGAAAATACGCTAATCAGTGCGCGGAAAGCAACGCGTTCAGAAATTAAAGAGTATGGAGAAAAAGAATTCAATTAAGAGAGCTGTCGCGGAACCCGAAATTCCTGAAACTGATTTTTCGAAAGGCGTGCGCGGCAAGTACGCGGCGGCCATGAAGAAAAATGGATACACCATCCGCGTGTATCGAGCTGATGGCAGCGTTGACGAGAAGCGGGTATTAGGCGAAAGCCTTGTCAGTCTCGACCCAGACGTTCAAGCCTATTTCCCGGATTCGAGGGCCGTAAATCGTGCTTTGCGCAAATTAATCTCGAGCGAGCACGGGACTGGCCACAAGACCATGCGAGAGCGACGTCGTTCTGCCTAACACCTTGCCTGAGAAAGAAAACCGCGGCGACGCGCCACGGCTAAAGTCATTTGGTCGCTTGGCGAACTCTGACGTTCTAATAACAAATCTTGTCTGACCGCAGAGCGGCCAAATGTTTATGGGTCATGCGCGGCGAAAAATCTTAGGAGCGCAATATGCCCAACCAACAAACATTTTGCTCCTCCGGAGCTTTTCAAGTTCCGTGTGGTCCGGGTTCTATAAACATTTAGCAAGACCGGGACAGCGAACGCCTTTTTATTGCGAGAACTTAAGAGACTGAGCCTAGACGCCCTCTCAAATTGAGACGAACTTGCCATTCCTGTTTTGGCTCAGCTAAATTATCACTCAATCCGCAGTCACATTTGGGCTTTCGTAAATGAAAACCGAAGAGATGACTGTAGCTGGAACTCGATCTCTGAAAGGACCCATTCGCACTTATGAAAGTCTATGCTACCGAAGCCATTCGCAACCTTGCGGTCATTGGACATGGCGACGCAGGGAAGACGCAACTGATTAGTTCGCTTCTCTACGTCGCAGGCGCCACGCCCCGCTGGGGCAAGGTCGATGAGGGCACGACCGTTACCGACCATGACGAAGATTCAATTGCCCGCAAGATCACACTCAACACCGCGCTCGCCCACCTCGAACACAAAGAAACCAAAGTCAATTTGATCGACACGCCCGGATATGCGGCGTTTGTTTCGCACGCGCGGCCGGCTTGTCGCGTTGCCGACTGTGGTGTCGTGGTAGTCGACGGCGTCAAGGGCGTCGAAGTGCAGACGGAAAAAGTTTGGAATTATGCGAATGAGTTCATGCTGCCGCGCTTGATGGTGGTAACAAAGTTAGATAAGGAGCATTCGGATATCGGAATCGCGCTCGACGGCGCCCACAACGTGTTCAAGCGAGCAATCGTTCCCTTCACTCTGCCGATTGGAAAAGAGCACAACTTCAAAGGCATCGTCGATGTCGTCCACATGAAGGCGTACGAATTTGACGAGCGGGGCAAAGCTAAAGAGATTGACATTCCCACCGAAGGCCGCGACGCGGTGGATAAGACGCGAGAACGTTTGGTCGAACTGGTGGCGGAATCAGACGACGCTTTGTTGGAGAAGTATTTCGATCAAGGGACGCTCGACGACTCCGATGTGCTGCCGAATATCGGCGCCGCGATCGCCAACAGCAAGCTCTGTCCGGTGTACGCAGTTTCGACCACGAGCCTGGTAGGACTTTCTACCTTGCTCGATCACATTATCGAGTTTGCCCCCGATCCTGCGCATCACGAAGCTGAACACGGTAAGAGCGAAAAGGGAGAGCCGGAGTCACGAAAATACTCGAGCAGCGAACCATTTTCGGCCTATTGCTTCCGGACGATTGCCGATCCATTCGCCGGCCGCATCAACGTCTTCAAACTTCTCAGCGGCAAAGTCGGCACAGACGCGACGGTCTACAACTCAACGCGAGGAACTTCGGAACGTCTGGGCGCGCTGCACACGACGCAGGGCAAACAACTCGACAAGGTTCCCGAAGCGAACGCGGGAGACATTATCGCTTGCGTCAAATTGAAAGAGACTCAGACCGGCGACACGATGTGCGACAAAGCTCACCCAATCATCTACGACAAGGTCGAATATCCCGAAGCGGCAATTGCTTTCGCCATTGAACCTAAGTCGCGTCAGGACGAGGAAAAGATCAGCGTCGCCATTCACAAGATTCTGGAAGAAGATCCGGCACTTTCATTCATGCGTGATGCACAAACAAAAGAGTTTCTCCTGGCCGGTTCTGGTCAGGTCCACGTTGAATCAGTGGTCGAGAAATTGAAGAAGCGTTACAGCGTGGAAGTTATGCTGCACCCGCCGAAAGTTCCTTATAAAGAAACTATCACCCAGCGGGCGGAAGTGCAGGGCCGCCACAAGAAACAGACGGGCGGGCGTGGTCAGTTCGGCGATTGCAAAGTCGTCTTTGAACCGCTGCCGCGGGGCGAAGGGTTCATCTTTGAAGACAAGATCTTCGGCGGCTCGGTGCCGCAGCAATATAGACCGGCGATTGAAAAAGGCATCATCGAAGCTGCGCAACACGGCTCGATCGCCGGCTATCCGCTGGTTGATTTCAAAGTGCAACTGATTGACGGCTCGTATCATAATGTCGATTCCGACGAGCACAGTTTCCGCGCCGCCGGTCGCAAGGCTTTTCGCAACGCGATGGAGAAAGTAAAGCCGGCGCTGCTTGAACCAATCATGGACGTAGAGATCACTGCGCCACAGGAATGCAGTGGCGACATCATGGGCGATCTCAACTCGCGCCGCGGTCGCGTCCAGGGAATGGACACCTGGGGCAAGAACCAGGTCATCAAAGCGCAAGCGCCGATGGCCGAAATGCTGAACTATCAATCGACACTGAACTCAATCACCGCCGCGCGCGGTTCGTTCCACATGCAGTTCTCTCACTACGATCCGGTTCCCGGCCAGCTAGCGCAAAAAATCGTTCAGCAGGCGAAGGAAGAAGGACGTATTCGCGGAGAAGAAGAAGAGTAATAGGTAATATGGCAACTCTGGGAGACAAAATCCGAAAGCGCGCAATCGAAATCATTCGTTCGGAGCCTGCCGGTATTCGCTTCTCCGCCCTCGTCAATCGACTTCACAACGAGTATCCAGAATGGAACGTCAACACAATTAACGGAAGCATCTGGAACTTAGATGTCCTAGTTCCCGCGCAAATCGCGAAGCCAGCTCGTGGTGTGTATGTTGCGACGGAACAGCAGGAAAAAGAAGCCGCGCCGGAACGGGCGATTGTTGAAGAAGAGATTAAGGAGGCAGCGCTCGGAGAAGGTCAATTTTATCAGCCGTTCGCTGATTGGCTGAAGAATGAGCTTGAGGAATGCACGAAGACCATAGCGTTAGGCGGGAACCGATTTAAAGATAAGTGGGGTACTCCCGACGTCATTGGCATTCGTGAACCCGCGCGAAGCGATATCGTAAAGTCACCCATTGAAATCGTATCTGCCGAACTTAAGATTGATAAGACGGGCTTATCGTTGCGTTCGGCCAAGCTTGCGCTTACAAATTGTTTTCTCACCGATCGTACATCGTAATTCCGCGGGACTCTTCTGAAGAAGACATCGCGCGCTTGGATGTGCTTTGTAGGACGCTTGGAGTTGGTTTGATTCTATTCGATCCTGCGATACCTGAAACGCCACAGTTTGAGATACGCGTCCGCGCGGCGAAGCACGACCCTGATATGTTTTACGTCAACCGATATATGAAATTGGTTGAGAAGGAATTATTCTCTTAGTTTCAGTTCTCCAGCAAGTCGAAAAGCTCTTCGTTAGTTAATCCCGCCTGCCGTACGATGCTCTTCACAATATGTTTCGAGCAAGTCGAACCGCTTGTGATAAGGAATTGTCACACGTCCGGGCTTGGTCGGATGTTTCATCTGGACGTGCGAGCCGCTGGTTTCGTGGACATAGAAGCCTCCCCTCTTGAGAGCGCGAATAACTTCTTCAGGTTTCAGGTTCGCGAACTTGGGAGGCATACGCGTCTTGAGGGTTAGACTGCGATCTTTAGTTCTTCAACTACTGGCGGTTCGGCAGTGAACGGATCGATAGGGATTTCTTCGTTGTCCTTCAGCAGGCCTTGAATGTGACAAGAGATTGCGTCTTGCGCCATCTCGCGAGCCTCATCCAAAGTTCGACCGTAGGTAACGATTCCAGGAAGCGCCGGGACAATCACCTGAAAGCCACCCTCGTTCAGCGGTTCGTAAATGACGCGGTAATCGTATTCCGACATTGGACCTCCTTCGTTCTACGCCGCTCTCTTTTCGACGGGGCGAATACTCCGTTCGATTCTTGGAAGCAGATTCTGTTTGGCGAGTTTAAGATCATAGTGGCTCTGAAGGTTCATCCAGAACTCCGGTGTCATCTTAAAATAAACGGCCAGTCGTAGTGCCGTGTCGGGCGTGATGGCGCGCTTCCCGAGAACGATGTCATTGATTCTGCCAACAGGAACACTAAGGTCCCGAGCCAAACTGCTCTGACTAATTCCGAGAGGATTCAAGAACTCCTCCAACAAAATTTCACCAGGCGTAATTGGCTTCAGCTTGCGCGACATTGTGCCTCTCCTTAATGATAATCAACTATCTCGACGTCTTCGGCGACGCCGCCAACCCATCGAAAGCATATCCGGAACTGATCGTTAATCCGAATGCTAAATTGGCCGGCACGATCTCCCTTTAACATCTCCAATCGGTTTCCCGGCGGATTCCGTAAGTCGTCGAGCTTCTCCGCGGCATGAATCAATTCTAGTTTTCGCCGAGCGATCCTATGAATTGCGCGGAATTTCTTTGATGCCTGATCGGCAAAGAGCTTTTGTGTCTCCGCGCATCGAAAGCTCCTGATCATGATACTAAGCGAGAGGACTCACACCGTCAAAGGGAACAGACAACATGTTGCGATCAGTCGTCGGAACCTGTCATCGGCAGTCTAATCTCAACAATCAAACCGCCGTCAGAAGCGTTTGAGGCGTTGATCGTGCCGCGATGCAAACGCACGGCGCGCGCGGCGATTGAAAGACCGAGGCCGGTGCCGCCGGTCGTGCGGTCGCGGGCATCTTCTACGCGATAGAAGGGCCGGAAGATTTCTTCGATCGCACTCTCAGGGACGCCTTTCCCGCGATCGCGCACGCGAATGGCTGCCCAGAGATTACCATTCACCGATTCTGAAGCGAGCGAAAGCTCGACTTGAGTATGTTTTTCAGTGTGGCGAATCGCGTTGCGGACTACGTTTTCGATCGCGCTTCTGATTAATTCCGGCACGCCGACCATTTGCAAAGGTTCATCTTCGATTATTTGGACTGAACGATCGTGACTGCGCGCTTCAAAGTCAGCGTCTTCCGCGACTTCGCGCACCAAAGCGCTCAGATCGACCCGGACGTTCTCCAAACCATCAGTGCCGCTCTCGATGCGTGAAAGCGCCAGCAACTGTCCGATCATTTCATTGAGACGTTCGCCCTCGCGTTCGATGCGATCCAACGCGCTGGCCGCCTCCGGTCCCGAGCGCCGGCGCGCCAGCCCAAGCGCGACTCCCTGTCGCGCCAGCGGCGAGCGCAACTCATGCGAAATGTCCCCGAGTAATCTGTGCTGCGCTTCGACCAGAGATTCAATTCGGCTGGCCATCAGATTGAAATCGCGACCGAGCAGACCGATCTCGTCGCGCCGCTTCAGTAACTTTTCATCGACCCGCGTTGTAAGTTTGCCGTCAGCTAATTCGCGGGTGGCGCCTCGCAACTCGGTAAGCGGCGACGACAAGTATCTTGCCAGCCAATAACAAAACACTCCGCCGACCAGTAGCACCGGGAGCAGTCGTAGTGTCAGTGAAATTAAAGTTACGCGGAAGAATCCGCGTCTTCCGAATGGCAAACCTCGGCGTCGGGCTGGCCCTGGATCCTGGCCCACGAGCACATAAACTGTACCTTTGGGCGAGCGTGCTACCTGCGCATTCAAGGGATTTCCGCGAGAGAAATCGTTGACGAAAGTCATCCTTTCCAGCGCGCGTTGCGCTAGTTGCTGGGCTCCGCTCGGAGGATTGCGCTGCGAAACCTCGGTCAGGCGTTCGTCGAAGAGGACTGCGTTTATGCCCGATGCCTGCTCGATGCGCTGAAGATAGGCAGCGAGTGCCACCGATCCATCACGCTCAAACGTATCTACCGCGGTCTGTGAATAAATCTCAAATGCTTCAACCAAATCGGGCGGCGCCATGTCGCGCGCTCGTCGCTCGGCGATTACGCCGATGACAAAGGACGTCACGGCGGCTAACACCATCGCAACTCCGAACCACAGCAGGATTCTTAGAAAAAGACTACGCATAAAATCAGAGTCTCGCTGCCGAGATTCTTTATCTAGCCCAGGCGTTCACGCCCGGGAAAACAAGCACGCTGCCCTCAGAAGCCTCGTTCACGAGGCTTTGGTGATGGCTTTAGCCGGACGGTGTTGAAGCCCCATAAATGGGGCTCGGCAAAAACAATCTCCGCCAACCCAGGCGTGAACGCCTGGGCTAGTGAAAAGATCCTTCACACCTCATCACTCTTCGCATAAATATAACCAACGCTGCGCACAGTCTTGATCCGTTCGACGCCGTTGACTTCGTGGCCTAACTTCTTGCGCAAGTTGCTTACGTGCGTATCGATGCTTCTATCAAGAGCTGAAAGCTCGCGATGTAATACCTCTCTCACCAGTTCCTCACGAGTCAGAATGCGGCCCGGCGCGCTCAGTAGTTTTTGCAACAGACCATATTCAACCGCAGTTAGCTCCACGGTTTCGCCGGCCCGCCGAACCTTCCTTGTCCGGCCGTCCATTTCCACGTCACCCACGACCACCACTTCTTCCGATTGGTTGTCATCCGGACCAGACCGCGCGCGGCGCAGCACGGCATTGATTCGCGCGACCAGCTCCAGCGGATTGAAAGGCTTCGGCAGATAATCATCAGCGCCGATTTGAAGTCCGATGATTCGATTCATATCGTCGCCGCGAGCCGTCAGCATCACAATCGGTAAGCGTGAAGCCGCGCGAATCTGTCGCAGCACCTCAAAACCATTAAGCCCCGGCAACATGTAATCAAGCACAGCCAGCGCGTGCTCTCCGGACAACGCTCGCTGCACTCCCTCGTATCCGTCGTGCACGGCCTCGACTTTGTAGCCTTCGGGCTCGAGATATTCTGCGACCAATTCGCAGAGCTCGGTGTCGTCGTCGATAACTAGAATCTGTTGCATCGTCTTGCGTCGTCGCTACCAAACCTCGACCATCGTCAGCGCGAACCTCTTCACTGGGAGCGCGGGCGTCCCGCCCGCAATCTTTGCGATTTGAGATCAATAAACCATCGCTGAGCTTCTTGCGACACGATGCGGGCGGGACGCCCGCGCTCCCAGTGAAGCCGAATTGCGCTCCATCTCTATCTTAATTCGCGACTCATCTTTGTAAAGTGCGAACTCCAACAAACTCAGTCCCTTTGCGTTTATTTGCACGCGCTTGACGAACTCTTCACATCATGCGTCATACGACGAACGTCTAAGCAGCGACTAATCAACCGAACGAACGAAATTGAGAGCGACGCTTCGCTGTCGCTGTCAATCGAAATAGCTACTTAAAGGAGAAGGGACATGAAACCAAATTGGAAGAAGTTCAGCCTGACGATTGTGGCCGGCGCGTTGTTCTTGGCGGGAGGCGCAATGGCATTTTCTCAAGATCCGCAAGGTCCGCGCCGCGGCGGAGGTTTTGGGGGCGGACCGGGACCGCGCGATGGGCTGGGACCGTTGGGACGCGATCTGAATCTGACTGACGATCAGAAAGCGCAGATCCAAAAGATTACGGACAGCTTCAAAGAAAGCGACAAGGCGCTGCACGATCAGTTGCGCACGCTGCACGAGAATGAAGCCGATCCATTAAGCGGCACCTTCAACGAAGCGAATGTGCGGTCGGCCGCCGAGGCGCGCGCAAAGATACAGGTCGAGTTGGAAGTATCGCACGCGAAGATGCTGTCGCAAATCGCGGGCGTGTTAACCACGGAGCAGAAGGCTCAACTCGCGGCCAAGCGCCAGCAATTCGAGCGTCAAGGTCCGCCTCCGCCACCGCCTGATCGCCCATAGCGATTGCGAACCGCGTAGCGGCACTTTGAGTTTAGCCCCGTCTTTCAAGGCGGGTTCCAATGCAACGAAGAAGTAGCCAGTCGCGGCAGCGACGACTGAAGCGAACCAGAGATGAGTTCGAAGTTCTCAACTCAGTCGTCGCTGACGCGACGCGCATGTTCTTGAGCTTGCGCTTACCCCGGCCTTGAAAGACCGGGCTAACTTCAAGCGACCGCTACGCGGTCAAGAGAAACGTCCAAACTTCGGGACAAGCTAGAGCTTATCGAACGGAGCTGAAATGAAGGAAGACATCTTCAATCAACCGTTGCTCAATCGTCGTCAGATGCTCTTGCGAGGCGGCAAGGGATTCGCCGCCGCGCTGGTAGCGGGCGGTTGAGCTAAGACATTGATTGCCCGGATCGGCCGAAGATTAACCACCCGCTACCGCAGGCGCTTCTGACACCCAAATCACTTCACAAAACTTCACACTTGCTTGAATTACTCTTTGCGTCG
>WNFT01010885.1_pt1 | contig 10809 bp, 9 predicted proteins | sample 5400191 | NCBI WGS metagenome assembly WNFT01 (sample SAMN13153359, study PRJNA577476) | soil metagenome | isolation source: 80 cm saprolite under Madrone tree | place: USA:California | collected 2016-06-14
ATACAATTCTTTTTTGGCGATGAACGGCATGTGCCTCCGGGCCATGCCGAGAGCAACTTTCGCATGGCCTCGGAAGCGATGTTTTCGAAAGCCCCGGTTCAGCCGCAGCAGGTGCACCGCATCCACGGCGAAAACGCGAACGTTGCGGAGGCGGCGGAAGAATACGAAAAGAAGCTACGTGCCGTGTTCCAGTTGAAGACGGGTGAGTTGCCCCGGTTCGATCTGGTGCTGCTCGGCATGGGTCCCGAAGGGCATACCGCTTCTCTCTTTCCGGGAACAAAAGCGTTAAGCGAAGAACACCGGCTGGTGGCCGGCAACTGGGTCGGCAAGTTGTACACCGAACGCATCACACTGACGCCTCCGGTCCTGAACAATGCAGCGCGGGTGCTGTTCCTGGTGGCTGGCACGGAAAAGGCGCCCGCCCTCAAAAGCGGTGCTTGAGGGTCCCTACGAGCCGGATCAACTCCCGGCGCAAATCATTCATCCGGTTAACGGCAGCGTTGTGTGGCTTGTGGATCCGACGGCGGCGAGCATGCTTGCGCCGCAAGCGAAGCGTGCGGTTTAGGAGAAACCGATGGCGACAGGTGCGCGTGCGACGATTGAATCTCATTTGGGCGCGAAGGCGGAGTCGCTGCTCGGTTTCCATTCCCCGAAGATTGCGAAGGAACGGCTTCATCTTCCGGGTCCCGATTTCATCGACCGCGCGTGGACGGGGTCCGACCGGAACATACGGGTTTTGACGAGTCTGCAGCGGCTGTTCGACCACGGTCGGTTGGGCAAGTCAGGGTACCTGTCGATTCTCCCGGTGGACCAGGGTATTGAGCATGCGGCCGGCGCGAGTTTCGCCAAAAACCCGGACTACTTCGATGGAGAAAACATCGTGAAGCTGGCCGTAGAAGGCGGATGCAACGCCGTGGCTTCCACCTACGGCGTTCTTGGTTCGGTCGCGCGCAAGTACGCGCACAAGATTCCGTTCATCATGAAGTTCAATCACAACGAGCTGTTGAGCTACCCCAACAAGTTCGATCAAGTGCTTTTTGCGACGGTGAAAGCGGCGCATGACATGGGCGCGGCGGCGGTGGGGGCGACGATCTACTTCGGTTCCGATCAGAGCGACCGGCAGATCGTGGAAGTGAGTCAAGCTTTCGCGCACGCGCACGAACTTGGCATGGGAACGATTCTGTGGTGCTACCTGCGGAACAATGCTTTCAAGAAGGACAAGGACTACCACGTTTCCGCGGATCTGACGGGACAGGCAAATCACCTGGGCGTAACGATCGAGGCGGACATCATCAAGCAAAAGCTGGCCGAGAACAATGGCGGCTATCAGGCGCTGAACATCGGCGATTCGAGCTACGGCAAGTTCGACAAACGGATCTATTCCGACCTCGCGAGCGACCATCCGATTGACCTTTGCCGGTATCAGTTGGCGAATTGCTTCATGGGCCGCGCGGGGCTGATCAACAGCGGCGGCGCGTCCGGCGCGAACGATTTTGAAGAAGCTGTGGTCACGGCGGTAATCAACAAACGCGCGGGCGGCACCGGGCTGATCTCCGGCCGGAAGGCATTCCAACGTCCGCTCGCGGAAGGGATTCAGTTGCTGAACGCGATTCAGGACGTCTATCTGAGCCCGGAAGTCACGGTCGCCTGACGATTTGAGAAGTCAAAACGAAGTTTGGACGGGGTTCTTTTCTGCGAGGAAAAGAGCCGTGAGGAGGGGTGTTGCCAAATCGGTTGACGGGAAAGGTTGCCGCGGTAACGGGCGGGGACCAAGGAATTGGACGAGCGATCGCAGAACGCCTGGCGCAGGAAGGCGCCGACGTGGCGATTTGCTATCGCAAAAACAAAAAGGGTGCGGACGAAGTCGTGGACGGCATCGCAGCCACGAAGCGGCGCGCCGCTGCCTTTCAAGCGGATGTCGGAAGCGTTGCCGACGGCCAGCGATTCATCGAGCAGGCCGTGGAAGCGCTCGGCAAGGTCGACATTCTTGTCAACAATGCGGGCCTCGAGAAGCGGGCGGACTTCTGGGACGTGACGGAAGAGGATTTTGATGCCGTCTTGAACGTCAATTTAAAAGGCATGTTTTTTGTGACGCAAGCAGTCGTGCGCCATCTGAGGCAAGCCGGCCGCAGCGGAAAAATAATCAACATCAGTTCCGTACATGAAGAACTACCTTTTCCGCATTTCGCTTCCTATTGCGCGAGCAAGGGAGGCATCAAGATGCTGACGCGAAACCTGGCGATCGAACTCGCGCCGGACCGCATCACGATCAACTCGATTGCGCCGGGAGCGATCGAAACTCCCATCAACACAAAGCTCCTGAATGACCCGGTGAAGCTCAAGGAACTCCTGGGGAATATCCCTCTCGGACGGCTCGGAAAACCGGAAGACGTTGCCGGCCTCGCCAGCTTCCTGGCTTCGGATGAATCCGACTACGTCACGGGATCAACGTTCTTTGTCGACGGCGGTTTGTTGTGGAACTACCAGGAGCAATAGTCGGACGGATTGCGAATGGAACTTCAGAAAACGAGGTTCACGATGACAACAAAAAATGGACAGACCATAACACCGATCCGGATGGTGATTGCCGATGTTGACGGGACGCTCGTGACACAGGAAAAGGTGTTGACGAAGCGCGCAGCGGAGGCGGTCTTGCGTTTGCATGACGCGGGAATCGAGTTCAGCGTCACGAGCGGGCGGCCTCCCCGAGGAATGGCCATGTTGATCGATCCGCTGAAACTCACGCAGCCCCTCGCGGCGTTCAATGGCGGCGTACTGATCAAGCCTGACCTTTCGACCGTGGGCCGCATGTGTCCCGCGAGCAGTGGACGGTGAAATTCGCTCCCACCGTAGTGAAGACCTTTGCGGGACTTCTCGGCCGCGTGGCGAAGATTGTGGGTGTCGGCGACGACCACGAGCGTGTAGCGAAATGCGAAAACGACGTTCAGCAAGCCGGTGGAGCGCATATTTCCGCGGCGCGGTCGCAGCCCTACTACCTCGACGTGACGCATCCCCAGGCGAACAAAGGCGGGGTGGTGCTTGCGATATCGAAACTCCTGAACATTCCGGCGAAAGAGATCGCGACGATCGGAGACATGCCGAATGACGTTCTGATGTTCGAGAAGAGCGGAGTGAGCATCGCGATGGGAAATGCCAGCTCCGAAGTTCAGGCGTCGGCCACCTATGTCACTTCCACAAACGAAGAGGAAGGATTCGCAAACGCGATCGAGAGGTTCGTATTGACAGGGCGTTCCGCGAGAGCTTAAGAGCATGCGAAACCCTGCCACGCTCCATACGAGCCACAGAAAAATGCGAAGGACATTTTTTTTCAAACGGGTGCTGTGGATGGTCGCGCTCGTCGCTGCGGGGACTCGGCCCACCGCGGCCCAGCAGCCCGAAGATCTGCAGAAGCAACTGGAGCAACTGAAGCAGCAGTATGAGGCGACCACCAGAGATCTGGAGCAGCGAATCGCTTCCCTCGAACAGCAAATCCAGAAACAAAAAGAGGCAAACGAAAAAGCAAAGGAAGGAACTATCTCTGCCGTCGAGCTGGCCGCGCAGCAGGCAGCTCAGAAGGCCGTTCTCGGACAGTCGGATGAGGTCGGGGCAAAGTACCAGGGGCAGTTACCCTCCGAACCGACGTATGACCTCCTCAATGAAGCGGAATCGAAGATTTCAAAACTTCAGGAGCAGTTGGGAGCCTTCGAGTTCCACGGATATTTCCGTTCCGGTTATGGCCTCAACGGCAAGGGCGGGGCGCAAGTTGCGTTTCAGGCTCCGGGAGCGGACGCGAAATACCGGCTGGGAAATGAAGCGGAAACGTACGGAGAATTCATTTTCGTCAACAACTGGCTGAACCCCGAGCACAATGGCGACAAGGCGTGGCTAAAAACGGAAGTCATGATCGAAGCGAACACCGCAGACGCCGCGAGTTACGCGAACTTTCCCGGCAACACGGGTAATGACCAGTTTCGTTTGCGGGAAGCGTTCGTGCGGGCCGGGAACATTCTGGAGTTTCAGCCCAATGCGAAGTTCTGGGCCGGGGAGCGCTATTACCGCCGCCAGCACATCGAAATTAACGATTTCTATCCCCTGGACATGAGCGGTTACGGCGCGGGCATTGAGGACTGGGATCTTCGCATCGGGAAGCTGTCCGTGGCGTTTCTCGCGGGAGCGAGGCCCGATGTGGTGACGCAAAATGGGAACTACGCGAAGAGCAACATCGACGTGCGCCTCTACGATTTGAAGGGGCCGTTCGGGATGTGGGGCGTGTGGTTCGATTACGCAACGGCGAAAGGCGGCACCACGCAAACCGGGGCGTTCATTCCCACCGCCGACGGTTACGCGTTCGGACTACGCCACCAGCGCCTGGAATGGCATGGAGGCTACCACACCTTTTCCATCCAGTACGGCAAAGGAGCCGCCAGCAATTTCAGCACGTCCATCGAGGACCCCAACCCGTTCCTGAAGAACTCCGAGCGATTGTTGGTCGCAGAACACCTGCTCCTTCAGCCCAGCGGCCGTTTTGCCATCATGCCGATCTTCATTTTCCAGCGGAAGCGGGACGGGCAGCCAGGACACGGGTTCAACGACTGGGCATCGTTTGGCGTGAGACCGGAAGTGTTTTTCACCAAGTATCTATCCCTCGCGTTCGAGGCCGGGTTTGACCACACCGAGGGTTTTGTCACGACGCAAAACGGGAACACCCAGTTCGACGGCTGGCTGCGTAAATTTACGATTGCGCCGCAGATCGGAGCAGGCCGCAAGTTTTTCAGCCGGCCTGTGCTGCGTGTGTTTTTGACCTACGCGAATTGGTCGAACGGGTTCCGCGGTTTGGTCGGTGGAGTTCCCTTCGAGGACAGAACTACCGGGCTCACGTACGGAGTGCAGGCGGAAACGTGGTGGTAGCGAGGCGTTTCGCGTAAATCAGAAGTGTGAAGAGCCCGCGGGCCAGAGAGCTCATCACGCTGCGCACCGATAACGCTTGGGGATGAGGTGAGGGACAATGCCAACTCGAGAAGTCACTACCAGTTCGGACCAGGCGGTGGGCGCTCCGACGATTGCCGCGACGCAAAATTACAGACGCCCGCTGGCCATTGTTACTTCGCTGTTCTTCATGTGGGGATTCCTCACCTGCCTGAATGACATTCTGGTGCCCCACCTAAAGTCAATTTTTGATCTGACCTTTGCGCAAGTCATGCTGGTCCAGTTTGCGTTCTTCTCGGCCTATTTCCTGTTCTCCGTTCCCTGGTCGAAAATTGTAAATACGATCGGCTACCAGAAGACCATGGTGGTGGGCCTGCTGACCATGGCTGTCGGAGCTCTGCTGTTCGTACCCGCCGCATCCGCAGTTTCGTATCCGCTGTTCTTGACGGCGCTGCTGGTTCTCGCCACGGGAATTACCGGCCTTCAGGTGTCGGCGAATCCCTACGTGGACTTGCTGGGGAAACCCGAAACGGCATCGAGCCGCCTGGATCTGACGCAGGCGTTCAACTCTCTCGGGACGACGATCGCGCCGAAAATCGGGGGACTGCTGATCCTGAGCGCCGCGCCAATGGCAGTTGAGCAGATACGGCAGCTCGCGCCGCAAGCGCTGCACGCGTACCGTGTGCAAGAAGCGGCCTCCGTCAAGATGCCCTACACGGTGATCAGCGTGGCGCTGGTGTTGCTCGCGATTGTGATCGGCGCCGTCAAACTTCCCAAAATTGAAACCGCGACGGACGGCACCGGCGAGAAGAGCAACGATTCGATTTGGAAGCACCGCAATCTCCTTCTGGGTGCCGTTGGGATTTTCAGCTACGTGGGTGCGGAGGTTTCGATCGGAAGCTTTCTGGTGAACTATTTTGGCTTGCCAGAGATTGCGGGTTTATCGGCCAAGACCGCCGCAGGTTTTGTTTCATTCTACTGGGCTGGCTCGATGGTCGGCCGGTTTCTTGGCGCGCCTCTTCTACAGCGCATCAAGGCCGGATATCTGCTCGCGCTGTGCGCGCTCTGTGCCGTAGCCCTGATCAGTCTTTCCATGATTCTCGGGGGACATACGGCGATGTGGACGATTCTCGCGGTCGGACTTTTCAACTCGATCATGTTCCCGACCATCTTCAGTTTGGGAGTGGCGGAACTGGGGCCATTGACGGGAAGCGCATCCGGTGTTCTGAATATGGCCATTGTGGGCGGCGCGCTCCTTCCCGTAATACAGGGAGTTATCGCTGACCGTGTTGGACTGCACCACGCCTTTATTCTTCCGGTGATCTGCTATTTGTATATTTTGTTCTACGGCCTAGTCGGATCGAAGCCGAACAGTGAGCGGTACGCTTAATGGAAAACGTGCGCTGTTTGTTGAGCGTGTCCTGGTGAAAGGGTGAGGCGCCGGAAGTCAGGGTGAACTTACTCGCTGACTTAGATGGACCAGTCGATCTGAAAATAATAAATGCAAGCCTTTGATAATTGCTGTGGCGTTGTTCTTGACGCTGGCATGGCCGGAGCCCGAACTGAAACCCCAGCAGAGATGATGAATTGCTATGCGCGCGCGCACGCGAGGAGCTGCCTGGCAGTTTCCCGCGGATTGTCGTGCTCGAACACAGCGCTGCCCGCTACGAGGATTTGAGCACCTGCCCGCACCACGTCCGCTACCGTGTCCTGGTGGATTCCGCCGTCGACTTCAATGCGAAAGTCCAGTTCGCGAGATTGCCGGAGCCGTGAAAGCATCTCGATTTTCTTCAGCGAAGAGCGGACGAACGTCTGACCACCAAATCCCGGATTGACGCTCATGACCAAAACATGACGAACCAGGGGAAGAACTTCATCGAGGCAGTGGACCGGTGTGGCAGGGTTGATGACCACGCCGGGTTTGCAGCCATGCGAAGCAATGAGACGAAGGGTACGATCGAGATGAACGCAAGCTTCTTGGTGGACGGAAATCCAATCGGCGCCGGCCTCCGCGAACGCGCGGATGAATTCGTCCGGTCGCTCAATCATGAGATGACAATCAAGCGGGACGTTTACGGCCTTGCGAAGGGAAGCCACGACCGGCGGCCCGATCGTGATGTGCGGAACGAAGTGACCATCCATCACGTCCAGGTGAAGAACGGTCGCTCCTCCCTCGATGACGGCCTGTGCCTGTGCGCCGAGCCGAGCGAAGTCGGCGGAAAGAATGGAAGGAGCGAGCTCGACCATGGGAGTATTCAGCTTGCGGCCCGAACATGATCTGCTTCCAAATGCCCCAGTTTTTGGATCAAGAGGTTGCTAATCTTTTCAGCCCGGAGGTAACCCACAGGGCTGGCATCGTCCTTGCTCTGGACGACGGGCAGCCAGGTGATGCCGTGATCAAGCATCAGAGTGGATGCCAGGAGCGTCGAATCCCCGAGAGCAACATACACGGGGTCTCCCGGCAGAAGCTCACCTAGCTTGCGCAGGGCGGAATTTCCTCGCGCTTCCGCGGGAGAAAGAGCAATGCGAGCGACAATATAATAGAGGTCTTGTCGGTCGAGTGTTCCCCATAGATGGTGCTTTTCGTCAAGGATTAGAAGCTGGCCCGTAGGGCTTTCATTGAGGGCCTTGATCGCTTCCGCCAGCGTCGCGTCTTTTCGGAGGAGTTCGGGGGGAAGCGGGTCGAGCAGGGCCGCGAGGGGCTCCACCTCCAGAAGCGATTTGGTTCCGGGCAGTCGACGCCACAAATCGCCTGAGCGGCGGGTAACCGTCTTGGCCAAGAGTTCGCGGAACGGGGCGAAGGTGCCGGCGATTTGAGAGAAGAGAGCGCTGCCGACTTGCACCAAGCGCACGACGCTGCGGGCGCGAATGCTTGTCTCATGCGGACGATTTCCCAAAAGGGCTCCCTCGCCAAAAAAGTCACCCTTCCCCAGTATGTCGATAACTTTAGCTTCCTGGTTTTCTTCCCCCGCCTGCAAGATCTCGACCTCGCCTTCTTCGATGACGCTAAAGACTCTGGCCGGCTCTCCCCGCCGGTGTATGAAGTCTCCCGCGCGATAGTAACCATGGGTGAGCTGTTGGGCTGAGTCGATGTTGAGGAAGCTGAGATCGCGCGGAAAGAGGACATCCCACGACCAGTCCAAGGCGACCTTAATTCTGCGCGACCACGTCGGAAGCTTGAAGAGGTAAACACCTCGCCACATGAGCCAGGCGAGGAAACCTGAGATGTGCACGCCCAGCATTTCCGCGACGGCCTGATAGCCGCCGATGGAACAGAGTTGGCCAAGAGCTTTGAAGCGAAACGGCTGCGTGGGTTCGCCCTTCAGAATTCGGACGAGGTTGAGCGCCGCTTGGCGACCCTGCCGTTCTGCGAATTGCCCGGTGGGAGCTGACGGTTTGTTGTCGAAGGCGTTCACAATGAGGGCGCAATCGCCGATGGCCCACGCGTTCGTGTGTCCTTCAATACGCATATCGGGCGCAGTCCGTATGCGTCCCCGTTCCTTGGGGACGTCGAGGCGTTGCACCAGGGGCGAGACCGCGGTTCCAATCGTACAGACCACTGTGGCTCCCGGGAGCATCTGTCCGTTGTTGATCTCGATTCCGTCGTGCGTCGCCGCAACGGCTCGGGTATTCAGGAGGATGGTGATGCCGGCTTTGCGCATCTTCATGCCGGCAAATTCGCGCAACTTCGGTGCCACCTCGGGCAAAATCTGGTCCTGGGAATGTACCAGCGTGACCACGACATCGTGTTTCCGAAAGTTCTGGTAGAAGCGCGTGCTGTTCCGGACAAGTTCATTGATTTCTCCGGCGACTTCGACGCCGCTGAAGCCCGCTCCCACGACGATGAAACTGAGGTGCCAGCGGCGGCGCTCTGGATCCAACGAGGCCTCGGCTTGTTCCATCTGACTCACGATGTGCTGGCGAAGATCAATCGCATCGCGCATGACTTTGAAAGGGAACGCGTGCTCGATCATTCCGGGGATAATTCCCAAGTTGCTTTCGGCACCGCAAGCAACGACCACGTGGTCATAATGCATGCGGGCCGGCGCGCCATTTCCATCCTCGAATTCAATCTCCGAGCTGGCGAGGTCTATTCTCTGCACGCGCTCGGTTCGGCAATCGATGCCCGGAAGCATCTGCCGCAGCGGGGCTGCAGCTGCGTCCGCATTGATAGAAGCTCCCGCTACATCCGCCAGGAGTGGGTGAAAGACCATGTGATTCTCGCGGCTGAACAAGAGAATTTCGCACTCGGGGGGGCCGAGCTTCTTTCGGAGGTTTTTCGCGAACTGAACGGCCGCAAAACCCCCACCAACGATTATTACTCGGATTGGCTTCACTCCCTTTCTCCTGTGGCCCCTGTGCAATGGAAATTGCGAGTTCCGCTCCGCGCCATAGTACGCACTCCGACTTCCCATCTCAGTCTAGTGGCGGGTGATGCCGGTGTATTTCGGAAACGTGCGAACTCTATCGAGAAAAGCCGCCGGAATCGTGTAAGCGCTTGGCACTTGCCCATGGAGCGCTCCGTGGCAGTTCAGTCCTGCGAACTGTCCAAAGGCGGTGTGATGCGGAGCCGCCTCATCTTGTAAATGAGGGTGGTTCTTTTCAGACCGAGCCTTGCGGCGGCGCCGCGCGGACCGCCGAGTTGCCAATTGGCTCGCTGGCATGCCGTAAGAATCTCCCTGCGAACCTTGTCTTCGAGAGTTGGATTGGAAATCTCCGCCGGCAACGGATCACTTTTTTCCGGAGGCGTAGAATGGAATCGCCCGTCCGTGGAAAGGATGACACCACGCGCGATGTAATTCTGGAGCTGGCGAATGTTTCCGGGCCATGGATGGCGAACGAGGGAGCGCATGATCTCTTCCGGGATGGTATCGATGGTTTTATCCATCGAGTCGGCGTAGTGCTGCACGAAATATCGGACAAACTCCGGAATGTCCGCTTTTCTTTCGCGCAGCGGCGGAAGGGCGATCGGGAAAATGTCCAAGCGGTAGTACAAGTCTTCGCGAAATTCACGGTCGCGAACCATCTGCTGGATGTCGCGGTTGGTGGCGGTGACGACGCGGACATCGACTCGCGTCGTGAGTGTACTGCCGACCGGTTCGAATTCGCGCTCCTGAAGAACGCGGAGCAGCTTGGGCTGAAGGTCCAGGGACATATCTCCGATTTCGTCCAGGAACAACGTTCCACGATCCGCAAGTTTGAAGCGGCCGAGATGCGCAGTCACCGCGCCCGTGAACGCTCCCCGTTCGTGTCCGAAGAGCTCGCTTTCGAGGAGACCGTACGGCATCGCGGCACAGTTCAGCTTGACGAGGTTCCGGCTTCGACGCGGACTGAGTTCATGAATTGCACGAGCGATGACTTCTTTGCCCGTGCCGGTTTCGCCGGTGATCAGGACAGTGGTGTTCGTCGGAGCGACGGCTTCGACCTGGGAAAGAGTCGCGCGAAGTCCGCCGCGCCGCCCAACTATCGTTTTGAGGAACGAGGTTTGAGAGTATTCGCACTTGTGCGGAATGAGTTGTTTAGGACCCTCGAGCTTGGTAGTCATAGTCGCGCTTTCCCGATATTCGTCGACCTTTGGAACGGAACCTGACATTGAGATCATCTTTCACCCCGTCGTCTGCCGTCTCTCCGTCTCGTTCGTCGATCGGAATGCGTAATGCGAATCGCAATCAGCGTCGTTAGATAGACTCAAACACAGAATTGCAAGCCTCGTCCAATAGCGTAGGGCTATGGACTCCATAAGGCTTCGAGAAACCATGCTCCACATTGGCGAACTTTGGGTCTCCTCCGACGTAGAGTGCTAGAATTTCCCACTCTAGAAAGAGAATCTCGAGTCCAATCGTAAATCGTTAACAAAAAGCAGCTTAGGTGTGCGCCAACGGC
>WNFT01005844.1_pt1 | contig 10807 bp, 9 predicted proteins | sample 5400191 | NCBI WGS metagenome assembly WNFT01 (sample SAMN13153359, study PRJNA577476) | soil metagenome | isolation source: 80 cm saprolite under Madrone tree | place: USA:California | collected 2016-06-14
ATTTCAGGGCGCGCTTGCCGAGCCGGCAATTGGCGACGAGTGCGACGGCATCGGTGACGCAGCGGTCGATCTCCACGTACGTGACGATTCGTTTGCGCTCGGCGACGGGATCCTCGATTCCGAGTTCGCGCAGGCCGAGCATTGCTAGCCGCACCCCCAGCACCTGCCCCGCGCACAGATGCCCGTGGGCCACTTCGGCCAGGTCGAGGTATTCGTCCAGCGATTTCATTCAAGAGATTCTAACCTAGGCCACGAATGGAGAGCCCAGGTTTCCAAAGCAGCGAATCCCGCGACGAGTCAATCGAAAACTCTACAGACCTTCGCTTAACGGCTTGCCAATTTCCCAATGATGTCCGTATGGATCGACAATTCTTCCCAGCCGCCATCCGTGCTCGTTATTCACGCCACGAACCACCTTCGCTCCTGCAGCAACCGCTCGCTCGAACGCCGCATCCGGATCGTTCACGATCATCACCAGACGCACTGTTACCCCGTTCAGCGTCTCCGGACTGAAATTCAGATGTTCCGGCGACTCATCCGCAACCCAAAACTCGGCACCCTCCACCGATAGCCGCGCCACGACCGCTCCGCTCTCGTCGTCGTGACGAAACGCCACGCTCGCGCCGAATGCCGCCCCGTAGAACTCGATCGCCTTCGCGCCATTTCGAAGGGAAAGCATCGGCGCAATCGAAGTTCTCCAAGCCTTCGCTGCCTGTCGCCCTTCGCTCATAGATACGCTCCCGCTGGAATGCCTATGCCTTCTCCGGCGCCGCCCACGGATGCGGCTTGCGCTCTTCGATGAAAGCAAAGATGGTCATGAGCAGCGCGAGCACGGTGAAGGCGCCGTCGCGGACAACGGTCATGCCGGTGAGCTTCTCTGGCGTGCCGAAGCAGCCGCAATCGATGTCCATGTGCAGAAGATACGCGCGAGTCACAACCGCCAGGAACCCCACCATGATCGCCGAGATAGCCGTGGCCCACATTCGCAAGCGCCAGCCAATCAGCAGCAGCAGACCCAGCACAATTTCCACGAACGGCAAAGTATGCGCAACCACTTGCGACGCCTCGGGCGAGATTATTTTGTAGGATTCAACTTGCTGCGCAAAGCTCGAGATATTCATCGAGATCGAAAATTTCAGAACGAACATCGGCCAAAGATGCGTGTTAGGCATCAAGAGCTTGGAGAATCCCGCGTAGACAAAGATTCCGCCGAGGACAATGCGGCCAATCAATATGCCGGCGCGGCGAAGGTTGAATGGGCTGGATTGCATCATTTTAGGAGTTTACAGCCTTCAGTTCTCAGTTCAGCGCCCCTATCCTAAGACGATCGTCACTGCGAAAGAAGCTGATCGAGAAATTGTTTGAGTATGTCGTAGCTCATGACGCCGGCATAAGGATACGTCTGGCCCTTGCAGTGAAAGACGGTGGTGGGCGTCTGGTTGACGCGATAGGTCTGGCCCAGCGCGAAATCTTTGTCAATGGCGGCGTCAAGCGTGCCGCCTTTCACGAGCGCGCGAACCTTGGTCATTTCCGCTGCGGAGAGAACGGCGGCGACGGTGCCGTCCACGTCGCCAGTCTGTTCCCACTTCTCCTGATTCACGAAGAGAGCTTGCTCCACGGACTCAACCTTGCCGAGCTGCGCGGCGGCACGAGCGTAGCGCGCAGCAACGCGGGAGTGCGCGTGCATGGCGAGCGGGAAATCGCGGTGGATCAGATAGACTTTGCCACTGGTGACGTAGTCGTCCATGAGCCGGCGATTGGTGGTGGTAAAGAGTGTCTTGCAGGCTGGGCATTGAAAATCGCTGAAGACTTCCATGGTCACCGGAGCGCTCTTCGAGCCGAAAGCCTTGTGTGGATCGATGTCAGGAAGACCAGCTACCGCCTGCGGCATGGAAGGGTGCGAGGCGGCTTTGGCTTCGACCACAGGCGCAGGAAGAACGGGAGGCTCAGACTCGGCGCGGGAGTTGACAGGTTGAGACGGCGATTGCGCCAACGACGGCGATGCCGGCGAAGCGGGCTCTAGAGTTTTGTGCAAGGATGGTAGGAATAAGGCAATTATGCCAAGCAGGCCTACGCTAAGAAGTCCTGCCAGAATGCGACGCCGATTCACGCGATCCTCCGAAACAATTCGAGCGATTTGCCCCGATGGGTGACGAAAGAGAATTCTACCTCGAAACGGCGAGAAAGTAAGAGTTGTCGTGGTCCAAAGTTCATCTAAGCAGCAAGAAATGTGCTGCGACTGAAACTCTTCAGAATTGGTTGCAGACCGGACAGGAAGCGTTGTGCGGCGGAATTTCTAGTTAACAATGACTGTCCCCATCCCATGTTATTTGTAAATGTTGCATCTAAAGGACTTAGAGTTTATGTAAGTGGTTTAGAATCAACACTTGCGGGCGCTTCCATAAATGTTCATTCTAAAAGGGTTACAGATACTCCTTCCCGTCACTCCCATAAGTTCCCGCGTCACTTTTGAGCTGTTCGGCGAGGTGCCCACAGATTTGGAAACAACAAGATACGTCGAATCGCCCGGATGAACTGGCAGCCGCGCGCAGGCAAGGCTCCTCAGTCTCTGCTCCCCAGTAACCACCTAGTAGAATACAGGAAGAATTATCAAGAGTCAACAGGAGTTTGCAACGAAGAGCACATCAAGACGATGGGAGCCTGTAAGGCAAAGAAAATGATGGCTTTATAGATGCTATCGATAAACTTGACAAGCACACACTCAACATGTATACTCGTCATCGAAATGGGCTTGGGACGCGAGAACTGAGCTGGATTCGCCTTGATTTCAGGAAGATACGGGCGAACGAAAATGGCCAAAGGATTCAGGAGGAAGCGCAGCAATGAGCAAGATTATTGGAATTGACTTGGGAACAACAAACTCCGTGGTAGCGGTGATGCAGGGCGGCGAGCCCGTGGTAATCCCCAACCAGGAGGGTGGCCGCACGACCCCATCGGTCGTGGCCATCACCAAGACAGACGAACGACTGGTGGGACAAGTGGCGAAGCGCCAAGCGGTTACCAATCCCGAGAATACCGTGTATTCGACCAAGCGGTTTATGGGCCGGCGCTACGACGAAGTGTCGGAAGAAATGAAGCGCATTCCTTATAAGGTAATGAAAGGCGACCACGACGACGCGCGAGTGGAGATTGCGGGCAAGGTTTATAGTCCGCCCCAAATTTCCGCGATGATTCTGGGAAAGTTGAAATCGGCGGCGGAAGATTTTCTGGGCGAGAAGGTGACCAAGGCGGTCATCACCGTCCCAGCTTACTTCAATGACGCGCAGCGGCAAGCCACGAAGCAGGCGGGCGAAATTGCCGGGCTGGAAGTGGTGCGCATCATCAATGAACCGACAGCCGCGGCGCTGGCGTATGGCCTGGAGAAGAAGACCGATGAAACGATCGCCGTGTATGACCTGGGCGGCGGCACTTTCGACATCTCCGTTCTGGAGGTCGGCGCGGGCGTAGTGGAAGTGAAGTCCACCAACGGCGACACGCACCTCGGCGGCGACGACGTGGACCAGAGAATCGTGGACTGGCTGATTGACGCGTTTAGGAAACAGCACAACATCGATTTGAGCAAAGACAAGATGGCGCTGCAGCGGCTGAAGGATGCGGCCGAAAAGGCCAAAATCGAGCTTTCGCAGATGATGGAGACGGAGATCAACCTGCCGTTCATCACCGCAGGCGCGAGTGGCCCGATCCACATGGAAGAAAAACTGACGCGCACGCGGCTCGAGCAAATGGTCAACGACCTGCTGGACCGCTCCATGAAGCCGGTGAAGCAGGCACTGGAAGACGCGAAGATGTCGCCGAGTGATATCCAGGAAGTGGTCCTGGTTGGTGGCTCGACGCGTATTCCCAAAGTGCAGTCGCTGGTGCGCAACTTCTTCGGCGGGAAAGAACCGCACAAAGGCGTAAACCCTGACGAAGTTGTGGCGGTGGGCGCAGCGATTCAGGGCGCGGTGCTGGCGGGCGAAGTGAAGGACATCCTGCTGCTGGACGTGACGCCGCTTTCGCTGGGCGTGGAGACGCTCGGCGGCGTGATGAACGTGCAGATCCCGCGTAACACGACGATCCCGACGCGCAAGGTGGAAACCTATTCGACGGCTTCGGACAACCAACCAGGCGTGGAAATTCACGTGTTGCAAGGCGAGCGCAAGTTTTCCAACGACAACCGCTCGCTGGGAAAATTCAAGCTGGACGGGATTCCACCGGCTCCGCGCGGGACGCCGCAGATCGAAGTGACCTTTGACATCGATGCCAACGGCATCCTGAACGTCAGCGCAAAGGACAAAGCCACCAACAAGGAACAGAAGATCACCATTACCGCTTCGACCGGCTTGACGAAGGAGGAAGCGGAGAAGATGCGTGTCGAGGCCGAATCGCATTCGGAAGACGACCGCCGGCGGATGGAAGAAGTCGAAGCACGCAACAGCCTGGACGGCATCGTCTATCAGGCTGAAAAGATGCTGCGCGAGAACCGCGAGAAGATCGCCGAAGCGGACGTGAAGAAAGCCGAAGAGGCTATTGAAGACGCGAAGAAGGCCGTCAATGAAGGCGGCGTGCCGCGGCTGCGAGCAGCCAAGGAAAACGTCGAGCGTTCGCTGCACAAGATCGCCGAAGAGCTGTACAAGACGACGCAAGCGGCGGGCGGCGCAGGACAAGCTGGTGCGGCCGCCGGTGCCGGAGCGGGAGGCGGTTCTTCCGCCGGCGCGGGCGGCGCGCAGGAGAAGAAACCTGGCGACGTGATTGACGCGGAGTATGTGGACGTGGACGAGAAGAAGCGTCCGAACTGAGAAAGTTGTCAGTTTTCAGTTGTAAGTTTTAAGTAGGAAGAGAAAGAATTCTTGCTTGTGCTTTCTCTTCGTGCTTCGACGTCCTTGAGTGCAAGCGGACGGACTAAGTTAAAGCGGCGACCGTAGGGACACTCGCCGAGGCGGGTTCCCCTACGAAGACTTTCGCGCCGGACGCGGCGCAATCATGCCTACGACAGCGAAACAGGATTATTACGAACTGCTGGGAGTGGCGCGCAAAGCGAGCGCTAAGGATATTCGTGCGGCTTTTCGCAAGCTGGCGCGGAAATATCACCCGGATTTGAATCCCGGCGACAAGTCCGCGGAAGAAAAATTCAAGCAACTGCAGGAAGCTTACGATGTCCTCTCCGACTCGAAAAAACGGCAGGTCTACGATCAGTACGGTTTCTACAGCGAGAACGTTCCAGCGGGCGGGCCGGGTGGAGCGGGCGCTCACGGCGAGGCGCCGGATGTCAATTTTGATTTTGGCGGATTCGATTTCGGCGGCAGCTCCGGTGCACCGGGGGGCGGTTCGAGCTTCCGGGATCTCTTCAGCCAGTTTTTCAGCGGCGGCCGCGGACAAGCCGCCATGGAGCCGGAGCACGAAGCCGGCGGTGATCTGGAATACCAGATCGAGATCGGTTTCTGGGACGCAGTGCGCGGCGCGGTGAAGAAGCTTTCGATCACGAGGCTGGACGCTTGCGAGACATGCCACGGAACAGGCGCGGTGGGCTCGCCGCAGTCCTGTGCGGCCTGCGGGGGAACGGGCACCATTCAGCAGGCCGCAGGAAAAATGCGCTTCAACGTCCCGTGCACGAGGTGCGGCGGCACGGGCAAGTTGCGCACGCTGTGCAAAACCTGCGGCGGCGAAGGACGCGTGCGGCGCACGGAGACGATTGATGTGCGCATCCCGGCGGGTGTTTCGAACGGCGGACGCGTGCGCGTACCGGGAAAAGGCAACTCTGGGACTTTGGGAGCTCCGGGGGGCGACCTGTATCTGCGCGTGGTCGTGAAGCCGCATGATTTTTTTGAACGACGCGGGGACGATTTGTACACGAAGATTCCGGTGACGGTGAGCGAAGCGACTCTGGGAGCCAAGATCGAAGTGCCGACGATCGATGGGCGGGCACTGGTGAGAATTCCGCCGGGGACAAACAGCGGGAAGACGCTGCGATTGAAGGAAAAGGGCGTGCCCAGCGCGAGGAATGGCGCGCGAGGCGATCAGTATGTGGAGATTCAAGTGGTGGTTCCGGCCCCGACGGATGAACGTGTGCGAAATTTGATGAAGCAGCTCGAAAGCGTCGCGCCCGGTGATCCGCGTAAGGATTTGTTCGGCAAGGCCGGAGTGTGATGAGGAGTTTTCAGTGATCAGTATTCGGTCATCAGTGAAGAAAGAAACCGGAAATAGGAAATTGGAAACTCGAAATCAGAAATTCGAAATTGGAAATTAGACTTTGTACGTTTTTCTCTTTTCTTACTGACGACTGAACACTGAGGACTGGGAACTGGAAAAATGCCAGTGCGAGCGAAAAGACGGGCCAAAGCGGGTTACATGATCAGCGCAGTGGCGGAGCTGTACAAGCTGCATCCGCAGACGCTACGGCTGTATGAACGCGTTGGTTTGCTGAAGCCGTCGCGTTCGCAGGGGAACACGCGGCTGTATACGGATTCTGATTTGGAACGGCTGGATGTGATCCTCACGCTGGCGCGGGACATGGGCGTGAACCTGGCGGGGATCGAAATTATCTTGAACATGCGCGAGAAATTGATCGAGATGGAGCGGCAGATGGGCGAGTTCGCGCAAGTCGTGCAGCAGGAATTGGCGCGGGTGGCGGCGTCGCATACGCGGGAGAAAGCGCCGCTGCATGCGATAGTGCGGGCGACGCCTCGGCTGGTGCGGTAGTAAGACGGTTTTACGTTGTAAGTTTTAAGTTTTTACTTAGGAAAAGAAAAAAAGATATAACCCAGAAGGGCTGCGCGGAGTATTAGGTTTGGAGCCCGTGTTGGCAGTGTGCAGTGAATGAGACGAAATGCGCACAGGCTAAAGCCTGTGCCACCGGCTCCTTCCACAGTTTTCCCAATGCAGACTGCTTGCCGTCTCGAGAGCGCGCCCGTATGCTGTCTTGCGTGGGAAAATGAGTCGGTCTTTCAGACCGGCCACTACACAGACAGAAATCATGGCTCTGGAGAATTGCACGCTTTGCAGGGGGACGGGATGGAAGCTCGTGCCGCGCGCGGACGGCGCGGCGGGCCGCGTGGCGGTGGCGTGCGACTGTGGAATGGAGCAGCGCGCGTCGCTGGTGATGGAGCGTGCGCGGATTCCCAAGCGCTACGAGCATTGCGATTTTGAGAGTTACGTTACCGACCTCACCGATGGCAAGACTTGGACGCCACAGCATGCGCATTCGCTAAAGCAAGCAAAGCTATTCACGCAAGGATTTGTGCGCGAGTATCCCGGTTCATCCGAAAAAGGCTTGCTGTTCATGGGGCCTTCGGGCGTCGGGAAAACGCATCTTGGGGTTGCCGCGCTGAAAGAATTAATTCATCGCGGGCATGCGGGATTGTTTTGTGACTACCGCGAACTGCTCAAGGAAATTCAGGCGAGCTACAATCCGGCGAGCGAATCGACGGAGATGAAAATTCTCGAACCAATTCGAACGGTGGAGATTCTCGTGTTGGACGATCTCGGAGCGAGCAAGCCGTCGGATTGGGTGCGCGACATCGTGGGAATTGTCTTGAACGCGCGCTACAACGAGAATCGCACGACCATCATCACCACGAATTATCTCGATAACCCCTCTGCGGAAGGCGAAGCGGCGCGGCTCCCGGGGGGGAAATTGATTCCGCCGACGCGCGAGGATTCACTGGAGCAACGCATCGGGAGTCGCATGCGGTCGCGATTGTATGAGATGTGCCGCACAGTGGAAGTCTCCGCTCCTGATTTTCGCCGCGAAAAGACGCACGCGGGGCGCGCTTGAGGTGGTCCTTCCAGTTTCATTGACACGAGGCGAACGCGGCGAGTATCCTTTTGAGGTTGCAGCGTTTTCAAGAGCCGCAGCATCTTTGTCCCTAAGCGACCGCAGGCAAGCTGACCCAGCGAAGTGACCGCACAATGGTCCTATTGTTAGGAAAGCCCAGGACGGTTGACTTCCTTGCATTAACCCCGATTGGGAAGCAGCAAGGACTATTTTCGACTGAACGCGGAGCCGCATAGCGGCTACCCAAACAGAAGTAAACTTCCGGAGGCCAACAACCATGTTTTCCGACCACGATAACCAGGCCAACACGGCTGCGGCCGCTGCAGCGTCTTCACCCGATTCCGAATCCGCTCCGAACGGCGCGCACACCGAAACAAACGCCACGGTGGAAGGCGCGGCCGAACAAAATGCTCCTGCTTCGACCGAGCAGTCTGCTCCTGCTGCGACTGAACCTGCCGAAGCTGTGAACACTTCACCCGAGACGCGTTCGGAGGCTACCCCGGAACAGGCCGCGCCTGTTGCCGAGTCGCACACCGCGGACCCGGAAGCCGCGGCTGCGGCGGAGGAAGCTGCCGGCTCGGAAGAGATGAGCAAGCTGCTGGAAGAGTACGACGAGAAGCAGGAAGCGGCTGCGTCGCACGAGGTGATCGAGGTCAAGGTCGTAGCGTACACGGAACACGGTGTGGTCGTGGACCTGGGTGGAAAGACGGAAGGGCTGATTCCCGCGGCGGAATTCACGGACACGGAGATCCCGCGTCCGGACCCCAACAGCACCATCGAAGTGCAGCGCACCGGGGAGCACAAGGATGGCTTCACGATCCTTTCGTACCTGAAAGTACTGCGCCGCAAGACGTGGGAGAAGATCGAAGCAGCGTTCAAAGCCAAGGAAACTGTTACCGGCAAGGTAGTGGACCGCATCAAGGGCGGAATCGTGGTGGATATTGGCGTGCGCGCATTCTTGCCGGGCTCACAGTACGACCTGCGGCCCGCGCAGAACCTGGACAACCTGGCCGGCACGGAACTGCAAGTGCGCATCACCAAGCTGAATCGCCGCCGCGGCAACGTGGTGGTAAGCCGCCGCGCGTTGCTGGAAGAAGAGCTGCACGCCAAGCGCGCCGAATTGATGGAAACGCTGAGCGAAGGCCAGGTCGTGCACGGCCACGTGAAGAACGTGACCGAGTACGGCGCGTTCGTGGACCTCGGCGGAATCGACGGCTTGCTACACCTGACGGATTTGAGCTGGGGCCGCGTGAAGCATCCTTCCGACGTGGTAAAGCCGGAGCAGGAAGTCGACGTCATCATCCTGAAGTTTGACAAGGAAAAGCAGCGCGTTTCGCTGGGCATGAAGCAACTGATGGCCGATCCCTGGGTGGGCGCAGCGGAAAAATATCCCGCGGGCGGAAAAGTGAAGGGCAAGATCGTCGGCGTCGTGGACTACGGCGTGTTCGTCGAGCTCGAACAGGGAATCGAAGGCCTGGTGCACGTCTCCGAGATGAGCTGGAACAAGAAGATCCAGCATCCGTCAAAGGTCGCGAAGGTTGGCGAGGAAGTTGACGTAGTGGTGCTGGACATCAAGCCAAGCGACCGGCGCGTTTCGCTGGGCATTAAGCAGGCCCAGCCCGATCCCTGGCTGCTGGTTGCGGAGAAGTATCCCGTCGGAACGGTCGTCACCGGTAAGGTGCGCAACATCGCGGAGTTCGGCGCGTTCATCGAAATTGAAGATGGATTCGATGGGCTCGTACACGTCAGCGATGTGAGCTGGACCGAGCGCATCAAGAATCCGCACGAAGTATTCAAGAAGGGCGAAGACGTCACGGCCAAAGTGTTGAAGATCGATCCGGAGAACCGCCGCGTGTCGCTGGGCATCAAGCAGGTCAACGACATCTGGGGCGACTGGTTCAAGCAGCACAAGGTCGGGCAAATCGTGAAGGGCAAAGTGTCGCGCATCGCCACCTTCGGCGCGTTTGTCGAACTGGGCGAAAACATCGAAGCGCTCTGCCATAACACGGAGATTGAGGAGCGCAAGCGCCGCGACGAAGGGCATTCGAGCTTCCGTCCGACCACCGGGCCGCTGAAGAGCGCGGGTCCGCTCGAGCCGGGCAAGGAGTACGACTTCAAGATCATCAAGATCAGCCCGGAGACGCGACGCATCGGTTTGAGCTACCGCGCGGCGGTCAAGCAGATCGAGCGCAAAGAGATTGAACAGTATCGTTCGACGTCGAAGTCCTCGTCGACAGCGACGATAGGGGATGCGCTGAAGTCTAAGCTTTCGGCGCGTTAACTGGTTCAAAACGGCCTGGCGGGACCGCCATCACAATTTCATTTACCTACGGGTCATTTTAATGATAGGAAGGGGGCACTCCGGCAAGGGGCCAGCCCCCGTAAGCCGTTTGCTTCCACCGTTTAGGCGGATGTAAGACTCTGAAAGGCTGAGGCGGCCTGTTCCCGGACCGCACGACGAGGCATAGCGACGATGACTAAGCAACCCACACTCACCAAAGCCGACCTCATCGAAGAGGTTCTGCGCATCACCGAACTCCCTCGCAAGGAGTCGGAGACCATCGTCGAAACCATTTTCGATAGCATTATCCAATCCCTGCAGCAGGGCCAGAAAATCGAAATCCGCGGATTCGGCAGCTTTCGCACGCGGGAACGGCGAGGGCGAGTTGGACGCAATCCAAAAACCGGCGCGAAGGTCGAAGTGCCCGCGAAAAAAATTCCCTTCTTCAAGCCCAGCAAGGAATTGAAGGACTTCGTGAATGGCGCGGAAGCCCAAGCGGTGCCCGCAGGCGGCGAGTAGCTGCGCAATCGGGTGACGGAAGAATCCCCTCTCAAGCAGTTCCCTTTCACATCGGAATGGTACGGCCGGCCCCCGGCGCGATCAGACTGAATGAGACCTGGCGTGTAACTCGCTTGCCCGTTCTGCGTTATGCTGTGCCCGCAGCTTTTAAAAAAAGGAAACGAAGCGATGGACCATATCTGGACTCCCTGGCGCTACCAGTACATGAGGCAGGCCGCGAGCGGGATTCTGCC
>WNFT01005846.1_pt1 | contig 10806 bp, 9 predicted proteins | sample 5400191 | NCBI WGS metagenome assembly WNFT01 (sample SAMN13153359, study PRJNA577476) | soil metagenome | isolation source: 80 cm saprolite under Madrone tree | place: USA:California | collected 2016-06-14
CGAAAGGGTTGAAGGGAGACTTCCACGGCGAGATCCGGAGTCTTGCAAACTTCCAGAAATGTGTGCTTTGCACGGATTTCGCGGTATTCGGGGAGATAGCGCCCAGCCTGGCGCATCATCCAGACGGGCGGGCGTGGAGTTGCCTGGCCGCGGCAAGCGCGAAGAAACAAGTCCTTCTGGTTGATAGATGCGGATGTTTCAGTCATGTTCCGCCGGAAGAAGTAAGGATAACAAATCCCGGCTGTTCCTGCTGAAACGGGCTCGTCCGGGGCCCTCTGACAATGCTTGTACCTTCCCGTGTGGGCTATACTCGAAGAGGGATCATCACTATTTTTTGCGCTACGGAAGGCAGAGGCCCTTTCGCGGAAACGAGCATGAACCGAATCGCACTCATTTTGACGGCTGCCGCCTATTTGCTGAGTTTCGGATGCTACGTCCGTTTTTTGAACACGGGCCGCGAGCTCATTGGGCGGTTGGGAACTCTGTTCCTCGCGTTGGGGTTGGTGGCGCACTATTTCGCACTTCTGGAGAGGTCGCGGGGACTGCACACCGTGCCGTATCACGATTTGTATGGATCGATGTCGCTGTTCGGCTGGCTGCTGGCGCTGACGTACCTGGGATTGGAGCTGTATCACAGGCAGCGCTCGGTGGGAGCTTTCGTCCTGCCGTTCATCTTGGTGTTCTTTCTCGCGGCGCACCTCGCGCCGGCGGACCGGCTGCCGCAACCGGATTTGCGGGGAGCCGTTTTCGCGTTTCATGTGACCTTGAGCATTCTGGCGTACGCGGCGTTCGCTCTCTCGTTTGTAGTCAGCCTGATTTTCCTGGGAGAGGAGAGGCTCCTGCGCAAGCACGAGCTCGGGAACATGGTCTGGCGATTGCCGCCGCTGGAGCTGCTGGAACGCATGAGCCAGTCCAGCGTGCTGGTGGGACTTGTTTCGATTGCGATCGGGACGGCGCTGGGATTCGTCTCGGTGGACCGGCTCATGGGCCAATATTGGTTTTACGATCCGAAGTATGTGGTCACGCTGTTCGTGCTCTTGCTGTACGCGCTCTATTTCCGGCTTGCGCGGACCGCGACATGGCGCGGCGCTCGCGCTTCAAAGCTGTGCATTTTCAATTTCGTTGTGGTGGTGCTGAGTTTTACGGTGGTGAATTTGTATTTGTCGCACAGCCACCGTTATTTTTAGGAGTGATCGAACCGCGGCATGGAAATCGTTCTCGTCGGATTGAATCACCGGACGGCGCCCGTAGAGGTGCGCGAGAAGGTGTCCTTCAGCGCCGAGCAGGCGCGCCGCGCGGCGGATGAGCTGCGCTCCCGCGGAATCCTGGAAGAGACGCTGGTGCTCTCGACCTGCAATCGCAGTGAAGTGTACGGTGTGCCGCCGGAATCTTCGCACGAATGCGCTCCGGGGCTGTCTTCCTTTTTGAGCGAGTTCCATGCGGTGCGGCCGGAAGCGCTCAGCGGATCGCTCTATCATCACTATGACCGGGAAGCGGTGCGGCATCTCTTCCGAGTTTCGGCGGGGCTCGACTCGATGCTGCTTGGGGAGGCGGAAATCCTGGGACAGGTGCGGGAGGCGTACCGCTTTGCGCACGAACAGGGAGCTACCGGCCCGGTGCTGAACCGGATGTTTCAAGGTGCGCTGGAAGTAGGGAAGCGCGTGCGGACGGAAACGGATTTGGGGACGAGGCCCATGTCCGTGGCATCCGCAGGAGTGAAGCTGGCCGAGCGCATTTTCGGCAAATTGGAGGAACGCAGTGCGCTGGTTCTGGGAGCGGGCGCGATCAGCGAGCAGGTCATAGCGCAACTCCGAGGCCGGGGTATCGCGAATCTTTTCCTGATGAACCGTTCGCGCGACCGCGCGGAAGAACTTGCGCGGCAGTACGGAGGGAAGGTGGCCGGCTGGGGAGAATGGGAGACGGCATTGCGAGCGCCGGACGTGGTGGTGTCATCGGTGGCCGCGGAAGAGCCCATTCTTGGCCTGGAAGTCGTAGAACGAGCGATGGAAGCGCGGAAGAATCGCGCGCTCTTTCTGATGGATCTGGGGATGCCGAGAAACATCGATGCCGGCGTGGCGAAACTGTACAACGTGTATGTCTACAACATGGATGATCTCAGCGAGATCGTGCAACAAAACCGTCAGGCCCGCGAAAACGAGATTCCCCGCGCTGAGAATATTGTCGAGGCGCACGTTGGAAAATTTCTTTCGTGGCAGGCGAGTGTGGAGCTGGTGAATCTTGTGGATGAGCTGCGCGCCAGGGTACAGGAGGAGCGCAACGCGTTCGTCAAGGCGCGAATGGAGTCGATGGCGCATCTGAGCGAGCCGGACCGGTTGCGAATGGAAAACTTGATGGATGAATTGCTGGAGAAACTGCTTCTTGAGCCGGCGCAGAAATTGCGGGGGGAGAAGGAGCTTCGCCGGAAAATTCAAAACGTGGAAGCACTGCGCGACTTGTTTCTTTCCCGGCGGGAAAAGCCGTGAGACTACTGCGAATCGGCACGCGCGGCAGTTTGCTGGCCAAGTGGCAGGCGGAATTCATTCGCAAGAGGCTGTTTGCGGCGGCGGGGGTGGAAGCGGAGATTGTTATTATCAAGACCGCGGGCGACAGAATGCAGCAAGCGCCGCTTACGCAGATCGGCGGAAAGGGAATTTTCATCAAAGAGCTGGAGGAAGCGCTGCTGGAGGAATCCATCGACCTGGCGGTGCACAGCGTGAAGGATATTCCCACGGATACGCCTTCGCGGCTGATGTTTCCGGCGGTCTGCCGGCGGGACGACGTGCGGGACTGCCTGGTTGGCTCGACGCTTGCGAATCTCCGGCAAGGGGCGCGTGTGGGGACGAGCAGTCTGCGGCGTCAAGCACAGCTCTCGCACATTCGGCCGGATCTCGATTTTCGTGACCTTCGAGGAAACGTAGACACGCGATTGCGGAAGGTCGAAAGCGGAGAATATGACGCGATCCTACTGGCCAAAGCAGGGTTGGATCGTCTCGGCGTGAGCCAGCGGATTTCGGAAATCCTGTCACCCGAGGTTTGCATGCCGGCGGTGGGTCAAGGCGCCATCGCTGTGGAATGCCGGTTAAAGGATACGGAAGCGGCCGACATTTTGGCGCCGCTGGACGACGCGGAAACGCGAACCGCGATCATTGCCGAGCGCGCGCTGTTGGCAGCGTTGCAAGGAGGGTGCCAAGTGCCGTTGGGGGCGTGGGCGCACATCGAACGCGGCGAGCTGGTGCTCGAGGCATGTATCTGTTCCGTGGATGGAGTCCAGTATGTGAAACAGCGTGCCACGGCACCGCCGGATCAGGCGGCGGCGCTCGGGGAACACATGGCGCGACTGTTGATTGAAGCGGGTGCGCAATCCATCCTGGAAGAAGTGAGCCGGCAGCGTGGCTGAAATCGCGCGATCTTCTCTGGCGGGGAAGCGGATTGTTATTACTCGGGCTGCGCTGCAGAGCGAAGCGCTTGCCAAGGTGCTCGCGGAACTAGGTGCGATCCCCGTAGTCCTTCCGCTGGTGGAATTCGGCGAACCCGAGGATTTTGGTCCGCTTGATGCGGCGATCGCACAATTGGATCAATTTGACTGGATCATTTTTGCAAGCGGCCAGGCAGTGCGGGCGTTTGTGGCGCGCAGCATGGATCTTGGGGCTTCGCTGAATCCTGCAGGGAGCAAATTGCAGATTGCTGCAGTGGGCCCAGTGAGTGCGGAAGCAGTCCGGCAGGCTGGGCTGCTCGTGGAATACGTGGCCAGGACTCACAGCGGCGTCGGGCTGGCGAACGAATTGGGAGGACGGTTGCACGGCCGCAGCGTGCTCCTGCCACGGAGCGATCGCGCCAATCCAGATTTGCCCGCGGCGCTGAAGACCCACGGAGCACAGGTCGCGGAAGTAGTTGCGTATCGAACGCTGCAGCCGGGCGAAGTCGACCGGCAGAAATTGAGCAGGGTCTCCGCAGGCGAAGCGGATGCGGTCCTATTTTTCAGTCCTTCGGCAGTTCAGAGTTTTGCGGAGTTGGTGGGCGCAGAGCAGTTTCTTAGACTGCAGAACGGCCTGGCGATCACGGCAGTCGGGCCCGTTACGGCCGAAGCTTTGCGCAAATCCAAGGTTGAACGCATCGTTGTGGCGACAGACACGACGAGCGCGGCTATAGTGCAAGCCTTGGAGAACCATTTTGCAAATGCGGCAAAGTCGCACCCTGCAGGAGCGAAGCGAGGATGAGTTATCCCATACACCGGCCGCGACGTCTGCGCCGCAGCGAAGCGTTGCGGAGCCTGGTCCGCGAAACGCGATTGACTACGGCAAATCTCATTTATCCGATGTTTGTTTGTCCAGGAACAAAGGTGCGGCAAGAAGTAAGTTCCATGCCGGGCGTGTACCAGCAGTCGGTTGATCAGATTGTGGAAGAGGCCCGCGAGGTGGAATCCCTGGGGATTCCCGGAATTATCTTATTCGGATTGCCGGAAACTAAGGATCCTCGTGGCGTCAGTTCTCTCAACGCGCAAGGAGTGGTTCAGCGGGCCATCGAGGCAATTCGCAGGGCAAAGTTGAAACTGCTGATCATTACGGATGTTTGCCTATGCGAATACACGGACCATGGGCACTGCGGCATCATCGAGAACGGGGAAGTCGCGAACGATCCGACACTGGAAATCCTTGCTCAGCAAGCGCTATCGCACGCACGAGTGGGCGCGGATATCGTTGCGCCCTCGGACATGATGGATGGGCGCGTGGCCGCAATCCGCAAAATGCTCGATACAAACAAATTCGAAAACATTGCGATTCTCTCTTACGCAGCGAAGTATTGCTCAGGATTCTACGGACCCTTCCGGGAAGCGGCGCAATCCGCTCCGCAGTTTGGCGATCGGCGCAGCTACCAGATGGATCCGGCCAATGCACGCGAAGCCTTGAAGGAAGTGAGGATGGATCTGGAAGAAGGCGCGGACATGGTGATGGTGAAGCCAGCGCTGGCCTATCTGGATATTATTCGCAGGGTGCGCGATCAATTTGATGTTCCGGTCGCTGCATACAATGTGAGCGGAGAATACTCCATGGTGAAAGCCGCTGCGCAAAACGGCTGGCTGGATGAGAAGCGCGTGGTGCTGGAAATACTTACCGGAATTCAGCGCGCGGGAGCGGATATCCTGCTGACCTACCACGCCAAGGACGTCGCACGCTGGCTGACGTCGTGGTAACTGGATCGGGACAAGCATGAGTGCAACGCAAGCCAAGTTGAAGCGCGAGCGCAAGCGTTCGCGGGAGATTTTTGAGCGCGCCGAAAAAGTGCTGGTCGGGGGCGTGAACAGTCCCGTGCGGGCGTTCCGCGCGGTTGGCGGGGAGCCGCTGATCATCGAGCGGGGAAGCGGAGCGCATCTGTACGACGCGGATGGGAACGAGCTGCTGGATTACGTGTGTTCCTGGGGGGCGATGATCCTGGGACACGCAAACCCTGCCATTAGCGAAGCAATTGCGGAGCAGGCGAGGCGCGGCACGAGTTTTGGGGTGACGACGGAATTAGAATTGGAACTCGCCGAGCTGATTATTAAGGCAATTCCGTTCATCGAAAAAATACGATTCGTCTCGAGCGGGACAGAAGCGACCATGAGCGCCGTGCGGCTCGCGCGCGGCGTCACCAAGCGCGATTTCATTTTGAAATTCGAAGGCTGCTACCACGGCCATGCTGACAGTTTCCTTTCGCAGGCTGGCTCCGGGCTGGCCACACTTGGGATTGCGGAGTGTCCGGGCGTGCCGCAGGCACTCGCGGCTTTGACACTGAATGTGCCCTACAACGATCTGGGCGCTGTCGAAAAGGCTTTTGCACAGGACAAGGGCGAAATTGCCGCCGTCGTTGTCGAGCCCATCGCTGCAAATATGGGCGTTGTTCCTCCAGCGACGGATTTTTTGAAGGGATTGCGCGAGATTACGCGCCGCAATGGAGCGCTCCTGATCGTCGATGAAGTGATTACGGGCTTCCGGCTGCACAATGGCTCCGTCCAGGATCTGCTGGGGATTGAAGCGGACCTCACGACGCTGGGAAAAATTATCGGCGGAGGAGTGCCCGTGGCCGCCTATGGCGGACGCGCCGAGCTGATGGAGCACGTAGCTCCCCTCGGACCCGTGTATCAAGCTGGAACTCTCGCGGGGAATCCGCTGGCGATGCGAGCGGGCATTGCCGCGCTCAAACAACTGAGCAACCCTGACGTATATGACGAAATGACACAGCTGGCGCGACGGCTCGTGTTTGGTCTTCGTGCGGAACTGGCGGACGCCGGGATCGCTGCTCAAATCAATGCCATCGGATCGCTCGCCACGATCTTCTTCGCAGCAGAGCCCGTCCGGAATTACACCGACGCCAAGCGCTCGGACACGAAGCGCTATGCCAGATTCTTCCGCGAAATGCTTGATCGAAGTATCTTCCTGGCGCCGTCACAATTCGAGGCCACTTTTATCTCCGCAGCGCACACTTCTGATGACATTGACCGTACGCTGGCCGCAGCACGGGAGTCGTTGCAAGCCATTTCAGCTGATTCTGCGGTCTAATCTGACGGAAGGAGAGTAGAGGAATGAGCGAGGGTATCGAACTTCCGGAGGTTCATCATGGTGGCGAGGAGGGTCCGCTGGTCTTGCCTGTGTCCATCACGATCTCCATCATGGCGGTTCTTGTGGCGTCAGTGGCGTTGTTAGGCCATCGCACGCATACGGAAGAGTTGCTCCGCCAGAGCCAGGCTTCTGACCGGTGGGCGCAATACCAGGCCAAGAGCGTGCGGCTGCACGAGACGCAGGGATTCTCCGATGTAGTGAATCTCGTCGCCTCGCTGGATAAGGAAAGGGGCACTGCGCTGCGGGAGAAGTATGTGAAGGAAGTCGAGCACTACCAGAGCGACAAGCAAGACATCAGCAAGGAGGCAAAGGAGCTGGAAGGGGAACGCGACCTGGCTGGACGAAAGGCGGACCGTTTTGACGGAGGCGAAGCCTTCCTGGAGATCGGCCTGGTCATCTGTTCGATCACGCTCCTCACGAAACGGAAGATATTCTGGTTTGGCGGCATGCTCATCGGCGCCCTGGGTGTGGCCCTTGCGCTCACGGGTTTCTTCCTGCATTGAGTTAAGCACGAGCAGGAGGTTGAGATCCTCGGAGCGCAGTAATCTCCTTCGTCAGAAGATCCAGCCGATTTAGTAGTTCCTGATGGCGCACGTCTTCGGTGCCCGGCTTTTTCCCGACAAACGTGAGCGTGCCGCCAGGCTCGAGAATGCACTGGTTGACTTCTGAGAGCGATTCGAACCCCTGCTTCCTCGCCGCAGCTTCGAGCTGTGGCATGGTAATGAACTCGCTCTTCAGATGCTGAGCACGCACCTTGCCATTCTCGATCAAAGACTCAGCCTTGCCTTCAACAAGCTGGTCAAGTTTCTTATGGCCATATAGGAAACGAACAACCAGATAGTTCGTGACGAGTAGGGAAATTGCTCCGACGATCCCTCCAAGCAGGCTGTTGTCTTCTCCGATGATGGCGTTCTGTACGGTATTCGATAGTGTCAGCAGGACAACCAGGTCAAAAGGGTTGAGCTGAACCAGCTCGCGCTTCCCGAAAAGCCTCAAGCTCACAACCAAAAACGCATAGACGAAGACCGGCCGAAGGATTTTTTCCAACAAGGGAAGTCCCATGACAAACATGTCTCTCCAGATGTCGTGCATTGCAGAATCACCTCCTGATTTTTTCCGCGTGTGCTGCCGTTATCCTAGGACCGAAGCAGCGCAGCATGGGGGGAAATTGAACTAAATGGTACCCGATACGAAGGACATTTCTGTCCCTTCGTACAGTGATTGTTTCGCGGCACAACGCAAGGCGCGGCTTCCAATCCGGCGAGCCTTTCGTATCATTGAAACATTGGCTTTCCCTCGGTTCCAAGGGCCCGACGTAGAACGATCATGTTCGGCGGAGGACGCAGGTCTCACCCTGCCCGCGGTGCTCGATGCGCAGGCCGGTTTTGCGAGCGGCGACTATATGGCACATCGAGTATCTTCCCTGTCAGATATGCCCTTCGGTCAGGAACAACTTCCCGCGCTACTAGATTCTGTCCGTGAGCTCATCACAATTTTAAGCTCGGACGGGCTGATCCAATTCGCAAGCCCGGGATTTGCCCGCATTCTGGGACACGAAACCGAAGACCTTGTTGGAAGACCGTTCACTTCCTTGATTCACGCGAACGACACCGCTGGTGCTGGCCGGTGTCTCCGGGAAATTGCCGTTAGCGGAGGTGGGACGGCCAGTTTTCGCTGTCGGCTGCAGAGCAAAGATGGCAGCTGGCGCTGGTTCGACGCTTCAGCGACAGATCACACAAGCAATCCTGTCATTGAGGGGATCATTCTCAACTGCCGGGACGTGACCGATCTGCAGCGTATGGAAGCCGAGCGCCAGGTCATCTCCGAAGTGGTGCACGCCCTCAACGAAACGGCGAACCTGGACGAGTTGCTCAACGGCATCCACAGAGCGCTGAAAAAGGTATTGTATGCGGAGAATTGCTTCGTCGCACTCCACAATCCCGAGGCGGACACGTTTTCGTTTCCGTTTTTTGCCGATCAAGTGGATGTTGCTCCTCCCTCTCAGAAAGTAGGCCGCAGCTGCACAGCTTTCGTTTTCCGCACGGGTTCGGCGATGTTGATTCCGCAAGGCGAGTTTGACCGGCTTGCGGCGCAAGGAAAAGTCGAGCTCGTCGGATCGCCGTCGCCCGCATGGCTAGGCGTCCCGCTCAAAACGCCGAAAGCCACGATCGGCGTGCTCGTGGTTCAGCACTACGAGAACGAAAACGCATATGACATCCGGGATATGGAATTCCTGAGTTCGGTTGGCGGCCATATCGCTCTTGCGATCGAACGCCGTCGCGCCGAGGACGCTCTCCGCAAGAATGAAGAAATGTTTCGCCTCCTGTTCAGCAATAATCCGCTTCCTACATGGGTGCTCGACCGGGAGACGCTGCGCTTTCTGGAAGTGAACGACGCTGCCGTGCAGCAATACGGGTATTCACGCGATGAATTCAGGAATATGAGTCTCCTCGACGTGGACCATGGAGAAGAAAAAGAAAAACGGATCAACCATTTCCGGCAGTGGAACGGCGACGGTCGTTATCACGGCAGTTGGAAGCACCGGAAGAAGGACGGCAACGTCCTCGAAGTGGAAAGCGTATCCCACGAGTTGAACTACGCGGGGCAGCGGGTACGGCTGGTCGTGGCGCAGGACGTGAGCGCGCGGCATCTTCTCGAGCAGCAATTTCGCCAGGCGCAAAAAATGGAAGCGGTGGGCCGTTTGGCTGGTGGGGTGGCGCACGATTTCAATAATCTCCTTATGGTGATCAAGGGGCACACCGAGCTGCTGCGCAATGCGATATCGCCCACGGATCAGTTTTCGAAGAAAATCGAGCAAATCGAGCGCGCTGCCGATCGTGCGACCTCTCTGACCCGTCAGCTTCTCGCATTCAGCCGCATGCAAGTCCTGCAGCCGCGCGTAATGAATCTCAACGAAGTTGTGGAGGACATGGGCCGTCTGCTTCCTCGCTTGATCGGTGAAGACATCGACCTTGAGATCCGTACCGCCAAAAACCTCCGTGCCATCAAAGCCGACGCCAGCCAGATGGAACAGGTCATCATGAATTTGGTCGTGAATGCCCGCGATGCGATGCCAAACGGCGGTCGGCTTCTGATTGAAACCTCGAACGAAGATCTGGACAGTGCCTACAACATTGTGCATCCGGTTGTCCGGCAAGGAAGTTACATTCTTCTCGCGGTTTCCGACAACGGCATGGGAATGGATGCAGAGACACAAGCGCACATTTTTGAGCCTTTCTTCACGACGAAACCGCAGGGCAAAGGCACCGGCCTCGGCTTGGCCACGGTTTATGGCGTCGTTAAGCAGAGCGGCGGATTCGTCTGGGTCTACAGCGAATTGGGCAAAGGGACCTCCTTCAAGATTTACCTGCCACGCGTGGACCAGCCAGTGGTCAAAAGCGGATCAACCCAGTTTGTTTCGGAGGTTCCGCGAGGGACGGAAACCATCTTGCTTGCCGAGGATGAACAGGATGTCCGTGAAGTTGCGAAGGAATTTCTGGAGTCGGGCGGCTACACGGTCATTGAAGCGCGCGACGGCGCGGAAGCGCTCCAGCTCGAAGAAACGCATGAGGGCGCGATAGGACTGCTCATCACGGACATGGTCATGCCCGGCATGAACGGCCAGGAGTTAGCGGGACGCCTACAGCAGAAACGCGCAGGACTGCAGACGCTATACATGTCGGGCTATAGCGAACGCGCCGCCGCAGAATCGGCTCAGGGGGATTCTTCCATCCGTTTGCTGACAAAACCGTTCAGCCGTTCGGCGCTGCTTCGCACTGTGCACGAAATTCTGAATCCGGCCTGAACGATTCGCCTGGCTTGGCACGCAATTCTTTCGATTTCCTAGCGAATCTTCGGATGTCTCTTGTGCCAGTCGGTATGCTGCTGGAAAGTGCGCGCAGCCTGAATGACCGCGAAATCGTCTCCTGCTCTTGCGACAAATTGCAAGCCGGCGGGGAGATTTTTATCAGTGAATCCACATGGTACAGACAACGCAGGAAGGCCGCAGAGGTTGCCGATCCCGCCCAGCGGGTCTGGAAAGACCAGATCGGTTTCCAGATTCAAATTCAGCGGTGTCGCTGCGACGGGCTGCGATGCAGTTGCCAGCACGTCGAAGGAATCAAACAGAGTCTCCATCTTCGTTTGCAGGATTTCTCTCACCTTTAGAGCTTGCAAGTAGTCCGCAGCGGAATACTGTTCGTTGACGTAG
>WNFT01005847.1_pt1 | contig 10806 bp, 10 predicted proteins | sample 5400191 | NCBI WGS metagenome assembly WNFT01 (sample SAMN13153359, study PRJNA577476) | soil metagenome | isolation source: 80 cm saprolite under Madrone tree | place: USA:California | collected 2016-06-14
GTGGGCGTGCCGTTAGCGGTGCGTGTCTGCGAGGTCCGGGCCTTGATCCTCGAGGAGCGGCTACGCGGCGCCGAGGCTGCGCACGGCCTCCGCCTGCGCGCTCTGCGACCTGGGCACCTTGAAGCGGCGCAGCGTGCCGTTGGCCATCAGATCAAGGCTGATGCCGCCGCCCAGCCATTTGCGGAAGTTCGTCGTGTGGATCGTGGGCCGCTGGAGGGACTCCAGCTTGCCCGGAATCGGCCTGTGCATGCCTGACGACCCCAGCCCTTAAGAGCGAATCGTTCCCAGGTACTCGCCAGCGAAGCCCATCGAGATGGCGATCCCCGGAGCGTTAGCGGCGACGTATGCCATGTTGCTGTTCACCCACCCAATCATCGTCGTCGCATCAAGCCATCCGGACGCGCCAAAACTCTGCGCCAGGTTGACCTGATCTCCGTTCTTGCCGACGAGCAGCTCGTGTGAATCGGAAAGGTTGAGATCGTTGCAACAGACCATCACATGGGTGCCGTCTGGGGAGAGAAGTGGTGTGAACGGGGCGTTCTGCCCAGTCGCAGTGAATTGCCAGGCCTGCGTTCCATCGGCGTTTCGAATGCTCACAGGCTGGTTCACCCTCTGGTCCGCGGTCCCGCCTCCGGTCATGACGGCGTCACCCATGCACACGAACGCGGCGCTGGTGATCGAGTCCCAGACCTGGCATTTGGTCGGGTCAGACAGGACCGTGCCGGGCCTGATCGTTGCGTCGTCGACTCTCACCTTCACCCCGAGGGTCGAACCGGGGCCACCACCCTGCGAAGCCCACACGGTCGGATAGGTTCCGATAGGGCCGACGGCGTCCCAGCCGGTGAGCGCCAACACGTCCTGTGACCTGGACCACGTCTGGTGGTAAACCAGCGTGCTTGCGCCGCCGGCGAGGGCCGAGTAAGCGTCGAAGGTGTAGGTCACTGTCGCTGATTGCCCGCTGCACGCCAGGCCGGCGTTGCTCGGGACGGTGAAGACCGTGCCCAGCAGCCTCGTGCCGTCTGGGCTGACGGCGAAAGACAGCATTTGCTGCGCCGAGGTCATCGGGAATGTGGCCGCGACAGCAACCGTTCCATCGATCGCGAGGCTACGGATCACGCCTTTGGAGTCGGCGAAGAAGACCTTGCCCGCGGCGACATGCGCCGACGGCGCCAGGACCGCCCCCATGCAACCGAGGACCGGCACCGGCATCGGGCTGAACGTAGTCTTCGCTCTCGCGTACCCGTCGAGACCCGCGATCGCGACCGTGTTGTAGGTCCATGCGTTGACGGTGCCCTTGGCTTCCAGCACAGCGAAGAGCTGCGTCGGCGAAGTCTTCGGCGTCGCCATCGGGCTGGCGCTCGGCTTAGCGCTCGGAGACGCGCTCGGGGAGGCGACGGCCGCGGCCGGCCTGCCCGAGACCTGGCCGCATGCAACGGAGAGGACGAGGAGTGAGGCCAGGATGACTGCTTTCATGCCAGCGACAACGCTGGCCCGCGGGATTAGTTATCAACCAGCGGCGATACGCCTGAGGACCACGAGTCCGAACGGCTTACGAAAGCGCGGTAAGCAGGCGAGCAAGAAGTCGGCGCCCTTCCTGTACACGGCCGTGGCTTTGGTTCGATGGTGGGCGACCCGGGACTCGAACCCGGATGAGTTACCTCACACGCCCCTCAAACGTGCGCGTCTACCAGTTCCGCCAGCCGCCCGGGCTTCAGCCGGATGATTCTACCGAAGGGCCGATTAGACGGATGAATCGGCCGCGCGGGCTGCTTAACTTTTGTTCGTCAAATGAGCACGTGGGCGTCGTGGGACCGCCGGCAGAGGACCTTCGCCATCGCCGTGGCGGCGGTCGCGATCGTGTCGATCGTCTATGCCCTCGACATCCGCTACCTGCTCCTCGGCCCGCAAGGAGTCACAGCGGTAGACGACATCGGCGAGGCGGTGGCGGCGGCGCTCGCCTCCGCTGCATGTGCATGGGCGTCGACACGCTCTACGGGCAGAGACAGGTTGGCCTGGGCGCTGATGAGCATCTCGACCGGGCTGTGGGCGGCAGGCGAGATCGCGTGGTCCTACTTCGAGGTCGGCCTGAAGATCCCCACGCCGTATCCATCGCTGGCCGACGTTGGATTCCTCTCCGCGGTTCCCTTCGCCTTTCTGGGCATACGAGCATTCTGGAGCGCCCCGCGGGGGACGTCGTCGCACTGGCGGGTCTGGTTCGACGGCGTCATCGTCGCCATTGCCCTGACATCGACTGCGTGGGCATTCGGGCTGAAGTCGGTCTGGCTCTCCAACAGCAGCACGAAGATCCTTGATCTGGCTTACCCGGTCAGCGACATCTTGATCGGTACGGTCCTCATTCTCGCCATCCGGCGGGCGAGCCAGCAGCAGGCCGGCAGGATGGCCTTCCTCCTCGCCGGCGTCGCTTTGTACTCGATCGCCGACAGCGCCTTCGCCTACCTCACCGCCCAGGGCGCGTTCGGAGCAGTGGGCAACGTCATCGACACCGGATGGTTTGCGGGCTTTCTGCTGATCGGGCTGGCCGCCGTCTATCCAGTCGCCCCACCAAAAGCGGCGACCCAGCCGGCTCCCCTCGATCTCTGGCAGCTCGCCCTCCCGTGGATGACGCTGCTGCTGGCCTCGGCCGGCGACGTGTATGCGTCCCTCTCGGGGCACGACATCGATCTGTTCATGTCGTCTATGACCGCCGCTCTGGCCATCCTGCTGACGGTGAACATGATCATCGAGCGCAGGGAATTTCTCGAGATGGTCACCGAGATGGAGAGAGCCCGGTCGACGCTGAACCGGGACTTCAAGACTGCGTTGGCCGGGATCCAGCAGCTGAGCGAGCAGGTGAAAGAAGCAGACCACGCCTACGACGAAGGCGTCCGCGTGCTGGCCGCCGACATCCACAGCCAGGCCGAGCGGCTTGATCGCCTGGTCGAGGGGATGCTGTAGGACGGCGAGGCCGAGACCCCGCGCAGGGCGTGGTACCCGCTGCAAGACTCGAACTCGCAACCTCCTGATCCGAAGTCAGGCGCTCTATCCATTGAGCTAAGCGGGCGCAAACAGATCGTAATTAGAACTGGAGCGTACGATCCTTCTGTGGCTACCGAGCCGCCGCCGTCTACGCCAGCGGGGCCGCCCCCGCAACCTGGCCCCGCTGCCTCTCGCGACGAGTGGCGGGCATGGCGGCACCAGATACGCGATTACTGGCGCGCCCAGGGACATGCAAGCGGCTGGTACGGACCCGGCTACTGGCCGGGGCCATGGGGCTGGTGGGGAGGCGGCTCTTTCTGGGCCGTGGTGCTGGTCGTCATCGGGATCTACTACCTGCTCCAGAACCTTGGCTTGCTCTCGTGGCTGCGCGGGGATGTGCTGTGGCCGGCGCTGTTGATCCTCCTCGGACTCTGGCTGCTGCTCCGCCGCAGCCGCTGGTGGCCCTAAGCCCAGGAGCAGAGCTGACCCAGCTCATGCGCAAGAGATATTTCCATCTCTTCTCGGACCCAAGCGGCGCCAGCCACCTGGAGACGCTGGAGACCGAGCTCACTGCCACTCCATTCGCGCCGCCCGCCCCCGACCTCTTCTTGTCGCGACCGATGCCCGCCGCGGCGGCTGCTTTCCTGAGCGCGCCCGCCGGCTGGAGCGGCACCTGGCACGTTTCGCCGCAGAGGCAGCTGTTCATCGTGCTCAGCGGCGAGGTCGAGGTCGAGATGTGAGACGGCACAGTCGAGCGGAGTGGGCCAGGCGCCGTGGCGCTGCTGGAGGACACGACCGGCCGTGGTCACATCACGCGAGTGATCGGCGATGCCCCGGTCGAAGCCCTGGTCGTTCCGCTCGCTTAGCGCTCGAGCCTAGACCGCGACCACGTAGCGCTGGTGGTTGAGGCCCCAAGCCGCATAACGCATCAGCCCGACCGCGCGATAGCGCCGCCGCCCAGCCCGGGTCGCGCCCATCTCGATGGCCTTGCGCAGCGCGGCCGGAGTCTTGCCGGGGAACTCCGTGAACGCCCGCCCGACCGCATCGACGATATGCGCGTCCGAGCCGCCCAGCTCTGCGGCACCGAGACCCATGTTCAATCGTCGCGCCAGCTGGTTGAAAACGTAAAACCCGGGCGTTGCGTTCTCGACTTCGATGGCGTCGAAGCCAAGCTCGGCGGCCAGCCACCCCACCCCGTGCACCGGCGCGCTGCCCCGCTGCCGGTGAGTTCGCCAGAACGGATGCGCGGCGACGGCGATCCCGCCCTGCTCGTGGATCGCGTGCACCGTGGCGGCCGCAGAGAGCCCCGGCTTGACTCGGTGCTCTAGAAACAGCCCGACGATGTGGCCGTCGCGGCTCGAGACCTCCTCCCCGACGATGACCTGCACCCTCGAGCGCCTCGCGGCATGATCGGCGGCGCGCAGCGCGCCTTCGATCGTGTCGTGATCAGTGACGGCGATCACATCGAGGCGGGCTCGGCGCGCAGCATGATCGACCAGCTGCAGCGGCGTCGGCCAGCCGTCGCTTGCGTCCGTATGGGTATGGAGGTCGGCGCGACCCCAGGAAGCCATCGGTGTGCATCCTACCCGGCTCGGGCTTACCATCCAATTCTTAGAGACGTCATCCCTTGACCACTCTTGCTGGAGGTTAGGCCGTGGAAGGCTTGATGCAGGACTACGAGCTCTCCGTGCAGCACGTGCTCTGGCGTCTGGAGCGGCTGCACTCGAAGAAGGAGGTGGTCACCAAGCGGGAGCAGGGGCTCCACCGCATCACCAACGGGGAGATGGTCCGCCGCGTCAACCGCCTGTCCGGCGCGCTCAAGCGGCTCGGCGTCAAGCCGGGAGATCGCGTGGCCACGCTGGCCTGGAACAACTACCGGCACCTCGAGCTCTACTACGCCGTGCCTTGCATGGGCGCTGTCCTGCACACCCTCAACCTGCGCCTGTTTCCACAGCATCTGGAATTCATCATCAATGACGCCGAGGACAAGGTCCTTTTCGTAGACCAGACGCTGGTTCCACTCCTGAAGCCGCTGGCCGGGAAGATTCCCAGCATCAAGACGATCGTCCTCATGACCGACGGAGCCCCTGCAGCCCCCGACCATGGACTGGGCGAGCTCCTCGACTACGAGACTCTGCTGGCCGCCGAGAGCGAGGACTATCCGTGGCCCAAGCTCAGCGAGCGGATGGCAGCGTCCATGTGCTACACGTCCGGCACCACTGGCAATCCGAAGGGCGTCGTGTACTCCCATCGCTCCCAGTTCATCCACACGATGGGCGTGCTCCAGGCGGACAACCTCGCGATCACCGAGAAGGACACGGTGCTCCCGATCGTCCCGATGTTCCATGCCAACAGCTGGGGCCTGCCTTATGCATGCGGCATGGCGGGAAGCAAGGTGCTCTTCCCCGACCGATTCATGGGCGACGCCAAATCCGTCGTCGGCCTCGCTGAGGATGAGGGCGCGACGATCCTTGCCGGTGTGCCGACGATCTGGATCGGCACCGTCGCATATTTGAAGGAGTCCGGCAAGCGCCTGCCGAAGGTCCACACCGTGATCTGCGGCGGCTCGGCCATTCCGCGGGCCTTGATGGAATCGATGGACGGGTTGGGCCTGCGCATGCTGCATGCATGGGGAATGACGGAGACGTCTCCCCTAGGCAGCGTCGCCCGTCCGCGGGCCGACACCAAACCCGAGGACGAGCTGGCGGCCCGCTTGACCCAAGGCATGGTCGTGCCCGGGGTCGAGATCCGCATCTGCGACCCCGCGACCGGCGCCGAGCTACCGTGGGACGGCGTTGCCTTTGGTGAGATCCAGGTACGAGGTCCGTGGATCGCGCGCGGGTACTACAACGGCTACGACCCCGGCAAGCTGACCGAAGACGGCTGGTTCCGCACTGGCGACGTCGCGAAGATCACACCCGAGGGCTACATCGAAATCGTCGACCGCACCAAAGACGTGATCAAGTCCGGCGGCGAATGGATCTCGTCGGTCGAGCTCGAGAACGCCATCATGGCCCACCCCAAGATCCTGGAAGCTGCGGTGATCGGGATGGCTCATCCCAAGTGGGACGAGCGGCCGGTCGCCTATGCAGTTCCCAAGCCAGAGTTCAAAGGCAAGGTCACGCAGGAGGAGGTCATCGACTTCCTGCGGGACAAGGTGGCCAAGTGGTGGCTGCCTGATGAGGTCCGCTTCATCGATGAGGTGCCCAAGACCTCGGTGGGCAAGTTCGACAAGAAGGTTCTGCGCGCCAGCGCGGCCCCGATCAAGGAAGGCGCGGCCCCGGCGGCGCGAAAGTAAATGGCGCGGGCTACCGCGCGCGAACATTCCATCGGGCGGGAGACGTTCCACTACAAGTGGGACAACTCGCTCCCGCCCGCCGTCGAGATCGATCCAGGAGACGTCGTCCACTTCGACACCGAGGAGGTGACGTCAGGCCAGCTGAAGAAGGGCGATGACGCGTCCAAGCTCGCGAACTTGGACTTCGATCGGCTCTACCCGCTCGGAGGCCCTGTCTACGTCAAAGGCGCGGAGCCGGGCGACGTCCTCGAGGTAGAGATCCTCAAGCTCCAGCCGGGCTCATGGGGCTGGACGGCGCTGCTGCCCGGCCTCGGCCTGCTGGCGTCCGATTTTCCCGAACCCTACGTCCGCTACTTCGACCTGGGCGACCGGAACTCGGCCGAGCTTCGGCACGACATCCACATCCCCATCGAGCCCTTCTGCGGGACCATGGGTGTCGCCACCGACGAGCCCGGCGCGCACGACGTGCTGCCCCCCACCAAGGGCGCCGGCAACATCGACACGCGCCACCTTACGGCCGGCACCAAGCTCTACCTGCCGGTCTACCTGCCCGGTGGGATGTTCTCGGCCGGCGATTGTCATGCGGCGCAGGGAGACGGCGAGGTCTGCGTTACGGGAATCGAATGTCCGATGTCGTTCTCACTCCGATTTGGAGTGGTGAAAGGCGGCCGGCTGCGGCCATGGAGCTATCACTTCCAGACGCCTGCCAAGGCGCTGCAGCCGCGAAGCGACGCCGCCGGGTACCACGTAGTTTGCGCGCTCGGCCCCGACCTGATGGAGAACGCCCGCAACGCGGTCCGCGACACCATTTCCTGGCTGCAAGTGGACCACTCGCTGAGCCGCGAGGATGCCTACATCCTGTGCAGCCTGGCGGGCGATTTGCGGATCAGCCAGATCGTCGACCAGCCCAACTTCGGGGTCTCGTTCTACCTGCCGTTGAGCGTTTTCAGCTAGAGCCGGCGGCAACCCCTCGCCGCCGCTTATTGGCGAGTTTGCCCGGTGCCGTCCGGCATACTGGGCCTCCCTAGGCTGAAGGTGACCACTACACAACTCGGGCGATACCCGATCGAAGCCGAGCTCGGACGCGGCGCCATGGGCGTCGTGTATCGCTCGACCCACCCACGCCTCGACATCCCCGTCGCGATCAAGGTCCTGGCAGAGCAGTACTCGAGCGACACCAGCTTCCGCCAGCGGTTCCACCGCGAGGCCGCCACCGTCGCCTCGCTCAACCATCCGGGCATCGTCCGCGTCTACGACTTCGACGAGGACGGCCCGGTCCTTTTCATCGTCATGGAGTGGGTCGACGGGCGGTCGATGCGGTCGTGGCTGGACGAGTACGGGCGCTTCAGCGTGGATGTATCCGTGGACCTCGTGCAGCAGCTGCTTTCAGCCGTCGGCGTCGCGCACGACTTCGGAATCGTCCACCGCGACCTCAAGCCCGACAACATCCTCATCTCCAACCGCGGCAAGACGAAGATCCTCGACTTCGGCATTTCGAAGCTGATCGACGACAAGCACCGCTTGACGGCCACCGGCAGCATGGTCGGCACCCCCGCGTACATGGCGCCCGAGCAGGTCAAAGGCGAGGCGGTCGACAAGTGCTCGGACGTGTACTCGCTGGGCATGATCCTTTACGAGCTCCTGCACGGCGAGCCGCCTTTCACGGGAGCGCTGCCGGCCGTGCTGCACTCGCAGGTGTTCGACCGTCCGCGGGCGTCGACCGCCATCCCGTCGCCGATCATGGAGATCATCTGGAAGGCCACCGCCAAGGATCCTTCGCAGCGCTTCCAGACCTGCGAGGAATTCTCGGGCGCCTTTCACTACATGCCCAAGCCAGGCGTGGCGCAGCCACCGGCGCAGGACATGTCGGGCGAGATCGGCCCCTCGCAGGTCGCCGAGCCGCCGGTCGCGATCCCTGCACGCACAGACGGCCCCAAGCCGCCGGGCGTGTGCACCTTTGTCGATTGCGCCGAGCGGCGCGGCTGGGCATGCGCTTACAAGGACCTGACCGGCCGCGAATGCAAGAGCTGGTGGTGCCGCCGCCACATCCAGTTCATCGAGCGCACGCCGTTCTGTCCGCGCCACGCGAGCGTGATCCGGGCGCTGGCGCCCACCGCCAACACCATCTTCGAAATCAAGAACCGGCCGGCAGTCGATGATCGGGCCCTGCCTCTGGCTGCGCTGGTCGCGGAAGACGTCGACAAGGATGTGACCGAGCTGGTCCGGCGCCGTTACCAGAACCGCAAGGACGTTAACCTGGCGCGCGACCGCACGGTGCGCCAGACGTGGTCCGGCCGCAACGAGGTCGCGTGGGAGAGAAGCTGGTCGGCTCTCAAGAGCCAGGGCTACCTGGTGCGGATCGCGGTCCGGGTCACCACTGCGGAGCCCGACATGGTGCAGCTGCTGATCGGCAACACAGTGGTCTTCAAAGAGGTACCCAACTGGATCAGCCGGCGGCGCGAAGGCGAGCCTCCCGACCACGCGGACCGCGCGCGGTTTGGCAAGAGGCTTTTCGCCGCGATCCTCGAGCACGTCGACGAGCCACAGCCGGCCACGCCACCGACGAAGACGCCATCGACCGACCGCGCCCTCGGCACCCCGCCGCCGCCCGAGATCAATCGCGGGCTGATCGAGGGCATGATCCTGCGCCTGGCGTCGACAGCCACACGCGTCACGGGTTTCGAGGTCGCCGAGCAGCTGGCGCTGCCTTTCATCGCCATCGAGCCCGTGCTCCAGGCTTTAACGAGCGCCAACTTCCTCGACGCGCTAGGCCTCGCCAGCGAGCAAGGGCCGTGGCTGGGCCGCCCTCTGCCAGAGCGGATGGCGTACGCGCTGAGCAAGCAGGGTCGGGTGCGAAGCGAAGAGATCGCACGGGCGGGCACACGTTACTCGGGGCCGGCGCCGGTTTCGCTGCACGAGTACAGGCTCGCGCTGGCCGAGGCCGCCAAACCTGGCACGCTCGACATCACCAAGGTCACTTCGGCGCTCGCGGGCATCGAGCTGGCGCCAGGCGTGACGGAGGCGGTGCGCGCGGCGGTCAATTCGCGCTCCTCGATCTTCATCTATGGGGCGCCGGGCAACGGCAAGACCACCCTGGCGCGCCGGATTCCACGCCTGCTTGGAACCCCCATCGTCGTCCCGATGGCGCTCGACGTCGGAGGGGGCGAGGTGATGACGGTCTTCGACGGCGCGATCCACCGTTTGGAGGCGAACCAGCCCGCCGACCGCCGCTGGCGGCGCGTGTCGCGACCGCTCGTGCAAGTGGGTGGAGAGTTCCAGATCGAGATGTTCGACGCGACGTGGGAGGAGGGCAGCCGCACGTACGGCGCGCCGCTGCAGGTGAAGGCCAACGGCGGAGTGCTGCTCATCGACGACCTCGGGCGGCAGCGGGTGTCGCCGAAACAGATCCTCGACCGCCTGCTGGTTCCGCTCGAGCAGGAGATCGACTACATGAACCTGTCGGCCAGCGGCCGCAAGGTGGAGGTGCCGTTCTGGGCCCAGCTGGCGTTGTCCACCAACCTCAAGCCGGCCGAGCTGCTAGACGAGGCCTACCTGCGCCGGCTCGCGTACAAGGTGCTGATGCCCGACCCCACGTGGGAGATGTGGACCCGAATCTTCGAGCGGGAGCGCGAGCGGCTCACGATCCCGCCCGACCCGACCGCGATCGACATGATCCGCCAGCTCTACGGCGGACGGCCACTGCGGGGCAACCACCCGCGTGACCTGCTCGAGCGCCTGGTGGATGTCTCGTCGGCGCGGGGCGTGCAGCCGCAGTTGACCCCCGAGCTCGTCGAGGCGGCCTGGCACACGCTGTTCGTCGCCAACTAGGCGCTCGCTCGGAACAGAAATATGGCCTCGGTATACTTCTCGCTCGCCCCAACGCGGCGGTGGCGGAATGGCAGACGCGCTAGTTTCAGGAGCTAGTGTCCGCAAGGACGTGGAGGTTCAACTCCTCTCCGCCGCACCAGCACCCTGACTTGCATCCTAGTCGCCAGAATCTGCGGCAATGTACGAATCGTTCAGTTCGGGCGCTCCGTAGCATTGACAATGCATCATCGATTGGCCCTGGCTGTTCTGATTGCGGTCACGACCGCATGTGGTGTGACGTACCCCGGCGTCAGCATCCAATCGCCGGCGTCCAGTGCTCGCATGACCCCTTCGATGCCTGCCCGCCCGCCCGCGCTGCCAGTGGGCGGCCTGGCGTTCGATGTCGATCGCGAGACTTTGGTTTTATTCGGTGGCTATACCCCGATCACGCACGTGGTCCTGAGCCAGACGTGGGAGTGGAATGCGGCCGCTGGCTGGAAACAGCTCTACCCGGCGACCGTCCCCCCCGCACGAGGTATGACAGCAATGGCCTACGACGAAGCGCCAACCCGCAGGGTCACCAAGTCCTGCTGTTGGGAAGGGACCTCATCGATGGAAACGCAATAGAGATCTTCGCGTGGAACCGCGACGACTGGAAGCAACTGGCTTAGAACCCGACACCACCCAGCGGGTAGGCTGGGCCAATGTCTTCCTCGGCGGAAGTC
>WNFT01005849.1_pt1 | contig 10805 bp, 7 predicted proteins | sample 5400191 | NCBI WGS metagenome assembly WNFT01 (sample SAMN13153359, study PRJNA577476) | soil metagenome | isolation source: 80 cm saprolite under Madrone tree | place: USA:California | collected 2016-06-14
GTCGCTGCTGAACAGCCAGGTCGGCTATCAGGACATCGGCGGCCGCATCACGCGCCATGAATTGCGCAAGTACGAAAAGGTGCCGGCCGACACCCACCGCGACATCACCATGACCAAGCTGTGGATGGACGCCATGGGCGTCGACTACGCCTGCCTATTCCCGACCCCGATGCTGTTTCTCGGCCTCCACCCCCAGGTCGAAGTCGAGGTCGCGATGGCGCAAGGCTACAACCGCTGGCTCTGCGAGAGCATTCTTGCCGCCGAGCCGCGGCTGATCTCCATGCTCTATCTGCCGTTCAACGATCCGGACGCGGCCTACCGGACCGTGAAGGAGTTCGGCGACCGCAAGGGCGTGGTCGGGTTCATGGTGACGTCGCCGCGCTACAAGCCGGTACACGACAACGCCTACATCAAGACCTACGCGCTGCTGGAGGAAATGGGAAAGCCGATTTCCTTCCACGCCGCCTACAATTGGAACGACCAGGCGCTGGCCATGACCAACCGCTTCATCTCGGTCCATGCGCTGGGCTTCATCTGGTTCAATATGGTCCACATGACCAACTGGGTGATCAACGGCCTGCCGGAGCGCTTCCCAAAGCTCAAGGTGATGTGGATCGAAAGCGGCCTCACCTGGGCCTACGGCCTGATGCAGCGGCTCGACCACTCCTACATGATGCGCACCTCGGACTGCCCGTCGCTCAAGCGCAAACCGAGCGAATACATGCGCGACATGTTCTACTCGACCCAGCCGATGGAGAAGCCCGACGATCCCTCAATCCTGGAAGCGACCTTCCGGATGATCAATGCCGAAACCCAGCTCGTGTGGTCCTCGGACTATCCGCACTGGGATTTCGACCTGCCGAGCGTGATCTACGATCTGCCGTTTTTGAAAGAGCAGGCCAAGCGCAATATCCTGGGCGGCAACGCGGCGCGGCTGTTCGGGCTTGATCCGAAGCCGGTGAAGAAGATTGCGTGATCGAGGAGGGAGGGGCGGCGAAGCCGGACGGAGCGGGGCGATTCCCTGTCCCGGCGAATAATTCCCTGCCCGCCCACGAAGAATTCCCTGCCCGGGCCAGATAAATTTCCTGCCCTGGTTGGGCATAAGACGTCTTCCTGCTCAGACTCAACGCCACCGCGCCAACCTAGGTCACGGGCGCGCCCGCCCGATTAAATGATATCATGTCGCCGCTGGTGCAACAGCCGGGCGAGGCGATTGAGAAGGCCGCGAAGGAATTCAAGCAGGACTCGGCGAAGCTGATCGCGGTACAGCGTCGATAGTGACGCTGGCACGCCGCCGGCGACTGGAAATCGGCGACGAGCTCAATATGGGCAACGTCAGGGCGCGCGCGTGTGCGGAATCACGGCGCGGGCCCGCCGATCAACGATAACGACCCGCGGCACGTCTTCGCGCCCCCCTCATGACAGGCACGCGTCAAACATATATGTTGAATTGATTCGTACAACTATCGCTGATCGCCCTTAATTGGCCCCTTGCAAGATGGTTCGCCCCGCGCCCCGATGACATATCCTCGCGCACCGATCACAGAAGCAGTGATGGATATCCGCACGCAACCACGTGATGGTCTCAATGTCGACGATCTACGCGGGTTGTCGAAGGGCGGTGGCGGGGAAGAGTTCGGGACCGTGAATGACCAATATAGCGTCACCGCGGCAATTGTAACAGGAAGCCCGATTGCCCAGGCTACCGCTCCGACAAAGGTTGGCTTTCAATTCAGAAACGCTTTGGCCGATAAAGTTATGCAAGCCCAGCTCAACGGCTGGAGTTTCAGCAAGCTTGCTCCCTACGATTGCTGGGAACAATTCCAACAGCAGGGACGTGAACTGTGGAATGCGTATCGCGCTGTTGTCCAACCGAAGCAAATCATCAGGGTGGCGGTCAGGTACATCAATCGGTTGGATTTGCCGTTGCCGGTCGATGACTTCAAAAAATACCTGCGAACAGTGCCCGAGATTTCACCAGACCTGCCGCAAGAGTTATCCAATTTCTTCTTGCAAGCGCAAATACCTCAAGTCGATCTTGAGGCAACGCTTGTAATTAACATGACGATTGCTCCTCCTGCTACAGATACTGTCGTGTCAATAATACTCGATCTCGACTTGTTCAGGACCGTTAATCTTCCGCAAACTGAAGATGAAATTTGGAAGTATTTTGAACTACTGCGACTCCGCAAGAACAAAGCTTTCGAGGCTTGCATAACTGAGGCAATGCGAGAGAGATTTTACTAATGGCGACGCCAGTAAGAAACCTGTCCCCCTGGAGCCGGGAAGCTTCGCCAATTTACGCCCCCGGAGCTTCCACCTTTGGAGTTTTCGCTCCCGGAGCTTTTGCCTCCAGAGTTTTCGCAAGCGATTTCATAATACGATCGGACCAGAAAATTACTATGTTTGAGATCAAACCGTTCTTTCGACACGCGATAGGTCCGACTACATTCGGCCATTTAAGTACGTCCTTTAGCCACGAAGGAAGTCATCTAGCTGAGTACTTCGAAAAATATGTAGCAAAAAGTATGGAAGGTCTTGCCGACCCGTATGCAACCACGACGGCCGCGGACCCATTCGAATATCGTAGCGTTCCCTACCGCGAAGTCCGAATCATAAAGACAAAGCCAAAGTGGATAGGTTCAATTCCACCAAGCCCCATTACTGATGACTAGGCATGGCGTGGCTTCCCACCAACGGCAAAGTCCTGAATCAGGGCGACCTGCTCAGGGGTATTGCTGTTCCGATTGTTCAATCGTCATTTCCCGAGCATGATAACGAAGGTGCTGTTCCGCTTCAAATTGGACAAGCGAACATTGTTATCATGTCGCAAAGCTGCGATTTGGAGCAAGCCAAGGTCCCAAACGTCGTTGTTGCCCGAACTTTCTCGCTCGACGAGTTCGAGGCGGTGAACCCCTCATATAGGACAAGGGGCAGGTGGAATGAGGTTGCACGGGGTCGTGTTGAGGCGCTCCACCTGCTTCCTCCAATAAACTCGGTCGATCCTCGCACGTGGATACTGGTCGATTTTAGGGAAATCTACGCGCTACCATTCGGATACGTCGAGCGTTTCGCCAGCATGGCTGGAGACCGTTGGCGGCTGCAGCCTCCCTATCTTGAATGCCTATCGCAGGCTTTCGGCAAGTTCTTCATGAGAGTAGCTTTGCCCACTGATCCGCCCGACTTCTCGAAACGGTGAAGAATCGGCCGCTCTGCACACGCACGCTGCGCTCGCTGTCTTTCCCTCCCCTTCTCAAGGAGGGGGCGAAGCGCAATATTCTCGGCGGCAGCGCGGCGCGGCTGTTCGGGCTTGATCCCAAGCCGGTGAAGAAGATTCCGTGACTTGGAGGTCGAGGCGACGAAGTCGGACGGAGCGGGGCGATTCCCTGCCCGCCCATGAAAAATTCCCTACTCGGGCCAGATAAATTCCCTGCCCTGGTTGGGCAGCGAATTGGCCACAGCGCCCCGGAATCGCTGTAGGAATTAGCGCCAGAGTCGCTCGAATCCACGCGGAATGCGAAAAATTACCTGCTAAATTCCCTGCAGCAGGGAATTTCGGCGATCAAGGCCGATCGGGCCTCCGCCGATTGTCTCGACGTGCCTCGCGTTTTGCAAACGTCGTAGGAGGGAGGGGCGAAACGATGAGAAACTTCGCATTCTTCGCCGCCGTAGCCACGCTGATCGCCAGCGCCATGCCGGCGTCCGCCCAAACCTTTCCGACCCGCAGCCTCACCATCCTGGTGCCCTACGTCGCCGGCGGCCCGACCGATGCGGCGGCGCGCATCGTCGGCGAGCACATGGGGCCGACGCTCGGCCAGCATGTGCTGATCGAGAACGTCAGCGGCGGCAGCGGCAATATTGCGACGGTCCGCGTTGCCCGCGCGGCGCCCGACGGCCACACGTTGCTGCTACATCAGCTGGCGATCGCCGCCAATGTTTCGCTATTTCCCAAAGCGCCGTTCGACGTGGAAAAGGACTTGACCGCCATCGGCCTCGTCAATACGAGCCCGATGATGATCGTGGGCCGCAACACGCTTGCGGCGAACGGCGCGGGCGAACTTGCCGCCTGGATGAAAGGGCCGGGCCGCCAGGTGAGGTTCGCCCACGCGGGGGTCGGAACGCTCGCCCATCTGTGCGCGGCGCTGTTCGCCCAGGCGGCCGGCGTTGCGGTCGATATGATCCCCTACCGGGGAGGAACCCCGGCCATGGCCGACATCGTGGCCGGTCACGCCGACCTTTATTGCGCGACGCCGACGATCGCGGCGGAGCAGGTCAGGGCCGGCACCGCAAAGGGCTATGGCATCACGGCGCGAGACCGCATCGCATCGCTGCCCATCGTGCCGACGCTTATCGAGCAAGGATTTGCGATCGATCTGCAACTCTGGCACGCCCTGTTCGCGCCGTCGGGCACGCCGCGGCCGATCATCGACCGACTTAACGGAGCGCTGCGCCGGGCGTTGGCCGATCCGAAGGTGATTGGGAGCTTTGCGGTGAACGAAGTCGCGGTGTTTCCGGCGGCGCAGCAGTCACCCGAGGCTGCCGCAGAGCTGGTGCACGCCGAGATCGTCCGCTGGGCCGACATCATCCGCGCCAATCGGATCGAGGCGACGCAATAGCCGGAGCGGCGGGCGTAGGGTGGGCAAAGGCGCATCGCGCCGAGGAGGGTAGCAACCTCCTTCCCGCAACGCCAGAGGTGGCCCGGACAGTGCAGGCCGAGACCGTCCGCTGAGGCGATATTATCGGCACCAGTCGGGATCGCGGCGACGTAGCCCGGGTTGAGCGATAGCGAAACCCCGGGGCAGCTTTGCCATCGGGCGAGGTCACCCGTCCATTTTTCGGTTTCCACAGCCGCTTTGACGAGCCCATAAGTAATTTTCTCGACTCTGCGAGAAAAACTTAATGAACAAGAATGAGATAAATGGCGGTTGACGCAGCAGTTATTGTTTCATCGGGTTTTTCAACAATTGCAGATAGGATATACCCCTTGACTCTCAGCTTGATACCGGCGCGGATAAGAAGACTATCCGGGAGGGCGATAGCAAGATGCCACACGCGAACATCTGTCTCTTCACGTCCATTCGCCCACCAGCCGACGCCGAAGCCGCCTCCTACCTGCACGATTGCCTGAATTCCTGGCGGAAGGCCGGTTTCGATGCTGTTGCGGTCAACGGGTCGGCGGAAACCGAGGCGCTGCGTCGCCTCGATCTGCCGATCGAATTCGCCGTCACGGCGACCGACGGAAAGCCTCGCATAGGCACTATCATGTCGGCAATCCGGGCCCGCGGATGCCGCTTCGCTGGCATCATCAACAGCGATTGCCGGATCATCAATTATCCCAATGTGGCCGCTAATCTGCAGATGGGCTTGGAAAGGGCCGCTGTGCTCGCATGGCGCATTGATCTCGGTCCCGACCTTAAACCAACGACCATGCGCGGAGGTTTCGACGCCTACTTTTTCGATACGGAGGTCATGCCGCAAGACGACTGCGGTTTCTCCATTGGCGATCCGTGGTGGGACTATTGGTTCCCCTTGGCCTGCGAGATGAACGGCGCGCGGGTCGAGACGCTTGGGGTACCGCTGCTGACGCACAAAGCTCATCCTGCCAACTGGAGCGAGCAGAGCTCTATTCGCGGCACCTATCGTTTCTGGGCGGCGTTTCAAACCTGGCATCGAGCCGGTGCCCTACCGAAGTCATTGCTCGCGCAAATCCCGGCTGGGTTATGGCTCGGTCGCACGCCTTCTGCATATCAGCTTCAATGTATATTTGGGACCACCATTCCGGCTTGGCTTCACGACGGCCGGCCGCAGACTATCGCCATCATGCGGCCCGAAGCGGCCGAGATCGAACGCGTGTTGCGATTCTGCGGGCGGGCGATGCTTAAGGCATCGTGTGAGGCGGAGCTTGCGGAAATACGCAATTCCACATCCTGGCGCATGACCGCACCGCTCCGCACAGCGGTCACGGCGGCTCGCCACTTCACGTCAGTCCTTAGAGCTCGGCGCAAGGGGCGGGCGGCCACCGGCGGCGCGCCTGTGCGCGGCTGATGGTCGAGTTCGAAAACCAATAAGCCGCCGAACGCTGGTGCACATCGCACCCTGATGCTTGAGTATCACTGCCTTGCGCGGACCGGAGGCTGAGCCGCAGAAATCCAAAGCAACACCTGCCGCGCAATCTGACGCATGGTGAGCAAGGCATTTCCAAGAAGTGGGAGGCGCATCAGCGGGAGGGCGGTTGCATAGAGCAGTCTTCGCGCCGGGCCAAGGAGTGGAACAAGAGCGAGGGCGTCGTCCACGTACTCTCTCATCTTCGCGTGGTTTTTGTGCCTCGATGCTCTCATGTACATCCGCAGCCAAACATTGATGAAGCGAGGCGCTATAATATCCCTGGTGTAGTAATGACCGCGCCACAGATCGTCCGGGAAAGCATCGAGTAATTTCCTGATATAGAGCCGGAGCGAGTTGTCGTGGCGATCCGAAGCGCCGCAGGAAGACGAATGAATGCGCCATTGCGACGTCGAGTAGGGGACATAAGCGTTATCGAAACCCTCGCGAAACATGCGCAGGAACAGGTCGTCGTCTTCGTAGCCGCACAGACGCTCATCGAAGCCGCCGACCGCTTCGAACGCGGTGCGGCTGATCAGCGTCGCCGATGGCTGAATGATAACCCCGTTCTGAAGTATCGAATGAAGGTGGCGCTTCGGGTTTTCCAGGCGCGGATGTTCAACGTACGTCCCGCTGACCAGTTTTCCGTCGTGGTCGATGTCGTCAAAGTCGCTGTAGACCCAGCCCAGCGGCGGTCCCTTATGTTCCGCGAACACTTCGACAAGCGCTTCGAGGTGCCTCGGATGCCAGAGGTCGTCTTGATCGAGCAGCGCAATAAGCGCGCTGTTCGAATGCGCAACGGCGTAGTTGCGCGCCGCCGATTGCCCGCCATTGGTCTTGCGTAGCACAGTGATGTGGTGTTCCCGCGCCAGCCTCTCGACCATGGCCACACCGTCGTCGGTCGAACCGTCATCGACCACGATGAATTCGTCCGGCTTGCACGTCTGTGACAGCACGCTCCGGATCGATTGCTCGATCCACCGTGCGCCATTGTAGAGCGGAATGATCGCGACGATCGAAAGATCGGAACGCGTGTCGGTCATGCGCTCCCCTTCCGGCGCGTTTCGCCACTCGCCCCACCGGCAGTTTAGCGGGACCACTTTTCCAGATGGAAACAATCAGGACGTCAGATTTATCCCCCCGTGGTGACATGAGCAACGTAATCTGCGTGCCCTTATGTTTCTTATCGCACAAACCATGGTCGAATCCTGAAACCCTGATGCTTCAAATCCTCACGCTGGTCAACCTCACGCCGCGCTGGGTCAGTTACTCGACCGCGAGCGCGGTGTCGGCGCGGCGAAATGAAATGCCGCCCGGCATGAGATTGGCGACGTCAGTCGCCTTTCGAACAGCAGACGCCCGCTGGCGCCCTCGAAGAGCGACAGATTGCCGAAAACGATAAGGCTTACGGCGGCCGATCGCGTTCTATCGAAGGCTTCCAACCGTCTCGCACGCGCAGAAAGGCGCCGGCAGCGATGATGCCGCACGTCACGCCATCCGCGGGGCGCTATCACCCCCAGGCGCTGCTGCAGCAGCCGATTGAGCCGGCTCGCCGGCTTCCGGGCTACGCCACCAGCGGGCAGGCGAGACGTGCCTGCCGCGCGCGCAATGCCGCCTCGGCGAACGCAAACGCAGCCTGCATCTACGGGCCGAATAAATCTGGCCGGGTCGCCGGTTTTCCGGGGACGACCTACTTGGTCGGCCGGATGTTCTGGTTCATGCGGAACAGGTTGTCGGGATCGCAGCGGCGTTTGATCTCGGCGAGGCGGCGATAGTTCGTGCCATACGCCTTCTCGACGCGGTCATTTTCATCGGCAGGCATGAAATTGACGTAGACGCTGCCCGCCGCGAAGGGGGTAGTGGCCTCAAAAAGCTGGCGTGCCCACGCGACGCAGGCCGAATCCTGAGCTTTGTCGCGCCAGCGCGTGTGCGCATTCATGATGAAGTGGGCGTCGCGATTTGGCCACGCGGTAGCGTCGGCGGCGACGCGCGCCATGGCACCGCCGACGTGGGCGATGAATATCTCGCATTCCGGCGACGGCAGTGCGCGGACGGCATCGAGCATCGCCTTGATCGCCCCGTCGGAAAGATCGGTGAAGTCATGGCTCTTCCAGTAGTTGCGCGCGCCTGGCGTCAGCAGCGGATCGAACGCGGCCTGCCAGCCGGTGAATGGGTGAGGAGAGATCACATCGACGACCGGCCTGCCGAGAGCACGCAGGGCTTTGACGGCCTTCTCTCCTTCTTTCATGTCACCGCTGTAGCAGGCCGCGAAGATGAGCACCTCCTTGCCGTGCCATTCAGTCGGCAGGAAAGGCAGCGGCGGCGCCTTGCGCATCACCACCCAGATTGTGAGCTCGTCCGGCGCCTCCCTGGCGATGTGCCTGAACTCGGACAGGAGTTCGCCCGCATTCTCCAGCGGATGCACGATGAGGCCGGACAGCACCTCGGGGCCCAGCCGATGCAGCTTAAACTCGAAGGAGGTGACGACGCCGAAATTGCCGCCGCCGCCCCGCAACGCCCAGAACAGGTCCTCGTTCTCTTTCTCGCTGGCGCGAACCACCTTCGCGTCAGCCGTCACCACGTCGACTGAGATGAGATTATCGACGGTCAGTCCGAACTTGCGGGTGGTCCAGCCGAAGCCGCCGCCAAGCGTGAGGCCGGCGACACCGGTCGTCGAATTGATCCCAAGCGGCGTCGCGAGCCCGAACGCCTGCGCCTCCTTGTCGAAGTCCGCGAGCGTAGCGCCGGGCTCGACCCGGGCGGTGCGGGACGCCGGATCGACCCGCACCGACTTCATCAAGGAGAGATCAATGAGGAGGCCGCCCTCGCACACCGCATTGCCCGCGATGTTATGGCCGCCGCTGCGCACGGCAACGAGCAGATTTTCGTCGCGCGCAAGCTTGACCGCATTGATGACGTCGGCGGTACCGAGGCAGCGCACCACGAGAGCGGGCCGTCGGTCGACCATGGCGTTCCAGATGGTGCGGGCGGCGTCGTAGCCATCCCCTCCAGGCAACGCGACAGTGCCGCGCAGCCTGCCGCGCAAGGTTGCCACGGTGTCTTGTGGGATGCTTGTGGTCGACGCCTCAAGCGTTCGGACGGTCAGATCGGTCATGCTCGCCTCCTTAAGAATTAGGTTGATCAACGGACTCTTGCGCCCCCAAACCTGCGGCCAACGCGGTTCGCCTGCGGTTTCAGGGGCTTAATCCACCGCCGGCGGCCCCGGACCTCTCACGTCCGCCCGCCAGATCGCCAGTGCACAAACTGAATCGATCCCGGTATAGATACTGAACTAGCCCTCATCGTCGGCGCCGGCGTACACCAGCGGACGCCGGTGGATGGCGATGTGTGCTCAGGGAGCTACCCATGACCGAGAGCAGTTACAAACAGTTCTGCCCCGTGGCGATGGCGGCGGAAATCCTTGGTGCGCGGTGGAGCCTGGTTCTCATCCGCGAGCTCGTCGCCGGGTCGACCCGCTTCAATGAGTTGAGGCGTGGCGTGCCGAGAATGTCGCCCGCCCTGCTATCGAAGCGCCTGAAAGATCTCGAAACGGCTGGAATCGTGACGCGCTCTCGCGTGGCTGGCGCGCCGGACCTGTTCGAGTACCGGCTCACAGAAGCGGGACAGGGTTTGAAGCCGGTTATCGAGGCGGTCGGTATTTGGGGACACACGTGGTTGGAGACGGAAGCATCGCTGGAGAATTTGGATCCCGAGCTTCTGATGTGGGATATGCGACGCAACATCAACCCCATCCCCATGCCTCGCCGCCGCAACACAATTCAGGTCATTTTCACGGACCTTAAAGAAGCGCGGCGAAACTGGTGGCTGATCGTGCAGCCTGGTCAAGAAGTCGATTTGTGCCGGGTCGATCCGGGGTTCGACGTTGATCTTTACTTGTCCACCACTCTGCGGACCATGACTGAAGTATGGATGGGTTATACGACGATTGCGCGCGCCAAAGAACAGGAAAGGCTCATCATCACGGGGAACCGGCAGCTCGAAGCCGATTTGGGATCCTGGTTGAGCCTAAGTACGTTTGCCAAAGTCAAGAAGCTGGTCGCGTAGCGAACTACATTGATCCGGCTACTGTAGTAGGCAGGAGATCGTTCGAGATGCAATATGCAATCCTGTGCGCGGGGGAGGGTGCTGCGGGGTTGTAACTGGCGAGGTCTCCACCGAATTGCATAAGCAGCTACAGCAAAAGCTTGCATTCGGACTCAAGCCACAATGAAAATGAGATCACGGCCTCTACCCCCTTTTATGTGTGAGATAGCTCACGTCGCTTCAGATTGCGTTATTCTAACTTTGCTGGCGTCATAACCTTTAACGAGCCTTGCCTCGCTTGCGGTGCAAGCTCAGCTTCTGAAGATGAGCTTTCTCAATTGAGCCGAGCCGCCCGAATTGCGGAGTGAGTAGCTGCTGTGCCTGGGTACCTCGATTAGTAAGTGAGGTGTACAAGTCATGTAGTGGCTGTGCGAACTTACTAACTATTTCGGCCGCCAGTCCTCCGGACCCGAAAGTGACGGACCAAATCCCATTTTGCCAGGGTCTAATGTCAGCAGCCTTGATTTGGATATCGATGTTCATAGGCACCCAAGTATCGCAGACTACTTAGCTCTCATCGCCCGTTAAGGTTTCCACGCCGACGGCATCACACGTCCAGTGGCGGCAGCACATGCCTCCCGTCATCGTCGAGCAGCATC
>WNFT01005850.1_pt1 | contig 10804 bp, 15 predicted proteins | sample 5400191 | NCBI WGS metagenome assembly WNFT01 (sample SAMN13153359, study PRJNA577476) | soil metagenome | isolation source: 80 cm saprolite under Madrone tree | place: USA:California | collected 2016-06-14
TCCGGCAAGCATTTAACCGAATTCACTTGACATGCTTGCGGCCTGCAAGCATAATACTCGCGCTGTTTGAAATTGTAAAGCGAAAAGATTAAGGCCCCGCCGATTGCTTGTAACAACCAGCGAGGCCACTTTGAAAACCTAAATGCGATTGCTCGCATTCAAGCTTCTGGTAAAAGTCATTGTGAGCCAAATCGCAGAAAGAATCAAGGCTCATAATGACATGCCACAATTGCTCAACCCTCTGCAAAAAGTTTGGAAAGTACGGCCCGAAGCGGATTCAACGCTGGCGCTGTAAGCAATGCAAACGGACATTCTCAGCAGAGCGGGACAAGCCGCTTGACGATATGCGCATTCCGCTAGAGCGCGCGGAGATGTGCTTAAAGCTTTTGCTTGAAGGAATGTCTATCCGATCCGTGCAACGTATCACTGGCTTACATCAAGAAACGATTCTCGACTTGATCGTACTCGCTGGGGAGCGGTGCGAGAAGCTAATGAGCGAGCGCATCAAAGGCGTTGCCGTTCGTGACGTACAGGCCGATGAGATGTGGGGATTCGTTGGGATGAAAGAGAAAACTCGCGAGCGCAAAGGGCTTGACGATCTTCGCTTCGGTGACGCCTACAGCTTTGTCGGCATTGAACGTAACACAAAGATGGTGTTGGCGTGGCATCTAGGCCGTCGCAATGCAGACGATACGATGGAGTTCATGGGAAAGCTTGCGGATGCTACTAGCGGAGACTTTCAATTAACAACCGATGGCTTTGCATCCTACCGTTGGGCTGTGGGCCTCTCGTTTCGTAATCGAGCTATCGACTTCGCGCAGCTAATCAAAGTCTATGCGGCTGATCGCGAAGGTGAAACACGTTATTCGCCACCTGTGGTGGTGGAAACTAAAGTTAAGTCCGTGTTCGGGCGACCTGACCCTGAGCGCATTTGTACATCACACGTCGAAAGACAAAACCTAAGCATGAGAACATCAATCCGCAGATTGACCCGGTTGACGAACGGTTTCTCTAAGAAGTGGGAAAACCTCAAGGCGATGCTGGCGATCTATTTCGCGTTCTATAACTTTTGCAGAATCCATTCTACGATCCGTTGCACTCCAGCAATGGAAAGCGGAATCACTCAGCACGTTTGGACGTTGCGAGAATTGCTTGCGGCCTAGTTCTTTTTAACAGCGCGCCGAGGAAAGAGGTAGAACACTATTCGCGTGATACAAGTTCCTAAAAGACCATCGAGTACAGCTAGACCTACCTTGAGCCAACGTTCGCCGTAACCTGAAAACGCTGAGTACATTAAGCCAGCGAGCACTACCCCAAAGAAAAAGAACAAAACAATCAGCACAACCCAAGCCATGTGGTTCCGCTGAATTATTTCATACGTTTTGAGCTGACGATCCGTATATGAAGGGGGGCGGGGGAATGTCATGTTCTTCGGCCTCTTCTTCGGCGTCACTGAGTTGATAAAACGTTATTCGATCAAGGGAATCAGTCGGCAGCTCGATCTCCTCGTACTCACCGTCGCGTTCAACTATGCAAAGAACATGATCCGGAAGATGCGCTTCATCTTCCGCGGACGCACCTATGTTCTTGTCGGGACAAAGTACGCCCACGCGCTGAACGAAAGCGCCTTGTCGAACAGCCGCATTACAGATTCGCTTTGCCATACGATTTGAGACGCCAAGTAATGCGCGAACATTTTCCAGATAGAATCTATCCGGGTTTAGCTCGGCCAACAGGTGCTGTTTTCCAGCAAGCGGGTTTACCGGAAAAGCCTCACTGATTATGGTCAAGAATCGCTGCAACAAGCTGGTCTGTGTCTCCGATGTCATCTGAATACCTGGGAAAGCCGATAAGCCCTTTAGAAGGGTCAACAGAGAATGCGCTAACCTCCAAACCTCTATCGGGTATTACGTAAAAGAGTGTGTTAAAGAGAGGCGATTCAATCACAATTTCGTATAATTCAGGATTGTGTTCTTTGATTAAACGATCCTCATCCATTGCCTCTGAGGCCGTCGATAGAGTCTTTTTGAATTTAGCTCGTGGCGAATCAATAACGCCATCCTCCCAGAGCTTTTTTACACCTTTGTGCAAATCAGTCGGTTCTAATCCCTCGATTGCGTTTCCAACTGCTTCGATAATGTTCTTTTCTTCGATGCTCTTCCCGCTCACGTAGTACGAGCGGCCCTCAAAATAAGTTGATATGTTCTTTTCAAGAATCACGAACCGTAAGATTACATTGCTGCCGGTATGGTCCAATCTGATCGGCCAGACGAATCTCAAATGAGCCTCTTCCAATGGTTCGCGAAGAACAACTTCATAATCAAATTCAACCCCATAGAGCACTCGATTCACTCCACCGTGCTCGTCTGCCCACAGCACATGACCGCCGGGAAAATCGATTTCTGGCGCTTCATTTCCACCCTCACGAGAGAAGACGACAATATGTTGCTTGCAACAGCCAAAGTTCTCGCCAATGAAGTCAACGATCTCTTCCGAGTCGGCATTAGAAGCGATCCAAAAGCATAATTCGCTTTTGGTCCCTGATTGATCGGGCCATTGTGTCCGCAACTTGGCAATCGGGAATAGCTCAAGCAGTCTCTTCCGGTCTTGAATAGATGCGAAGGCTAGAACGTCCGTTGTCGGTTCGGGCGGTAAGGAACTCACCAAAGGTATCCTCCCTACGGGGCATAGGTTAGACTTGACCCGGAGAGCCTATGCCTGCCGACCCAGAAAGTCAATTAGAATCGTAACAGAGCCGACCATATAGTAAGTCAAGTCGATTAGTGATATAAGCTGCGACAAAGGGAGTGGAATCATGCGTAAGTTCAATCCGTCCTCAAAAAATCCTGACCGAGCGGTACAGGCATGGCTAATCCTTGTCGGTTGCGCCATGAATCGCCAAACACTGACTTACGAAGGGCTGTCGAAACTAATGTACGGCCATAAAGCAGCCGGCGTCCTCGACAAAATCCTCGGACACATAGCGTTCTACTGCGACAGCGAAGGACTTCCGCTACTTACTGCAATCGTTGTAGGGAAGACGCGCGGAGCACCGGGCGAGGCGATACCGATTGACCTTAAACAAATAGATAGTGAGCGAGAGCGGGTCTATGCCGAAGTGGACTGGTTCAATATCTATCCCCCAACCGCAGAAGAACTCGCTCAAGCCGTTACGAAACGGAAAGCAGCAACACACTAACGGAGCACTACCCAGATCTGCGGATGAATACATGTTGCGCATCTTACTCAGATCTTATGGACATCGTGTCTTGGAGCAAACGGGTCGCAGAACTCGCTTTGGATCGCTTGGTCGACGAAGGCCTCTTGAAGCGAGAGGACTTCGACGCGGCGGTAGGCCCGGCGGCGGAAGAAATCGAAATCCGTCTCGCAATGGGCGATTACCCTGACATCGAAGACCCATCCGCTGCGTCATGATTTGCCTTTCATCGACGATGCCCAACAAATCGTTGGACGCGAGCGGCGGGGGCCTGTTTCTCAACTAACTTGATCCGGCGGAGGGTGCTTTGATTCGCGCCGCCGCGTCAACTCAACCGTTGGGCGACGCCTCGAATTGCAGGCTGATCTTGGAGAAGGGAAACAATGGACGCGAACACGGCCCCGGATATCTTGCAGGTATTCGGCGATCTTTGTAACCGATTCAGCCGGCTCACCAAGTCAGGCGATGGCTCGGCTGTGCCGGTATACGGGGGCATAGGCACGTTATTGGCATTCCTGTTGCGCAGACCTATTCACAACTACCTCAAGGTGATCCGGACGGGTTTCCGCTCTCAGGCCAGTGTTAATGCTGTGGGTGCATTTTTCCCAGTCACAGAGATGGTCCGGTATCTTGGCGGCTTTTCCAATGTTGAGCTGCTTTCACTCAAGGCGGTCTCGGAACTGAACATACGTACCCAGAAAGACGCTATAACGAATAATCCGTTCTTCAAAATCGGTAGTTTAGTCGTTTCAGGGTACGCGGTCGTTAAGGCGCTCGCGAGCGGCTCGATGCAAAGCTTCCTTGCCAGTCTATTGTTCGTCTTCGTAATAACCTTCGTCATTCTCGCTATCCAATATGTTTTTGTTTTCCTTCCCAGACTGCAGCGGGCTCAACTTCTCGACGATATGATCCAAATCAGCCTTGAGAACAAAAGACTTCAAAACGTCCAGGCGCATGAAGCTATAACAAAGGTTTTGCCTGATGCAGAGTAGTATCTGAATCCGCCGAGCGTGCATTGGAGGAGGAGGCGGGAAGAACTCCAGCGTCGCCCAACAAATCGTTGGACGCGAGCGGCGGGAGCGTGTTTCTTAACTTGGTTGGTGCGGCGAAGGGTGCTTCGATTCGCGCCGCCGCGTCAACTCAACCGTTGGGGCCCTTTTGCAGTTTAAGATGTCTGTTGAGCCACAATGAGATTCGCTCTCCCAATCGCGTGCGTTTTGACCTTCTGCATCGTTTGCATCGGGAACAGTGACGCCATCATTCCGTTCGGTTACATGCTCGTGGAATTTGTTAGGGCGAAAGACGAACCTATGCCACTGGTCGGCCGTGTACTGTTGCTTGTTCCTTTTGCGGCAACCGTGTTTCCGTCGTTTGTGACGCGAACGGTTGCTCGCAGCCTTTTAACCATGGTTGGCGTGTTCCTGTTAACTCTCCTTTGGCTGGCGGGGATAGTTGTGTTTGTGGTCTACCCGATGCCCGGAAATCAAATCCCAAATTGGGTGCCTGCGATCATATCGGTTCCGTTCCTTTTGACCGCGGTCGGCACGATGGCTTATTCAATACGAACTTTGCGGAACGCGCGTCGAAAACTTGCTGTGTGATGGAACGCGCCCCAACACGTCGTTGGACGCGAGCGGCGGGAGCGTGTTTCGCATCATGATTGGTCCGGCGATGCTTGATTGAAATCGCGCCGCCGCGTCAACTCAACCGTTCGGCCGCTCGAAATTGTCTATGAGGAATCGTCTCATCTTACTTGTGGTGATCGTTATGGTCTTGAGCACTGCCTGCAAAACCGAGGTCGCCTCTCGCAAGCCGGACCAAATTAAGAATCAACCTGGGACAAACGTAAGCACGTCTCAACAAACACCGATTGCTAGTCCGTCTGAATCAAAAACTGAATCGTGTAAACCAAAAAATGGATACGTACCCAACGAACAAACCGCGATCGTCATCGCGGTCGCAGTTTGGACGCCAATCTATGGTAGGGAGCAAATTGAAAGCGAGAAGCCATTTAAGGCTAGGCTAAAAAACGGTGTCTGGACCGTTACCGGCACCCTACCCGAAGGATATGTCGGCGGAACCACCGTTGCCGAGATCGCTCAAGATGATGGTCGGATATTGCGCGTCATTCATTATCAGTAGCGGTATTCTTACGCACGCGGCCGAACAATTCGTTGGACGCGAGCGGCGGGAGCGTGTTTCGTAACTAACTTGGTGCGGCGGACGGTGCCTTGATTCGCGCCGCCGCGTCAACTCAAACGTTCGGCGTCTTTGCATAAACATGAACAAAGCTCTCACGGCCGGTTTCCTTTGTCTGGTGATTCTCGGGGTAACCCCAAGCACCTCGGCGAAGAAGCTTACACTCAAAGAAAAGCGCGAAGCTCAAGCTCTTGCTGACCGCTTCATTAGACGATTGCGTGAGACGCGCGATTTACGTCCATTGATGGCTGAGTTCTTCGTTACCGATCTCAGCAATAGCGGTTTGACGGACCCGTTCTGGCGGAGGTCGGTGAATCTCGATATTCCGCCGGGCGCAAATCTGAGCGACAAGGAACTTTGGGATTTCTACGCCGTCAAATTCACGGATGTTTACTTATCGAGACTCTATTTCGCGGGCACAATTTCCCTGGAGTCCTTAGATAAATTGAAGTCGGAAGACTTCGAACGTCTCACGCCCCAAGCGATCCTTGACTATTCGAAAACGCTAAAACTACCTGAGCGCGCACCGCCTCCGCGCAATCAGGCGCAGCTAATCTATTCGATAAAGGACCATAAGGTAACGCTGCTCCAGCAGGAGTTAGCGCAGCGTCCACCCGAAGAAACGGCAATGTTCAAAAAGAATCTTGCATCGTTCACAGCTCAGCTTAACGACAAGAGAAATTCGTGGGCCGGTTCGGCCGCCGTCAGGGGTGATGCGCCTTACTTTCGATTTATCAGAATGGAAATTCCGTTTGGTGTTGGACTGGTTCTCGTCAGAGAACATGGTCAACTTAAAATATGGTTTGCGGCCACGCTCATTCCGGATTAGTCTTCTGGAACGACGACGCCGAACAAATCGTTGGACGCGAGCGGCGGGAGCGTGTTTCTCAACTAACTCGGTGCGGCGAAGGGTGCTTTGATTCGCGCCGCCGCGTCAACTCAACCGTTCGGTGGCTTCGCGCAACTGATCCGGCCTTGTTAGGCCAGCTATGGCGCTTACATTTGGATGGTAATGACCTTCAGGTCTCTCAAACGCAGGGAGGAAAGAGAATGGAACGTAACACAACAAGCCTGCAAGATCAGGTGCTTCGACTCAAACGGCGATTTGCCTTACTTCAAATCGCCTGGCTTTTGTCTGCGGCGTTTTCTGTTGCCGTATTCACCGGCCTTTCATCTGGCTCGGCAACCGATGACCAAAAGACTGATGTACTACGGGTGCGCGGGTTAATCATCGTGGACGAGAAGGGGCGTGAACGTATACTGCTCGGTGCTCCAGTTCCGAAAACCACCGGGCGGAAGCGGCAAGATGATGCTACCGGAATGCTTGTACTCGGCGAAGATGGAGCAGACCGCGTCGCGGTCGGTTATACGCCCGATCCCCAGATTCTGGGCAAGGTCGTAAAGCGAATCAGCCCGTCAGCAGGAATCAACTTCATGGATAAGAATGGAAATGAGCGCGGCGGCTTCGGAGTGTTGGAGGATGGTCGCGTCAATCTTGGCTTGGATTATTCCACTAGAGAGGCGGTCAGCCTGTTCGCGGATGACAAAGGCTACGCTGGTCTGTTAATTGGTGGCAATAATCAAGGGGGGAATGAAAGGGCCGGTATTGTAGTGAACAATAAGAGTGGGCGTGTGGTACTAAAACTAGCTGACACTAAAAGCAACGAGCGTTTGATGATTGATGTGGTGGGTGACTCGGCCCCGAAGTTGATTCTCCTAGATCCGGCAAAGAATACCATGGTGGACTTGATAGAAAAACTCAAACCGTAAATCATGGCGCCGCGCTGTTTCCAGGTTTCCAGCGTTGGGCGCAACCCAACGTAATAAGAATTCGTGTGGCGCGGTGAAATGAGACGGGCTTCATAACTGAGAACCAGCCGCCACACAATTCTGTGTTGAACTAAGCCGGGGGTGGAGTTTACGGGCTACTTGGAGTTTGAATGATAAAGTTGAGGGCGGCTGGGTGAAGCGAAGCGAGCCTCGGAGCGGATGGTTGGTAGTGGGCGGGGCAGGCCGAAAGAAGAAAGCGGAAGGGCCAGGCAGAATTTGCGGGAGAAAGTAGCTGGAGCCAGCGCGGGAGCTGGCTTTTTTGCTGGGCGGAGGCGGAGTTGGACCATGACGGCGCCGGCCGCCAGGATTGGGGCCATGGAGATTGTGAAGATCAGAATCATCAAGCACCTTTCAGGGGGAGCGAGCTTTAGGTTTGAGAGGTCCCAGCAGCGTCAGCGGCTGACCACAGTGGGGACAACGAAGCGGAGTCATCGTCGATTGCCGATTGTCAATTGCCGATTGGGAATTGCTCACCATCTTCGCCGGCGCGGTCTGGTCAGCGTCATAGCTGCGGCCTTCGAGTTGTTGTCTTGCTTGTTCAAGCAGATGGCGGTGGCGCGGATTGAGCAAGCCGTAGTAGCGGACTTTGATGAAGCGGTGGGGCAAGACGTGCTGGAGGAAGCGGTGGATGAACTTCTCGGCGGTGAGGGTGGCAGTCTTGATTTGTTTGGTGGCGGATTCCTTGTACTGAAAAGTAACGTTACTGTGCTCGTCAAGCTTGCGGAGGCGGCGATTGCTGAGGGCGACGCGGAAGATGTAGGGAGCGAGGTACTTGAAAGCCGCGGCGCCGTTGCCGACTGCCTCACAGTCAACCACCCAATCCTTTTTCCAGACGCGCTGGTCCACGAGCGCGAACAGACCGCACTTTTTCAATTCGTCACGCAGCTTGGCGCGGAAGATGATAGCGAGCGGCTGCTGGTGAACCAGAAAGTCTGGGCGTGAGGCAAGCCATTGTCCATCATCAGTGAGGCCGCCGCCGGTGACGATGAAATGAATGTGCGGATGATAGATGAGTTGGCGGGTCCAGGTGTGGAGCACGCCGACCATGCCGACTCTGCCGCCGACGAAGCGGGGGTCGTGGGCTAGCTTGAGCAAAGCTTGTGAGGCAGTCCGAAAGAGCAGGTTGTAGATCGTCTTCTGATTACTACGCGCTATGGCGCGCAACTCTTGCGGGAGAGTGAAGGTGACGAAGAAGTAGTTGATGGGCAGCAAGAGACTCTGTTGCGCTTGCAGCCAATCATTGGCCTGCTCGTTGCCGCACTTGGGACAGTGACGGTTCTTGCAGGAGTGATAGCTGTAACGTTGCTCTTTACACTGATCGCAGTAATAGAGTTGACCGCCGCGGGCGGCGGTGCGGCATTGTTCGATGTCCTGCATGGCGCGCCGATGTGAAGGCAGCATTCGACTGCCGAACTTCTGGCGATAGGCTGGGCCATGCAGCCGAAAGATCTCGGCCACTTCCAGCATCGCCAACTCACAAATCGTTCATGAGTTGGTCGATGGCTTGCGCGCCAAGCTGTTCAGCTTTCACGGTCAGGTGCGTGTAGACGCTGGTGGTGGCGGGCGAGCTATGGCCCAGCCACTCCTGAATCAAGCGCAGGTTGACGCTGGCTTCCAACAGATGCGTGGCCCACGAATGACGCAGGGTATGCACGGAAGCGCGCTTGTTGATCCGGCTCTGTTTGAGCGCCGCGCGAAAAGCTTGCTGCACGCTGCGCTTGGACATCGGCTCGGTGGCCTTGGCTAAATCGCAGTGATCGCGACCTTCGGTGGGAAAGAGCAGCGTGGGATTACGATGCCTCTTCCAGTAGTCGCGTAGCAGTTGCAACGTGCGCGCGGGCAGCGGCACGTAGCGATCTTTCGCTCCTTTGCCGTGCCGGACGTGCAGCATCATGCGCCCGCTGTCGATGTCGGCGACGTGTAGGTTGGTGCCTTCCTGCAAGCGCAGCCCGCACGAGTAGATCATCGAGAGACAGACTTTGTAGCGCGGCAGTCTGAGGCGGGAGAGAACTTGGCGGACTTCCGCGACGCTAAGGATCACGGGCAGCTTCTTTTCCGGCGCCGGCCGCACGATGCCAAAGATGGCCCAGTCGCGGTTGAGCGCCTGCTGGTAGAAAAAGCGAACGCCGCAGATGGCGATGGTCATGGTGTTGCGGGAGTAGTGTTTGACGTTCTTGATGAAGAGAAAGTACTGGCGCAGTTCTTCCTCCGTGATCAAGTCCGGCGACTTGTGATAATGTTCCGTCAGTTGCCGCACTGCCCGCACGTAACTCTCCTGAGTGCGCGCGGACAGACCGCGCAACTGCAAACACTCGATCATTCTCTTTCGCAGTTCAGTCATGGCTATGCCTCCAGATTGAAATTGGATCTTTCATCAGGAAGTGTAGGCGGATGGGATTCGCCATTGAGAGTGATCGAGTTAACTCAGAGAGATGGCGGGAAAAGTTCTTCCCTGCGCGTAGCGCTTAGTTCAACAAATCGTTGGACGCGAGCGGCGGTTGCGCCTCTCGCAACTAGCTTGGTGCGGCGGAGGGTGCTTTGATTCGCGCCGCCGCGTCAACTCAACCGCTATGCGCTAGTTGTTAGTGAGCATTGTTCTTTAACTTTCCCACAATATAAGGAGTCGAAGGATGAAACGTCTTCTCGTTATCGCCATTCTGACTATCGCGTGGCTGCCTCTTGTTTCCGGTCAGACCAACAGCGGCACCACCGCTCAAAACAACTCAGTTGAGCAAGAGATACTAAGGCTCGAACGTGAGCGGCTTAAAGCCTTTGCCCAAGCTGACAAAGCGGCATTCGAGCGACTTGTCACTGATGATCTCACCATCACACATGGTTACGGCGAAGTCCTTAACAAGGCTCAAGAAATGGCGGTCATGAGACCTTCCACGCCTGAGCGTCCACTCCCTGCGCTTTCGATCGAAGATCCTAAGGTGAGAGTTTATGGTGATGCAGCAGTGATGACAGGCAGTCTGGTGGAAACTAACCGCGACGGCAGGAGAGAACTGGTTCTCCGTTTCACCAATACATACGTCAAGCAGCAGGGACAATGGCGGATGGTTGCCGGGCAATTGACTACTCTGTCGCGGGAACGCGCCATAGCAAAAGTAGACCCCAAAATCTACGATGCTTATGTCGGGCAGTATCGAAATCCTCGCGGTAGGATTCTCGCCGTTATGAGAGAAGGTGACAAGCTCATGATTGAAGTGGGCGGCCAGAGGGTGGAGATATTCCCCGAATCAGAGACCCAGTTTTTCTTCAAAGAGAATGACGTGCTACTCGTTTTTGTCACAGATGAACAGGGTCGCGTAGTTCGTCTAGTTAATCGCCGCCCTAACGGTGACGTCATTCAAGAGGTAAAGATCAAGTAATCTGCCATCGGTGCGTATTGCTTTGGACATCGCGCATAACAGCCAAATCGTTTAGGGGCGAGCGGCGGGAGCGCGTTTCGCAACTTGCCTGATGCGGCGAAGGGTGCGTTGATTCGCGCCGCCGCGTCAACTCCACCGTTAGACAGCTTTCGCCGTGTATACAGGTCATGAATAGAAAACTCATCCT
>WNFT01012583.1_pt1 | contig 10802 bp, 10 predicted proteins | sample 5400191 | NCBI WGS metagenome assembly WNFT01 (sample SAMN13153359, study PRJNA577476) | soil metagenome | isolation source: 80 cm saprolite under Madrone tree | place: USA:California | collected 2016-06-14
CCTGCCCGGTCTCGCCGACACATCCATACAGAACGTCACCGGACTCACGCCCAAAGCCTGGGCGGCCAAGACGCACTCCTGAAAACTTCTCTCATCCCTCTCGCACCCCCGTCAACCGTGTACTTGGCCGCACGGATACGCTGCAAATGCACAGCTGCTTCGCAGACTGAAACTACAGCGCTCAGCCAGCTAGACTGTTGGCGGTCGAGCTCGTGCGGCTAGATGCCTTCCGGGGTGCATGTTCGCAACTCCCTTTGGGGTATCGACCTGTGGGATTCGGGAAATCCGCCAGAGCTGAAAAGTTCGGTACAACTTCGGTACAACTGGGAGAGAGAAAGAATGATGCGCTGGTTTCCTAAGCGACACCAGATGAAGCACTTGGAATTTTGACCTTGATAGTTCGGGACTAGGGGATCAATCGCTTGTGCGCACCCGAAAACAGCAAAACTAACTTCATAACAAATTTCATAACAACCGCGCCTAAATCTGCCTATTTGTGACCATGAAAATTCTTGGGAAATCGTTGAAACCATTGATTTGTAGATTGTTGATTCGGAATCAGTAGGTTGAAGGTTCGATTCCTTCCGCGCTCACCATTTCCTTTCAATGATTTACCACCAACCAAGCCCGCACGGAAGCACTTTTGAAGCGGTATTGAAAAAGCGCACTTTAGCGCGCATCGGCTCGAAGCGTACGGCACACTTACGGCACAGTGCGATCTGTAAGCTGCTGAACATGATTGTCTGACAAGGAGGAATGATCAGACCGTGCGTCCCATCGCACGTAGCCTACGGGGTAGAGGCGGGGCGGTAACAATCCGTCTGAAGCCCTCGGACAATGTACCCACAACCGCAAGGTTGGCATCGGAACCGCGAGGCAACGATGTATCTGCCAGCATAAAGGCGGAGCGGGCCTAGGCTTGATAGTACGGTCAGAACACACAAACGCTCGTAAGCGTCGTGAAAGTGAGGGAGCCTAATATGCTGCGTGGCTCTTGTTGTCGTGCGGTACGGGGACTTGTGCCTGCCCCGTCATGGGCAATCCACACGGCCGGCGTAGGGAGCGGACCTAACCTATCGTGTCATTTCAGCGGAACAGAGTAAATCCGTATCGCTCCCCAGCAAAGGGGAAAGTCCATCGCAAGGTGGACCGATGGCGATGCGGATAAGACATCAGGGAGGAAGCGAATGCTGTTCTGTAATGGAACAGATATCGGTTGCGTCAGTTGTATTGACAACATCACTGAACGCGAAAGCGAGCAGACTTCCCTGTGGTACTTCCCGCGAGAAAGCTGGGCTAATCGGCTTATGAGACAACGCAGATGACGACGGCGCAAGCTGTTGGTGCAGTCTCAAGTGAAGCGAAGGAGTGGTACGCCATCAATTGGCAAACCATCCACCGCAACGTTCGCCGACTCCAAGTGCGTATCGCGCAGGCGACGAAGGAAGGCAGGTGGGGCAAGGTGCGAGCCTTGCAACGCTTGTTGACCCACTCGTATAGCGGCAAGGTTCTTGCCGTCCGACGAGTGACGGAAAATGATGGCAAGAAAACCCCCGGTGTGGACCGAGTAATCTGGGACACACCAGAGAAGAAAACCTGGGCAGTTCATGAACTCAAACGCAGGGGATATCAACCTCAACCCTTGCGACGTGTCTACATCCCGAAATCGGATGGCAAAACGAAACGCCCGCTCGGCATCCCCACAATGATCGACCGAGCTATGCAAGCATTGCATTTGCTTGCACTCGATCCTGTTGCGGAAACCACTGCTGATAGGAACTCCTACGGGTTTCGCCAGCAGCGGTCCTGCGCGGATGCGATTCAACAATGCTTCAATGCACTGACGGACGCAAACACGCAGTGGATTCTAGAAGGCGATATCCGAAGCTGTTTCGATAAAATTTCCCACGATTGGCTCATGGCTCATGTTCCCATGGACCGCGCCATTCTCCGAAAGTGGCTGAAATCGGGGTATGTGGATCAACACATCTTTCACGAAACGACGGAGGGAACGCCCCAGGGAGGAATCGTCTCCCCAGTGCTCGCCAACTGTGCACTGGACGGACTGGAACGGGTCCTGAAGGAAAAATATCCTTCGAGAAGGCCGGTCAAGTCCTTTGGAGGCAAAAATCCCTCGGTGAACTTCATCCGTTACGCGGATGACTTCATCGTCACCAGCAAATCGAAAGAATTGCTGGAAAGAGATATCAAACCCTTGATTGAGCAGTTTCTGCAAGAACGAGGGCTTGAGCTCTCTCCCACGAAGACAGTCATCACGCACGTGAAAGATGGCTTTGATTTTCTTGGTCAAAATGTGCGCCGGTACCCTGACGGGAAACGGCGCATTAAGCCTTCCAAGAAGAATGTGAAAACCTTCTTGGACGACATCCGAAGAACGATCAAAGCCGCCCTGGGTTCATCTGCCGCCGATCTGATCAAAGAACTCAACCCCAAGATAAGAGGTTGGGCTAATTATCATCGGCACACCATGAATAAATCCACATTTGCACGCGTGGATCATGAAATCTTCTCGAGTCTATGGCGATGGGCACGACGAAGGCACCCAGGAAAGACCGCGCGCTGGCGCAAACAGAAATACTTCGCACAGCACAACGGTCAGGATTGGTCCTTCTTCGGTGAAACGTGGAACAACGAGGGACAGCCAAGTAAAATTTGGCTGCTATACGCCCGGAACACACCCATCAAGCGACACGTCAAAGTGCAAGGGGATGCGAATCCCTACGACCCCGCCTATGAAAGCTACTTCGAGCAACGCGAAGCAGCTCACATGCGTGAGTCGTTTCGGGGTACCCGCATCCTTCGCTTTCTCTGGTATGAACAGCGCGGTCTCTGCCCTGTGTGCAATTTAAAGATCACCCAAACCACGGGATGGCGCCGGCACTATTGCGTCCCTCGGGTGATGGGTGGTTCGACCAGTGCGGCGAACTGCGCCTTACTCCATCCCGAGTGCCATGACAGGGTTCATCGACTCCGTCTTTCCGTATCCAAACCGCGTCTCCCTTAAAGAGGCGTTCGAAGTGCTTGAGCCGGATGACGGGAAACTGTCACGTCCGGTTCTTAGAGGGCCGGGCCCCAGCAATGGGGTCCGGCTACTCGATCCGGCTTGGGGTGAACCCCTCGGTTGAGACAATCTGCGATTGGCACACTTGCCGTTGGTCTTCGTTGACCCAGTATGTATGCCGGCTATCTTGGAGCCGGAGTAGCAGGCACACGTATTCGACGCTGCTGAGAAGCGTGGGTACGGAATTCAAAGGTATCCGTGCGGCCAAGTACACGGTTGACGGGGGTGCGAGAGGGATGAGAGAAGTTTTCAGGAGTGCGTCTTGGCCGCCCAGGCTTTGGGCGTGAGTCCGGTGACGTTCTGTATGGATGTGTCGGCGAGACCGGGCAGGGGCTGCCGATATGGATCCAGTTCTTGCGTCCAGTCGCCACCGGACGCATGGAGTTCTCGGCCACGTTATTGCTGAGCTCCAGTTGCGGGTGGTCGAGGAAGCAGGTCAGCTTCATCCAAAGCGCCAGCGTGTAGTTGCACGCCTGGCCCGCCTTGCTGCGGGGCAGTACGGTTTTGCTCGTGGCCAGGATGTGTTCGCGGATTTTGGCGAGCAGTGGAGGAGCTTTCTCCTGGCGCAGAAGATGACGTGCGGCCTGATCCATCTTCTCCTCGCGCGCCTGGGCGTCGATCAGAAACAGCATGTCTATCAGTTCGACCGCGCGAATCGAGCCGGCGTCCTGCGGGTTGAGTTTGACCGCATCCACAAAGTTCCTTCGCGCATGGCTCCAGCAGCAGGCGTGCACCATCCCAGGCCCGCCGAGGCCGCGCTCGTAGGCTATGTAATCGTCGGTTTGGAGAATGCCCGCGAAGGCTGAGAGGAACTGCTTCGGCCCTTCGCGTCCGCGGCTCATGCGAAAATCGAAGACCGCCCCAGCCCCCGGCGTTCCGTACTGCCAGAGGTAGGCTTGATGGTTCTTACCTCGTTTGTCGTGCGTCTGCACATCGATCGGGGTTTCGTCGGCCTGGATGTAACCGCTGGCCAGCAACTCCCTGCGCATGGCCCCGACCACCGGGGAGAGCATCTCGCCGACCGTCATCACCCAGCCGCACATCGTGGCCCGCGTGATCTCGATGCCCGCATCGCGCAGCAGGATGGCGCTCTGACGATAGAGTGGGCAGTGATTGGCATACTTGCTGACGATGGTGTCGATAATCACCTCGTCGGCCACCAGGCTCTTATCGATGATGCGCGGGGGAAGCGGCGCCATGGCGACGCCCTGCTCCTCGCACCGCTTGCAGGCGCGCTTCTCGCGCTTGGTCACTTCCACGTAGTACTCGGCCGGCTTGACCTTCAGCACTTCGCTCTCGTCGTAGCCGATCACTTTCGTTTCGGCGCCGCACTTTCCGCACACGCACTGCTCGGCCGTGCAAGCGACGATCTTCTCCACGCGCGGCAGATCTGCGGAAAAGGTCTGCCGGCCGGGATGCGCGCGCGGCTTCCGCTGCTTCTCGCCGTCCGGTGCCGGCAACCCTTCGCGCTCGCTCTCCGCCTGAACTTCCTGGTTCGAGACCCCGGGCTCTTCCTCCAGTAACTGCAGTTGGAGATTACTCAGCTTTTCACTGCCTGGTCCGTACTTGGCGATCCGCCGCAGACGCAGATGTTCTTCCAGCACCTGGATCTTCAGTCGCGCATACTGTAACTCGCTCCTGGTTGTATCTAACTGCTTCGACGCCGCCCCGAACTGCTCTTCATAAGTCGCAACCCTGTCGCTCAGAGTGGCAAACAAAGCCTGGGGAAGCTGCTCCTTCAGTTGTTCGAGAAGTTCGACGGGGAAACAACGCTTTGCCTCAGCAGTGGGCATCGCGGCAGCCGGTGGAGTCGCACTCACGATGCTTCTTTGATAACAGATCTGGCTGTGGATAAGTGAACGAAATCGCCAGTGTTTATACTGGCATTCGTAACTTATCGGATTCTTCCATGAGCGGCTTGCGATACCATTTCCGCCGCCGCGTCTCTGCCAAATCAATGCCCCCCAACAACAGTGCCAGTTCCTCGTGGCTCAGTACGATCTTCGTCTCCGAAGTGTCTGCTCCCGGCCAGCGAAACCTTCCTCCGTCCAATTTTTTCGAGCATATCCATAACCCGCTATGGTCATATACCAACAGCTTCAGACGATTGCGCCGCGCATTGGTGAACAGGAAAACGTGGCCGCTCTCCGGATCGCAGCCCAGATGGTCGCGCACCAAACCGTACAAACCATTAAATCCCTTCCTCATGTCCGTGGCTCCGGTGGCCACGTAGATCCGCGTCGCTGGACCAAATCCGAACATCGCCCTATACCTTGTCCAACACCGTCAGCAGGCGCTCCAGTGTGGCTCCATCGAAGCCCCGGTTCACTTCGATCCTGCGTCCGCTGGTCAACCCCACCACCAACCCGCTGCTGCTGCTCGCCGAGCTCCCGCTCGCTGTCCTTATCTCGACCGCCAACAATCGATTGCCTGCCCTGCTTGCTTGATCCTGGGCACGTTGTTTTCTCAGATGACGATCGAGAGTACTTCGCGAGATCCCTCGACTGCCGCAGAACTCACCCTGTTGCATGCCACTCCTTGCAAACTCCGCCACAATCTGCCGAATCTCTTCCCGCGTCCGTCGTTTTGCCGTGGCTACGTTCGTCTGATGATCCATAGCCGCATTTCAACACGGGCTCTGCGCCTTGACTAGGTGGGTTGCTCACACGCTTACATTCAAAGTTATGCAGGAACTGTTGCGGCATTCAACTCTGCGATCCACATTGGATGTCTACACCCAAGCAATCACGCCTGCCAAACATGCAGCCCAGGCAGCCGTCTTGTCGCTGGTGTTTTCGCGTGAAGCGAATGGAACGTCACAATCGCCGGATTCAGGCGACGTTGCAGCGTGAGAGAATCGAACGCGGCCAGAATAGGGCGGGACGAAAAGGGACACAAAAAAGGGGCACGAAAACGTGCCCTTTCGGGTCCTCGATGGTTTCGTGGAAATCAGGGCAACTCTTTTGGAATGAATGGCGGGGACGACGGGACTCGAACCCGCGGCCTCTGCCGTGACAGGGCGCCGATCGCCACCTTTGGCGCTCTAGGGAATCTTCGGGAACTGTTATTGCACCCTAATTGCACCCAGATTGCTCAAGTCGGCTTCTGCAACTTTCCTTTCGCTGCCACCAGCAGAGCATGAGTAAACGAAGTCTCGCCGACGGCGAGAGTCCTCACGCCAGAAAAAGCCTCCCGACCAAGTTCAGTTAGAACATCGCCTGGAGGCATCTCGAGAAACAGGCGACAGCCCAATTCCTTCAGGACCGTTGTCGCATCGTACCAGCGAACACCATGCGCAATGTTGGTTGCTAAGTCCTCCGAGATAGCCTCTTCAGTTCGCAAGGCTCTTCCCGTTACGTTGCCGACGTAGATCAACTTCGGCTCATGCAGGTGTAATGCCTCCAAGCTCTTTGTTAAGGTATCCGCCACGGGTTGAAGCAACGGACAGTGTGAGGGTTCGGACACATCGAGGTGCACTGCCTTACGGGCGCCGCTTTTTCGGGCGGCTTCCAAAATTTGGCATAATTGCCTCCTCTAGTGTTGAAAAGATCAATCCTCGGAAGAGGTCTTTTCTCTACCAAGGAAGCGGCTCGCCGAGGTGGAAGAAGCCACCAGTGGGACCGTTTGCATCCAGCAGTGCCAGTTGCGCGCTGGTTTTTTCCGCCCTCTTCTGGATCTAATTCTGCTGCGGCGCCGCCTAGGTCTGTTTTCGTCCAACCAGGATGCGCGGAATTTGCTTTTATCTGAGTCCCACGCAACGCGTGGGCAATATAAACCGTAAAAGCATTCAAGAGCGTCTTTGAACTCCCGTACACAAACGATTTGTATTCCGAAACAAGAGGCTTCGAAGGATCAGAATGCAACGTAAGGGAGCCGAGGATACTTGAGACGTTCACAATGCGTGCGGCTGGGGCGCGACGCAGGAGTGGCAACAGGGTCCGCGTCAGACGGAGCGCGCCAAAGAAATTGATCTCATATGTCTTGCGAACGGTTTCAATAGGGACGTTAAGAACTGTGTTGTGCGGCCCCAGCTCCGAGACATTTCCTTCCAGCGTGACTCCTGCGTTGTTCACCAGGATGTCAAGTCGTCCAAACTGTTTCTCAAGATATTGGCGCAATGCGATATGATCTTGCTCTTGTTCAAGGTCGAACTTGACCGATTCGGCCTTAATGCATTGCTTCTTCAAATCTGCTGCAGCTTTTGCTCCATTCTCCGGGTTCATTGATCCCATCACAACCCGAACGCCGGCGAGGCCAAGGTGGCGCGCGGTGTAAAGGCCGAGCCCTCGGTTTGCGCCGGAAATGAATGCGATTGTCTCGATCAGTTCAGCCATAAGCTCCTCCAGCAGTCAGACTAAAGGAGGCGTACTTCTGTGTCTTATATGAGAACGCGGTTTTATCAGGAGGGTGCTAAAGGTTTCACGCGATTCTGCTGGACTGATCCAAGCTGTGCGAGGTCGGTTTCGACGGGACTAAAACGACCGAATCTTTCTCCGGTGAACCGCTAGTTTCCCGGCGATATTCCGCTGGGGTTGTCCCAAAATCTTTACGGAAAGTGGATTGTTGCGCGAGTTTCTCGAGGATTTCCTTTTCCGGACAATACGCTGAGGATTGGGCAAGTCTTTATGCACGATCCTGTCGAATGCGTCGAATCAGCTCTTTTTCAGAATCCATTCTGAGCGCCCGAGTTGAACATAGAGTCCAGCCCAGACTTCCCCCCAAAGCAGAATCCCACGATCCATTACGGATGTCGATAAAAATCTTTGTGCGCATCGACGAGCGAGACTCCGACGTATTGTGCGTAATGTTTCAATCGTTCAGGCTGACCCCGGCCTCGGTACCGAGTGTAGGCGCGCTTTGCAATCCTGAAATCCAGCTAACCCATAGCGGCTGGGAAAATGTGCGGTCCAGGTTGAGATGCATTTCTTTTCCAGCGACATTTATAGATAGGAGGGACGTGGGCCTGGATACATGTTTTGCAGTCGAATGGAGCAACTGAATTCCCCAGCGCATCGCCGCACTTTTCGCTGGTCGGGAGCGGCACGGCGCCCGGAGGCAGGACTAAGCATGCTGGACATAAGCACTACCCGGGGCGGCTTGACAATGGCAAGGTGCTGACCATCTCGGCCGCGCCGACCGCGCAGAACTCCTTGACTGCCTCGGTCTATCAGAAAAACAGCTCACGAAGAACACTTGAACCCCTGGCCACCGACGGGAAATACGAATTCGCAGCTTCGCTGCTCGAATCGTCCAATAGCAGGTTCAAGCACAGTGAGTCTGTGGCCAAGGCTGAACGGTTCGTCTACCTCAATTTTCTTGCATCCTCAGTGCGTCGCTCACCAGCTCTGCATCTAATAGTTGTAGGGGTAAGAACTATGACGCAGTCAAGGTTGATAGGAATTGCAAGCGTATTGCTGGCTGCAGCTCTCTCTGTGCCCGCTTGGGGCGCAGACTCAGCTCAGCCAGGAAAGGCAAATGCGAATCCAGCACGTCCAGGAAGTTTGAACTACGTCGAGGGCCAGGTTTCTATTGGAGGGCAAAACCTCGGTCCGGAAGCGATTGGGAGGACAGAATTGAATCCTGGTCAATCGCTAGAAACGCAAGCAGGTAAGACGGAGCTTCTCCTGACGCCGGGCGTCTTTTTTAGACTTGGCGACAACAGCTCTGCAACGATGATTTCGCCCACCTTGACCGATACGGAACTCCGGTTGGACAAAGGCGAAGCCACCGTGGAGGTAGCCGAGCTGCACCCGGAAAACAACGTTGTCATCGCCGAGGACGGAGCGAAGGTTCAGCTCACTAAGACCGGCTTCTACGACTTTGACGCGGACCACTATATCGTTCGCGTTTACCAGGGCGAAGCCAATGTCGAAGTGAACGGCCAGGACATCAAGCTGGAGGATGAACGTCAGCTCGCCTTCAATGCTGGGGCGTCGATGAAGCCAGAGAAGTTTGACAAAGAACAAGTCCAGGACGATCTATATCGGTGGAGCAGCCTGCGCTCTTCTTATTTGGCGGAAGCCAACGTCGATAGGGCGCGAGACTACCAAATGGGTAATTGGTACGGGGCCGGTTGGGATTGGGATCCGAATTATGGCGCTTATACGTTCATTCCAGGGGACGGAATCTTCTACAGCCCATTCGGTTGGGGTTTTTATTCACCGTTTAACGTCGGCTTCGCGCCGATTTTATTTTTCGGCCACTTCGACCACGATTTTGATCGAGACTTTCGTCATTTTGGCGACAGGGACCACGATAGGGACCACTTTGCCGATAGGGGGCATGGTGATAGGGATCATGGCGATAGGGGGCACTTTGGTGATGGGGAGCATCATGAAGCTCATTACTACGATCAGTTCGATCACGGCGCCTACCACGGGCCTGGCCATTCCGACCACAGCGGCTTCGCCGGTGGTGTAGTGGCGTCGGGCTCCCACGTGGGATCCCATGGAGGAGGGGGCTCTATCGGCTCGCACGGAATGGGAGGCGTTCAGGGTGGAGGAGGCGCTCAGGGTGGAGGCGCGGGTCATGTTGCGCGAGGCGTTCAAGGTGGAGGCGCCGGTCATGTTGGAGGAGGCGTTCAAGGTGGAGGCGGCTTCCATAGTGGAGGCAGCGGTCATGCTGGAGGCGGCGGAAGTGGTGGTCACCACTGAGCAGTAAACTCTGCCTGGACATGGGGACAATGGAGCGGAGCGCCACAAAAGCAATCAGCCTTCCAGAATTCTGTTGCGCAACCGTTGCAAAGTGGAGCGCACTCGCCAAATACTTGGGTCAGCCAGTGCGCACCACTCAACGTTGGGCCTAAGAAGGCATGCCCGTGACCAGATCGGTCGATACGAGAACGCTTCGCCAGCAGCTGACGCAGGAAGTCGGTGCGAAGAAACCCGTTCACATTGCAAAATCCGCAAGAGGATCTCGTTGCAGATCCCAGGCGCGGTCTTTTGGAAGCGCGCCAGGCTAAAGCGAAATCCGGCCTAGCGGGTCCTCGTAAGCTTCAATCGCGGTGTCGCGGTTAGGCTGCGCGGTCTCTTACGTCCGCAGATGTCGCAGACCTCGCGCAGTGCGCGCAGCAGAAAAAGCGGCCGCCAACCTCCACGCCGTGGCCAACCACTCTGCAGTTGCAATGTTCACAAATCGGCGCAATCGCCTGAATCGCACACTCGAAGCTATCGAATGTGTGTCGCGCCCCGGCTGCTATCAGCTCGAAAGCCTTGTCGTACTCGTTACCACAAACTTCGCATTTGGCCATGGCACACCTCGTTTGTTCCATCTCCCGACTCCGCGGCGTCGTATCCGTACGGGCTGAAGCACAGTTTAAGCTCGTTCAGGAACGGTTGTCCAGATGGGGCCGCAACCGGATGTCCCGCGATCGGATCCGTTCAACTTAACTCACGAACTTTGCCTTTCACGAACCGATAGGCCTCCTCCGAGAGTTGGACTCGATCGGTGTCGCTCGAGTTAATTCAGTCCTTCATGAGTCTTGGGCCTCCCTCTGCTCTTTTACGCGCACTATAATCTCGCTATGGCCGATCGCATTGCATGTTCGCGCGTGACCTCTCCGAGATGTGGGACTTGGGTCGTGGTCAGAGAGCCAGCCCAAGCTAGAGCAGGCAACGAGAGGTTCGCTCCAGTTGCCGGAGTGTGGAAGGGAATTCGAGTTCGAACCGGATGAGGCACGCGTGTTCGACCTTCCGTTGCTTCTTTTCGAGCGTCGCCACTT
>WNFT01016524.1_pt1 | contig 10802 bp, 7 predicted proteins | sample 5400191 | NCBI WGS metagenome assembly WNFT01 (sample SAMN13153359, study PRJNA577476) | soil metagenome | isolation source: 80 cm saprolite under Madrone tree | place: USA:California | collected 2016-06-14
CAGGGTCAGGACGTCCACGGGCTCGCTTCGGTTGAACAGCGCGAGCATGCTCTGATAGGTTAACCGGTGTGCCTCGGTGTAGAAATCCGAGGGTTTGAGCAGCTCGATCACCCGCGGCAGCGTCTCGCGGCCCTCGAGCAGGATCGCGCCCAGCACCGCGCGCTCCGCGTCCAGGTTGTGCGGCGGGATTCTCGACGGCACTTCCAGACGACTCATGGGCGCGAGCCAGCGCGGATCATCGATGCATCCTCAAGCGAAGCGTCGATGAACGTCAACGAAATTCAGTCGCGCGGCACTTTCGGTGGGTGATCCGTGGACATCCCGTGGATATCCCACGAAAGACGGTGGATGGTGGGTGGATCGCGAGTGAATAAGGAAAGCGACCCCCGAATGCTCTCGGGGATCGCCTCTCACGACACGTCGCTATTCTCGGACGACGTTGACCCGCAGCTGCGCGATGACGTCCGGATGGAGCCGCATGGAAACCGAGTGCTCGCCGAGTGCCTTGATGGGCTCGTCGAGCGTGATGCGTTTGCGGTCCATCGGGATACCGCGCGTACCCAGGAAGTCGGCGACGTCCTGCGTCGTGACCGAGCCGAAGAGCTTGCCTTCCTCGGAGGCCTGCCGGCGCTCCTCGTAGACCAGCGCCTCGATCTTCGCCCGCAGCGACTCCGCGTCGGCCTTGACGCGGTCGGCCTTCGCGTCCTGCTGCTTCTTGATGTGCTCAAGATTCTTGAGATTCCCGGCGCTCGCGGAGAGCGCGAGCTTCTTGGGGATCAGGAAGTTCCGCGCGTACCCGTCGGACACGTCGCGGACCTCTCCCCGGCGGCCGACCTTCGTGACGTCGTCCAGCAGAATGATCTTCATGGCGCGTCCTAGTCCGCCGCCAGGTACGGCAGCAGGGCAACCGTGCGCGCCCGCTTGATCGCGTGCGTCAGCTCGCGCTGGTGCCGCGCGCAGCTGCCCGAGATCCGACGGGGAATGATCTTGCCGCGCTCGCTCACGAAGCTTCTCAGGCGGCGTACGTCCTTGTAGTCGACCAGGTCGACCTTGTCAGCGCAGAACTTGCAGATCTTCCGCCGGCCGAACCGGCGGCGCTTGACGGGCTTCTGGGATGTCGGGGGAATGGCTCGCTCCTTTTCTAGGCGCTAGAACGGGACATCGTCGTTACTGGAGCCGGCATCTTCGGCGAACGGCTCGGCCGACGCCGGGACGGTCGCGGGGGCCGCCGCACGGCCGCGTCCCATGAACTGGACGCGCTCGGCCACGACCTCGATGACGGTCCGCTTGCCGCCGTCCTTGGCCTCCCACTCGCGTGTCTGCAGCCGCCCCTCGACGAGGATCGGGCTGCCCTTGTCGAGGTACTCGCCGCAACTCTCCGCCTGCTTGCCCCACACCACGACCGTGAGGAAACAGGTGTCTTCGCGTTTCTCGCCGCCCTGCGTCGTGTAGTTGCGATTGACCGCCAACCGCAAATCGGCGACGGCGGTCCCGCTGGGCGTGTAACGCAGCTCCGGAGGCTTGGTCAGGTTGCCGATCAGGAACACCTTGTTGAGGCTCGCCATCAACTGACCTCCTCGACCACTTCCTGAGTTTTGGCCGGCCGAGCCTTCTTGCGGATCGGAACCCGCGTGCTCACGAAACGCAGCACGTTTTCGTTGAGGCGCACCTGGCGCTCGAATTCCTTCACCATGGAGGGCTCGGCAGAAACATCAAAGACCGCGTACGTCCCTTCGCGTTGCTTGCGGATGTCGTACGCGAGCCGGCGCTTTCCCCAGTTGTCGACTTTGGCGACGTCGGCGCCGAGCGTTTTGAGTTGGGCGCCGAGCTGTTCCAGTAGCGCGGCGACTTCCTCATCGGTCGGGCGCGGATCGACGATCACGAGGACTTCGTACGGTCGCAGTTCTCACTCACCTCCTTCGGGCTCGAGTCGAACAGACCCGAGTTGAGCGCCTAAACGTATCAAACATCCAAGCACGGTGCAAGGTCAACGCCAACAAAACGTGACAGCCCGGACCATTTTCGGCCCGGGCCGTCACTCATTCATCGCGCGAGCACGATCTTTCGGCTCCCCCGCCTCGAGCAACCTCTACTGCCTTCGAGCGCCAGCTTTGCCGGGCGCCAGCTTTACCTCGTTCGAGCGGCGGCTTTGCCGCCCGCAATCCGATTCCCTGGGGGAGGAATCGGAGGGGGCCGTCGAGGCCCCCTCCGAAGAATTAATACATGTCCCCGTGAGGCATCGGGGGTGCGGCCGCCGGCTTGTCCTCCGGGATATCAGTGATCAGCGCCTCGGTCGTCAGCAAGAGCGACGCGATCGACGCCGCGTTCTGCAGCGCCACGCGCTCGACCTTGGTCGGGTCGATGATCCCCGCCGACACCATGTCGACGTACTCCATGCTGTCCGCGTCGTAGCCGCGGTTCGCGACCGTCTCGCTCTTGACCTTCTCGACGATCACGCTGCCCTCGAGGCCCGCGTTCTCGACGATCTGGCGGATCGGCTCCTCGAGCGCCCGCCTCACGATCATGGCGCCCACCTTCTCGTCGCCGCTGAGCTTCAGGCCGTCGATCGACTTCGCGCTTCGCAGCAGCGCCACGCCGCCGCCCGGCACGATGCCTTCCTCGACGGCCGCGCGGGTCGCGTTCAGCGCGTCCTCGACCCGGGCCTTCTTCTCCTTCATCGCCGTCTCGGTCGCGGCGCCGACCTTGATCACCGCCACGCCGCCGGCCAGCTTCGCCAGCCGTTCCTGCAGCTTCTCGCGGTCGTAATCCGAGGTCGTCTCCTCGATCTGGGCGCGGATCTGCTTGATGCGGCCCTCGATCTCCTTCGTCTTGCCGCCGCCCTCGACGATCGTCGTGTTGTCCTTGTCGACGACCACCTTCTTGGCGCGTCCGAGATCGGTGATCTTGATGTTCTCGAGCTTGATGCCGAGGTCCTCGGTGACGGCCTTGCCGCCCGTGAGCACCGAGATGTCCTCGAGCATCGCCTTGCGGCGGTCGCCGAAGCCCGGCGCCTTCACGGCGCACGTGTGCAAGGTACCGCGCAGCTTGTTGACGACGAGCGTGGCGAGCGCCTCACCCTCGACCTCTTCGGCGATGATGAGCAGCGGCTTGCCGGCGCGGGCGACCTGCTCGAGCAGCGGCAGCATGTCCTTCATCACGCTGATCTTCTTCTCGTGGATCAGCACCAGCGCGTCCTCGAGCACCACTTCCATGCGCTCGGCGTCCGTGACGAAGTAGGGCGAGAGATAGCCGCGGTCGAACTGCATGCCCTCGACCACGTCCAGCTGGGTCTCGGACGATTTCGACTCCTCGACCGTGATGACACCGTCCTTGCCGACCTTCTCCATCGCCTCGGCGATCAGATTGCCGATCGTCTTGTCGTTGTTCGACGCGATCGTCGCCACCTGGGCGATTTCCTTCTTGTCCTTGGTCGACTTGGAGATGCTCTTCAGATCTTTCACGACGGCCTCGACGGCGGCCTCGATGCCCCGCTTGAGCCCCATCGGATTGGCGCCGGCGGTCACGTTCTTGAGCCCTTCGCGGAAGATCGCCTGGGCCAGCACGGTCGCGGTGGTGGTGCCGTCACCGGCGACGTCGGAGGTCTTGGAGGCGACCTCGCGGACCATCTGGGCGCCCATGTTCTCGTACTTGTCCTTCAGCTCGATCTCCTTGGCGACGGTGACGCCGTCCTTGGTGATCGTCGGGCTGCCGAACTTCTTGTCGATGACGACGTTACGGCCTTTCGGGCCGAGCGTGGCCTTCACGGCCGCCGCCATGATCGTGACGCCCTTGAGCAGCGAGCTCCGGGCCTCCTCGTCGAACTTGAGCTGCTTCGGCATGGATCGCGTTCCTCCTTACTCGAGAATGGCGAGGACGTCGTCCTCGCGCATGATGAGATATTCCTTGTCGTCGATCTTGACCTCGGAGCCCGAATACTTCCCGAACAGGATCTTGTTGCCGGCCTTCACATCCAGCGGGATCTTCTTCCCGTCGTCACCGACCTTGCCCGTCCCGACGGCAATGACCTTGCCCTCTTGCGGCTTCTCCTTGGCGGTGTCCGGGATGATGATCGAGCCCCGCTTGACCTCCTGCTCCTCCAGACGTTCGACCATGATGCGATCGTGCAGCGGACGCACCTTCATCTGCCTGCTCCCTCCAGTTCAGAAGATGAGATTCGCGCTAGCACTTGTAGACGATGAGTGCTAAAGAGTCAAGTCCGAGGCGCCAAAGGTCCAGGGTTGTGGCCGTCTCGAGCTCTGTGGGGTGTTCGGCCAGGCTGCGCGCGGCGAATCGTAAGTTCCAGCAAAACTGCGGTAAGATTTGCTCGTTCCCCGGTAGCTCAGTCGGTAGAGCGCCTGACTGTTAATCAGGAAGTCGCTGGTTCGAGCCCAGCCCGGGGAGCCAACTACTACAGGGAGTTCTGAGACAACCTCACCAGTTCGGAAGGTTCTTGCGTTGGCGCTTCGGTCCCCCTGGAGAACTTCCGCCGCAGCCTGGCCAGCGCCGGTGACGCCCTTGAGCCCGGCCCCGCCCTGCTGGCCGAGAAACCCTGACGGATTCAGCATCCTGCCCGGCGGTGCCGCGAGCGTCGCTACGAAATAGACGTAGATAACCGGTGCGCGGTCGAAATGCAAGAAGCCGCGGCGTACGCCGTGGCGCTGCACGCGTGCCCTCACCAGAATAGTGCTGGATAGTGTGGGATTCGGTTCGCCACCGCTGGCAGATCGAGGTCCATCAGTGGCGATCAGTGGACTTGAACCATGGCGCCGGGGAATCCAGAGGCCAGCCGGCACCGTGAGCCACGGAGCCGACCCTGGGGCACCTCTCGATGCGGATCTTGGCGGGGACGGTGACACCGCTGAGGGCGTCGAGGGAGACGAGACGGCCGGGTGTCATCGAGCGATCGTCGCGGCGAGAGCCGATTCCAGGCCTCGTTGACAGGCGGCGACGCCAGGGCTATCTGTTCGTCGAACACAGACCGAACCGACGACGCCGAGGAGACCCACCATGCTCGACCTGCTCATCCGCGGAGGGCTCATCATTGACGGCTCGGGCAATCCGGGCTTCTACGGCGCCGTCGCCGTCGAGAACGAGCGCGTCCGCATCCTGCGCGGCGACACGGCGGGCATCGAGGCCAGGCGCGTCATCGACGCCACCAGCCGCGTGGTCTGCCCCGGGTTCATCGACATGCACGCGCACTCCGGGCTGGTGATCCTCGCCGAGCCGCAGCACGAGCCGAAGGTCCGCCAGGGCATCACCACGGAGCTGATCGGCATCGACGGCAACTCGTACGCCCCGTTCCACTCCCACGATGACTTCCTGAAGTTCGTGCAAATCAACTCCGGGCTCGACGGCAACCCGCGGCTCCCCGGCCGATGGTCCACCGTCGAGCAGTACCTCGACATGTTCACGCGGCGCGTGGCGGTGAACATCGCCTACGTCGTCGGCAACTCGCCGCTGCGCATCGGCGCCGTCGGCTGGGGCGACCGGCCCGCCACGCGAGACGAGATAGCGAATCAAAAGGCGCTGCTGCGGACCGCCATGGAAGAGGGGGCCTGGGGGATGTCGACCGGCCTCGATTACCCGCCCGGCAGCTACGCCGACACGGCAGAGCTCACGGAGCTCTCCCGCGAGGCGGCCTGGCTCGGCGGCATCTACCACACCCACGTGCGCTACAGCCTCGGCGACAAGTTCCTCGATCCCTTCCGCGAGGCCCTCGACATCGGCCGGGGCAGCGACATCCCTGTCCACATCACGCACTTCTACCACCGCACGACCTCGCCGGGCGGCGCCAGCCGCATGCTCGGTCTGGTGGAGGACGCGCGCGACGCCGGCCTGGACGTGACGTTCGACAGCTACCCGTACAACCTGTCGTCGACCCGGCTGACGATCCTGCTGCCGCAGTGGACCCACGACGGCGGCTACGCGCGGCTGATGGAGGTGCTCCGCGATCAGAAGCTGCGCACCCGGCTCCGCTCGGAGATGGGCCCGCGCGCCAGCTCGTGGGGCGACATGTGGCTCACCAACTTCCGGAAGCCGGCCAACCACCGCTTCGAGGGCCGGTCGATCCTCCAGGTCGCCGACTTGCTCGACAAGGATCCGATCGACGTCGTCTGCGACCTGCTCGTCGAGGAAGATCTGGAGACCTGCTACGTGTCAGCAGGCGGCAACCTCGCCACGTTGCCGAAGTTCGTGAGCCACCCGCTGTCGATGGTGGGCAGCGACGCGGTGCTGATCGGCGATTACCCGAGCCCACGCACGTACGGCTGCTTCCCGGTCATCCTCGCCGAGTTCGTGCGCGAGGAGCGGTTCCTGGCGCTGCCCGACGCCATCCGGAAGATGACGTCGTTCCCGGCCCAGCGCCTCGGGTTACCCGACCGCGGCCTGCTGCGGGACGGCTTCAAGGCCGACGTTGTCGTGTTCGACGCCAAGATGGTCAAGGCGCCGGCAACGCGGACGCAGCCGAAGCAGTTCCCGATCGGGATCGACTACGTGATCGTCAACGGCCAGGTCGTCGTGGACAGCGGCAAGCACACGGGGATGCTGGCCGGCCGGGCGCTGCGGAGGGGCCGGGCCTCGACGTAGGGCGGTCAACCGCCTCGAAAAGCATGGTGATTCATGGGCGGCGCTTGCCACCGGTGGCGGATCGAAATCAGTGGCTATCAGTGGACTTGCACCACGTGTCGCCGGGGCAACTCAAGTGTTGCGTCCCTTCGAGCCGGTTGCGGCAGCGTGGGCTGCATCTCGCGCGGTAGCATAGCCTGTATGAGGCCAACGCGGCGGGACGCGCCATTTCGCGAGGCGATGCGCTCGCTCCTGGTGTTCGACGGCGCCATGGGCTCGCTCCTCTACGAGCGCGGCATCTTCGTCATGCAGAACTTCGAGCAGCTCAACGTCACCCGGCCGGACGTGGTCGCCAAGATCCACGAGGACTACGTCAACGCCGGCGCGAACATCATCGAGACCAACACGTTCGGCGCGAACTCCTTCCGGCTCGACCGCCACGGCCTCGGCGACCAGGTGCGCGCGTTCAACCTCGCGGGCGCGCGGCTCGCGCGCAAGGCGGCCGGCGAGGACGTGTGGGTCGCCGGCTCCATGGGACCGATCGGGCTGGTCCCCGGCGTGGCGACGCAGGCGGAGCTCGATCTGGCCTCCGCCACCTTCGCCGAGCAGGCCGCGGCGCTCGTCGAGGGCGGTGCGGACGTGCTGGTGCTGGAGACCTTCCGGCACCTCGAGGAGATTCGCATCGCCATCGAAGCGGCGCGGCACGGCGCGCCCGACACGCCGATCATCGCGACGATGGCGTTCGACCCCAGCGAGACGGTCGCCGACGGGTCAGGGCCGGAGCACGTCGCGACGACGTTGCGCGACTGGGGCGCGGACGGGCTCGGCGTGAACTGCGGCGACGGCCCGCAGATCGCGCTCGCCATCGCCGAGCGCATGCGCGTGGTGGATCTGCCGCTGTGCGTGCAACCAAACGCCGGGCTGCCGCGTACGGTGGACGGCCGCCTCCTCTATATGGCGACGCCCGAGTACTTCGACGTCTTCGCGCGCCGCACGATCCAGATCGGCGCCACGATGGTGGGTGGCTGCTGCGGCACCACGCCCGAGCACGTCCGGTGGATGGCGAAGTCCGGGCGCATGCTCGGTGACCAGCGCACTGACGTCGGGCGGGCGCGCGCGGTGAAGATCGTGCAGCCGGCGATCGTCCTCGCGCCCACGCCGCTGGCCGAGCGGAGCGCCTTCGCCGCGAAGATCGCGGCCGGGAAATTCGTGGTCTCGGTCGAGGTGAACCCGGCGCCCGGCCTCGACCCGTCGAAGGCGCTCGCGGGCGCGAAGATGCTGCTCGACAGCGGCGTCGACATCGTGAACGTTGCCGACGCGCCGCGCGCGATGGCGCGCATGTCGAACATCGCGTTCTGCTCGCTGCTGCTGGGGCGCTACGGCATCCAGCCGATCCTCCACGTGTGCGGCCGCGACCGGAACCTGCTCGCGCAGATGGCGCACCTCCTCGGCGCGCATGCAATCGGCATCCGGAACCTGGTGATCATCACGGGCGACCCGCCGAAGGTCGGCGACTACCCGGAGGCGACCGCGGTCTACGACCTCGACGCGATCGGGCTGCTGCAGATGGCGTCGAACATGAACCGCGGCGTGGATCCCGCCGGCAAGCCGTTGCCCGGCGGCCAGACGTCGTTCCTCCTCGCGACGGGCCTCGAGCCCGGCGCGGCGGATCTCGACAAGGAGCTCGCCCGCCTCGAGAAGAAGCGGGAGGCCGGCGCGGAGCTCATCATGACGCAGCCGATCTTCCAGACGGACCTGCTCGAGACGGTGCTGCGGCGCATCGAGCACCTGGCGATGCCGGTGCTGGTCGGCGTGCTCCCGCTGGTGAGCTACAAGAATGCCGAGTTCCTTCACAACGAAGTCCCCGGCATGCAGATCCCCGAAGTGATCCGCGAGCGGATGCGCAAGACGCCGGGCGGCGAGGCCGCGCGCAAGGAAGGCGTCAAGATCGCGCGCGAGATGCTGTTCGCGGTGCGCGAACGCGTCCAGGGCGCGTATCTGATGCCGCCGCTCGGCCGTTACGAGCTGGCGCTGGAGGTGCTGGACGGCCTGAAGCGATAATGGCGCGCTGACGGGAAGCGGTTCACGATGCCGGGCTCGAAGTAGAGGGGGCGTATATGGCTGATCTTCCGAAACGGGAACTTGGGCGGACCGGGCTTCAGGTCACGATGTTGGGGTACGGCGCGATGGAGCTGCGCGGAGCCCCGCGCGGCCGTGAGGTCACCGAGGCCCAGGCAGAAACCATTCTCCACGCCGCTCTCGACGCCGGCATCAACTACATCGACACCTCGATCGACTACGGTCTCAGCGAGGAGCGCATCGGGCGCTACATTGCGAACCGGCGTTCCGAGTACTACCTGGCGAGCAAGTGCGGCTGTGTGGTCGGCGCGACCCCTGCCCCACGAGGCCAGCGGAACCCGCACGTCTTCACGCGCGCCAATATCATTGCTGGTGTCGAACAGAGCCTCGTCCGCCTGAAGACGGATCACATCGACGTGCTCCAGTTCCACGCCTCTCCGTCCAAACAGACGCTGGAGGAGCACGACGCCATCGACGCGGTGCTCTCACTCAAGCGGGCGGGCAAGGTGCGGTTCGTCGGCATGTCCGCCACCTTGCCGCACCTCGCAGATCACATCGCGATGGGGGTGTTCGATGTCTTTCAGATACCGTACTCGGCCGTGGAGCGGGAGCACGAGGCGATCATCACCGCCGCTGCCGACTCGGGAGCGGGCATCGTCATCAGGGGCGGCGCGGCCAAGGGTGCTCCATCCGGGGGAGGACAGGCCGGTACGCAATGGGAGCGCTGGCAGAAGGCACGACTCGATGACGTGCTCGAGAGCATGACTCCGATGGAGTTCATCCTTCGCTTCACCTTCACCCACCCGAAGATGGCCACGAACATCGTCGGGACGATAAACGCGGCGCATCTCCAGAACAATATCGCCGCCCTGCTGCGAGGGCCGCTCCCGCCGGCCGTGTATGCCGAGGCCAAGCGTCGCCTCGCGGCGGCGGGCTCCGCACCGTAGCCTCGCGCGGCTGAAGGGTTCGCGCCGAACGCAGCGCTCGACCTCGAGGGCTCCTATCTGTTCGCGGGTGACGCGCTGGGGACCGCCGAGGTGCTCAACGGTGTGCACACGCGGCTAGACCCGCATGACGCCTACTCGCTGGCCTTGCGGGTGATGCTCGACCGACGCCCGAGCGGGCCGAATGAACCACAACATCAGGCCCAGTGTGGCGGGCGACGCGAGTGCCCTCCTAGAAATAGTGGCTATTAGTGGATTAGTCGGCGCCGTGGCGAGTCTCCGCGACGGGCGAGCCCGTCGGAGGGTCGTGCCCGTCCGGGCATCGGGGACCAGGCTTGCGTTGACCTGCGCTGAACGCCCCGTGTAGCGGTATGCGCTTGCGTGCGCGTCTGTCTCGAAAGTACCTCTCTGTCACGAGCGATCCGATGGCGAATGCGCAGACTGATCAAGCGGTTACACGCAAGTATGCGAAAAGAAGGAGGGTCGGCTGTTCACCGGCCCTCGACTGTTAATCAGGAACTCGCTGGTTCGAGCCCAGCCCGGGGAGCCAACTTCTTTAGAGACTTACGGAAGTCTCGCCTTTCGTGGTTCCATCCTCGGTTGCGGTGGGGTTGCGTCCAGTTACGTCGAGACGGTCGACCGCCGCCTTGTTGGCACCGGGAATCAAATGCCCGTAGGTATCAACACTGATCTTGATCGAGGAGTGACCAAGCTGCTCTTTCACATAAACGGGAGATTCTCGGTTCTGAAGAAGCCGGGATGCGAACGTGTGTCGCAGAGCGTGGAACTTGATAGGCCGAAGCCCCGCCTTCTTCAAGAGTTTCTGGCTGTCTATGAAGACCCATGGCAACCGGCCCCGTCCCTTCGCAACGCGGATGGGAGTTACCGATGGGCACGCCGTCCATAGGTTCGGCTCTGCTAGACTCCCGCCAGCCATCCTGCACCGAGACATCCCATGAGATGTCAAGTGCCAATCGTCGCCGAGGCGACGAGCAGACGTGAGGGGTTGTAGGGGTGCCGGTGTTTGAGCATGGCGTACAGCGCATGAAGCAGCTTGACGGCGACCACGACCAGCGCTTGCTTGGCCGTTTTGCCCTGGGCCTTCTTGCGGAGATAAATGGTGCGCCACTCGCCACTGCGGCGCACGGCATTGACGGCGGCGAGGTAGAGAGAATGGCGCGCAATACGAGAGCCGACGGGCGACAAGCGAGGAGG
>WNFT01005855.1_pt1 | contig 10800 bp, 8 predicted proteins | sample 5400191 | NCBI WGS metagenome assembly WNFT01 (sample SAMN13153359, study PRJNA577476) | soil metagenome | isolation source: 80 cm saprolite under Madrone tree | place: USA:California | collected 2016-06-14
CGCCGACGCCGGGGACGACCAACCTCTCGGCCTTCCAGAGCGTGAGTCTCACATCGCCGACGGGTGTCGTGAGCGTCGCCATGATCGCCTTCAGTGTCGCCGCGACTGCGAGCGCGACCACGGACCTCGGGCTCACGGTGAAGACCCTCTTTGACACCAACTCCACGCCGATCCTCCCGGCGACGGGAACGGGCTGCAGCGTGTCGGTGATGGGCGCGGGGTCAACCACCACGTCAACGACGAGCACTACCATCGCGACCACCACCACATCGACGACGACGCTCCCGCCGTCCACCACCACCACCGGGCCGCCGACCACGACGACCACCAGCACGACGACTACGACTCAGGCACCGACGACCACGACGACCTCCACGACCACGACGCCACCGACCACGACGACGACGGCACCTCCGACCACAACTCAGCCGCCGACGACGACCACGACGACCTCTTCTACGACGACCACTCAGCCGACGACCTCCACGACGACGACCTCCACAACGACCACGCAGCCGCCCACCACCACAACCATCCCGGGGAATCTCCCGCCGGATTGCAGCGCCGCAGCCGCCAGCCCCGCTATGCTCTGGCCGCCGAACCACCAATTCGTGGACGTATCCGTCGTGGGCGTGACAGACCCGGACGGGGACCCGGTCGCCATTGCGATCACGGGCATCACCCAGGACGAGGCGCTCAACGTGGGTGTGGGTGAGGGGAACACCTGTCCCGATGCCAGCGGTGTCGGGACCGCGACGGCCAGCCTGCGGGCCGAGCGCGAAGGTGGCGGTGACGGCCGCGTCTACCACGTTGGCTTCACAGCCGACGACGGCCGGAACGGGCGCTGTACGGGGACCGTGACAGTCTGCGTGCCGCACGACCAAGGGCAGGGCCGAGTGTGTGGGGATCAGGGGCCGTTGGATTCGTCGACGGGGCCGACCTGTGTCGGTGCATGTACAAGCGGGTGCGCCATTGAGATGGTGATCGCGCAGCCTGTTTGCACGGGCGAGAGCGTGCCGGCGCCGCTGCGTAAGCGACTCGATTCAGCACAGCAGCTCGTCTCACAGGCGGCGGGTACGGCCGGCGGGAAGAAGGCCAAGAGGCTGATGCGGAAAGGCATCAAGGCCCTGAAGCAGGCGACTGGGCTCGCTGCCAAGGCTGCGAAGAAAGGGACGATATCAACGACTTGCGCGGCGTCTGTCGCAACGGAGTTCAGTAACGCAAAGACAGCCGCCGACAGTTGGCTTCGTACCCGGTAGGGTACGATTCAAGCATCACCCGTCCTCTTCCCACGCGCCGCAGCGAGCCAAGGCGGTCATCACTCCACAAACATCCGTTTTGGTACACCAACAGGCGAGCCCGCAATTTCTTTCAGTTCCAACAACTTGCGGCCGTTCGGATGGGTTTGTGAAACGCGCAGACCCAGTGGCGGCCGGGCGGTGGCCGGCTCGCCCCGACAGCGTGCTGCGAAGGCGTAGCCGAAGGCATTTACAAATCTGGATGCACGTGCACCGTCGGGCCCATGCGGACCGAGTGCAACCCCGGTGCCATCGCCCGGGGCGCCCTTTGCCGTGCGCCCGCCCCCGCCCGCCGGCAGCTTTGACCCGTCCCGGCAACTCCTGCCCGGCGCCTGGCGGCCCGGGCGCCGACGCGCTAACCCTGAGGCGCGATGCGCAACGTCGAGCTGGCGCGCGTCTTCCGGGACATCGCCGCCTACCTCGACATGGACGAGGTGCCCTTCAAGCCGCGCGCCTACGAGAAGGCGGCGCAGGCGATCGAGTCCCACGACCGGCCGCTCGACGCGGTCTACCGCGCCGGCGGCGTGAAGGCTCTGCGCGAGATCCCCGGCATCGGCACCTCGATGGCCGAGAAGCTGGAGGAGCTGATCACGACCGGGAAGTGCAAGCTGCGCGAGGAGTACCACCGTCGCATGCCCGTCGACCTGGCCGCGCTGACCGCGCTCGAGGGCGTGGGACCCAAGGCCGTGAAGGTCCTCTACCAGCGGCTCGGCGTGCGCACGCTCGCCGACCTCGAAGCCGCGGCGCGCGCTGGGAAGGTCCGCGCCCTCCCCCACTTCGGCGAGAAGAGCGAGCAGAAGATCCTGAAGGCGCTCGCCTTCGTGCAGACGAGCGGGCAGCGCACCCCGCTCGCCGCCGTGCGCCCCGTGATCGACGAGCTGGCGGCGGCGCTCGCGCGCGTGCCGGGCGTGGCGCGCGTCGAGGTCGCGGGCTCGATCCGCCGCCGCAAGGAGACCGTCGGCGACGCCGACCTGCTCGCCCTCGCCCGCACGGCCGAGGCGGCGATTGCCGGCTTCGCGCAGCTGCCGGCGGTGGCACGCGTCCTCGGCCGGGGCGACACCAAGTGCAGCGTGAAGCTCCAGGACGGGCTCCAGGTCGATCTGCGCGTCGTCCCCGCGGAGAGCTTCGGCGCCGCGCTCCTCTACTTCACGGGCAGCAAGGCGCACAACGTCGCGCTCCGCCAGCTCGCCATGAAGAAGAGCTGGAAACTCAACGAGTACGGCCTCTTTCGCGGCACGCGGCGGATCGCGGGACGCACCGAGCAGGAGCTCTACCACCGCCTGGGCCTCGCCTGGATCCCGCCCGAGCTGCGCGAGGACCAGGGCGAGATCGAAGCGGCGCGCGCGGGCACGCTCCCGCGCCTGGTCGAGCCGGGCGATCTCCGCGGCGACCTCCAGACGCAGACCAGCTGGACCGACGGGCAGGACTCGCTCGAGGCGATGGCGCGCGCCGCGAAGGAAGCGGGCCTCGAATACGTCGCCATCACCGACCACACCGTGAGCCTCGCCATGACGGGCGGCTGCGACGCCAAGAAGCTCCGCCGTCAGCGACAGGAGATCGAGCGCCTCAACGCCAGGCTGGACGGCATCCGCGTCCTCGCCGGCGCCGAGGTCAACATCAATCGGGACGGCACGCTCGACATCGACGACGAGACGCTCGCCCAGCTCGACGTGGTCGGCATCGCGGTCCACTCGCACTTCAACCTCCCGCGCCGGGAGCAGACCGACCGCATCGTCCGCGCCATGCGGAACCCGCACGCCGACATCCTCTTCCACCCCACCGGCCGCGTGATCGCCAAGCGGGAGCCGTACGACGTCGACATCGAGGCGGTGATCGCGGCGGCGAAGGAGACCGGCACCGTGCTCGAGCTCGACGCCTACCCCGACCGGCTCGACCTGCGCGACGAGCACGTGCGGCGCGCGACCGAGGCCGGCGTGCCGATCGTCATCGACTCCGACGCGCACAGCGTGAAGCACCTGGGCTTCCCGCGCGACTACGGCGTCGATCAGGCGCGCCGCGGCTGGGCGACCGCGAAGGACGTGCTCAACACGCGCTCGGTGGAGGGGTTCCTCGCGGGGCTGAAGGGCGGGAGGCCGCGCGCGCGCCGCCGCGCCTGAGCGCGCGCCGATCCCGTCGCGGAGCTTGGGACCCCCGGTGCCTTGGCGTAGGATGCCAGCGGTGGGCGAGGTCTACGCGGACTTCGAGCGGGAGCTCCACCGGCTGGGCGGCAAGTACGCCGCGCATCCCCGGCGCGAGACGATCCGCCTCCTCCTGCTCGCGCTCGAGCGCGAGCAGCTGGTCGCGACCGGATACCGGGAGGACGTCATCGCCGAGTGCCTGGCGGCCATGCCGATCGGCGACGCGGCGCGCGACGTGATCCGGCACGCGCTCCTCTGGGTCTGGAAGGACGAGGAGATGCACACGATCTACGTCCGCGGCGCGCTCTTGAAGCTCGGGAGCCTCCGGCTGCGCGTGAGCTCGACGATCCAGCAGCTCACGGGCTGGATCGGCGGCTGGGCGAGCTCCGTCCAGCACCATGTGCGGTGGCGGGACGCGCCTCTTTCGCGCCTCTTCGCCGCCCTCTTCACGGCGGCCGGCGCGCTCGTCGGGAAGGTGCCGCGCGCGGTGGCGCGCGAGCTGCGCTTCGGCTCGTTCGGGAGCTTCTGCCGGTTCAATGTCGACGCCGAGCGAACCGCCGCGCTCTGCTGGAAGCGGCTCTGCGACCTCGCCGCCGAGCACGAGAACCCGCACACGCCGCTCGCCGAGCTCGAGCGCATTCGCGACGACGAGGAGCGGCACGAGCGCCTGTTCGCGCTCTTCACCGCCGCCCTCGACGAGCACGACCGGCTGCGGCCGGGGGTGACGGCCGCCACGCTGGCGGCCGAGGTCGCGGCCGTGGGCGAGCCCTTCCTGCCCCGCGCGCTCCGGACGCGTGGCGCGGCCGAGAACCCCCTCGGCAGCGGTGGCCCCGTCTGGGTCATGTGCGGCGAGCGCGCCGAGGACAAGCTCCCGATCTTCCGCCGCCTGCTCGATGCGGCCGGCCTCCGTCGCCGCCTGGAGGAGTGTGCCCGCGCCGGCGGGAAGCCAATCGGCGAGCTGCGCGTCGCGATCAAGCCGAGCTTCATGCTCGGCTACCATCGGAAGGACCGCTCCTGCCTGACCGACCCCGAGCTGGTGCGCGAGCTCGCGAGATACCTGCGCGCGGCGGGCGCGGGCGACGTCGCGGTGGTCGAGTCGCCGAACATCTACGACCAGTTCTATCGCCACCGCAGCGTGCCCGAGGTGGCCCGCTACTTCGACATCCCCGCGCCCGAGTTCCGCCTCGTGGACCTGGGCGACGATCAGGTCCCCCACGCCTACGGTCGCGGCATGGCGCAGTACTCGGTCGGGCGGACGTGGCGGGATGCGGACTTCCGCATCTCGTTCGCCAAGCTGCGCAGCCACCCCGTCGAGCACGTCCACCTCTCGGTCGCCAACACCGAGGGCCTCGGCATGCGGTGCGACCACTTTCTCTTCGCCGAGCGCCAGGCGCAGCGCGAGTCGGCCGTCATGACGCTGCTCGGCGATTTCCCGCCGCACTTCGCGCTCATCGAGGGCTACGACCTCGCCCCCGACGGCATCCTCGGGGCGATGGGCAGCCCGCGCCCCAAGGCGCCGCGCCGGCTCTATGCCGGCGCCGACGCGCTCGCGGTCGACGTCGTGGCGGCCCGCCACCTGGGGCTCCGCGACCCGCGCCAGTCGAGCATGCTGCGCGCCGCCTTCCACTGGTTCGGCGACCCGAGCGCGGCGACCCAGGTGGTCGGCCCCGACGAGCCCGTCGCGGGCTGGCGCGGGCCTCATCACAACGAGCTCTCGTCGATGTTGAGCTTCGTCGCGTACCCGATCTACGTTTTCGGGAGCGGTCGCGGCGCGCTCTTCGTCCCCGAGATGGACGAGGAGGCCTTCCCGCCCGTGACGCCCCCGAGCCTCGGGCTGCGCGTGGGGCGGAAGCTCCTGCAGGCCTCCCTCGGCCTCCGCTTTCCGCGGTGACCCGGACGGTCGTCGTCGTCGGCGCCGGGATGGGCGGGCTCACGGCCGCGCTGCGCCTGGCGCGCGCCGGCTTCCGCGTCCGCGTGCTCGAGGCGCGCGCCGAGCCCGGCGGGCTCGCCTCCGGCTTCGTCGCGGATGGCCTCGCGTTCGACGCCGGGCCCTACATCCTCCTCGACCGGCCGGGGCTCGAGTGGGCGTTCCAGGCCGTCGGCCTCGAGCTGGCCGACCAGGTCGAGCTCCGTCGCATCGAGGAGGTGTACGAAGTCGCCGGCGCGGACGGCGCCCGGATCGCGTTTCACGCCGGCCTCGGGCGCACCGCCGAGGGGTTCGAGGCGCGGTGGCCGGGGAGCGGCACACGCTACGCGACCTTCGTCGCCACGGCGAGCCGTGTCTACCGCCGCCTCGAGCCGCTGCTGCACCATTCGCCGCCGGGCGCCGTGGACGTGCTGCGCACGGGCGCGTGGCGCCATCTCCGCTTCCTCCTGAGCTCGCTCGGCGCCGTCCTCGCACGCACCGGGCTCCCGCCGCCGCTCGTCGACGCGATCGCCATCTGGACACACGTCGCTCGACAGCGGATCGACGAGGCGCCCAGCCCGATGGCCTTCGTGCCCGCGCTCATCCACGGCGCAGGCGCCTTCTACCCCACGGGTGGGATCGCCGCCGTTCCGCGCGTGCTCGCGCGCGCCGCCGAGGCGGCCGGCGTCGAGCTGCGCCACGGGGCGCGGGTCCGGCACATCCGCGTGCGCGACGGACGGGCGACCGGCGCGGAGCTCGAGTCGGGCGAGCTGGTGGCGGCGGACGCCGTGGTTTCCGACCACAACGCCGTGGGCACCTACCTCGAGCTCGTGCCGGAGACGCCGTCGTCGATGCGTCGGATGCTCCGCGGATTACCCCTGCAGTCCCCCGGCGTGTGCGCGTACCTGGCGGTGAGGGGCTCGCCCCGACCGCCCTATCTCCGCTTCCGACTGCCGGGCGGCGGCGAGCCGTGCCGCCTGCTCATCGTCCCCGGGGTCATGGACCCGACGTCGGCCCGCGACGGCTGGTGGCCCGCGCGGCTCCTCTCGCCCATGGACCATGCCGAGGCCGAGCGGGCAGGCCCGGCGGGGCAGCGGGCGTACCTCGAGCGGGTGCTCGCCGAGCCCTGGTGGCACGAGCACGTCGCGGAGTTCCGCATCCTGGCGACGCGCATTCCCGCCGAGTGGGGCGCCGAGTACCACCTCCACCGTGACAGCATGAACCCGGTCATGACGGCGCGCTTCATGCGCGCGGGGCGCATCGCGCATCGCAGCCCCTGGGTGCGCGGGCTCTACCTCGCCGGCAGCGCGACCCATCCCGGCCAGTGGGTGAGCTTCTGCGCCATCTCGGGCATCCTCGCCGCCGACCGGGTGCGCGAGGACTTCGGCTGATGCTCGCGACCGCGCTCGAGACGGTCGACGGTCACCGCGTGCGCGTGGCGCGGCTCGGGGCCGGGCCACCGCTGGTCCTCCTGCACGGCTATCCGGAGAACCTCCAGATCTGGTGCGAGGTGGCGCCGCGGCTCGCCGAGCGTTTCGCGGTCATCGCCTTCGACTGGCCCGGCATGGGCTTCAGCGAGCCCTGGCCCGGTGGCAAGACGCCCGGCCACATGGCCGATCGCCTGCTCCGGCTGCTCGACGCCTGGCAGATCGAGCGCGCCACCATCGTCGGCATGGACATGGGGGGTCAGCCGGCGCTGTCGTTCGCCGCCCGCCACGCTGCACGCATCACGCGGCTGGTGGTGATGAACTCGCTCGTGCTCTGGGACGAGGAGACCTCGTGGGAGATCCGCATCCTCCGTCGCTTCCGCTGGAACCAGGCGGTCCTCCGGCGACTGCCCTGGGTCGTGTTCCGGCGTGCGGAGGCTACCTTCCTGCCGCGCGGCACGCGCCTCCCGCCCGCCCTGCGCGCCGACTTCTGGGAGAGCTTCCGGCGCTTCGCGGTGCGCGATCACATCGCGCGCATGTGCGGCGGCTACCAGGGCTCGCTGCCGCGGCTGCCGGCGCTCTACCCGCGCATCCGCTGCCCGACGCTGGTGCTCTGGGGCGAGCGGGACAAGCACTTCCCGCTCGCCCACGCCGAGCGCCTGCACGCCGCGATCGAGGGGTCGCAGCTCGAGGTCCTCCCCGGCGCGGAGCACTGGATGGTCTGGCACGCCGCCGACGAGGTCGCGCTGCGCATCCGGCGCTTCGCGAGCGCGGCGACCCCGGGCGCTGTCAGGCGATGACGCTGCGGATCACCTCGCCCGCCTCCATCGCGCGGAAGGCGTCGTTCACGCCCTCGAGCTTGATGGTCTTCGACACCATGGCGGAGGTGTCGAGCCGGTGGGTCTCGATCAGCTCGACGAAGCGCGGGAAGTCGCGCCGCACCTGCGCCGAGCCGTACTTGCAGCCCCTCACGGTCTTCTCCTCGTAGAAGATGCCGAACGCGGGTAGCGTGAACTGCGCGTCGAAGCGCGCCATGCCGACGATGATCACCTCGCCGCCGCGGCGGGCGAGGTTGTAGGTGGTGAGGATGGTCTCCGGGAGGCCGATCACCTCGAAGGCGTAGTCCGCGCCGCGCCCGCAGGTGAGGGCCCTCACCTGCTCGACCGGATCGCCCTTCGACGGGTCGATGGTGTCCGTCGCGCCGAGCTGCTTCGCCGTCCTGCGCTTCAGCTCCTGCGGGTCGATCGCGATGATGCGGCCGGCGCCCGCGATGCGCGCGCCCTGGATGACCGCCTGGCCGACGCCGCCGCAGCCGAGGACCGCGACGGTGGAGCCGGGCTTCACCTTCGCGGTGTTGAGCGCCGCGCCGACGCCGGTCGTGACGCCACACCCGATGAGCGCGAGCTGCGCGTCCGGGAGGTCCGTCTCGACCCGCACCACCGACGACTCGTTGACCGTCATTGCCTCGGCGAAGGTGCCGAGGCCGGTCATGCAGAAGTACGGGTTGCCGTCCGGCCGGGTCCCGCGCATCTGGCTCGAGACCTCGGGCTCGAGCTCGCACAGCTCGGTCTGCTCGCGGAGACAGTGCCAGCACGCGCCGCACGCGGGCACGAAGGACGCGATGACCCGGTCGCCCTTCTTCACACGCGACACCTCGGGGCCCGTCTCGACGACGCGGCCGGCGCCCTCGTGGCCGAGCACCATGCCGGGCGGGACGGGGACGTAGCCGCGCATGATCGACAGGTCCGAGTGGCAGACCCCGCTCGCCCCGATCTCGACGATGACGTCGCGCGGGCCGGGCGGGTTCGGCTTCACCTGCTCGAGGGACAGGGCGGTGGTGTCTCCGACGTACACGGCAGCTTTCATTGGGGCCTCCGATGTCGCGCAGTGACGATTGGTTGGGTATACAACCGCCGCGCGCGCGGGCGCAACGCGCACCGATCATGAGCGAGACGCGGGTGTCGTGGGCGGCGGTGTTCGGGAACGACCGCCCGGTCGAGGTCGAGATCGGCCCCGGACGGGGCGAGCTGCTGCTCACGTTCGCCGCAGCCGCTCCGGCCACCAACTTCTTCGCCATCGAGCGCGCGGCGCGCGCTGCCGCGGCGATCATGGAAAAGGCCGCCGAGCGCCGGCTCGCCAACGTGCGCGTCGTCGCCGGCGACGCGCGCTGCATCATCGCGCACCCGGTCCCCGACGCTTCGGTCGCCGCCTATCACATCTACTTCCCCGATCCCTGGCCGAAGACGCGGCACCGCGCGCGCCGCCTGAGCGATCCGAGCTTCGCGGCCGAGCTGCTGCGAACACTGGCCCGGGGTGGCGTCCTCCACCTGGCCTCCGACCTCCGTCACCTGCTCGACGACTTCGCGGCGGTCCTGGCCGCCGCGGGTCTCGTTCCGGAGGCAGGCGCCGTTCCTCCGCCCGGACGGCCGACCACCGCCTTCGAGCGCAAATACGCGCAGGCCGGGACGCACTACGCGCGCTGGAGGCGTCCGGGGGAACGGGGGGCTCCGGCTCCCGTTCGGGCGGACGACTGACACGGACCTGGGACGGCTTGCTGCGTTCAGGGCAGGACGGAAGGCGTGAGGCGCCGGAGCCCCACTTACCGCACAGCAAACCCGATGCCAGGAAAACGCGCCCCCGCTCGAAGGGCGACTCGAAGGGGAAGAGGCAGCGCTGCCAGATGTGGCAGCCGTGCACGGGCGCTCGCCGGAGCTCTCAGCCGGCCCGACCGCTGCGCGCCGCCTGACGGGGTGCGGGCCAAGCTGATTCTTCACGCAGCCGACGGTCGCGGCGGCTCCGGCTCCGGACGGTGGCCGCCGTCCGGCCCGGCCCCGTTGCCGTCGTCGCCCCCGAGCCCGCAGAACATCTCGTAGTCGATGAGCTTCGTCACCGTCGGCCGCTCGCCGCACACCACGCACTTGGGATCGCGGCGGAGCCGCAGCATGCGCACCTCGCCCGAGAGCGTGTCGAAGTGCATCATGCGCCCGATGAGCGGCGTGCCCTGGCCGAGGATCAGCTTGATCGCCTCGAGCGCCTGCACGCAGCCGACCAGCCCCGGCAGCACGCCGAGCACGCCCGCCTCGGCGCACGACGGCACCGCCCCGGGCGGCGGCGGCTCGGGGAAGAGGCAGCGGTAGCACGGCCCCTGGGGCGGGTAGAAGATGGTCGCCTGCCCCTCGAACTGCCAGATGGCGCCGTCGACGAGCGGCTTCTTCAGCATGACGCACGCGTCGTTGGCGAGATAGCGCGTGGGGAAGTTGTCGCAGCCGTTCACCACGATGTCGAACTGCTCGAAGATGCGGAACGCGTTCTCCGAGGAGAGCCGCTCGCGGAACTCGAGCACTTTCACGTCGGGGTTGAGGGCCTGGAGGGTCAGGCGTGCCGACTCGGTCTTCGGCATGCCGATGCGGTCGTTGGTGTGCAGGATCTGGCGCTGGAGGTTCGAGAGGTCGACCACGTCCATGTCGACGATGCCGAGCGTGCCGACGCCCGCGGCGGCGAGGTAGAACAACGCCGGCGAGCCGAGCCCGCCCGCGCCGATGCAGAGCACTTTGGCGTCGAGCAGCTTCGCCTGGCCCGCCTCACCCACCTCGGGCAGCAGGAAGTGGCGGCTGTAGCGGATCTGCTGGTCGGGGGTGAACTGGCGGTCCTCCTTCACGGGGAAGCCCTGGTTCTTCCACGCCGTGAAGCCCCCGCGCATGGAGACCACGTTCGTGTAGCCGAGCTCCTTCAGGATGCGGCCGGCGAGCAGCGAGCGCGTCCCGCTCCCGCAGTAGGCGACGATGGGCGCGTTCTTGTCCGGCACCGCCTCCTCCACCCGCATCTCGAGGAAGCCCCGCGGCAGCGAGAGCGCGCCGGGCACGTAGCCCTGGCGGACCTCATCCTTCTCGCGCACGTCGAGCACGACGGGGTGCTCCCCCTTGTCGAGCCGGGCCTTCACCTGCTCGGGAGACACCTCCGGCACGATCTGCCGTGCCTCGTCCATGATCTGCTTGTAGGTCTTCGCCATCGCTTCAGCCCTCGACGCCGTC
>WNFT01011614.1_pt1 | contig 10800 bp, 10 predicted proteins | sample 5400191 | NCBI WGS metagenome assembly WNFT01 (sample SAMN13153359, study PRJNA577476) | soil metagenome | isolation source: 80 cm saprolite under Madrone tree | place: USA:California | collected 2016-06-14
CGGATCTTGCTGCCCTTCCCTTCCTTCACAAAGATCGGGTAGGGGTCATACGCACGGTAATTGCTGGCAACTCCCAACGGAATGCGTTTCACCGCCCGCGCGTGCGCGTCCGCGGATTTTCGTGTCCGCTTCTCATAAATCGCGATTTCCTTTTGCAATGTGTCGTGCATGATTTACTCCCATGCTTTCGGCAGGTCTATTCCCTGTAGTCAGTATGTATCAAAAACGATTCTTGTGTGCGCGGCAAAGGCGCGCCCGCTCATCAGCCGCGCCCTTTGAAAATTGTTCGCTACTCCTTCACCTCAGAAAAGAATTTTGAGCGCAAATTGGATTAACCTCGGGTCCCGCGCCTTTTGCACGGTCCCGAACGTCGAGCCGAGATTTGTAAAATTCCCGTCAGGAGCGAACTTACTCGTACCGAAGAGCTTCCACTGGATCCAGTTTTGCGGCTTTCATTGCGGGCCATACGCCGAAGATTAAACCTACGCTCACGCTGACCACTACGCCGGCCGTCGCCGCCCAGATCGGAACAGCGCCGCGCCACTGTAACGTAAGGCGAATCAGGAGCACCAGGCCGTTCACCAGCACAAGGGCGATCACGCCACCCGAGGCCGTCAGCGTCATTGCTTCGAGCAGGAACTGCCAGGTAATGTCGCTGCGCTTCGCGCCAATCGCCTTGCGCACGCCGATTTCGCGCGTCCGCTCGGTCACGCTCACCAGCATGATATTCATCACACCCACGCCGCCAATAAGCAAACCGATCGCGCTAAGCACGAGCGTCGCGACGTAAACCATCATCATAATGTTGTGAAACTCCGCGACTTCCTGCGCCGCGGTGCGAATCGAGAAATTGTCCTTGCCGTTGTAAGGCACATTGCGCCGCCGGCGAAGCACTTCCTCGGCCTGGTCGCGGCGATCTTCATCGCCCATGCCAAAGCCGCCTTTCGGCTTCTCGACTACGCCGATCACGCGAAAGTCGGAGCCATCGATCATCACGTCTTTGCCGACCGCATCGGCGCCCGGGAAAAGCACCGGAGCAACATTTTCGCCCAGCATTACCACCTTTTCGCGGTGCAGGTCGTCGCCTTCGCTGATGAAACGCCCGGAGAGCGTCGCGGCATTGGCGTAGACCTGGCCGAAGTTGGCTTGCACGCCGCGAAAATCGATCGCGCTGACCTCACCGGCCTTGGTGCGCACGGTGTGCACCTGCATCCACCCGGTCTGCAAGAAAGTCGTAACATTTTTCAACCCGGGACACCCGGCAATCAGCGCTTTCGCATCTTCCAGCGTCAACGGCTTGCGCTGTCTCTCTTCCATCGGCGTGTCGCCTCCGTGGAAACCCTGGTCCCATTTGGAAATGAACGCGGTATCCGCGCCAAACTGCTTGATATTTTCCTGAATGGTTTCGTCGAAACCGGTGATCAACGCGGCGACCAACATGATGACGCTGACGCCCAGAACCACTCCAAAAACGGTGAGCGCGCTGCGCATTTTGTGCGCGCGGAGCGTGTCCATCGCTTGCTTAAGGTTCTCGCCGTAGGCCTGCGCCATTTTGTTTTTCTCGGTAACCAGCCTTCAGGTCTCCGCTCGCAACGCTTCGATCGGATCCAGTTTCGCCGCCCGCGTCGCCGGATAAATTCCAAAGAAAAGACCCACTGCGGTGGAGACGCACAGCGAAATGATGACGGCGCTTAGCGGCATTTTCACGGGAATGGATGTGGTCGCCCCCACCAGCGCAACCACGCCGTAGGCCAGCAAGACGCCAATAATTCCTCCCGTCGCCGCGAGCACAGCGGATTCCATCATGAACTGCAGCAAAATATGTTTCTTGCGCGCGCCCAGCGAACGCCGAATCCCGATCTCTCGTGTCCGCTCCGTAACGCTCGCCAACATGATGTTCATGATGACGATGCCGCCCACCACCAGGAATACACTGACCAGGCTGACGGCGACGTTCGCGAGCGTGCCTGTCAAATCGTGCCACAGCCTCATGATCGAATCGGAGCCCAGAATGGCGAAATTGTCCGGGGCCTCATACGGCAAGTGGCGCCAGGCGCGCATCAACATGCGTGCTTCGTCCTCGCACGCGCTCATCATTTCCGCACTGCCGGCCTGCACGAAAATAGCCACCCAGTCACGCGGGCGGTGCAGCTCTTTTTCAAAGGTGTGCAGCGGCATGATCATGAAATTGTCTTGCGATTGCCCGAAGGCGCTGCCGATGCGCTCCGCAACTCCGATGACCTGATACTCATGCGTTTCCGCGCGCACCAATTTCCCGATTGGATCGACATTGGAGAAAAGCCTGTCCGCCACGTCCGCGCCGATGAGTACGACTTCCCCGCGATGGTCGTCGTCGGTCTCGTTAATAAAGCGGCCTTGCGCGATGTTGATGTTGCGCACCTCCGCATAGTTAGCGGAAACACCCATGACGTCGGTGTTCTGCAGGCGCGTGTTCCCGGAGCGCACCTCGATGTTGTGGTCGTCGAGCGCGGCAACCGCTTTGGCCGTTTTCATGCTATGGCGCATGCGCTCGTAATCTTCCATGGTAATCAACGGACGCTTCTGCGCTTTGACCCACGCGTCCTGACTGGTGATGATGCCGAAGCGATCCACGATAAAGACGTTGGCGCCCAGGTTGGCAATGCGGTCGGCAACGTAAAAGTTCATCCCAGAGACAATGCTCATCACCGCCACAAGGGTGGCTACGGCCAAAATTACGCCAAGCAGGGTGAGAAAGCTGCGCAACTTATGCGCGCGCAAGGCGTCCAGCGCCAGGCGCATGGTCTCCAGCATGGTCACGGCACCGCCGCGCAACCCGGTAAGCGCAACCCTGCGCCCGCCGGCAGCGGCGGTTACCTGCGGCAACTGCGTCAAACCTTCCAGTGGAGCTACACCCAACGGAACCTCACTCGCTTCTCTTCAACTGCTCTTAAATACGAGTTAGTCGGCAGATAGGTTTCCGTTCCTTATGCTTAGACGCAAAATTACACCCTTTTGCTTCGCCCGCTGATTAATAGAGATTTACGGCGGCGAGCGGCTGATTTCAAGCTGTATTTCGCCGGGATGGTAAATGCGATACTTGCGGTGATTCAGAAGCTAGAGAGGCCAGCCTGGTGGCAAAACCGGGGCCCGCAGCCAGTGGTTCCCCATACGGCACTGTCCTGCAATACCCAACGCCCTTCGTCAGGCAACAGCAGGATACTGGGCCTGTGAGTCTTGCTGAAAGCCCGGTGCAACAATCCGCGCTGGCGTCGAATCCAATATAGAGGTTGACGGAGCTTCTCACCATTCCCCTGACTATGCAGTCACCTAGAGCCATTCTTTTTGCTTCCTTGCTTGCGGCTTGCGGCGGAATTTCGGTTGCCCAGGATGCCCCAACTCCCGTTCTGCAAAGCGAAGGGGACGAGGCCCGCACTCTGCTCGAGCACGTGATCGCCAATCAGAAAAAAAATGACCTGGCGCAGTTCACCTATGAGCGCCTGGAGCGCCTGGAAATCCAAAAAGGCGCGCCTGCGTCACATCCTCCGGAAATCAAAACGACGCGTGCAGTCCCGGCTGGAACAGGCATCGATCGTATCCCGGTAGGGCCGGATGGGAAGCCGGTCGATGCGGCGGCTTATCGCGCGGATTTGGAAAAGCTGGAACGCGCGCTTTCCTGGGCTGCGGAAGATGGCCGGGCACAGCGCGAAGCGTACGAGAAAATCGCGAAGAAACAAAAAGAGCGTTCGGACTTAATCGACGCGACGCGCGTGGCTTTTCTTTACACCTTCGTTGGCCGCGAGCCCCGCGGCGATCGCATGCTGTCGAAGTACCGAATGGTTCCCAATCCAGCTTACAAAGCGACATCGCGAGCCACTTCGATTTTCTCAAAGGTGCGCGGCTATGTATGGATCGACGACGATGCGGAGCAACTGGCGCGCGCAGAAATCGAGGTCACGGAGGACATTTCCATCGGCGGCTTTCTCGCCAGGGTCTACAAGGGCAGCCATTTGATGCAGGAACGCTACGAGATGGCCCCCGGGCTGTGGTTCGTCACTTATTCCCAATATGATTTCGACGGGCGCCGTTTGTTTATGAGCTTTTCAATTCACGAGCGGACATTTTATTCGCAGTACCGCCGCATCGGCCCCCCCAAGGAAGCTTTGCAAGCCATCCGTGCCGAGTTGGGCAAGTCGACTTCCGCGAATGCCGACCCCTGATAATCTGACATCATGAACCGCCGGGTTATCTTTGCGACAGCGGCCCTCCTGTCGGCATTTCCCGCCGCTGCTTCATTCCCCTATTCTTCATTGCCTGCGCAGGATTCGCCATCGTCTCGGTCACAAACGTCATCGCAGAAAGCAAGCGAACCGGAGTCACAACCTACGACTCCATCACATCAGGAGTCCAAGAAAACGAAGAAAGTCTGGACCAATGACAACCTGGGAGACGTCAGTGGAAGCGCGGTTTCGCAAGTGGGCGATGAAAGGAATAGTTCGCCAGGGAAAAACGCGGCCGCGAAGCCGGCTAGTTCTCAAGTGGTCGCCGCCTATCGCAAACAACTCACGGCTCTTCAGGCCCAATTGGCTGGCGTCGAGAAACAGATAGCGGACTTGAAAAGCTTCAGCAAGGGCGAGGCGCCCGGTGCGAATGGCCTGCAGCTGCACAAGCGCTACTCCACGGAACCCGTCGAAGACCAGGTGCACAAGCTCGAGGAAAAGAGAAAATCGGTCGCGGCGCAGATGGACGCCGTTTTCGATGCGGCCCGCAAGCGCGGGATTGAGTCAGGGCAGCTGCGCTAGCGAACTGCTCAGCGAAGAGCGCCGCTCGCTCCCTCCTCGCGAACAGTCAAATGGACAACCGTTTTTGCCCGCAGTAACATTTCTGCGTTCTCTTCCACGAACCTATGGGCAAAAGGCTTCAGACACTGCGAACTTTCTCCAGCTTCCTTTTTGCGATTATGCTCTTGTGCCTCGGCAGCCCCCCTCTTATTTCCGCCAGTTTGCAGAGCTTCGCCACGGATCTTGACGGCAAGCCCGTCAATCCATTTCGCGCGGCGCCAGGCAAGGTCGTTGTCCTGATTTTTGTGCGGACGGACTGCCCGGTTTCAAATCGCTACGCTCCTGCAATTCAGCAGCTCAGCGCGCAAAATGGAGACAAGGTGGCTTTCTTTCTGGTTTATCCAAGCAAGAAAGAAACGGCCGATGCGATTCGTAAGCACGATCGCGAGTTTGGCTATACGTTGGCCGCCCTCCGCGACCCGCAACATATTTTGGTGAAGCAGAGCCAGGCGCAGATCACTCCGGAGGCCGCGGTTTTCGACGCCAACCGGCGGCTGGTTTATCACGGCCGGATTGACAATCTGTACGAGGATTTTAGTCACGCGCGAAAGAGTGCGACGACGCACGAACTGGCAGACGCTATCGAAGCGGCCATCGCGGGCAAAACGCTGAGCGGGAAGGCGACACCGGCAGTGGGCTGCTACATTTCGGATCTCGAATGACGGTTGTGCCCCAGAAACTAATTCGATCAGTCTTGCCGCTCGTTTGCATCGCACTACTCGGCATTGCCCGCGGCGGCCGGGCGCCGGCGCAACAGAAAACCCCGGCCCGGAACGCTGCTCAACAGCCACAAGTCACGTTCAACCGCGACATCGCGCCCATTTTTTATCGTGCTTGCGTTTCATGCCATCGCCCAGGCGAGGCTGGCCCCTTTCCCCTGCTGACCTATGCCGATGCGAAATCGCACGCGCGGCAGATCGCGGCGGTCGCCAAGAGCCGCTTCATGCCTCCCTGGCTGCCGGAAGAGGGCGCGCTGAAATTTGCCGACGAGCTACGCCTCTCCGAAGACGAGATCGTGCGCATTCAGGCCTGGGTGGAGCAAGGCGCAGCCGAGGGAATTTCCGCAGGCTTGCCGCCGATGCCGAAATTTGTAGAGGGTTGGCAGCTCGGCAAGCCGGACGTCATTGTGAAAGCGACGAAACCCTACGCCTTGCCTGCGAGTGGCTCGGACAATTACTGGAATTTCGTCTTTCGCACGCCCGTTGACCGCACACGCTGGCTCAAGGCCATGGAGATCCGCCCGGGCGATAAGCGCCTCGTGCATCACGCCAATGTTTTGGTGGACCGCCAGCAGAACGGTAGGCGCATGGAGTCAGAACCTGGCGCGGGCTTCGCCGGCATGGAACTGACCATCGAGTCCGAAGCTTTTGATCCGGACAGTCACTTCCTATTTTGGAAGCCAGGCTCGATTCCCTACATCGAGCCCGACGGCATGGCCCTGCGCTTGGACAAGGACACCGACCTGATTCTTAACACCCATCTACAGACTTCTGGAAAGCCGGAAACCATTCAGCCCACCCTCGGTTTGTATTTCACGGACAAGCCCGCCACCAAGCACCCGATTCTCCTGCAACTGGAAAACGATCGCTTGCTGGATATTCCGGCAGGCGAAAAACACTTTGTAGTGACCGACGATTTCACCTTGCCCGTGGACGTCGACCTGCTCGCCATCTATCCGCACGCCCACTATCTCGGTAAGGATTTGCAAGCCATCGCCAAATTCCCGGACGGCCGCTCCGAGACCCTCATTCATATTCCCGATTGGAACCTGAATTGGCAGGCCGTCTATCGCTACGCCCAGCCCGTGAAATTACCCAAAGGCACCGCAATTTCCATGAAATTCGTGTACGACAATTCCGACGGTAACGTGCGCAATCCAAATGATCCCCCTCAACGCGTCGTCGCCGGCAACCGTGCCGTCGACGAAATGGCTCATCTTTGGGTGCAGGTGCTGCCGGAAGACCCCGCTCAGGCAAAACGCGATCCCCGAGCGGAAATTCTGGAAGCCATGGCGCGGCACAATTTACAAAAGAATCCGGAAGATTTCGAGGCGCATTACAATTTGGCGGCTTTGCTGATGGGGGCCGGCGAAAGCGCCGAGGCTATCGCGCATTTTGCGGCGGCCAACCGCATCCGCCCCAACGAGCCAACGGTGAACAACGCCTTCGGCGCCGCGTTGCTGGCGGCCGGCCGCACCGAGGAGTCCATTTCGCATTTAACTGCGGCGCTCAACGCGCGCCCCGATTATTTCGACGCCCGCTACAACCTGGGCAACGCGCTCGCTTCATTGGGCGATTTCCGTGGAGCCCTTGCACAATTTCAGGCCGCGGTCCGCATCAATCCCGAAGACGCCAACGCGGAAGCCAACCTGGGCAGCGCCTTCGCCGAAATCGGCGACATCAAGCAAGCGCGGCTGCACTACCAGCGCGCCCTGCAGCTCAATCCCAACCACGAATTAGCCAAGGAAAACCTGCTGCAGCTTAGCGGCAACCCCAGCCCGCGCTAGCCACAATATCTATTTCTGCGCAGCGATGGTCGTCCAGGGATACGCTTTCATATCGCGAAGCTCCGGCTTTTCCCACGATTGCTCGGGATGCTGCTGGAGGTGCTTGGCCGCAAGGAAGTCCATACCGCACGCGTGACCAGCCGCCGCGGTGAATTCCATCCTTGCCGCCATCTGCGTATCCGTAGCTTTGTTTTGCACCGCGCCGGCCGTGCCGAACGGACTTTGCCAACTCCCCATGCCCCGTGGCGACAGATCGACGTGCCCGCACAACGTCCGCTCGCTCGGCGCCGTCTTCCCACTGATGCTATCGACGTGATCGGCAAGAAATTGCTCCGCAAGCGTCACATCAATCTTTCCTTTGTTTTCCGCCATTAACTGATCCCATCGGCGGTGGCGCGCATTCGCGCTGACGCCCGGGTCGCCAACCGGAAAATCCGTTTCTTCCGCCGCGAGCTTGGGACTGATCGGAAAGTTCGAACCCACGAAGTAGCCGTCCGTCTTGCGCTCCAGCGTGACATTCTTCAGCCCCAGCTCCAGGCTCGCAATCTCGCCCTTTCGCGTGTCGGCGATCAGCCAGTCATTCGCGTAGCCGCCGTTGTTGCCCTCTTTGAAGATGCGCGCCACGTCATCGATCGACGCGGAATATTGCATCGCTTTTCGCGCGCGCACAAATTCCGGTACGCCGTCGCTGTCGAAGCCGTGAAAACCGGTGATCGTCGTTTCCGTGATGACGATGCCCGCCGTATTCAACCCGAAGTCATCCCCGCTGTGAATCAGCCCCGGCAGCCCGTCCATCACAAAGTGATAGCCGCGCGCCGGCACAATATCAAACGCCATGGTCCACCGCGCACCGTCGAGATAACTGGTCCAGTTGTTGTGGGCGATCACCACCCGGCCATCTTTTGTATAGCTCCCGATCGCCACAAACGCGCTGCAATGATCTCCCGCCGTTACCGTCGGAAGCGACGCAATCTTGTGCGCCTTATCATATTGATCGACGTAGTAGCTCCACTCCATCGCCGCGTTCAGCGTCACGATGTCCCAAATGTCCAGCTTCCCGCCCTGCGCGTTCACTCCCTCGACGATTCCCTGCATCTCATCGCGGTATTCCTGCTCCACATGAGGCCACAAAATATTCTTCGCGGCGTCCCTGAAAAAGTTCCAGTCCTTCCCGTTGTCGTGCGTCAACTCCAGCGCATAAACCTTGTAAAGGTCCTGGATTTCAGCGGCCAGCAAATATCCGTGTTGATAGCCGATCTGCCCCGGCGTTCCTTCCAGGTGCACGAACGTCCAGCCATTGACCGCGGGACGTCGGAAAGCGCCCTTGAGGCGCTCGTCCACCTTCGGCGCCATCGATGCCCCGACCGCCGCGAAAAAAATCACGCTGCACACCACCGCGATGGCTATAGCTCGCCGCACGTTTTGCTCCTTCACGTTTTCGCCGTGCGCAGTCGCTGCCCGCGGCAAACGCTGCACAGAAATTATCCCGTCCCGCCGTTGCTGTCAACGAATCCACGCGCAGCGGATCAAGCAATAGGCGTGCCTTTCTCGCCCTTCGCCGCAAGCTTCTCGATCCCCGGTAAAGATTCCGGCACTGTAAGAGTTCGTTCCGCAACGTCTTTCCCTGTTTTCAGCGCTTCGACCATCATGGATATTGCTTGACCCGCGTTGGTCGGTACCATCACCGTCGCGGCCAGCGTCCCGCCGCGCACCCAAGCCTGCCCCGTCTTCACCAGTCCGTCGACCCCGGTAAACGGTAGCCGCAGCCACTTTTCCCGGTCCGCAATATTCGTTACACCCTCGAACGCTTTCCTCGCCCCCATGGCCATCAGATCATTTTGCGCGCCCACCACATCTATCTGCGTTTTGTTCGAGGTGTTCAATCGCAGCCACGATTCCACCGCGCGCTGCGCGCTTTCCTCCGTCCAACGCCCCCGCAGCGAAATGATTTGTACGTTGTGCGGCACCGCCATCTGCATGCCTTCCGTGCGATCCTGCGCCGCCGAATTTTCCGACGGCCCCTGAATGTACAGCACGCAGCCGCCCTTCGGCAGCAGCGCCGCAAATTGCCGCCCTTGAATCCGCCCGATTTCCTTGTGATCAGAACTGATCGAGAACACCGGCACTTGCGCCGTCTTGCGCAATTTCGGAATGTAATCCGCCTCGCGGTTCAGCGCTGCCCAGCCAATCTTTGCGCTCACCGCTGCCTGCGCCACCTGCGGAAACGCCGTGCCCCCGACCGGCTCAAAGACAATCGCGTGCGGACGCATCGCCGCGTCCGATTGAATCGCCTTAAGCAGTTGCGTGCTCTGCGTGATGGCGTCGCTGTCGGCGTACAGAATCTGCGCATCGACGCCCACTTTCAGCGCTGCCGCCTGTGCCGAAGCCGCCTGCTCGAGCTGGTAATCGTTGTCTTTCGTGGTCAGCGAAACGATGAAGCGCAAATTCGCCATTCGCGCCTTTCTTCGTTAAGAATTGGAAGACCCTGCCAGAGTATCGAAGTTGCGACTCCCTCGTATTAAATGGTTCTAGCGTTGTGTTATATCAGGAACGTCTGCCTTCAATCCGCGGAATGCAGCTTGCCATCTTGCCCGCGCGTTTCCCACTCGATGCGCACCAGCCAATCAAAATGCATCCCTTCCGTCTTCAGCCACGCTTCCAGCGCCTCTCGCGATTCCGCGCGAAACTCCACAAACATTTTCCCTTCCAGCATGTTGACCAGCACGCGTTCCGCGTGCGCCGTTCCGCCGCTTTGCATCCGTTGCGCAAGATTTTCCGCCCCTTGCCGCGTCAGGCAAGCCAGCGTGTGCTGCGTGAGATAGCGAGGCATGAGAGCTCCCGATTTGGAATCGAACTCCTAAGTATTCCATACCGAGCACTAGTCCGCACCGCACGCGCTCGATGCGCTGCAAAAACAAACAAAGTCGCCTCTGTGCTCTCTGTGGTGAGATCTAAAGCAGGTTCTTACGCTTGTACAGCGCGAAGCCGCGTGCGGTCAATTTGGCCAGTTCCCGAAACAGCGGCGCATCCGGCGCCAAAAAATTAAAACAGCTCTTCCCCTGCATGCGCTTCTTGAGGTTTGCCGACATGCCTTTCGCCAAGGAAGCGTCCCAATACAGCGGCATCAAGTGAAAGCTCACGTACGCGCGCCCGCGGATCACCGCCCCAAAAAACAGCGGCTTGCCGTTGAGGCTCGGCGAGCGCGTCTGCAGATAATACTTTTCTCGCGTGTCCGCGTTGACGTGCAGATGCTTCTCATACTTCGCGAAGACCATCTTCAGCGCATAGAACGCCTTCGCAAAATCATTCGCGCGGTCCGCCGCAGCTTCGCCAGCGCCGCGCGCGCTCTTCTGTCTTGCCATCGAGTTCCTCTGGGGACAGGCTCTCCGTTGCCCCGGAGTATACTGTCCGCTCCCCACCCTGAGAAGCCCCGTAACTCCGCAATCACGTAGCTCCCACTAGCTGACCGCGTCG
>WNFT01007133.1_pt1 | contig 10798 bp, 9 predicted proteins | sample 5400191 | NCBI WGS metagenome assembly WNFT01 (sample SAMN13153359, study PRJNA577476) | soil metagenome | isolation source: 80 cm saprolite under Madrone tree | place: USA:California | collected 2016-06-14
GGAACAAACTCTCTTCGGTAACTACAAGCAAGTAGTTTCAACTAACAATACCGTCCAGGTTCAAATAGAAGGAGATAAATGAATCACAAACACTTTGCCGTCAAGATCTCGGCAATGGCCGCTCTGATTTTTACCGTGGCCGGGCTTTCTGGCTACCCGACTTCGGCTAAGTACATGCGGGAAACCACGCAGCCGCCTTCGTCACGACTCGACGTTGTCGGTAGTAATGTCGCGACTTTCGAAGATCCCGTCGCGACATATGAGGGCGCGCGAATTGTGCATAACGTCACCGTGAATGGCGAGAAAGGCATGCGAGTCCACGCTAATTTCAGAGTCCAGTACGGGCTTAATGTCCCCTGCATGATGATCGCTTATTTTTATTATGACGACGCGGACAACACGCCGCTAAAGTCAGGTGATGCAAATTACCGCGACAAGAAGGGTAATGTGGCGGCAACAACCAATTTCACGCCGGCCTATGACCCCGCCATTTATAACGATTTGCAGCTCTTCGTGCCTTATGAAGCGCTCAACATGGAAAGCGGCGAGAAGTATACGCTCAAGTTTTACCTCGCGCTTTACGACAAAGAAGGCGGAAGGTTTTTCGGCAAGTCGGGATGGTACAAATTCAATCTCACCATGCCCTAGGAACGATTTCAGAAGGGGATTGTGCACACGGCCCGCGGTCATCAACGGATGATCGCGGGCTGCGTCGGTTTAAATGGATAACGTCGTCATTGTCAAAATCTCCGGCCGCGACTGAATGCGGAGAGACCTGGCCCCCTGGATCGGCGGCGGTGTCTGCACGACACTCAGGGCGTTGCCTTCGCTGGCGCCGCCGGCATCTTAAACTTGGAATCGTCAACCGGCACGTTCAACTTGATCTCGCTGTACTTGCGTGTTGAGACCAGGCCCGGCTCGACCGAAGATATCTTTACCGTGAACGGAAGCTTCACGCCGTCCACGTCGCGGTAATCTTCAAAATCGATCTGCTCAGGAATCACGCCAATCATCGTCTCGGTGTAACTGATCCGGCGCAGCAACAGGCCAGTCTCGGCGTCAAAGAACAAACGCGCGCGATGATTATCGGCGGTGGTGCCGCTGACGATGACGACGTTGCGGTCGCCGATCTTGTCACGGCCACCCAGACGCAACCGCGGGAATTCTTCTTTCAGCTTGATGTTGCTGAAAGACAAAAACATCGACTTCATCTGGTCCAGCACGGGATTCGTGAGTTCATTGACTCCACGAGGGCCTTTCTCCCAGGTAACTTTGCCGTCAGAGCCGCGCTCCTGAGTTCCCTGCGGCGAGGTTACGATGATATGGAACTTATCCGGTGCGGCGAGGTCAGCCTCGAACGGCACTTCCACACCGTTGAAGCCCGCGAACGTTCCTTTCATGACCCGTGTCTTCATCTTGTCGATTGCGGCAGGGCCGCCGATCGCATCGATGTATTTCGCAATGATTTGGTCCGCAGTCGGGGGCACGGGCGTAGGAACAGGAGTCGGCGTTGGTTGACCGGCTGCCGGAGAAGCCGCCGGTTGCGGCCGGGGCGGCGGTGTCGGCAGCGGGAATGCCGGAATGCTGTTCGGCTGATTGCGACCGCGATGACAAGTGTAGCAACTCACTTGTATGTTGCCGCGAAAATTGTCTTTGTTAATGCTCAGGACCATCTTCATCATGGCGCGGGCGGTTTGCTTCTCTTCCTTGTCGTCGGATTCCCAGATCCAGTCGTTGCCCTTTCTCACGTGACAGAAATTGCACTGCCGGCCCATCGAGACAGCGATGAAATTCATCACCGTGCCCAATTGGGAATCAGGCAGGCCTTTGAGCACCTGGATATTCTTGTGCGTTTGATCGACGGTTTTCTCCGGTGGGGCAGTTGCAGCGGCCGGTGTTTGCGCGGGCGTGGCGATGCCGAGGCTCGACAGCGAAACTGCAAAATCGCTTCGGACGGGCAGCGATTTCTGCGCGCCAACGTTCGCGATAACCATCAAAGCGGTTGTGCAGCAGAGCACACCGACGATCAGTCTAAGAATGTTTAGTTTCATTTCGTTCTCCGATGTTTCTTGAAAATCAGCAAGACCTGGACCGGGAAGACTCAGCTTTGGACAGGCTTGCATATAACATTGCGCCACTAAGTGGCGCAAGTTCGGAGAACAAATTGTGGAGGAGAAAGTTAGGATCGCCGGGCGCGAGAGTGATTCTCTTTAGCCTTCATCAAGACGTCGTACGATTGCAGAATCTGCAGGTAAGTCTGAGTCTCACGGGGAATCAAAGTGCGCCACGAAGCTCCTCCGCGGCGAATATATCCCGGTAACTTCGCGGCGTTCGAATTATAAGCAGCGGCCATCAATTCATTCGTCGTGGCTTGCTTTGCGCTCAATGCAAACTGAACGTCGTCGTTGGCCACCAAATCGTTCCACGTGTCCTGCATGTAAAGCAGCATCGCTTCCAAAGCGTTTCCGTGATTGCGCATGCCGGCGACGAAATCGGGATTCAAGCCGACGCCTGGATGTCGCTGGCGCATCAGCGCGTACGTCCAGGGAATCATTTGCACCATGCCGCCCGCACCGGCAGAGCTGACCGAATAGCGGTAAGTGTCGAGTTCGTTCAGCGCGTAAAGCGAATAGATCTCTTCAAACAGCGCGATGCGGTTTTCGTTGCGAAAGCGATCGTGATCGACGTGTTCGACGACGCACAGCCGCTTGGCAACGTCGACGATGTTCTGTGCCACCGGCGAGCTGCGTTCGCGCAAGCGTTTGGCCGCCAGGTCAACCATCGCGGAAACGTAAGTCTGGCCCGCTTTGACTACATCGGGAGACAAAATAGCCGGGTGCGCCGAAGTGTAATACGCCATATCGCGAAAGACGCCGCGCCGTTCGATCGGAAACTCGACGACCAGCGGAATCAGCGATCGATTTCGGTTGTCGAAGATAGTAACTGCCGTGTTTACGCCGTTCGCGCGCACAACGCGCAGCTGGATCGGTAATCCCTGCGAGGTCGTCAACGAAAGCTCAGTGCCCTTCGTCAGAAAGGTTTGCTTCGCTAATTTGATCAGATGAATTTGCGAAGTCTCGGGCAGCAACGCCGCCAGCGTGACATAGTCGAGCGAAGGCAAAGTCATCGCCGTAGGCAAGGGACGGACCTTCATCAAGCGCTCCGCCTCGGTCCGGCGCAAGCGAATGCGATTGGGCGACAAGTACCGCGAGGCATTTGATTCCTCGCGTTGGGCAGCGGTTGACGAGCGGGACTCGGTCGCTTCCGGCTTGCTTGAAACCGGCGCAGAAGAAGGCTTTTCAGGCTTTGTTCCAGTTTCTGCGGGACGCGCGGGCGTCTGTGATTGCGTGGACTGGCTCTGGAACTTCGGAGAAGGTTTCGGTTTGGACGCACCCACGACGCGCGGGCGGCGGATGGGATCAGACTCGGGCGTTTGCGCTTGAACGGCGGCGACCGAAAAGAGAACGAGCGCGATGAGAATAGAGATGGAGGGCTTTTTCATGATGACACTTTTCTGAGGGGAAAGACTTCGCGGGAGAACGAAGCTTGAACTCAGATTCGCGTAAACTCACGTTAGTTGTCAACCACTTTTTTCTCGAAGATCTTAGGTAGACTTCGAGTCTTTGCCAAGCTCTGAAAACAAAAGGCTTACTCGTTGCTCCGACCCGCAGCGTCTTCCAGTTGCTTCACTCGCTTCATTAGCTCTTTCAGGTCTTCACGAACCTGCGGCAAGCGGCTCACGTGCGCGTTCAGTCGCTTGTATTCATCGAGCGGTTGAATGGGAATGCCCCACCAGACCCCGGGCCGGACAATTTTGCCGGGAAGAATGCCGGCCTTTGAGCCGATCACTGCGCCGCTTTGCACGCGAATGTGATCGCCAAAGCCGACCTGCCCGCCGATGATGCAATCATCTTCGATCGTCACGCTGCCGCTGATGCCCGTCTGCGCGGCGATGACGACCCGTTCGCCGATGTCGCAGTTGTGGCCGACGTGGACCATGTTGTCGATCTTCGTGCCGCGCCCAATGCGCGTGCGTCCCAGCGCCGCGCGATCTACACAGGTGTGAGCACCCAGCTCAACGTCGTCTTCGATTACGACCGTGCCGATCTGCGGAAACTTGTGATGGCTGTGTTCATCGCGCACATAACCAAAACCATCTGCGCCGATCACCACTCCCGCGTGCAGAATCACGCGATTGCCGATCGTCACACCGTCTTCGAGAAAAACGTTCGGATGAATCACACAATCGCTGCCTACACGGACGTTGTCGCCGATTTTCGCGCCTGCGCGAATTTGCGTTCCGTCGCCGACCGAAGAGTTCTCGCCGACACAGACAAACGCGCCTATAAACACCCGGTCGCTCACTTTGGCGCTCGGCGCGATGACCGACGATGGGTGAATTTCCGGGGCGCGCTGCTTCGGAGGATGCAAGATTTCGGCAATCAAAGCGAAGGCGAGCTTTGGCTTTTTCACTTCAATCCGACAAAGTGCCTGCACATCCGCCCCTGCGGGCGCGATCACGCACGAAGCCTTGCTCGCGCTAGCTACTGCGAAGAATTTTTCATCTTCAACGTAGGCGATTTCACCCTCGGCGGCGGTTTCCAGGCCGGCCACTCGATGGACAACGATATTGCTGTCGCCGAACACGTGGCCGCCGACATGCGCGGCGAGTTCAGAAACTGTTTTCGCGGTAGAGCTCATGACATATTTCGAAGCGTGGGGCCGATAGTACAACGCGCTCACCGCAAATGGCGAACGCAGACTTGACCAAAGCGCGGGAAAACATTGAGGTTTTCCGCTTTTCGCAACCAGTCGAGGAGTTTTTGTCTTGCCTTTGACTGTCCCGGCAAACTATCATGGCGGGCGTTGCCCAGCAGATCCATTCGCCTATTGGGCGACAAGTTCTGCCTAAATTTCTTGGTCTTTCGATGATTTGGGCGCGTCTGAATATCTTAAAGCGCCACCCAAGGAGAAGCATTAATTGTTTAGTGATCAATTTCGCCGAGGCGAGTCCGACAAGAGTAAATTGACGGGAGTCAGAAGCTCGAAGATTGTTTCGACGCTGTCGGATGTTGCCTGGAAGGCTTTTCAATCAGTCAATAAGCGTCTGCCCGAAGGCGAGGCTATCCGTCCGAAGTGGGCTCCTGGCCCGCTGCTGAAATCGTACGAACGCTCGGCGCCGCCGCTTGGTTTTCCCAGAGAGACAGATTCGCTTTGCCCCCGCTGCGTCAAAGAAGTGCGGACCGCGGTGATCGACGGCACCACGTCGCTCGAATCCTTGATGAATGAGCACCCGGGCGAAATCAAAGCACAGATAGTGGAAGAGAACGGCCAGGTCGTCATGCGGAAGACCTGCCCGAAGCATGGGCTTTTCGTCGACGTGATGGCCACCGACCCGGCGTTTCTCGAGCGAATTGAATCGCTCTTTTTTGGCCGCGACTTTAAGGCCGCCGAAGATTCTCACGTCCACAAGCACGGAACGTCGAATATCAAGTTCGGCCGCGGCGCCGTGCTCACTGTAGATCTAACTAACCGCTGCAACATGATGTGCAACCCGTGCTTCATGGATGCGAACCAGGTTGGCTATGTGCACGAGCCGACGTTTGAAGATACGAAAGCAATTCTGGACCGCGCCGTGTCGTTCAAACCGCGCCGCCAGGTCATTATTCTTTTTTCGGGCGGCGAACCGACGATCTCGCCTGATTATCTGAAGGCAGTCGCTTACGCAAAGAAGATTGGCTTCTATCGCATCCTCGCGGCGACGAATGGAATTCGCTTCGCGGAAGACATTGAGTTTTGCAAAGCCGCAAAGGCCGCCGGCCAGCACGGCGTGTACTTGCAGTTCGACGGCGTCGGCGAAGAAAAGAACAAGCATCGCGGCGTGGGCAATTTGTTCGACGTGAAGGTCCGCGCGATTGAAAACCTTGCGAGCGTGGGCATCAAAGTCACTTTGGTCGTAACGATCGTCAACACTATCAACAACGACGGCATCGGCCAGATCGTTGAGTTCGCGGCCAGGAACATCGACAAGGTCCAGACCATTGCCTTCCAGCCGGTTTCTTTCACGGGTCGTGATGAAGACGTTTCCGATGAGCTGCGCATTAAGCAGCGTTACACGCTCTCAGGCATGACTCATGATTTGAAGGATCAGCTCGGCGGTCGGATGCAGCCTTTGCGCGACTGGTATCCGCTGTCTTCTTACTCAGCGTTCACCAGTGTGATGGACATGCTGCAAGGCGCGGACGCGCCGTGGGGCTGGTCGTCGTGCAATTGCCATCCGAACTGCGGCATCTTCACGCTGGCGGTGGTTAATAAGAAGACGGGCGAGTTCAGCTCGCTGTTCGAATTCTTTAACTACGAACAGTTCATGAAAGACGTCGCGGTGATTACCGACACGGCCCGCGGCAAAAAGCTTTCTTACGCGCAGTTGGGCATGGCGATCATGCGCAACTTTGACGCGTCGAAAGCGCCTGAGGGCTTTCCGATCTCGCAAATCATCAATTTATTCAAGCCGTCTTCAACCAACGCGAATTCTGATCGCAACGATCGCATGACCAGCGCCGGTCAGGACACAACCAGCGATAATTGGCGCGTCCTGTGCGTCGAGGGCATGTGGTTCCAGGACCTTTTCAATTATGATTTCCGCCGTACCGAGATGTGTGTGATTCCTTACGGCACTCAGGAAGGCGAAATTTCTTTCTGCGCTTACAACACGGGCGTGGGTTGGCGGCAGATCATTGAGAACATGCACAAGACCGCGAACCTGGCCGAGTGGTATGAACAGAACGAACGGCACGCAGTGTACGCCGCCGGCCACAGCGTTCCCGGCATAACCAGGAAACACTCGCTGAGTCTTCCGATCATCAACGCAATTATTGCCGACGATAATGGCGGACAGCTTGCACCACAAACACCCTATCTGATCGAAGAGCAAGAAGAAGTTGTGACCGTCTAGTCTGGGTTTCTGATCAAGACAGAAAAAGGGCGATCCTGGGTGATCGCTCTTTTCAATTTGTGGAATGAAAATCGCCGTCTATTTCGCTGGAACCTTCACCTTCTTATCTTCGTCGGTGTAGACCTTAATCTTCGTGCCGGGCTTGATCACCGCGTGATTCCCTCTCCGAAAAAGGAACAGGGGACTTATTAATACTGACAAGGCAATTGTAGATCCCACCGTGCCGGTATCTGCTTTACCCTTCGCCGCTCTCAGCTTAACCTTTTGGCCATCGACAGTGGTGGTCGATTCGACTCTCAGACCAAGTTTTCCGCCTTTTCCGAGATGACCTCTCTGCTCAACGTTAGCCACTATGCCCTTGACCAAAGTGTCCTTCGCAATCACTACGCGGTTGTTTATCTTCACATCCTCGGCAACTTTGAAATTAACCGGATCGTTTTCCGATGCGGTCTTGCTGCTTATTTCCTCAGTAGTGAGAACCTCAAACTCGGTGCCGTCCGGAACTGCGATCTCATCACCTTCCGTTGTCGGCTTTATTTCCTGAGCCGTCAGAGTCAACGGAAATAGTGTCTGACTGAGCAATGCTCCCATGATCAGAATGACCAGGAGAGAAATACCTTTAGTCTTCATCGAAATTATTCCCCTTTCGAGAGATGTGAGTTTAAGGATGGCGAAGCCCGAACACTTCCGACCACCCCATCCTAAAGTGAGCGAAACATATGTCATGTTTGCCCATTAGTCAATGGAACCGACGGAACGGAACGGTAGTGTCTGAGTTTCGTTTCGTGTGTTTCCGCGGATTACATAAGAACGATCCACGAAACCACACTAAATCGCACGAACAAAGCTGCTTCGTGTGGCTCGTGGATCGCTTTCCATCTCAAGCCAATCTCTCAAAATCAGGAGACTAAGACACTACCGACGGAACAACGGATCGCGTGATTAGCGGCACTGCGATTGCCCTCTCATGGACAACCACACGGTTCATGAGGAGGACTCAGTCGATGAGAAGTACGATATCAGGGCTCTTAACTATCGTTTTCCTTTGCTCGGGTCTCGCGGCCCAATCGGCCCGGGCGCCTGAATCTGCAACAAAACCTATCCAACCGTCCGATTCAGCGGCCGCGATTTCAACGCCAGCACAACCACCGCCACGCGAACTGAAATTACCCGCCGGCATCCGCCTCGACATTGAAGCGACTTACACGGTCAGCTCCATCGATTTTCGGCCCGGCGATTACCTGAGCTTTCGCGTGCTCGTTCCAGTCATGATCGACGGCGTCACGCTCATCGATAAGGGCTCACTGGTGACGGGGCGCGTGGTCGAAGCCAAACGCGGTGGTCACTGGGGTAAAGCCGGCCGATTATCGTGGACGATTCAGGATGTAGTCGCAATCGACGGCACGCGCGTCCCGCTGCAAGCGCAGAAGGATCTGCCCATGGGGCGAAATGGGATCAAAGGCACCAGTCACGGCGGTGAAGTAGCGACGAAGACGGTTTTAATGGGTGTATTGCTGGCGCCTGTTTTTCCGCTTGCGCCACTCGCGTTGATGAGCGGCTTCAGGCGCGGCGAAGATGCAGTCCTGCCGCAGGGAAAACGCTTTGTCGTATACGTGCAAACAGACACCGTTGTGAAAGGGTCGGTGCACTAGCCCGCGCGTAAGCAAGGGCTCCTGTTGTGAGCCCTCCCTCACGGTCGGGCTAATGCACCGGTAGCTGACTCATAAAAAACCGGCGCGATCATTTCGGACCGCGCCGGCTGAGGCAAGAGTGACTCGCGTTCTTTAACGCGAAGGCGTTGGCGGAGTCGCGCCCGCCGGCACGATCCAGAGTTCGAACAACCAGTCCTCCCGCGCCGCTGCGATCGTCACCGTAAATCTGCTCGCGTCAATGCCGCGCGAATTCACCAGGTAATCCGAGATTCGCCTGGCGCGCGCCTGGGCTTCGTTGGCGCGGGCTCTGTTCGACGGATAGACGAAGATGTACCCATGCGATCCGGGCTCGCCCTGCAACTGAATTGCGTAGTTGTCGAGCCGTGCTTTCTCGTCGTTGCGCGCAATGTCGTAGTACTCGTCAAACTTGCGCGGTTTGATGATGACGGGAATCGAAGTTGCGCAAGTCGCCGGGCAACGCATTCCGTAACCACCCAGTTCGAAGTCGGCACGGATCGTCTGGCCCGCAAGACCGGCGGTGTCAACGGTGATGCTCGGTGTCCCCTGACCGCTGATGATGCGTCCCGCCGAAACTGTCCAGTTGTAGGTCGGCCTCACGCCGCCTGAACCACCACTAATCGTTGCCGAAAAGGTTGCGGGTTGTCCCTCGGCAGCCGCGTCCGGGCACGAGACATTCACGTTCGGACAAACTATTCTCGGCAGAGGCGGCGGCGGACAATCAGCTACCACGATCGAAGCCGATGAAAATGCCACGCAGTCGAGATAGCGGCCGTCATCAACTTCGACTACTGCCTGGTAAACGCCGGGCTGAGCGCCCGCGAGATCCCAGGTTGGGCTCGCGCCCTGACCGGAAAGTCTCCCGCCATTCGTCGTCCACTTGTAGCGCAACGGTCGGCCTTCGAGCGAAGACGCCCTCGCCGTCAACTGCACGCGCGCGTCGTCGCAGGCGCGAACTGTGGTCGGCTCGGCGGCCAGCGTAAGTGTCGGCGGTCCCGAGACGCGCTCGACATTCCGTCTCTTCTTAGGCTTTGCGTTCACCGAGACAAAGACCAAAACGGCCATGACCACCGCCAGCGCGAGGCCAAACAAGAAACTCCTTCGAGTCATCATCATCTACCCTTTCTGATTCGATTGTGGCCCGGGCAAAGGGCCACATCGTGCGCGTTTTCGGGAAGTTTAAACTTCCAGCACTCTTATTTCCAAAGACAACAAGCAAATAAAACAGCCAATCGCGGGCGCTTTCCACTGGTAATCCATCTGGTAATCCATGCGTCACCGCTCACTGCGCCCGCCCCCTGTTCTTCTGCCGTCTGCCTTCTGCCTACCGCCTACTGCCTTCTACTTTTCCTTGTCCCTTCCCCGTAATTTGTGTATCGTTCACTAGCGGATTCTCCTCCCGCGCCCCTCGCCCTACAACTCGATTTCAGAGTCTTACCTGCGACCGGAGTCTTGACCTATGAAACGCTGCCCAAAATGCGACTTTAGCTTTGCGAGCTTTCACCACGTTTGCGATTTCGACGGCACCGACCTGATTGACGACCCGGAGACCCTTCCGGTTTCCCCAGGAGTTTCAGCGCTGGTGGCAGCCACCCAGTCACCATTTCTCCGCCTGATAAAGTCTCCCGTTGTTTTAGCAGTTTTGGCGCTGGCTGGTCTTCTGTCAAGCGCGCTGCTGATCGGTTATTTCGATGCCGCAAGTCAGCCCGACTCGTTTACCGAAAGCCGGGTCTCGCGGGATTCCCCCTCGAATTCCATAGCAAGTCTGGTTCCTCCAGTTCAAACTCGAGCTCAGCCCCAAGCTCAAGTTGGGACGCAGGCCCCTTTCACCAGCCGCTCTGAGATCAGCAAACCGAAAGCAACAAGAGATCTTTCCGGAACGCACGAGCGGTCAGTAGCGGCTTCGCGCTCACGGGCGCGACTGCGTTCATCGCCCTCCATCAGGAGTCAGCAGAGCAGACCCGAGATTGCGCTTCAGAGGCAACCGAAGGATAAGGCGTCTCAGAAAGAATCTAAAGAGAGCGCACTACAGAGAGATTCGAAAGAGAATGCGAATCGTAAAGAATCCAAAGTTACCGCTACACTGAAAATGACGTGGAACATTATCAAGAGGCCGTTCAAGTTCTAGCAACTCGTCATCATTTCGGTGGCGTCAGCCATGCCGCCAAGATCG
>WNFT01005857.1_pt1 | contig 10797 bp, 10 predicted proteins | sample 5400191 | NCBI WGS metagenome assembly WNFT01 (sample SAMN13153359, study PRJNA577476) | soil metagenome | isolation source: 80 cm saprolite under Madrone tree | place: USA:California | collected 2016-06-14
CGCCAGTTTTTTCAGTTGCAATGGCATCAATCTCATCCTCGAGGACCCGTTCTCAGGGCTAGCGAACTTTTTGCGCACTCTGGGTTGCACTCTTTCCGCGTCGCTCATCCTGCCGTGCTAGCATCAAAATTGGTCCTTTCTGATGATCTTCTCACGTCAGCAGGGCGATGGACGCCCAGGAGCGCGGGAAATGATTGAGCCTGTGAACACCGAAGAATTCACATCACAACCGGAACGCCGCAAACCGGAACAATTTGAACATGTGAAGTTTCGCATTGACGTTGGCGTCGCCAGGATGACCCTCAGCCGTCCAGAACATAATCTTCTCAATGAGGCCATGCTCCGCGAGATCGCTGGCGGAATCACTCACGCCGGTGAACGCGACGACGTCAAATTAATTGTTCTCGATTCAGCTTGCAAGGTCTTTTGCGGCGGGATCGACATTGGTGAATACACTTCCCAGCGCGTGTTTCAAATGCTTGACGCGTTTCACGCCGCATTTGCCGGAATGCTGGAAGTTGGGAAGCCGGTGGTCTGCGTTGTGAATGGACCGGCCATTGGCGGCGGCGCGGAGCTCGCGGCCTTTGGTGACCTCGTGATTGCCACCCCAAGAGCACGGTTTGCGCAGCCGGAAATCAGCATTGGCGTCTTTCCGCCGCTCGCCTCCACCATTCTGCCTTTCCTCGTCGGACCCAAAATTGCCCTCGAGCTTGTTTTGACTGGCGAACCCGTTACCGCTGAGCGCGCCCTGGAACTCGGCATGGTAAACCGCCTTGTGCCGGAGGCTCAACTTGAACAAGCGGTGAACGATCTTGTCGGACGGATCAGTGGCCACTCCGGCCCTGTGCTGACGATGGCCAAGAAAGCCATCCTCGGCGGAATGGGTCTGTCGCTGCGCGAGGGCCTCAAACATTCAATGAACATTTTCCTCAATGAACTCTACCGCCTCGAGGATTCTCAGGAAGGTCTGCGCGCTCTGGTGGAAAAGCGCAAGCCCAACTGGAAGAACCGCTGAACGCACGCTGAGTTTTTTGATTGCTCGGCGTTCAGTTTCCCAGTTTGCAGTCGTGCATTGACACTCCTACGGGCGCAGCATACACTCAGTTTTCAATTTGCAGGCAAGGGAAGCGGGGAAGGCCGTGTGAATCGGCCGCGGTCCCGCCACTGTGATCGGCTGAAAAGCCGTAAGCCAGGCCACCCTCCCGTGCCGCAGAAGGTCGCGCTCTTCGCGAGAAAGAGCGATGCCATCCGCCCCAAGGTGTCTCGTGGGGCTTTTTTGTTGGTGAAGTGAAATTTCCTAGCCAGAGGGAATCCGTGAACGGGTTCGCAGGAGTGCTCTTTCGAAGCGCAGTCTCTGCCGCCATCGCGGCCTCGCTGCTCTGTGTGCAGCTCTCGCGGGCCCAGAGCGCTCCAGCGATCTCCTCCGCATCCCCGATCTATCGGGAAGTCACGGATGAGTTGGGCCGCATAGTTCGCGTTCCCCAGCCAGTCCAACGCATCGTGTCGCTCGCGCCGAGCTTGACGGAAACCGTCTACGCCCTCGGCTTGCAGGATCATCTCGTGGGAGACACCGACTACTGCGATTATCCTCCGGACGCGCAGAAAAAGCCCAAAGTTGGCGGCGGAATTAATCCCAGCTTGGAAATAGTTGCTTCCTTGCATCCCGACATCGTTCTTGTGACCAAAGGCTTCAACCGGCTTGAGACCGTACAATCGCTGGAGAACCTGGGAATTTCTTCTTATGCCACGGACCCTCACAACGTCGATGAAATAATAACTTCCTCGAAAAAGTTGGCCGATGTGCTCGGCACACCCGAGGCAGGCACGTCCGTTGCCGAAGGCATGCAGCGTCACCTTGCCGATTTGCAGCGCCGCATCGGCCCTGCCCCCGCCAAGCGTGTGCTCTTTGTCGTCTGGCACCAACCACTCATCTCCGTCGGCAAGCACACCTTCATCGCCGATGCCCTCCGTCTCGCGGGCGCCGTTTCCATCGTCGAGTCTGAACAGGACTGGCCAAAGGTCAGCCTCGAAGAAGTTGCCCGCCTGCAACCCGACTTCTTGGTCTTCGCTGATTCTCATTCGGAAGCAACTCCGTCCACTGTCGAAACACTGGCCACTCTTCCCGGCTGGAGTATCCTGGAAGCCGTGAGCAAACGCCGATACGCCGTCATCAGCGACGCCGTCAATCGCCCGGCCCCGCGGATTGTCGCCGCCATCGAAGAACTTGCCCGTCAGTTGCACCCGGAAGCTTTCCGGGAAAAGCCGGAAAACAAAGAAAAGACAGAGAAGGAGAATCCTCCGCCGAACCTGCCACTCGCGGCACATTATTCTTCCTCGCTCGACGGCGTCCAACACCGCATGGCGTTTCCTGGAGGCTGCGCATGCGCCCGCTGACGCTTCGTCGCCTTTTTCTCCAATGTTCAATTTTGCTTGTGATTTTGTTCTTCGTGGTGGTCATCGCCCTGAAGTTTGGCGCCGTGCCCGTTTCCCTTTACGCCCTGGGGCGCGACTTGCTTCGTGTCGTCTTCGGACAGAGCAGCCAGATCTCTAGCGACTACGGCTTGATTGTGGTGAATATCCGCTTGCCGCGCATCCTTCTTGGCATCATTGTCGGTGCCTCGCTCTCGGTTGCAGGCACCAGTTTCCAGGCGCTCCTGCGCAACCCGCTAGCCGATCCCTACGTGCTGGGTGTTTCCAGCGGAGCATCACTCGGCGCTATTCTGGCGCTCATAGTCGAGCCGCATCTCACGCTTTCGCCCCTGCTCGCCGCGCTGCTCACCCCGCTGGGCGCTTTTCTCGGGGCGGCAGCCACCATCGCCGCAGTTTATTTCCTCGGCCGCCGCGAGGGACAGATCGACGGCAACACGCTTCTTCTCGGCGGAGTTATCACCGGCTCCTTCATCTCCGCCATCATCATGTTCCTGATGAGCACGCTATCAGGCAGCCTCCGCGGCCTTTCCTTCTGGCTGATGGGCGATCTCTCAACCCCCTTGCAGAAGAGTGTTTACTGGTTTCTTGGTATCGGGTTCATCTTCGCAGCCGGAGTAATCTACACGACGGCCTCAGATTTAAACTTGCTCCTCGCGGGTGAAAAAGAGGCCATGCACCTTGGTGTAGACGTGCCGCGAGTGCGCTTGGTCGTCTACATTGCCGCATCTTTTCTGACCGGATTGGCGGTTTCCGTGAGCGGCGCTGTCGGTTACGTCGGCTTAATCGTGCCTCACGTGATGCGCTTCATCTTTGGCTCCGATCACCGCACCCTATTGCCGACCGCCGCGATCGGTGGCGCCATTGCCCTCGTAATGGCCGATACTTTGGCGCGCACTGTGGTTGCCCCGACGGAAGTTTCCGTCGGCGCCGTCACCGCTATCGTCGGTGCGCCCCTCTTCATCTATCTCCTCCGTAGGAGGCTCGCGTGAGCCCCGGTTCAGCTCACGCGCGGCATCTTGCCGAAGCTGGCCGCTTTGCCAACGAGATACGCTTGAGTGTCGAGCAGGTCAGTTACGCCTATTCGGCGAACCCCGCGCAGGCTCCGCTCTTCACACTGGAAGCCACGAGTTTTCAGGCCAGGCCCGGCGAAATCGTCGCAATCCTGGGCCCCAACGCCAGCGGCAAGTCCACCTTGCTGAAATTGATCGCCGGCGCGCTCGCGCCGCTCTCCGGCCGCATTCTGCTCAACGGCTTCGTCACTCACTCGCTTACACCGCGCACCCGCGCGCAGCGCATCGCCATGGTTCAGCAGGAGAGCACCTTGCTCTTCCCCGCCCGCGCCTGGGAATTCGTCTTGCAAGGCCGCCACGCTTATGGCCGGTCGCTGCGTTTTGAATCCGAAGAAGATGTCTTGATTGCCAAAAATGCCCTCGCCCAGGTCGGTGCTGCCGATCTCAGCGATCGCTGGATGGATCAGATTTCCGGAGGCGAGAAGCAGCGCGTGATCCTCGCGCGTGCTTTGGCCCAACAGCCCCTGCTCCTCCTGCTCGATGAGCCCACTCTTCACTTGGATATAGCCGCGCAGATCGGTTTGCTCGACGCTCTCCGCCGCCTCGCGGGCGAGAATCGCTACACCGTCGTGGTCGTCACGCATGAATTAAATCTCGCAGCGGAGTATGCCGATCAAGTCGTCTTGATGCAGCGCGGCCGTTGCTTGCGCGTCGGTCCGCCCGCGAACATTTATCAGCGCGAATTGCTCGAACAGGTTTTCCAGACGCCGCTCACTGTGGAACTTGGTTCCTCCGGCCGGCCACGCGTCACCGTTTTATCTGGAACGTAATGTAGGGGCGAACTTTAGTTCGCCCTTCTTCTCGTTAACCCCAACCCTGCGGCCCTTTGTGCTGCAGATCACATTCACCGCGAACTTCGTGCTCGGGAAGACGGATTGCCGGTTCCAGTTTCTTCGGGATCGCCAAGTAGGAAGCCGTCGCCGCCGCGCGACTGTAAGGCGGATTCAGTGTATGCGCTGGCCACTGCGGTCTATCGCTCCATCGCTGGGCGACGCCGCGGGAAGGCCCCGCAACGGTCCTCATTAAGAAGGCCCGGAACTGCCGCCAAGCCAGGAGACCGGCGAAGTTCGCAGCCGTGCGATTCTCTTTCGTCGCACCGGTCAACCTTCAACTCCCGCGCGAGAGGGAGCGGAGGACAAAAATGAATACGACTCTTCTTCGTACCGCTTTACTTTCTTTCGTACTTTTCGCACCAAGCCTCTCCATACAAGCTCAAAACAGTTCCCCCGACGCGCATCTTTCGGGTCGTGTCACCGATGCCTCCGGCTACACCATCGCGGGCGTAGGCATCATCGCTCAATCTCAAGATAGTGCGATCCCAGCGGCTTCAACTTCTACTGCCGCAGACGGCACTTTCAATCTAATCCTTACGCCCGGCCGCTACCGGATTCGTTTCGCTCGCGCCGCCTTTGTCCCCCGCGAATTCTCGCTTTCCTTGGCCGCTTCAGATTCAGGCACTCTCGACGTCAAGCTCGAAATTGCCCAAGTCTCCGAAAATGTCGTCGTCACCGCCAACGCCCAGCCTCTCGAAGTCTCCCAGACCCCTGCTCCTGTCGATATCCTGACGCCTGACGAAATCCGCCAGCGCCAACTCGTCTCGCTTGCCGATGCCCTGGTCACTCTTCCCGGCGCCGCTATCGCACGCACGGGCCGCGAAGGCGGTCTCACAACTTTCTTCCTCGACGGCGGCAATTCCAATTTCACCAAATTCTTCGTCGACGGCACGCCCCTCAACGAGCCCGGCGGCTTCCTCAATCTCTCCAGTCAAACCTTCGACAACATTGACAAGCTCGAAGTCGTCCACGGCGCAGAGAGTGCGCTCTACGGCACCGATGCCGTCTCCGGTGTCGTTCAACTTTTCAGCCATCGCGGCGCCACCCGCATTCCCGAGCTCAATTTCTTCGCCGAAGGCGGCAGCTACTCTTCCGCGCGCAGTGGCGCTCTGGTCGCTGGTGTTCTCGGCCCTTTCGATTACTCTCTCGCCGGTTCCTATTTCCAGACCGGCGGTCAAGGATCCAATGACGCCTTCCTCAATCGCAGTTTCTCCGGCAACTTCGGCTACAGCTTCAGCGACTCCGATCATTTGCGCCTCACCGTCCGCAGCAACTCCAGCTTCGCCGGTCTTCCAGGGCCCATCCTCTTTCTCCCGCCCAGCCTCTCTCAATTCGAAAGCCTCAAGCTTCTTCTCGTCCACCTGAGCTGGGATTTCCGCACTGGCCCGCATTGGATCCATCGCCTTAGCGGGCATGAAAACCGCACGCTTGATACAAATGCGAATCCGCCGTCCTTTACCTCCATTGACCAATTCAACCGTGCCGGTTTGCAGGAGCAATCCACTTTCACGTTCCGCACCGGTGCTATCGCCGCCGGCTACGAATATGAAGTCGAGAATGCCTATCCGAGCCTCATCGCCGGGTTCCACGCCCGCCGCAACAATCAAGCCGGCTTTCTCGACGCGCGCTGGCAGCTCCTGGCGCGCCTTACCCTCAGCGCCGGCGCTCGCGCCGAAGCCAACACTACTTTTGGAACTCGCGTCGTCCCCCGCGCCGGTGTTGTCTACGCCCTTCACAATGCCCGCGGCTTCTGGGGTGACACCCGCGCGCGCTTCTCCTACGGCCAGGGCTTCAAGGAACCCGCCCTTGAACAATCCTTCGGCAGCGACCCTTGTTTCCCGGGCAATTCCTCGCTTCGCCCCGAGCGCAGCAATACTTACGAAGCTGGTCTCGACCAGTTCCTCGTCGGCCAGCGTCTCCGTCTTTCCGCCACTTACTTCAACGATCGCTTCCGCGATATCGTCAGCTTCACCTTCGATCCAACAATCACTACCGCCTGCCCGCAAGGCACCGGCACGTATTTCAACACCGATCTCGCTCGCGCTCGCGGCGTCAATCTCTCCGGCGAACTGCGTCTCCGCCACTGGCTCAGCGTCAACGGGAACTACTCACACGACGACACTCGTGTCCTCGAATCCCCCAACGCCTTCGATCCCGTGCAGATGCCCGGCAATCATCTTCTTCGCCGTCCCGTCAATTCGGGCAGCCTCATCCTCAACACCACCTATCGCCATTGGAATCTGAATCTCACCGGCTATTTCTCTGGCATCCGCACCGACAGCGATTTCCTCGGGCTCGGCTTGACTCACAATCCCGGCTACGCGCGCTTCGATATCGCTACCAGCTATCTCATCGCCCGCGGCATTTCTTTCACCGGCCGCGTCACCAATCTCTTCGACAAGCAATACCAGGACGCCCTCGGTTTCCCAGCTCTCGGCCGCGATTTTCGCCTCGGCCTCAACTACCGCTTTGCCGGCCGCAACTAGGTTTCATTCTTGCAGGAGCGCAGCACCGCTGCGCCCCATCTCGTCAAGACTTATCGCTTTAGGAGATTTTCTTGGCAGCACTCGAACCCATTCTCTTCTGCTGGAGCGGCGGCAAAGATAGCGCTATGGCCCTACACACGCTGCTCCAACAGAAGACTTTCCGGGTCGTAGCCTTGCTCACCAGCGTCACGGAAACCTACGACCGCATCGCCATGCACGGCGTTCGCCGCGAACTTCTCAAGCGCCAGAGTAAATCCATCGGTCTCCCGCTCCACGAAGTCTTCATCCCTCCCCAATGCGTCAATTCCATCTATGAAGCGCGCATGGAAGAAGCCCTCCGCCTCTTCTACAATCAAGGCGTTCGAACGGTCGCCTTTGGCGACATCTTCCTCGAAGATCTCCGCGCCTACCGCGAGAAAAATCTCGCCCACATCGGAATGACCGCGTTCTTCCCTATTTGGAAGCGCGATACGCACGAATTAATCCACTATTTTCATGATCAGCATTTCCGCGCCATCGCTGCCTGCATCGACAGCAAAATCCTCGATCCCAGCTTCGCCGGCCGTGAACTGGACGATTCCTTCTTCCGCGATCTTCCCGCCAGCGCCGATCCCTGCGGCGAAAACGGCGAATTCCATACCTTCGTCTTCGATGGCCCGATATTCCAATCTCCCATCCCCATTCGAACGGGTGAAATAGTCAACCGCGATGGTTTTGTCTTTTGTGATCTATTGCCGCAAATGGAGGAAACAACAAAATGAACGCCGAAATCTCTCAAAAAGAAAATTTGCTCTACCGCACTTTGCTCGCGCTTGTCCTGATTCTGCTCGCCGCCGCCCTGCGCATCGCCCCGCATCCCTGGAATTTCACGCCCGTCGGGGCCATGGCGCTCTTCTCCGGCGCGGTCCTCAAAGACCGCCGCCTCGCGTTTCTCTTTCCCTTGCTTGCACTTTTCCTCGGCGACATTTTCATCGGCTTCCACAAATTAGTCCCCATGGTCTATGCTAGCTTCTTCATTAGCGTTGCCATCGGCCTCTGGCTGCGCGATCGCCGTACCATCGCCCGCATCAGTCTCGCCACGCTCCTGGGCGCCACTCAGTTTTTCTTGGTCACCAATTTCGCCGTTTGGTGGCTCTTGAATTCCTATCCAAAGACCGCCTCAGGCCTCGCCGCCTGCTACTTCGCTGGTATTCCCTTCTTCTGGAACACTCTCGCAGGCGACGTCGTTTACTCCGCCCTGCTCTTTGGCGGTTTTGCCCTGGCGGAGCACTTCTTTCCCGCGTTCCGGGAGCCTGTGCGGGCCGCAAGCTGATGCTATAATCTTTCGTTCTGTTATGCCGAAATCCACTCCAGAGGCCGCCTCTCTCGCGCCGGAAGTGCTCGCCAGATACGAGCCCGTCATCGGCCTGGAAGTCCACGTCCAGCTCCTTACCCGCACCAAAATCTTCTGCGGCTGCTCCACGCGCTTCGGCGATCCGCCCAACACCAACGTCTGCCCCGTCTGCCTCGGCCTCCCCGGCACTCTGCCCGTGCTCAACAAGCGCGCCGTAGAAATGGCCATGCGCGCCGCGCTGGCGCTGAATTGCACCGTCCACGATCACTCCCGCTTCGCCCGCAAGAACTACTTCTACCCCGACCTCCCCAAGGGCTATCAAATCTCTCAATACGAATTGCCGTTAGCCACCGGTGGCTGGCTCGAAGTCGAAGTCGGCGGCGTCAAAAAGTGCATCGGCATCACCCGCCTTCACCTCGAAGAAGACGCCGCAAAAAATCTTCACGAAGGTTTCTCGCAGTCAGCCACTAAGGCTTACATCGACTACAACCGCTGCGGCACTCCTCTTAGCGAAATCGTCTCCGAGCCGGACATGCGCACGCCCGAAGAAGCCTACGCCTACCTCACCACGCTCCGCCAAATCCTCCTCTACACCGGCGTCAGCGATTGCAACATGGAAGAAGGCTCGCTCCGCTGCGACGCCAACGTCAGCGTGCGCCCGCGCGGTGCGAAAGAATTCGGCACCAAGGTCGAAGTAAAAAATCTCAACTCTTTCCGCTTTCTCCAAAAAGCCCTCGAATACGAAATCGAGCGCCATATCGCCGTCCTCGAATCCGGCGGCCGCCTTTCGCAAGAAACCCGCCTCTGGAATCAGGCCGAAGGCCACACTGTCTCCATGCGCTCGAAAGAGAAGGCTCACGACTACCGCTATTTCCCGGAGCCGGACCTGCTCCCCGTCCACGTCAGCCCCACCTGGCGCGAAGAAGTCCGCCGCACGCTCCCCGAACTCCCCGAAGCCAAGCGCGCTCGTTTCGTCAGCTCCTACGGCATCACCCCCTACGACGCCGAAGTCCTTACCAGCACGCAAGCTCTCGCCGATTATTTCGAATCCGTCGTTAAAGCCGGTGCACCTGGCAAAGCCGCCGCCAACTGGATGCAGACCGAACTCCTCCGCCTCCTCAAAGATCTCGGTAAGGAAGTCTCTGACAGTCCCATTGCTCCCGCGAGGTTCGCCGAGCTTGTGAGTATGGTCGAAAGCGGCAAGGTTACAGCGGCAAGCGGCAAAAAAGTCTTGTCCGAAATGCTTGAGACCGGGAAACCAGCACACATAATTGTGGAAGCGAATGGCTTGATGCAGATGCAGGACCAAGCGCAGATCGACCTTATCGCAAACGAAGTCGTCGCCAAGAATTCTGATAAGTTTAGAGAGTATAGATTTGGCAAAGAAGGACTGCTCCAATTCCTGGTCGGCCAAGGCATGAAAAATTCGAAGGGCCGGGCGAACGCGCAAGTGTTGAATCAGAAATTGAAAGAGCAACATGAAAAAGCCGTGGGAGATTCCTTTTTTGAGCGGTACAACGTGCAGCAAGGCGCGTCCTACGTTTTCTCCCGGCTGGGTAACCCACCCGAGCCAGACCTTGTCTACTCCGAGGGGAAGGCGCGCGTCGTGGGCGTCGAAATAACCAGCACATATTTGAACGAGAAAGAGGCCGAGTTTGCGTGGCAAGAGGCCCGAGGGAAGCTAGGGACTGGTGCCATTTGGAGTTCGGGCACAATCGAGTCCCCTGACGAAAAATACAAGGTTCAGCTTGCTGGAGCGATTCACAAGAAATTGGATAAGACATATTCGCTTGACCCAACTTGGTTGGTTGCCGATTTCAACTACCCTCTTGGCGACTCCATCGAGGCTGCGGAGATAGTGCGTCAAGTCGCGCAGGAGATTGGCAGGGCTAGGCCGATGCCATTTGCGGAAATCTGGGCCGTTTGGAGAGTTACCAATCTTGAGGAAATTCAATTCGAGGTCTTTCGCATAGTCTGAATTTGTGGGCAATCGTGTCTCTCCATCCTGAGGCGATTCCCGACAGGATCCCCCAATCAGCCCGCGCCAAAATTATCGGCAAGATTCCGGCCGTGGCCGAAACATCTAGGCGTATACTGCGTCTCAGATTGTAGGCACGGCCTTCTTAGGCCGTCCGCTCCTTTTTCCTGTTACACTCCAATGTCAACGCTAGGAATGTCTCATGCTCAAAATCGGCGCCAAAGCCCCCGCCTTCCGCCTCTCATCCGACGACGGCCAACCCGTCGCGCTCAAAGACTTCGTCGGCCAGCGCGTCTTGCTCTTCTTCTACCCCAAAGCCAACACCACCGGTTGAACCATCGAAGCGTCCGAGTTTCGTGACGCAAAAAAGGGCTTCGACAAGCTCAGCGTCGCCATCCTCGGCATGAGCGCCGACCACGTCAATGCCCAGGCCTCCTTCAAGGCCAAGCAAAATCTCAATTTTCCTCTGCTCAGCGACCCCACTCACAAAACCATCCAAAAATTCGGCGCCTGGCAGAAAAAACAATTCATGGGCCGCACCTTCATGGGCATTGTCCGCAGCTCCTTCCTTATCGGCAAAACCGGAAAAATCGAGCACGTCTGGCCTCTCGTCAAATCCAAAGGCCACCCCGCCCAGGTACTGGAGCAAATCTCGGGGAAATAACCG
>WNFT01005858.1_pt1 | contig 10797 bp, 16 predicted proteins | sample 5400191 | NCBI WGS metagenome assembly WNFT01 (sample SAMN13153359, study PRJNA577476) | soil metagenome | isolation source: 80 cm saprolite under Madrone tree | place: USA:California | collected 2016-06-14
GGCTGGCGCGGACGTTCATCCGCAGCGTGTGGTTGCTGAACGCGACGCCCTCGGCCGGCGCGGGTGCGGTGGTCCAGGTGCCAACCCAATGCCGATCGCTTTGCATCGGCACGGAATGTAGCACGATCGTCAGGCCGGGTGAGCCGCACTGTTGCAGATCTGCGCTTTTTGCTGCTCGCGGGTCACCAGAAGGATCTCGCGCCGGTGAGGATGCGTCTTCGAGATGGGTGGTTCGGGACCACTGCCGATGGATTCTTGCGGAAGCCAACACACAGGAGGAGAGTCATGAAGCGTAAGGAACCAATCACGATGGCGGCCGCGCTGCTGCTCGGAGTCGCGGTCATTCCGGCGCTGCCGGGCGTATCGATCCGGTCGGCCGCGGCCGCCGATGAACCCCGGGCCTCCGCGCACTTGAGCGCCGGGACGGGGCTGGTGAGGGCGGTCGATGCCGACACGAACACTCTGGTGCTCGAGACCCGAAGCGGCGCCGAGCGAGTCCACGTCGCTCGCGCGGCAACCATTCGGGACGATCACGATGCTGCGCTCGCGCTCGGTGAGATCAGGCCTGGGGATGCCGTTGCCTACTACGAGATCGCCTCAGGTGACGCCACCGTGGTGCACGTGGCACGCCAGTTCTGGGCCATACCCAGCGAAGGGTGAGCCGACCGGCGCTCACCGACATCATGGGACGGCGGCCGGCCTCCTCGCAGAGCTGGTCGAAGTCCAGCGTGATCTGCTCGAGGAACTTGGAGGGCGAATAGTTGCGGCCCTCGACCAGCAGGATTAGGTCGGGACGGCGCGGGAAATCGAGCACTTCCCGCGCCGCCTCGTTTTGGCGCTGTCGTTCGTAGGCACTACTCGCTTCCAAGAATCTTCGAAGATATAAACCGGGCCCGGAAGTTTGCCCGAGTCTTTCTTATAGCGTGAGGAGATTGCGGCTGACGAGGTAGAGGGGCGAAGTGGCCCACAACCCAGAGCCCCGGTCAGGGCCTGAAAGTGGAAGAACGGAGGTGTCGGATATCCTCCAGCGGTCCTGGCGGCCGGTACTTGGATAGCCGCGAAAGACACTGCGAAGACTGCTAGGAGGACAGCAGACCAGATCCCAGGTCCCTGCCTTCAACGTTCGCTGCCGCGTAGTCCTTATCATGGGAGCTTCATTGTTGAGAACGCCGTAGCCCCCGGATCGTTCCACGACCCCGACCTGCGAGTGCCCCATCACGTCCGAGAACGAGTACGCGTGACCGGCGTTAGGAGAGGTACCGGCCGTTAGCTCAGAGATAGAAGCTCCGCGGGTGTGAGGCAGGCCGGTGAGGGAGAGGATGTGATGGCGATGATCCCGTCGCATCCTGTCGAGCCGAGATCGCCGCTGGTCTGAATCGCGCACCCGGCCAGCGCCAGCGCTCCGCTGTCACGAGCCATGTGAGTCCTCCTGTCGGCGTTGGCATCGTCCTCACATGTACCAACCCAATGTCTACCGCATCGTTGCCTGCGTGGCGGGCTTCGCTGGGATGTCAACGCCGAGATCGATGAATCGTTCCGGGAGTGTCGTGTTCCGACGCCGGGAACGCCGTGCGTGCGAGGGCGTTCGCATCGGTGAAGGTGGTCACTCAAGGAGGACGACGATGAGACACCTTGTGCTGGTCAGCATCAGCAGTTTCTGCTTCGCGCTTGCCGCGTCGGTCGGGTTGGCGGCGTACACCGCGGCACATCCTGAAGCCGCCGGCGCAGCCACCGTGTCGGGCCCAGAGGGCCGGGCGCCGTTTCACAAGATTGTCGGGTGAGGGGAGCCGCCATGCGCCTATCTCTCTTCAAGCGCGACCGGCCGCGACCGATCGATCGCTACATCGATTTCTTCGGCGGGGCGGCGTCCATCGTGGCCGGATTGGCCGTCGCGGGGTGTGCCGGGCTCGTTCCGCTCTCCAACCAGGGGGTCACCCGCGCTCCCGCAGCGGCTGTCGCGGACGCGGCGCCCAGCCGTGGCGCTGGAGCCGCTGCGGCGGGCTTCACGGATTCCGCCCGCGATCAGGTCTTTTCGCTGGCCTGGAGGGCGGAGGACTCGGGCGATCGGGTGCGGATCGACGGCCGGCTGGAGAATCGCGGCGGGCCGGAGGTCGCGGACGTCATCCTGCAGATCGTCTTGTGGACGAGCGGGGAAATGCCCCTCACGGAGCAAAGGGTCACGCTCGCCGGCGTCCTCGCCTCGCAGGACTCGCGGCCGTTCGTCGTCAACGTGCCGACGTCCGTGCCCCCGAGCCGGGTGTCCGTCGAGGTCTACGCGTATCGAGTTCCGTAGCACGGAGGCCGGAACGCGGCGTGGCCCGACGCGTTACGACCGGCGACCCACACCAACAACGGGCCCGCAAGGGAGATCATCCATGAAGACGCAGCATCGACTGTTTCCAACTGACCTGGTATGGAAGTCGGCGACCATAGGGGTCGCCCTGTTCGGTCTGGTGGCCTCGCCGGGAAGGGTGATGGCCGGGCCGCACCACGATGGAGGGGATGCGACAGCGGGCGTCATCGTCGCGGCCACCGGAAGCTCCAGTAGTCCTCGGATCGAGATCGCCAAGCACAAGTTCAGCCTCCCGACAGTGACAGTCCCGGTCGGGGGAACCGTGACGTGGGTGAATCACGACGAGGATGTGCACACCGTGGTGTCGACAGCCGGGGCCTTCCGATCGCCCGGGCTCGAGACGGACGAAACGTACGCCTACAAGTTCACGAAGCCCGGCGTCTACCAGTACTTCTGCACCCTCCATCCCTTGATGGTCGGGAAGGTCGTGGTGAAGTGAGCATGAGGATCACGCGCGGTCTCGCGGTCGCCTCGGTGGCCACGGCGGTCATCGGGCTCGGGGTCGCCGGTCCCGGGCCGGCTCACGGCGAGCCGTCGACCGTCGTCCGCATCGTGCTCAAGGAGTATGCGTTGACCCCGGCGCGAGTGATTCTTCCGGTGGGCAAGCCGGTCACCCTCCGGGTGGTCAACCGAGGGCGGATGACGCACATGTTCACGTCCCCGTATCTGGCCTCCCGGGATCTTGAAGTCGAAGGAGGGGAGATGGAAGTCGATGCGCCGAACGGTGTCAAGTACGTGAAGCTGCGGCCGGGCAAGAGCGCCGAGATCAAGTTCACGCCCGAGGCGAGAGGGACGTTCGACATTGGGTGCGACATGAAACAAGGAGATCGGCTGCACCGCGATCTCGGGATGAAGGGCCAGGTGGTGGTGGAATGAGCCGACCCTCGGAGGCGACCCGCCGGCGTGTGATGCTGGGCGTCGCGCCGCAGCGGACTCTGGTCGTGGTGACGCGGACGCAGGAGCGGTTCTATGTGCCCACCCTGGCGTCCATGCAGACCGGGGCGGTGGTTGTCCAGCCGGAGAACCGCGGGACCGCGCCAGCGGTGCTGTACGCGCTTCTCCGGCTCACCACGCTGGCTCCTCGGGACCGCGTGGCGTTCTTCCCGGCCGACCACCATGTGTCCGGTGACCGGGCGGTTCATGAGCCATGTGGAGGCGGCCTTCGAGGCGAGCGCCGAACGGCCGGACCTGGTGATGCTGCTCGGGATCGTGCCCGATGGTCTGGACCGCGGCGGCTACGGCTGGATCGAGCCGGGTGAGCTGCTCGCCTGGAGCTCGACGAGACCCCTCCGGCTCGTGCGGGGCTTCCACGAGAAGCCCTCCCGGCCCGATAGTGAGCGGTACGGGCGCGCGGGTGGCTCTGGAACAGCTTCGTCATGGTCGCGCGCGTATCCGCGCTGCTGGCGTTGATCAAGCTGGCGCTCCCCGACCTGTACGGGGCGTTCGAGCCGGTCCGGCGGTGTCTCGGCACCGTGGGAGAGGCGGCGGCGGTCGACGTCGTCTACTGCGGACTGCCGACGATTGATTTTTCGCGGTCCGTGCTGGAGGCGCGCCCTGGGAACCTGGCGGTGCTTCCGGTGAGCGATGTGGAGTGGAGCGACCTGGGCGACCCGGCGCGCGTGCAGGACATCCGAAGCTCCTTGCATGTGGCCACGGGAGGTCCTCGAGGGGAGTGAGCATTCACAACATAACGTGAAAGTCCCAAGATTCTGGGCCGACTTCGGCCTGCATCGCCTGCCGTCCCTCCCACCGGCCCTCTGATTTTCCTTCAGGTTGACGACCAGTTGCGGTCGCTCGCGCCCGAGCCAGCTCGCCATGGTACGGCCTTTGCCCTTTACCAGACCATGTTGCGCATTCGGGAGGTCGTGGATAGCTACCGCGAGACCACACTTCACGTGGAGGGGCGCATCGTGTCGGAGTGGGTGGGGGTGTTGCGGGAGGAGTGCGGGCGGGCGCTGCAGGAGCCGAGCCGACGACTCCGGCTGGACCTGACGGGGGTGACGTTCATCGATGCGAGCGGCGTGCGGGCACTGCGGTCGCTCCCGAAGGACCGCGTCGCGATCGTCCACGCCCCGGACTTCATCGACACCCTGCTGAAGGGCGATGGCACGTCGTGAGCCCCGTGACCGGCGAGGCGCGCTGGCAGGCGGCGGAGCTGGGACGCGAGGCCCTCGCCTACGCCGATACCCTCCACAACCTGGCCCGCTACCTGACGCGGAACGCGACGGATGCCGAGGATCTCGTCCAGGAGACCTACACGCGCGCGTTGCGAGCAGCCGCGCAGTTCACGCCCGGCACCAACCTCAAAGCCTGGCTCTTCCGGATTCTTCGGAATACCTTCATCAGCCTCTACCGTCGGCAACGTCGTGACCCGACCGTGGGAGGGCTCGATACCGTAAACCCGAGTCAGCACGATGCGCCCGACGCCGGATGGCTCCGAGGCGATCTCGAGCTGGAACACCTCCGCACGGTCGTGGGCGAGGAGATCGAACGGGCGCTGATGAGTTTGTCCGAAGAGGCGCGCACCGTGGTCCTGCTCGACCTCGAGGGCCTGAGCGAGCACGAGGTCGCCAGCGTGGTGGGGTGTCCCGTGGGCACCGTAAAATCGCGGCTGTCGCGGGCGCGAATGGCGCTCCGTCACCAGCTCGCCGACTACGGAAAGACGAGGACACCAGGACCGACCGCCCCGTGTTCAACGAAGCCGTCATCGTGAGAGCAGAACGGAACGAACTCGCGCGCCATTCGTTGGCCAGGCAGACAGACGGTAGACGCGCGGCAGAACGAGGAGGGACGGCATGCGTCGAGGATGGTTGGTCATGGCAGCGGGGGGAAGTCGGTGCAAGACGGCGTCCGCGTCAAGGTGCCTGGCGGGACGACGTGGGAGGCGCTCGCCCAGATGAGCCCGGACGAGATTCGCGATATGCCGCAGACGATCAACGGGACGATGGCCTCGGCCGACGGGCCCATCAAGACGTTCCCACTTCGGGGGATCAAGGATACGCCGCCCTACTTGCACGACGGCCGGCTCTTGACCCTAGATGATACGGTGGAGTTCTTCAGTCAGGTCCTCGGGGCCCAGTTGGGCCCTAGTGCGCGTTACCGCGAGCGCATCGCACCAGTGTCCTGCTAGCTGCGGGATGGCCTCGTAGCAGGGTGTGCGACGCGGACCGTGCAGCACGGTGCGTGCCCTCAGCGCATTCGGCCAGCCGCCGCGTCGAGGATATGGTCGAGCCGAAAGGAGTAGCCGATGCCGACGAAGAAGTCAGGCGCGGCGCGCGACACGCCCACCCCGATGTGGAGGTCAACCTGATTCCTTGGCGTGATGCGATACGCGGTGCCCGTGTGGAGGATTGGCCGCGGGCCGCCATGCACAGGATAGTCGGCCGCGTACTCGATAAATACGTCCCAGGCCTTCGTGAGTTGACGCTCGATGTAGAACGTCGGTTGCCCCGTGGAGTTCCGACGACCCGCCTCGGTCAGCCAGAAGAAGGACAGCATACCTCCAATGGACCACGATCGATCCAGCTCCAGTGACCACGGCAGTTTGACGAAGGGATCGTAGCCCCCGCTGGAAACGCCCCGTGCGCCGGTCGGCAAGCTCACCCCGGCGATGACGGCTAGCTCGACCTGCCCAAGCAACGGGCCGAGTTGCTGCTTGAAACCCATCGAGCTATCGCCGAAGCCACTCGCGTCGGGCGTTGACCCGAGAGCGGCGACGTAGTCTGGGGCCTCGAGGCGTAATTCCGTTCGCGGGGTCACGCCAAATCGGATCAGAGATTGCGTGCCATCGAGTAGGGATTTGCCGTGATCCCGGGTGAACGTTGCGCCATTTTCGACCAGGAGACTGTCCCGCGGCACGACGGTGGCAGCATCCGTCACGTCCGGTCGGTCGGTGACGATCGCGGGAATGGCATCACTCGGTTCGGTCTCCGACACAGAGCCAGCCGGGCTCCGCGCCTTGCGCAGCTCGGCCTCCACGAGGTCGGGAAGTGCGAGGCATAGCACGATGACCAGCGCGACCATGCGAGTCAGCTCCGGAGCGCGGAGAAACTGGCCCGGTCGCCGCATCACACGTCGACTCAGGCTCCGTCTAGGCGGCCCGGGTATAGGCGCTGCGTCGACTCTTGGCCACACGCGAGTGAGAACATGGTGGTGAGCCGTTCGTCATCCCAATCGCCGACCGCCCCCGGTCGGTACGAGATCGAGGCTGATCCCGTCCCCGGCTAGCTGCTGGCGGAGCCACGCCCGGCCCCGGTGCAGCCGGCATTTCACAGATGACAGCGAGGCCCCCACCGCGTTGGCTGCCTCCCGCGTGGAGAGCCCCTCGACATCCCGCAGGACGACCACGGCGCGGTAGGAGGCCGGGAGGCCGTCAAGGAGCCGGAGCGCGAGCGTTCGCCTCTCTCGCGAGAGTAGGTAGTCCTCTGGGGTCGACGATCCCTTGACGTGATGCAGGGCCTCCTGCTCCGCTCTGGGTGGTCGCCGTTTCCGGCGCCGCGTCAGCGCGGCATTGGCCGTGACGCGGTAGATCCAGCTTCCGATGGCGGCCCGACCCTCGAATGTCGCGATCCTGCGGAAGACATTCAGAAACACGTCCTGCACCACCTCCTCAGCATCCGCGTGGTTGCGGGTGATCGCATAGGCCAGGCGGTAGGCGCGAGACGAATGGCGCTCCATCAGCGTGTCCAGCGCGCTCACGTCCCCGGCCTGGAGACGCGTCACCAGCTTCACGTCGTCCATGACATTCGGACGAGCAGGGCTAGTCGGAGGCTGGTGCTGATGAGGGCGTCATTCAGGCATGATGCAGACGGAGAAGTCGGGATCACGCAGACTACCGTGAACCTAGTGGCACGTCCCGCAATCCAGTCCAGCATGGGTTACGCTCCTTTTGTGAACGCCTCTACTCACTCCTGCGAACGTCCCTCTGCTGGATTGGTTCCGGTGCGGACTGCTCGTTACTCGCGTTCCTTGATCCGTTTGGTGGGCGGGATGAATCCCGTACGGCAGTGAAGATCCGGGGGCCAAGGTAAGACCTGGACCGTCCGAAAGGACGGCTAGATCGAAGCGACCTAGAAGCTGTTCAGGGCTGGGGCGGAGCTAGCGGGCGAGGCCGAATCACGCGAGACCCAACATATTGGAACGTCTCCTCACCCCCGGCGCGCAATTCCGAGCTTTTTCATGCGGGCTTCCAAGGTGGTCGGTTTCATGCCCAAGAGCCTGGCCGCGCCGCGCTCCCCGCTGACTCGCCAACCCGTCCCCTCGAGCACCGTCAGAATGTGTTCGCGTTCAATCTCTTCGAGGGTCTGGGTACCCTCCTCGTGAGGGGGCGGGCTCGGGCGCGGAAGCCACCCGCCGAGGTCCAACTGCGCGCCCTCGCTGAGAATCAAGGCTCGCTCGACGACATTTTCAAGTTCCCGGACATTCCCGGGCCAGGGATAGGCCTCCAACACGCGGAGCGTCGCCGGTAGGAGGCTTGGGACGCGCTTCCCCAGCCGCGTGCCATGCTTCTGCGCAAAGTATCCGGCCAGGAGCGGAATGTCCCCCCCGCGTTCCCGAAGCGGCGGCAGGCGAATCGGGACGACGCTCAATCGGTAGTAGAGATCGGCACGGAACGTACTTCCTCGAATGGCTTGCTCCAGGTCCCGGTTTGTTGCGGCGATCACCCGAACGTCCACTCGGATAGTCTGATGCCCGCCGACTCGCTCGAACTCGCCCTCCTGGAGCACGCGGAGCAACTTCGGTTGCAGCTCTAACGGCAAGTCCCCGATCTCGTCCAGGAAGAGCGTGCCCCCGTGGGCGAGCTCAAACCGCCCAGCGCGGCGGGTCAGGGCGCCGGTGAACGCGCCCTTCTCGTGTCCAAACAGTTCACTCTCGATCAGGCCGGCGGGCAAGGCAGCACAGTTGACCTTGACCAGCGTCCGGTGACGGCGCGAGCTCAGATTGTGCAGCGCCCGGGCCACCAGCTCCTTGCCGGTTCCCGTTTCGCCGACGAGCAAGACCGTCGCATCGGTGGGGGCGACGGTCTCGATCAGCTTGAACACCCGCCTCATTTCGGGACTCTGTCCGGTGATTTCCTCGAAGTTGTGCTCGGTCTTGATCTCCTCCTGCAGATAGCGGTTCTCCTCTTCCAAGAGAGCGCGAAGCCGCGCGATCTCCTCATACGCCCGCATGTTCTCGACCGCGAGGGCAATCTGCTTCGCCACGCCTTCCAGGAATGGGACGTCCTCGAGCGCGTATCGATCTGGTGTGAAACTCGCTAACAAAACGGCTCCGATAGCCCGGTCCCGCGCGATGAGTGGAAGAACGAGGTACGAGCGCGCTCCTCCGGCGAACAGGATCTCGTCCCCCGGGAGCCGAGGCTCTAGCGCGAGGTTGTGGCTGAGGCGCGGCTGCTGATGTTCGAACGCCCAGCCGACGGCCGTGCCGTGAGGGCTGACCTCCCTATGTGTACCATGCGAGTGCCCTTCCAGCTCCCGACCCTCCAACGCGATCGTGCGAAGGACACCCTTCTCCGCAACGTAGAGCAATGCGCGATCAAACGGGACCACCTTGCGCAGGGCCTCGGTGATTGCGTGGAAGAGTGACTCCTGGGTGAGGTTCGAGATGATCGCATTGTTGATTTCTAACAACGTGCTGTACTGCCGAAGAGGCTCGCGAAGACCCGGGATGGGCCGTTCGTGGGTCGGTACGCGGTCCGTCTGGTCGAGAGGCCCGTCCGCCTCAGGCTCCCTGCGATCCTCCACCTCTGCCTCCCGCGCGATCAGGCGCGTCTGATCCGCGATCTTGCCGCGAAGGTCCGGTCGGCCCGGATGGCCTCACCCGCGCGCTTCACGCAATCAGAATTATCTCGCCGGGACAGATCATGCGGGTCAGGGCGGGGTTTGGCAATTGAGACCCGCCTCCGGTGTGGGCGGGTGAGCCGGGTAGGAGGAGCAACGCGGCGAAGAACCCGAGAGCGCATTCACGTTTCTCTCCCTGACGAGTGGGTACACTGCTACAGTGCCAGTCGGCGGTCAAGGGATTTGGCGGTCCCAACCGGTTCTCGAGAGCATCCTCCGCTCGGCTATGGAGCGGACGTCACGCTTCTTTTCCAGCGGCTCGGCATCCCTATTGCCCAGGTGGTGCCGTCCGCGGGACGACCTGCAGCCACCCCGAGCGACATTCACGCACGTAGGGGTAGTAGGCCCTGGTGTCGTTGCAGTAGTACCAGGAGGACGCTCGCTCGGACTGCGTCGCGGTCTGAGGCGATCCCTGGGAGATCCCCAGCAGCTCGACCTCGAAGACGAGGGTCGAGAGCATATGAGACGGGGAGATAAGCTTTTCATGGGAGCACTTTTGCTGATGCTTTCTGGGTGCGCCGCGACCGGGAGCAACACGGCTTCTCCGAGCGTCGATGTCAGCGGAAAGTGGGCCGGGACTTGGGTGTTTCGTAACCCGTCCATGGGTTCGGGAGATGTCCTCGTGGATCTCAAGCAGAGCGGCGCCAACACGACGGGCCATCTCACGGTGACCGGCGACACGACGGCCGACCCCACCTACTTCGAGGGCATCGTCAGCGGGAGCACGATTATCCTGAAATTACCCTACCTGTCCGGGACCCTCGATGTCCGCGGTGACGAGATGAAGGGAGTCGTCAACGGATCATGCCGGTCAATGTGAGTCTGCGGCGTCAACGATGACTAGTTGGAATCGGAATTGACACGAGGCCGGGTCGGTCGCTGCCTATCGTCCTCCTGGCCGCGGGCCACGTTGAGTGAAGGCCCGGGTCTGGAAGTGAAACTCGGGTGAGCTGGCTGCCAGCAGGCGGTTGCTGGCCCCGCAACCAACGAAACGTGGCAATCTGGCGGCTGTCGAGCGCGTGAAGATTTAGGTGAGGTCTTGAGGTCAGAGGGCCCCTTCCGCGGGTCCTGGCGTATGAGCCGCCGAAATGATGACACGATCGCCGCAGTGAGGGAGCCTGTACCAGGCGATCGGTCGGAGCTGGTGTGAAGGGCCGCGCTGGGCATGATTCGAACGACGAGTCCCCAGGAGATTGTCGCGTCGCCGCGTCAGCGCCTCGACGTGCTCCCGAGTGCTCCCCTCTCAGGAACTGGTGGCGAGCCTCACGGCGAGTCGGGTCAGGTCGGCGGGGTCGACATCGGAGACCAAAGCACATCCCTGGTCGCCTTTGCGCCAGAGGATCACGTGGAACCCGCGATCGGCGGTCCGGTACGCGCTGACCGGGCCGATCGAAGCGAGCCCGTTCGTCGGCCAGGACACGCCGCGAGCCGGGAAGACGATGAGCGAGATCGCGTGCAGGCGCCGATGAAAGACGAAGACCGCGGCCTTGCGATCGAGGAAGTAGCCGACGGCGCCCCCGGCCAGCGGGAAGTCCGCGTCGCCGAGGAAGGTGACGACGGGAGCAAAGTCCAGCCGCCCCTCGTACCACGGCTTGACCTGGTGCA
>WNFT01006848.1_pt1 | contig 10796 bp, 9 predicted proteins | sample 5400191 | NCBI WGS metagenome assembly WNFT01 (sample SAMN13153359, study PRJNA577476) | soil metagenome | isolation source: 80 cm saprolite under Madrone tree | place: USA:California | collected 2016-06-14
TGTCGGTATTCTTCATGTCCACCCAGCCGTTGGTCATCGCCCCGCGTCCGAACGTTGGTCCCAAACTTGAGACCGTGGGGCCGTGTCAAACTCTGGCCTGGTTTTCCAGGTGCACGACCCCCAGGGCGCGCATGGATTTTACAACCAGATAGTTAAACTCATTGGTGTCGGTACAACCGCCGATCCACGCGACAGATTCCAGCCGGTTCACGGTGTGGCCCGCGGCATCTTTTTCGATGAAAGTCTCATCGCGCGTCTTTTTCACCCGCGCCGCAATTTCGTTGATGGCGTCGTCCCACGAAATGTCCTGCCATTCGGTGCCGCCCGGGCGGCGCACCAGCGGTTTCAGCAAGCGCCGGTCGTTCATGATCTCTTGCTGCAGCGAGGAACCCTTGGGGCACAGCGTACCGCGGTTGGTGGGATGATCGGGGTCGCCCTCGACGTGCACCACTTGCGCGGTCACATTCTTCGCGCGGTCGCCAATCGTGTAGATGATGGTGCCGCAGCCTACCGCGCAGTACGGGCAGGTCGACCGTGTCTCGCTCGCACGCGCGATCTTGAGGATGCGCAACTGCGCATACGCGGGCTTCAAATCGAAACCAAACACCGCGGCGGCCGCTCCACCAAATGCCGTTAGTTTGAGAAAATCACGGCGGGTAGGATTCATGCTGGGACTCCCATCCGCGAGAGGTAAAGTGAGGTAGGGTGCACCTCGCGGAATCTATGTAATAGAACTTGTCAGCCAGTGTGTCAAGCGATGATTTCCGAAAATTCGCAGGGACTCGGAGGGCTCAAATTCCATGTGTCCATCGACTCGTCCCACGCATCTAATGCAAGCTCCTTGATGACTTTTGCTCCTCCGGCCGCCGCTTATCTGCCCAAAGCTTCAATCGCCAGAGGCGCCGCCTCCGCAGGAAAAACCGCCCGCGCCTTTCCTCTATTCCGCACTTGTGTTTCTGAGCCGAATCACACAAATGAATCGCCGATTGCTGGGTTACAATGTGGATTCCCCGATCCTCTGCCGAGCCATTGGTGTAATTTTCTGGCTCTGCGGTACGTAACCTAAGTTGTGTCTTTGCATCGATACAAGGAGCAGGCGGTCCTATGGCAAGTTCACAAGTCTCCGCAAAACCTGACCTCGGATCTCTGCGCATCCAAGATGGCCAGCGGAGCCAGTCGAGGATGGGCAGACGCGTCCTTTACGCCTCGATCCCTGTGCTCATCTTCGCGAGCATAGTTGTGGCCGCCTATGCTTTCCGTAGTCAGAAGCCCGTGGTAGAGGTGGCGACCGCCGCGAAGCCCGAAGCGGGCGGCCGACAGGCGCTCTTGAATGCCAGCGGCTATATCACGCCCCGCCGCCGCGCCACCATCGCCGCCAAAATTACCGGCCGTGTCACTGGCGTATTCTTTGACGAAGGCACCCGTGTGGCCGAGGGCCAGCTCCTGGCGACCCTGGATGATGCCGACGTCAAGCGCGCGCTCGATTCCGCCAAAGCCGACCGCGACGCCTCCCAAGCGGCGATAGCCGACTATGAGGTTCAGCTTAAGAACGCGCAGATTCTGCTTCATCGTGCTGAGCAGCTTCAGAAAGCTGGCGTTCAGACCCAAGAGGCCCTGGACAACGCGGGGACGGCTGCGGACAGTCTGAAGGCCAAAATTGAGCTCGCCAAGCAGCAAGTGGCGGCCTCCGAAGCACGCATCGGCGTTGCGCAGCAGGCGGTGGACAATTGCACGATTCGCGCTCCGTTCGGGGGAATTGTGGTCTCGAAGGACGCGCAGGTTGGGGAAATGGTCTCGCCCAACTCCGCCGGCGGAGGCTTTACGCGCACGGGCATTGCCACGATTGTGGACATGAAATCCAACGAAATCGAAGTCGACGTCAACGAGTCTTACATTGCGCGCGTCGAAAACGGCCAGCAGGTTACCGCGACTCTGGATGCGTATCCGGACAAGCCGATTCCCTCTAAAGTGCGGACCGTCATTCCCACGGCCGACCGGCAGAAGGCCACCGTGAAAGTGCGCATCACCATTCTGAACCTGGAAAAATACAATTTCATTTTGCCGGACATGGGTGTGAAGGTGGCTTTCCTGGAAAATGAGCAACCCGCTGCAAAAGATAAAGGGAAAGACAAAGGGCCGCAGGCCGTGGCATTCATCCCGAAGGGCGCGGTGCGCTCCGACTCCAATGCTTCATTTGTTTTCTTAGTCCGCGATGGAAAAGTCGAGCGTCGCGCCGTAAGCCTGGGCACGGACCGCGGCACAGATGTCGCAGTCCTTGCGGGCGTTTCCCCAGGAGATTCGTTGGTTGTCAAAGGGCCTGAGAGTTTGCGCGATGGTGACAAAGTTGAAATCCATTAAGGGGAGCCAAGCATGATTCGAGTGGATGGTCGAAACGATACCGCGAGCCTCATCCGTGTGCGCGGGCTGAACAAGACTTACAGCCGCGGCGGCGAGAAAATCCAGGTCCTCCAGGGGCTCAACCTCGACGCCGATAAGGGCGACTTTGTCGCGTTCATGGGGCCCAGCGGCTCCGGCAAGACTACTTTGCTCAATCTTCTCGGCGGGCTCGACGTGCCGTCGGCCGGCAGCATTACCGTAGACGGCGACGAGATTACGCACATGTCCGCGAGCAAGCTCACACAGTGGCGCGCCCGCCACGTCGGTTTCATATTTCAGATGTACAACCTGATTCCCGTGCTCACCGCCTATCAAAACGTCGAGCTTCCACTGCTGCTCACCAAGCTCTCGAAATCGGAGCGCCGCAAGCACGTGGAAACCGCGCTCGGCGTCGTCAATCTGACCGATCGCATGCATCACTATCCGCGCCAGCTTTCCGGCGGGCAGGAGCAGCGCGTCACCATTGCTCGCGCCATTGTCTCGGACCCGACTTTCCTGCTTTGCGATGAGCCCACCGGCGACCTGGACCGCAAGAGCGCGGATGAAATCATGGCCCTCATTGACGAGCTGGTCGGCAAGTACAACAAAACGATTCTGATGGTCACGCACGATCCCGTAGTTGCCGCGCGCGCGCACACGACGCTGCATCTGGAGAAGGGCGTGCTCATCGAAGGCGGCAAATCCAAGCAGGCGGTTCTGGCCGGAGGTGCAGCATGAAATTCAGCCGTTTAATTTTCGCCAATCTCTTCCGCAAAAAGGTTCGCCTCATCCTCACCATCGGCTCTTTTGCCATCGCCCTGGTTCTCTTCACGTTTCTTGCCGTGGTGAAGAGCGCCTTCAGCCGCGGTACGGAAATTGCCGGCGCGGACCGCCTGATCGTCGTCAGCCGCATCGGACTAATGCAATTATTGCCGATCTCCGACCGCGACAAAATCATGGCCATTCCCGGCGTCAAGGCGGTCACGCATAATCACTGGTTCGGGGGCGTCTATCAGGATGAAAAGAACTTCTTTCCACAGTTTGTCATCGATCCTGAAAATCAACGCCAGGTGATGACTGAGCTCGTTGTGCCTGACGACCAGTGGAACAATTTCCTGAAAGACCGTCGGGGCGCCATTGCCGGCGCCCGCACAGCCGCACGCTTCCATTGGAAAATCGGCGATCACATCCCCATCAAGACGACTCTCTATGGCGGCGGTGCTTCGGAGTTCAATCTCGACGGGATTTATCACAGCGATCGTCCCGGTGGCGACGAGAGCCAGTTTTGGCTGCAGTGGAAATACTTTGACGAGAATGTGCCCGCTGCCGTCAAGAGCACGGCCGGATGGTATGTGGTCAAGCTGGACAGCCCCGATGACGCCGTGCGCGTCGCCAAGGCCATTGACGAAAAGTTTGCCAACTCTTCGTTTGAGACCAAGACCGAGACGGAATCCGCCTTTGCCGCGTACTTCGTCAAGCAGTTCGGAAACATCGAACTCCTAATCCTCACCATCGGCAGCGTGGTCTTCTTTACGCTTCTGTTGGTCACCGGCAACACCATGGCTATCTCCGTGCGCGAGCGCACCTCAGAACTGGCGGTCCTAAAAGCCATCGGGTTTTCCGGGCGCACTGTCCTTTTCTTTGTTCTGGCAGAGTCCATCGTCATCGCCCTCTTTGGCGGCTTCCTGGGCTTGGCGCTCGCCTTCATGACCATCCCTGTCATCAGCGTGGCTCTGACGGGCCTTCTGCCCCCGCTCATCCTTTCCAAATCGCTTCTGACACTGGGCGTTGTTTTCGCCCTCTTTGTTGGCGCGGCCAGCGGCCTGCTGCCGGGGATCGGCGCCATGCGCATGCGCGTCGTTAACGCGTTGAGGAGAGCCTGAAATGGCCATTCCGCTTGTTTACAACGTTCGGAGCGTCAAAGCTCGCTGGACGTCCACAATCGTTGCGGTGGTGGGGATTGCGGGAACGGTGGGTGTCTTCGTCGCCATGCTGTCGCTCGCGCGCGGATTCAAGGCCACGCTTGTTTCGTCCGGCTCGGCGGACAACGCGCTCATTACCCGCGCGGGGGCCACATCCGAAATGACCAGCGGAGTCTCTATCGATTCGGTGAAAATCATCCAGGACGCTCCGGGCATCGCTCGTGGGCCCGAGGGCCCGTTGTTGACACCCGAGTCTGTCCTGATGGCGCCGATTCCGTTGCGTTCCACCGGCACGGATGCCAACGTTGTGCTTCGTGGGGTCGCGCCTAACGTCCTTACCATTCGCGGCAATGTCAAAATCGCCGAGGGGCGCATGTTCCGGCATGGCCTGTCCGAAATCATCGTCGGCAAAAACGCCAAGGCGACCTATTCGGGCTTAACTCTGGGAAGCACAATCAGTCTCGGCAGCGGGCATTGGCAAGTGGTGGGTATCTTTGACGCCGGCGGGAGCGCCTTCGATTCCGAAGTTTGGGGCGATGCCCACCTTTTTAACGGCGCCTATAATCGTCCCGACACTTTTTCTCAGTCCGTTACCGTGCACCTCACTTCGCCTGCCGCCCTACAACAATTGAGGGACACTCTCACGGCGGATCCGCGTTTGAATGTGGACGTAACCCGCGAAATCGACTACTACGCCAAGCAGTCCACGCGCATGACCCAGCTCATCACCACTCTGGGCGGGTTTGTCGCGGCGATCATGGCGATCGGCGCGGTCTTTGGCGCTCTCAACACCATGTACTCCGCCGTTGCCGAACGCGGCCGTGAAATTGGCACCATGCGCGCGCTCGGCTTCAACTCCGGGAACGTCGTCCTCTCCTTTCTCGTCGAAGCCCTCTTGATTTCTTTTGTTGGCGGCCTCCTGGGCTGCCTCGCCGTTCTGCCTCTCAACGGCTTGACCACCAGTACCATGAATTTTCAGACTTTTTCCAACCTCGCCTTCGCCTTCAAGATCACCTTTGATCTTCTTTGGATGGGCGTTCTCTTCGCTCTGGTCATGGGTGTCCTCGGCGGCATGCCCCCGGCCATCCGCGCCGCGAGCCGCCCCGTGGCCACAGCCCTCCGTGAGCTGTAGCAGGTCCTGCGCCTGGACGACGCCCTCTTGCCGTCACGTGCAGCACGTTGGTGTGCGCTTTCGCGAATCCACTTCCTGCGGCGAATCCCGCCGCTTTGCAAAATCATGGGATTGCGTTACTGAAGGAGGGAGAACCGACCTGGCAAGACATCCGGGATGCGCCGTTGGTTGCGCCGGTCAGGAGCGGCCCTAAACTCGCCGCGGAGTGGAACCTATGTCCAACTGTTTAACGTCATTTTCGAATCGGGGGATTTACTCTTCCGCACGGTGTCCCTTGACGATTCAACTACAGCGAATCTAGGCTAGGGAGAGAGGTGGTGGCAAGTAGTATGGGTGCAATGGCAAGACCGATCGCGGATAAGCGGCGTTGTGTATTTTGCGGCAAGCACATTGCGGCGCATCTGACGCAGTGCCCCTTTTGCCGCGAGGCTGTTCCGCAGGTGCAATTGTCGCGCCGAACGGGACCGGACGGCCATCACCAGATTCGCCGCGGCCTTCTTTACATGCTTCTCGCCGGCGTCATTTACTATTTCGCGGCGGGCTATGGCAGACCTTTTCAGATTCCTCTGCCGGCCCCTGCACTTTCACTGGTGACGCAATTCGGCGCCCCGTTGCTTTTCCTCGGCGGCCTTGGTTTGACTCTGTACGGGCTCTTTCTCAAGTTCCGATCCTGATTCACGCTCCGCCGAACTGGCGTTGGCATTCGAACCAGCCGGGCTTTGCAAATACCGGAAAAGGAATCCTGCGCCTGCAAGGGAACCTGTCCGAATGGCCAGCTTGACTGATTGGAGTAGTACTACCTTTTCGAAAGCACACGCTCACTCACTCGCTATGGCCTACTGAGGATGAGGCCGCATCCCCCAGCCTTGTCCGGAGATTTTCCACTGAGGAGTCACTATGAAAAGATCGCTTTTAGTTGTGGCAGTCCTGATTCTAAGTGTTTCACTTTTCTTGACCGTGGGCGCGGAGCGCTCGGGGGCGCAAGGCCCCGCGGGCGCAGGCGCTTCCACCGCAGCGCAGGGAAACTCGAACTCGTCCAGTTCCCACAGCGGGCATTCGCTGAATCCCATCAAATGGGTGAAGAAAGACAAAAATTCCCACGATTCGAACGGAACCCGCAGCGACATCGAAAAGAAGCTGACGCCGAAACTGCAGGCCCAGGGTATTTTGCCGGCCAATTCGAACGCCACGGATTCGTGCGCGCCTTTCACGGCCCTGAACGAGTGTCTTGCCGCGCTCCACGCCAGCCACAATCTGGGGTTGGAGTTCAACTGCTTGCGCGCGAATGTAACGGGCGTGCACACCAACGCTGATCTCTCCGGGTGCAAAGGCGCGATCGGCGACAAGGCTCAGAGCCTACACAAGGCCATCCACGAGCAGAATCCCAATGCGGACGCCAAGGGAGCAACCAAAAGCGCCGAGCAGCAGGCCAAGGACGATCTCAAGGACCTCGGCGCTTAAGGCCGAAGCCGAAGGAAAATCTCGACGCGGTTGAATGGTTTTTTCGGCGAAGGCCGAAAAAATCCGCGAAATCGAAACAGGGCGAAGGCCGACGCTTATGGCTTTCGCCCTTATTTTTTTGAACCAAAAAGTCCTGCGGAGAAAATCTTGCGACGAGCGCATCACCATTGCATTTAACTGGACACGGCGGAAGTGGGAGGAGTAGAGACCGGCGGGGACGCGGAGGTAGCAGCGGCAGAGGATGAGGACGAAGCGGACAACGAGACATCGGTGTCCGTGGTGGTAGCGGCGGCGGTGGCGCGGTAGCGAACGATGAGGAGCGTCAGGTCGTCGGCCTGGTGGGCGCCGCGGGCAAAGTTTTCAACAGCTTCGAGGACACATTTCTGGAGCTGTTCGAGGGGGCACTCGAGCTGGCCGGTAAGTAGCTGCTTGAGGCGCGCGACGCCGAACATCTGTTCGTCGGGATCCATGGCTTCGGTGACGCCGTCGCTGAAGAGCACCAGGGTGTCGCCAGGCTGGAGCTTCAAGCAAACGGCGGTGTACTCAGCTTCGGGAACGAGGCCGACGGGATAGGAGCCTTCGGTGAAGGCTTCTTCGGCGACGCCGCGGCGAATGAGGATGGGCGAGGGATGGCCGGCGTTGATGAATTCCAGATGGCCTTCCTGGTCGAGAATGCCGAAGAACATCGTGGCGTAGCGCCCGATTTCTGAGTGATCGCAGAGAAAGCGATTGACATGATTGAAGACGCGCGCGGGATCGGTGCCTAGGGTCATGCCGGAGAGCGCGCCCTGGAGCATGGTGGTGAGAAGCGCGGCGCCGAGACCTTTGCCGGAGACGTCCGCGATGAGAAACGCGGTGCGGCCATCGCTGAGCGGAAAAACGTCGAAGTAATCGCCCCCCACCGACAGGCAAGGAAGATTGAATCCGGTAACCGCGAGGTGCGGGTATTCGCGGAAATCGCGCGGGAGAAGCGCCTGCTGAATGTCGCGGGCGATGTTGATCTCCTGCTCGAGGCGCTGGCGTTCGCGCTCGCGTTCGACCAGGCGGGCGTTGTCCAGAATGCTGGCGGCGTCGCCCGCGAGGGCATCCAGGATCTGGCGGTCAAGTGTGGAGAAGGCGGCGGGGCGGCGCGAATCCAGGTAGAGGACGCCGAGGAAATCGCCGCGCTTGATGTTGACCATGGACTCTTGCGTGTTCGCGCGGGACATGGCGAAAAGAGGAATGACGACGACAGCGCGGAGGCGCTGCGCGACGATGCTCTGCGCGGCTTGCAAATCAACGTCGGCTTGCGCGAGGTCTTCGGTGATGACCGGAGACTGATGCTTCAGAGCAAGCTGGATGGCGGTCTGGCTGGGCGTGAGGCTTTCGGGGGGAAGACGAAGTCCGCCGCTGCGCCGGGCGAGTTTTACTTTGAGCGCGCCGCCGGCATCGGCTTCGAGCAGCAGACCGCGATCGGCGTCGGTGACGGAGACGGCGTGATCCAGCATGTGGCCCAGCACCACGTCGAGAGGCAGCTGCGAGTGCAGCAGAGAGGTCGCTTCCAGGAGGCGCTTGAGTTTCACAAGGCCGCCGCCCGTCGGCTCAGAGCTGGTGATATGCTCCATCCGAGTGAGCAGTTGGGGAAGGGAATCCCCCTCCGAGCCCTTGGAGGAGCGGAAGATGATCTCGTAAGAGTCGTCGAGTCCGAAGGTGATCGCGTCGCCATCCTGTAGCTCGCGGCTATCGACTTTTTCTCCGTTCACGAAAAGGCCGCGGCGCTGGCCGCGATCCTCGACATAGAAACGATTGGCTTCGATGACCACGGCGGCGCAGTTGCGGGAGATGCGGCGGTCGGAGAGCTGAAGGTGGTTGCCGGTCTCGGCGCCGCGGCCAATCATAAAAGGAGTTTGGGTGATGCGGGCGAAGCGGCGCGCGCCGTCCGGGGAGACGACTTCGAGAACTGCTTCACCGGCAAGTGGTGCGGTGTCTGGCATGGGCCACTTGGTGCGGAATTGTAGCATGCGCGAGGGAAGATAGTGGCCTGACGCCGACAGATAGCACTTAATGTTAGGCGCTCGATTTCTGCGGAGCCAGCAACTTGGTCTTGGCCGGTTCCAGATTTGGCAAAAAGGCGGTGAGGATGCCGAGGGCGGGGAGGAACGCGCAGACGTGGTAAACGAAGTTGATCGAGGTCAGGTCGGCGAGCTTGCCGAGGAGCGCAGCGCCTATCCCGCCCAAGCCAAAGGCCAAGCCAAAAAATAACCCCGAGACCATGCCGATTCTTCCGGGCATGAGTTCCTGAGCATAAACGAGGATGGCGGAGAAAGCGGAGGCCAGGATGAAGCCTATGACGACGCTGAGGATGCTGGTCCAGTAGAGATTGGAATAGGGCAAGACCAAAGTGAAGGGAAGGATGCCCAGGATCGAGCACCAGATGACATATTTGCGGCCAATTTTATCGCCCACCGGGCCGCCGATGAAAGTTCCCGCGGCGACAGCAGCAAGAAAGAGGAAGAGGTGCAGTTGCGCATTCTGAATGGAGAGGTGAAACTTGCCCATGAGATAAAACGTGTAGTAATTCATCAAACTGGCGAGATAAAAAAACTTTGAGAACATGAGAGCCACGAGAACGGCCAGAGCGAAGGCCACTTTTTTAGGGGCCAGGACCTCGCGCGGAGGAGCAGATCCCGGGGACGCGAGACGCGCGGGATCGAAGGTGATCGGCTTTGGGAAATGAACGGGATGATTGCGGAACCAGGTGCCGATGTTGGTCAACAGGACGATAGCGAACAAGGCCATAAGCGAAAACCAGGCGATGCTGGATTGCCCAGTGATAAACGCCCAGGCCAGCAAAGGGCCGAGCGCGGAACCGGCGTTGCCGCCCACCTGGAAGAGCGATTGCGCCATGCCGTGCTGTCCGCCGGAGGCCAGGCGCGCGATGCGGGAGGACTCCGGGTGAAACACGGCGGAGCCAATGCCCACAAGCGCCGCGGCAGCAAGGATGGTGCCGTAGCTGGGAGCCATGGAGAAAGCCAGCAGACCAATCATGGTGATTCCCATGCCGACGGCCAGAGAGTAGGGCTTCGGGCGGCGGTCGGTGTAGAGCCCCACGAGAGGCTGAAGAATCGAGGCGGTCAGCTGAGAAGTGAGAGCGATGCGGCCAACTTGCCAGTAATTAAAATGAAAAGTTTTCTGCAGCAGCGGATAGATCGGCGGCATCAAAGATTGAATCGTGTCGTTCAGGAGATGGCAGAAACTGATGGTAAGAAGAATTTTGAAGACGGTCTTCTCGCCGGTGTCTGCAGGAGCGGCCGCCCCAATTGCATTGAAGTTTGTGTCGCTAGCCATTTAGAGAGGGAGTCCCCAAGCCATCGGTGAAGGGCCACATCGGGTTCACCTTACTGCCGAAGCGAGGCGGCGCGAAACATATTCGGCGACGTAAGCGTCGAAAAGATCGTTGAGGCGTTCGCACACCGGGCCGGGAGCGGGGATTTTATTTCCCGCGATTTCGCCGGCGCTGATGAGATTGCGGTTTGTGGAAGAGATGAAAACCTCGTCGGCGGAATAGAGATCTTCGGGACGAAGCGTCTGCTCGAGGACGGAAACGCCGGCTTCCGGCGCGATTTCCATGAGGATGCCACGGGTGACGCCTTCGAGGCAGCCGGAGTTCAGCGGCGGCGTGAGAATTTTCTCGTTCTTCACGGCGAAAATATTCGCGGAAGTGCATTCGGCCACTTCGCCGCGCTCGTTGAGCATCACCACTTCGTCGAAACCATCTTTGACTGCTTCCGAAACAGCCCAAACATTGTTGAGCCAGGAAATGCTCTTTACGCCAGACAAGGGAGACGCGGCGTGGCGGCCGTGTTCCCGGAGCGCCAGGCGCACGACATCGCGATGCTCGGGGAGACCGGCGGAGTAAATGATGA
>WNFT01005860.1_pt1 | contig 10795 bp, 11 predicted proteins | sample 5400191 | NCBI WGS metagenome assembly WNFT01 (sample SAMN13153359, study PRJNA577476) | soil metagenome | isolation source: 80 cm saprolite under Madrone tree | place: USA:California | collected 2016-06-14
ATCGCCGTCGGTATGTCCCCTCCCCGGGTGGATGGCGCGGATCTCCTCTCCGTTCCACCAGAGCGAGATCCCCTGGTCGAAAGTCACGACCGGGAGGGCCTTGCCGGTGACCGGGGGGAACTCGACGAACGGAGTCTTGCCGCCGCTGATGAGTCGCTTGCGCACGTTGACATGCGCCAGGATGGCCGCGGTGTCGGCGAACTCCGCGTTCCCGCCGGTGTGGTCGCCGTGCCAATGCGTGTTGACGACGAAGCGGACGGGCTTGGGCGACAGCTGCTTCAGCGCCGCCTGGATCTTCGGCGCCAGCGGCGCGAACTGGTCGTCGATGATGGCGACTCCGTCGTCCCCCACCGTCGCGCCGATGTTCCCGCCCGAGCCGGTGAGCACGTAGACGTTGCCGGCCACCTTGGAGGCCTTGACCTCGACCTTGCTGAAATCGCGTTCCTGCGCCGCCGCCGCGGCCGCCACGAAGAAGAAGAGAATGAATGGGCGCATGGCGGCGCACCATAGCAGAGCGCCTGCTCCCCCGCCCGGTCTGCGGCACTAGCCACTCAACGAAAGGAGCGCACAGCTTGCGACCATCATGGAGCCGCTGGCGCTGGCCGTCGCGTTCGTCCTCGCATTGCTCGTCCTCCTCCGCATGCCGGGCGGCCTTTCGCCGGTGCCGGTGACGGCCCAGGGCAATCCCTGGCCGACCACCCCGTCCCCCGACGACGAGGAGGAGCAGCTGCCGGAGACGGATCGCGCGCCGCAGCGGCGCTGGCTCCTGCCTTGGGCGGTCGCGAGCGTGGCGGCGCTCCGCCTGGTGCTCCTCCTGACGCTGCGCGCTTGATCGCTTGATGCGCGTGCCGCGCCGGGTTATCTGGCCGGGGTGACGGCTCCCATCGTCGCGATCGACGGGCCGGCCGGCGCGGGCAAGAGCACGGTCGCTCGCCAGCTCGCCCGGCGGCTGGGCTTCACCATCATCGATACCGGGGCGATCTACCGCTCGGTCGCGCTGGCCGCGCTCAAGGCGGGCATTCCCTGGGACGACGACCAGCGCCTGGGCAAGCTGTTGGACGAGGGTCTCGGCCTGACCTTCGACGGCGAACGCGTCCTGCTGCGGGGAGAGGACGTCACGGAAGCGATCCGCACCCCGGAGATCACGCGAGGCGCCTCGGTGGTCTCCGCGCGGCCGGTGGTGCGCCAGAAGCTGCTCCAGCTGCAGAGGGACCTCGGCCGGTCCGCCCCGCGAGGCGCCGTCCTGGAGGGCCGCGACATCGGCACGGTGGTCTTTCCCGACGCCCAGGTGAAGTTCTTCCTCACCGCGTCGGATGCCGCCCGGGCCCGCCGCCGGCATGCCGAACTGGCGGACAAGGGCCTACAGGTGCCCTTGGACGAGGTCCTGACCGATCAGCGGCGGCGCGACAAGGACGACACCGAGCGCTCCATCGCGCCGCTGCGGGCGGCGCCGGACGCGGTGGTGATCGACACCACCGGGCTCGATCTGGACGAGGTGGTGGAGCGGTGTTATCGCGAAGCGTCCAGCCGCTTGAAGCATCTGATTTCCGGGCAGCCTTGACACTACGGGAGGCGTTCTGTAGGGTCCGCCCCCGCTTCCAGGCGGAGCAAGGTTTCCGCCGTTTGCCATTACTCCCCGTGGCAAGCGGCGCTGTCGTTTTCAGGGGGCGACGTGACAAGAATCGCAGGCAAACTTTTAAATGGCGAATCCGCAAAGTGAACTGATCGGCGGCGAAGAAGACTTCGCCGCGATGCTCGAAGAGTCCTTCAAGGGGAAGGGCACCGCCAAAGGCGGCGAGCTGAAAGAGAACGAGATCGTCCGCGGCACCGTGGTGCAGGTCACCAAGGACTACGCGGTGGTGGACATCGGGTACAAGAGCGAGGGCCAGGTCCCGATCCAGGAATTCGGCCTCGCCGAGGGCAAGCCCAACGTCAAGGTGGGCGACGCCGTCGAAGTGCTGCTCGAGTCGCGCGAGAACGACACGGGCATGGTCGTCCTCTCCAAGGAGAAGGCCGACAAGATGCGCATCTGGGACGAGATCTCCGCCGCGTGCGAGCGCGACGAGCTCGTCGAGGGCACCATCGTCGGCCGGGTGAAGGGCGGCCTCTCCGTCGACATCGGCGTGAAGGCGTTCCTCCCCGGGTCGCAGGTGGACCTGAGGCCGATCCGCAATCTCGACAAGCTGATCGGCGAGAAGTTCAAGTTCAAGGTGATCAAGTTCAACAAGAAGCGCGGCAACATCGTGCTCAGCCGGCGCGTCCTGCTCGAGAAGGAGCGGGAGACGCTGAAGAAGGACACTCTCCAGAAGCTCAAGGAGGGCGCCATCCTCACCGGCATCGTCAAGAACCTCACCGACTACGGCGCGTTCATCGACCTGGGCGGCATCGACGGGCTCTTGCACATCACCGACATGAGCTGGGGCCGCGTCGGGCACCCGAGCGAGATGCTCAACGTCGGCGACGAGCTGCGGGTGATCGTCCTCAAGTTCGACCCGGCCACCGAGCGCGTCAGCCTGGGCCTCAAGCAGATCCAGGAGGACCCCTGGGCGCACGCCGCGGAGAAGTTCCCGCCCGGGACCCGCATCACCGGCAAGGTGGTCTCGCTCACCGACTACGGTGCCTTCATCGAGATGGAGCCCGGCGTCGAAGGCCTGGTCCACATCAGCGAGATGAGCTGGACCAAGCGGGTGAAGCATCCCTCCAAGGTGATGGCCATCGGCGATCAGGTGAACGCGGTGGTCCTCGACGTGGACGCGAAGGCCAAGCGCATCTCGCTGGGCATGAAGCAGATCGAGCCCAATCCCTGGACGCTGCTCGAGGAGCAGTACCCGATCGGGTCCGTCATCCGCGGCCAGGTGCGCAACGTCACCGACTTCGGCATCTTCGTCGGCGTCCAGGAGGGCATCGACGGCCTGGTGCACGTGAGCGACATCTCCTGGACCCAGCGCATCAAGCACCCCGGCGACCTGTACAAGAAGGGCGACGAGGTGGAGGCGGTGGTGCTGAACATCGACGTGGAGAACGAGCGGTTCTCCCTCGGCATCAAGCAGCTCCATCCCGATCCATGGACCGAGCTGCCGACGAAGTACCCCATCGGCAGCCGGGTGAAGGGCAAGGTCACCAAGGTCGCCGACTTCGGCGCCTTCGTGGAGATCGAGCCCGGCATCGAAGGCCTGGTCCACGTCAGCGAGCTGCGCGACGAGCGGGTGGAGAACCCGCGCGACGTGGTGAAGGAAGGCGACGAGCTGGACGTGAAGGTCATCGACATGGACCCGCACGAGCGCAAGGTGGCGCTCTCGGTGAAGGCCGCGCTGCACGAGGGCGAGGACTACCGGGAATACATGCGCAACCAGCAGGGCGGCCGGGCGAGTCTCGGGGACGTCTTCGGGGAGAAGTTGGGGAGGAAGGGGCGCGATCGGTAGACCGCTCGTACTGGCGGATCCGGTCGGTGGTAGAGGGCGTCGTGCGAGACTTGAGGCGACTCTTGGGTTAGGTCGCTGGCGGCTAGGGGACACCATTGCATGGTGTCCCCGTCAGGTCGCGTCTCCGATAACGAGAGGGCGGTGGAGCCGCGCGCGAAGAGATCGCCCGCGCGGTTCCGCCGCCCGCTCGCGCGCGCTTTCCCCCCAGGAGGCGCGCCGACGAGGCGGCATGTTCGTCGGGCCTATGGGCAGTAGTCAATCCCACTCATACGACTTTCGTCGCAGGTGGCGAGGCGGGAGGGGGGACCGGCTTCCGGCGCATGAGGACGCCGAGGACCATCCCGACCAGGAGCCCGATGACCGACCCGATGACCTGGGTGAGCACCAGCTTGTTCATCGCCCAGTTCACCGCGTCGGTGCAGTTGAAGGCCGACGCGGCGCCCGCCGGGACCGGCGGTGTGTACCAGTAGGAGATCATCTTCGGGCCCAGCCAGGTGGCGAGGAGCCCGAAGACGAGGGCGGAGACCAGCGCCGAGATGGTGACTCGTTTCATGGCGGCACCCTATCAACTTTTGTGTCGGCCGCCTTGACTTCAACCCGTCTCCGCCTTTAATACGCCGCCTCCTTTAGAGCAGTCCCGTGAACGATCTCATCATCAACGTCGACGCCCTCGCGGAGGCGAACCAGCCCTTCGAGGCCGATCTGCCGCGCGAATTCATCGAAGGGGTGCTCCGTGCCGATCCTCCGACGGAGTTCCAGGCGGACGGGGCCTCGCGCCTCCAGGGAGCAGCCACCAAGATGGGCCGCAAGGTCCTGGTGCGGACGAAGTTCAAAGTTCCCCTCACCGGGCAGTGCAGGCGATGCCTCAAGCCGCTGCACCTCGACGAGCCGGTGGAGCTGGTGCGGGCCTACGTGCCCTCGGGGCAGGCGCATGCGCCCGGCGAGCACAAGGGCACCGAGTCGGAGGGCAGCTTCGATCCCCAGCTGGCGGACGAAGACACGTACGCCGGCAAGGAGATCGACCTGAAGCCGGCGGTCCGGGAGCAGATCCTGCTGCAGATCCCTTCCTCGCCGCTCTGCCGGGAGGATTGCCTCGGACTTTGCCCCAAGTGTGGCAAGGACCTCAACGAAGGCGATTGCGGCTGCGACCGCACCGTCACCGATCCGCGCTGGGCGGCGCTCAAGCGCATCCAGCTGGACAAGAAGGAGAAATGAGATGGGTGTCCCGAAGAAGCGAACGAGCCGCCAGAAGCGCGACCAGCGGCGGGCCCACTGGAAGGCGACGGCGCCGAACGTCGGGACCTGCCCCAACTGCGGCGAGCCCGTCCTGCCCCATCGCGCCTGCCCCAAGTGCGGGCAGTATCGCGGCAAGCAAGTCCAGCCGGCCGCCAAGGATTGACCGCGGCCGCCCCAGGGGCGGCTTCGCGGATGAGGTCGGAGGATGATCGCTCTCGACGCGATGGGTGGCGACCTCGCTCCCGCGGCGACGGTCGAGGGCGCCCTGCGCGCGCATCGCGAGCGCGGGCTCGACGTCCTCCTGGTCGGAGACGAGCAGCGCCTCCGCTCCGAGCTCCGCCGCGCCGGCGCGGGCGAGAACGAGCTCCGGGTCCACCACGCGAGCGAGGTGGTGGAGATGGCGGAGCACCCGGGTCAGGCCCTGCGGCGGAAGAAGGACAGCTCGATCCGCGTCTGCTTCGAGCTCTGCGAGACGGGCGATGCGGACGGTGTGGTCTCGGCCGGGAACTCGGGCGCCGTGCTCGCGGGCGGCCTCTTCGTCTTCGGGCGGCTCGACCACGTCGATCGGCCCTGCATCGGCGGGTCGCTTCCCACCCTGGGCGGCTCGGGTCGGGCCGTGCTGGTGGACATGGGCGCGAACGTCGAGTGCACCCCGCTGCAGATCGTGCAGTTCGCGCTGATGGGAGAGGTGTACGCCCGGCGCGTCCTGGGCATTTCGCACCCTCGCATCGGCGTGGTCGCCAACGGCGAGGAGGAGGGAAAGGGCACCGACCTGACCCGCGCCGCGGCGGCCGCCTTGCGCAAGCCGGAAAGCGGCGTGCGATTCGCCGGATACGTGGAGGGAAAGGACGTCTTCTCCGGCGAGTTCGACGTCATCGCCACCGACGGGTTCACCGGCAACGTGCTGCTCAAGACGGCCGAGGGCGCCGTGTGGGCCTTCGGGCAGCTCCTCAAGCGCCAGATCCAGTCCAGCAGGGTGGCGACGGCCGGCGCTCTCTTGATGAAGTCGCAGCTCGATCAGGTGAAGAGGCGCGTCGACTACGAGGAAGTGGGAGGCGCTCCCCTGCTCGGGGTGCGCGGGGTGGCGATGATCGCCCACGGCCGCTCGACGCACCGGGCGATCCTGAACGCCCTCTCCGGAGCCGAAGCCTTCGCCCAGCAGCATCTTGCGGAGGATCTCGCCGCGGCAGCGCTGCGGGGCGAGGAGCTTCTCGCGCAGCGCGCTGCGTCTTGACGCGGCGCGCAGCCGCTGTAGTCTCCCGCGCCTTTTCGTTGGAGAAGCGCATGCAACGCTCGCGGATCATCGGCACAGGCACCTACCTTCCCGCCCGGAGGGTCACCAACGACGATCTGGTGAAGGAATTCGGGATCGACACCAGCGACGCCTGGATCCGGGAGCGGACCGGCATCCGCGCCCGCCGCATCGCCGCTCCCGGCGAGGCGACGAGCGACATGGCCACTGCCGCGTCGCGGCACGCCCTGGAGATGGCCGGGGTCCGACCCGAGGACCTGGACCTGATCGTGGTCGGAACGGTCACGCCGGACATGCCGTTCCCGGCCGCCGCGGTGCTGGTGCAGGCCAAGCTGGGCGCGAAGAAGGCGGTGAGCTTCGACGTCAGCGCCGCCTGCGCGGGCTCGCTGTACGCCCTGGCGGTCGCCGACAGCATGATCAAGACCGGTCAGGTCAAACGGGCGCTGGTGATCGGCGCCGAGCTGCTCACCCGCATCTCCGACTGGAAGGACCGCGCCACCTGCGTGCTCTTCGGCGACGCCGCCGGCGCGATGTTGATCGCCCCCGAGACCCGCGCGGATCGGGGGATCCTCTCCACCCACCTCTACACGGACGGGACCCAGGCCGACATCCTCAACATCCCCGGCGGCGGGAGCGCGCGTCCGTTCAGCCCCGAAGTCTGGGAGAAGCGCGAGCACCTGATCAAGATGAACGGCCGCGAGGTGTACAAGACGGCGGTCCGGGTCCTGGAGACGGCCTCGCGCGAGGCCCTCCAGCACAACGGCTATCAGCCGAAGGACGTCGACTACGTGATCGCGCACCAGGCGAACCTGCGCATCCTGGACGCAGTGATGAAACGGCTGGGGATCCCCTTGGAGAAATGCGAGATCAACATCGACCAGGTGGGGAACACGTCCTCGGCCTCGGTGCCGCTCACGCTCGACCAGGCCAATCGCGGCGGCAAGCTGAAGGACGGCGACCTGGTTCTCATGATGGCGATCGGCGGCGGGATGTCCTGGGGCAGCGCGTTGATGCGCTGGTAACCGATGAAGCTTGCCTTCGTTTTTCCCGGACAGGGATCGCAGTGCGTCGGCATGGGCCAGGCGCTGGCGCAGGAGTTTCCGGCCGCGCGCGCGGCGCTGGACGAATCCGACGCGGCCACCGGGGGCGGTCTCCTCAAGCTGATGTCCGACGGCCCCGAGGAGGAATTGCGCAAGACGGCCAACACGCAGCCGGCCATCCTCGCCGTCTCCGTCGCCGTGCATCGCGTCCTGGTCAAGGAAGCCGGCGGCAGGTTCCAGCTTCCCGCCTTCTACGCCGGCCATTCGCTCGGCGAGTATTCCGCGCTGGTCGCCGCCGGCGCGCTGTCGCTGCGGGACGGCGTCCGGGCCGTGCGCGCCCGCGGAACCTTCATGCAGGAAGCGGTGCCGCCGGGAGAAGGGGCGATGGCGGCGATCCTCGGCCTCGATCCGGCCAAGGTGAAGGAGGCGTGCGACGAGGCCCGCGAGCAGGAGCGCGGCAAGGTGGTGGAGCCCGCCAACTACAACTCGCCCGAGCAGACGGTGATCGCCGGCCATGCTCCGGCGGTGGACCGCGCCATCGCCATCAGCAAGGCGAAAGGCGCGAAACGGGCGGTGCCCTTACCGGTGAGCGCCCCCTTCCACTGCTCCCTCATGTCCCCGGTGCAGCCGCGGCTCGCCGAAGTGCTGGGAACGGTGCAGCTCAAGATGCCGAACGCGCCGGTGATCGCCAACGCCACCGCCGAGCCCAATACCGATCCGGCGCGCATCCTTCCCCTCTTGCTCTCGCAGGTCACCTCGCCGGTCCGCTGGGTGGAGACGGTGCAGAAGATGGTCCTGAACGGCGTCGACACCATCCTCGAGCTGGGCCCGGGAAAGGTCCTCAGCGGCCTGGCCCGGCGCATCGACAAGGGCGTGCGCGCGTACTCCGTGGAAGACCCCGCCGGGCTCTCGGTCGTGCTCCGCGAGGTGTTCCAGTGAAGGCGTCCCTGCTCGCCGCGACGTTCCTGGTCCTGGCCTGCTCGGGCCAGATGGAAGTGAAGAAGAAGCTGCGGGACGAGGCCTGCACCAAGAACCTCGACTGCGCCTACGGCCTGGAGTGCGTCGCCGGAGGGTCGCAAGCGGATGGAGGCGTGGCGCCAGTCGACGGCGGCGTGGCCTCCGCCGCGCGCACCTGCCAGTTCCATTCCTTCGGCGACTGCGAGGGCGACGGGACCCAGCCGGGCCCCGACGGGCAGCCGCAATGCCTGAGCTCGTACAAGTGCCGGGACGGCCACTGCACGGTGCAGTGCGCCGGACACAAGGATTGCAGACAAGGGGAAGCCTGCAAGGTGGGAATCTGCCACGCCGGAAGCAGCGCGGTCGCCAGCTGCGTCGACAACCGCGACTGCCGCTTTCCGGAGACCTGCTACTACGGGCAGTGCGTCACGCGGCCGGCGGCCACGCGTTGCAGCAGCGATCTCGACTGCCCGACGGGGACCCGATGCGCCAATGGCGTTTGTCAATGACATCCGACGCGGACGGGCTTGCGACCACGCAAAAGCGTGCTACAAGCCCGCGCCGAGTTTGAGATCTGGACCAGGAAAGGATCGGCCATGTCCGTCGAGGCAAAGGTCAAGAGCATCATCGCGGAGCAGCTGGGGGTCGGTGAAGACGAGATCAAGGCGGAGTCCGCCTTCATCGAAGACCTCGGCGCCGACTCCCTCGACATCGTCGAGCTGGTGATGGCGATGGAAGAGGAATTCGAGGTCGAGATCCCCGACGAGGAGGCCGAGCACATCAAGACGGTCCAGGACGCGGTCAACTTCATCAACGAGCACAAGAAATAGGTCGCAGCCATGCAGCGCGTCGAACGCAGAGTGGTCGTCACCGGGATCGGCCTCGTCACGCCCTTGGGCATCGGCACCAAGGAGTCGTGGGAGGCGGCCATCGCCGGCAAGTCCGGCGTGGGCCCCATCACGCGTTTCGATGCGAAGGACCTTCCCAGCCGCATCGCCGGCGAGGTGAAGAACTTCGACGGGTCGAAGTTCATGGACAAGAAAGAGGTGCGCCGCAACGACCTCTTCATCCAGTTCGGACTGGCCGCCACCGACCTGGCGCTCAAGGACGCTGGGCTCCCCACCGACAAGCCGCTGGGAGACCGGACCGGCGTGATCGTCGGGTCGGGCATGGGCGGCCTGGGAACGCTGGAGGAGACGCACATCATCGCGGTGGAGAAGGGACACCGCCGCGTGAGCCCGTTCTTCATCCCGTCCATCATCGTCAACCTGGTGGGTGGACAGATCTCCATCCGCTACGGCGCCGCCGGCGTGAACTACGCGCCCGTCTCCGCCTGCGCGACCGGCAATCACGCGCTGGGCGAGTCGATGCGGCACCTCCAGCACGGCGACGTGGACATGATGATCAGCGGCGGCGCCGAAGCCACGATCACCCTGCTCGGGATCGCGGGCTTCACTTCCGCGCGCGCCGTGAGCGAGCGCAACGACGCGCCTGAAAAGGCGTCGCGCCCCTTCGACAAGGACCGCGACGGATTCGTCCCCGGCGAGGGCGCCGGCATCCTCATCCTCGAGGAGCTCGAGCATGCCAAGAAGCGCGGCGCCCGCATCTATTGCGAGCTGACCGGATACGCCGCCACCGCGGACGCCTTCCACATCACCCAGCCGAGCGGGGAGGGCGCCCAGCGAGCGATGGCGCTCTGCTTGAAAGACGCGAATCTCCGTCCGCAAGACGTGCAGTACGTGAACGCGCACGGCACCTCGACCCCGGTGGGCGACCTGGCCGAGGTCAAGGCCATCAAGAAGGTGTTCGGGGACTGGGCGAAGAAGGGACTGATGGTCAGCTCGACCAAGAGCATGACCGGCCACCTCCTCGGCGCCGCCGGCGGCGTGGAAGCGGCGTTCACCGCCCTGGCGCTGTACCACGGGATCGTCCCGCCCACGATCAACGTCGAGAACCAGGACCCGGAGTGCGACATCGACGTCGTCCCCAACCAGGCGCGCGAGGTGCGGATCAAGGCCGCGCTCTCGAATTCATTCGGGTTCGGCGGCACCAATGCCGTCGTAGCCTTGCAGCGCTTCGAATGATAGAAGCGGGCCCGTGCCCGCCTCCATGGATGAACCCCTCTCGGAAGTCGACCCCGAGGTCGCGCGGCTGATCCGCGAGGAAACGCGGCGCCAGGCCGAAGGGCTGGAGCTGATCGCCAGCGAGAACTTCGTCTCCGAGGCGGTGCTGGAGGCGCAGGGCTCGACCCTGACCAACAAGTACGCCGAAGGCCTGCCGGGCAAGCGCTACTACGGCGGCTGCGAGGTGGTGGACAAGGTCGAGCAGCTCGCCATCGACCGCGCCAAGGTGCTGTTCGGCGCTGAGCACGCCAACGTGCAGCCGCATGCCGGCTCGCAGGCGAACATGGCCACCTACTTCGCGCTGCTCCGGCCCGGCGACCGGATCATGTCGCTCTCGCTGGCGCAGGGCGGCCACCTGACGCACGGGTCGCCGGTGAACTTCTCCGGCAAGCTCTTCGAGGTCCACCACTACGGGCTCGATCCGCGCACCGAGCTCATCGACTACGACGCCGCCCGGAAGATGGCGCGGGAGATCCGTCCACGGGCCGTGCTCTGCGGGGCGTCGGCGTATCCGCGGACGCTGGACTTCGTCCGGCTGCGGGAGATCGCCGACGAGGCGGGCGCGGTGATGATCTGCGACATCGCGCACATCGCCGGGATGGTGGCGGTCGGACTGCATCCCTCGCCGGTGCCGCTGGCCGACGCGGTGACCAGCACCACCCACAAGACGCCGCGCGGCCCCCGCAGCGGGCTGATCTTGCCCAAGAAGCAGCACGCCAAGGCCATCGACTCCAACGTCTTCCCCGGGATCCAGGGCGGCCCGCT
>WNFT01005861.1_pt1 | contig 10795 bp, 7 predicted proteins | sample 5400191 | NCBI WGS metagenome assembly WNFT01 (sample SAMN13153359, study PRJNA577476) | soil metagenome | isolation source: 80 cm saprolite under Madrone tree | place: USA:California | collected 2016-06-14
TCGCCGATCGCCATCTGGACGACCTCGGACTCCGCCACTTTGGTCACGCCGCGCGACACCCGCCGCGCCAGCGAGGCGCAGGCGATGTCAAGGGCGCGGCGGCCGAGCGCGATCGCGACCGGCGGCAGCGAGTAGGACACCAGGAACCCGCGCGGTGCCCGCAATACCGGGTAATCGGGATGCACCAAGGCACCCGGCGGCGTGCCGGCGAAGAGATCCCTGACGATCACGCTGCGGTGCTCGGGAGCCAACCCATCGTGCAGGACCAACGACCCACTGCCGGTGCCCGGGAGGCCGAGCATCAGATCGATGCCCGCCGCAGGGCTATAGATCGTCAGGCCGCAGTCCAGTGTGCTTCGCTATGCGCGCGAGCATTCGTGGACCGAGTTCATGATCGTCGTGGAACGCAAATACGTAATTGGGCCACCCAGGGCGCACTAGCGTGCGGTGCGAGCCCATTTGCCGCTCGATCGTCCATCCGAGGCGAATGAGCGCTCGCAACACCCGGCTCGCTCTGGTGGCCGGCCAGCCATTCATGCTGCGATAAAGAGATCACCGGGATCAAAGGGCACTGGCTCGCCATGCTCGATGCGATCGGCGATCACATGCAAAGCGAGCGCCGTTGTCTTGGCCCGCGCCTCCGCTTCTGTCGCGCCGTAGGCCAGCACGCCGGGTAATTCGGGCACTTCGCCGATCCACCGGCCGTCTTGTTCGCGCTCGATTTCGATTCTGAGCATGGCCGCCATCCCTCTTTCGCGCGCTGGGCAAAGAACTTACGCCCCGATCTTGTCGCCGAGCGCGGCGCGCCCGTCTTCGCCGCGATCTACGCGGCGAGCTTCCGCGCAACAAATGGTGGCGGTCCGCAGCGAAAAAACCACCTACCCGCCGTTCCTCCGGCATTCCGCCCCGCGGGTGGAAAACAGCTGGTCAAGAATCGCTCACCCCGCTTCGCGGGCGAGGAGCAGGCGGCCGTAGGGGGCCATCGCCGCTTGGCGGCTGGCGGCGTGGTGATTCAGGATGGTCATCACGTCGCGGCGGATGGCGCCGAGCTCGTCATTGTCGTAGACCCAGCGGGCGCCGTCCAGCTCGCATAGGCGGTCGAGCGCCCATGCGATCTGGTGCTGGGCATAGACCATGTCGCGCCGGGCTCGCAACGCCTCGGCTTCGGTGATCCTGCGGCCGGACGACACCTCCGCAGTGCTGTAATCGCGCCCGGTGTGCAAGAGCAGGGTCGCGACGTCGATCGCGGCGGCGGCCTCGCCGATCGCCATCTGGACGACCTCGGACTCCGCCAGCTTCGTCACTCCGCGCGACACCCGACGCGCCAGCGAAGCGCAGGCGATGTCGAGGGCGCGGCGGCCGAGCGCGATCGCGACCGGCGGCAGCGAATAGGATACGAGGAACCCGCGCGGTGCCCGCAATACCGGGTAGTCGGGATGCACCAAGGCACCCGGCGGGGTGCCGGCGAAGAGATCGCTGACCATCACGGAGCGATGCTCGGGAACGAAGACGTCGTGCAGGACCAGGGACTTGCTGCCGGTGCCGAGGAGGCCGAGCACCTGCCAGTCGTCGACGATCTCGACCTCGGCGAGCGGCACCAGCAGGTAGGCGATGTGGCGCGGATCGCCCTTCTCCCCGAGAAAGGCGCCGATGATCGCCCATTGCGCATAGTCGCAGCCGCTGGAGAACGGATAGCGGCCGCTCAGCCGCCAGCCGCCCGGCACATGCCGCGCCGCCTCGCGCGGCGCCAGCGAGGACGCGGCGACGGCTTCCGGGTCCTCGCCCCAGACGTCGATCTGCGCCGCTTCGGGATACTGCGCGATGATCCACTGATGCTCGGCCAATACCGCATAGACCCAGGCCGCCGACGCGCAGCCATAGGTCAATTCCTCGACGATCCGCGAGAACAGGCTGAAGCGGCCCTGCATCCCGCCGAAGCGCCGCGGCTGCAGGATCCTCAAGATACCCGCCGCGTGATATTCGGCGATCGTCTCGGCCGGCAGCTGCCGTGCTGCGGCGGCGGCCGGCGCGCGCTCCGCGAGGAGCGGGATCAATGCCCGCGCGCGCTCCAGCATCGCCCGCTCGTCGTCGGGCAGGGCGGTGTCATCGGCTGTCATGCGTGACCTCTTGATGAGACGAAGCCGGCGCCGTCGCTGCGCCGCCATCCTGGCGCCACGATCGGGGCGTAGTGTATATTATGCCGATCTGGGAGCGGGGAGCATCGACCGATCCGATCATGAAGCGGCGCCTCCCTGCTCCCTCCCTCAGGGCCCCGCTTCGGCTCCCTGCTAAATATCCAGAGTTGCCCTCGATGTCATCTTTTAGGTATTTGATACACAAGATATTTTACGCGATGACCGCCGCAGTTGACGGCACCGATCGGAACTTTCTCCCTGAGCTCAGGGAGGCATCGCAATGACTTCGCTGCCGGAGCCGCGGCCGGGACAGAAGAAGCTGGGGCTCGTCATCGACCTCGACATCTGTGTCGGCTGTCAAGCCTGTGCCACGGCCTGCAAGGAATGGAACACTAGCGGCTATGTCGGACCGCTGCCCGATTTCAACCCCTATGGCGCGGGCGCCTGGGGCGTTTGGTTGAACCGCGTCCACGCCTTCGAGGAGGGCGCCGGGGAGGGTGCCCGGACGGTCTACTTCCCCAAATCATGCCTGCATTGCGAGGAGCCGGCCTGCGTCACCGTGTGCCCGACGGGGGCCTCCTATAAGCGCGCCGAGGACGGGATCGTGCTGGTCAACGAGGCGATCTGCATCGGCTGCAAGCTGTGCTCCTGGGCCTGCCCTTATGGCGCACGAGAATTCGACCCGGATGCCGGGGTCATGAAGAAATGCACGTTGTGCATCGACCGGATCTACAACGACAACCTGGCGCAAGAGGACCAGCTGCCGGCCTGCGTCATGGCGTGCCCGGTCAACGCCCGCCATTTCGGCGATCTCGGCGATCCCGATTCGGAGGTCTCGCAGATGGTGGCGCAGCGCCGCGGTGGCGATCTGCTGCCCGAGCTCGGCTACCGCCCGGTCAACAAGTACCTGCCGCCGAGAGCAGGGCGGATGATGCCGCGCGCGCCGGTCGAGGAACGCGCCGAGCCGGCCGACGACGTGCCGCCCGGCGAGCGGCTACTGCGCTGGGTCGACCGGCTGTTGTCGCGCTGAAGGGTTAGGACGAGGGATGCCGTCCGTCAATGCGACATCAGCACGGGAACCGTCATGTGCGCGAGCAACTCGCGGCTGACGCCGCCGAGCAAGGCTTCGCGCAGCTGCGAATGATGGTAGCCGCCGCTGACGATCAAGTCGGCGCCGAGATCGGCGGCGCGCGAGAGCAGAATGTCGGAGACGGCGAGGCCACCGCGCAACGTCTCCTCGAACCTGGCCGCGACCCCATGGTGGTGCAGGTGATGGACCACCCGGTCGAGCGCCGGGCGGTGCTGCTCGAGGTCGCGCTCATGGGATCCGACAAAAACCACCGTAGCTTCGGGATCGGTGAACAACGGCAGCGCATCGTGCAACGCCCGGTTCGCCTCTCGGGTCCCGTCCCAGGCGATCAGGATCCGCTTGCCCACCGTCTCAAAGGTCCCGGCGTAAGGAACGATGAGGACCGGCCGACCGGCGGCAACCACGACGTCCTCCAGCCGAAATCGCGAGGCGCCGTTCGACTCGGAATTCGGCGGACGTTGACCGGCAATCGTCAGATCGACCGATTTTGCCAGCTCGATCAGCGCCGCCGAGTCGCCATCGGCCAAGAGGTGCCACTCGCCCTCGATGCCGTGCAGGCGCAGCTTGCTCTTGAAGTGCTGCTCGGCGGATTCTGCGGCCTCGGCCTCGCGTAACACCCCGCTCGGGCTCACCCGTTCCTCACCTAGGCCCGTCATTCCGGCCGGCGCAGCGAACCCAAAACCGACCGAACCGGCGGGCGAGGCGTGCGTTTCCGGCAGAACGTAAGCGCCAGCGAGATATGCCCGACCGGCGCGCGCCAGATTAAACGCCAGCTCCAGCCGGGCGTAGCCCGCGGCGGTCCGATCGAAGCAGACCAAGAGATCTTTGAGCGGCATGCCCGCCCTCCGGTAAACGTCACACCATCGCCCGTAAAAAACACCTGGGGATGTTTAACGTTCCGGCTCGGCCAAGAGCCGGCGCAGCTCGGTCTTCAGCACCTTGCCGTAATTGTTCTTCGGCAACGCGTCGACAAAGCGGTAGTGGCGCGGGCGCTTGAAGCGGGCGATGTGCTCGAGACACAGCCGGTCGAGCGCCGCGGTCGCGACCTCCGCCCCGGGACGCGTCACAACAAAGGCCACGACCTCCTCGCCCCATTCGCGATGCGGGCGTCCGATCACCGAAACCTCGACGAGGTCGGGATGGCGCAGCAATACCTCCTCGATCTCGCGCGGATAGATGTTGCTGCCGCCGCTGATGATCATGTCCTTCGAGCGGTCGCGCAGAGTCAGAAACCCGTCTGCGTCAAAGCTGCCGAGGTCGCCGGTATGGAGCCAGCCGCCGCGCAAGGTCTCCGCCGTAGCTTCCGGGTTCTCCCAATAGCCTTCCATGACACAGTCGCTCTTCGTGACGATCTCGCCGACCTCGCCGGCCGGCAGCTCGCGGTCGCGATCGTCGACGACCTTGACGAGGACGCCGGTGCGCGGCACGCCGCATGAGCCGAGCCGCTCGCGCCAACGAGGATGGGCCGCGTCGGCGTGCATGCGCTGGTCGAGCCCGGTGATCGTCATCGGCGACTCGCCTTGGCCGTAAAGCTGGTAGAGGCGCGGGCCGAAGAGACCCAGCGCGCGCTCGAGGTCGGCGACGTACATCGGCCCGCCGCCGTAGAAGATCGTGCGCAGGTTGGCGAGATCGGCGGCGGCAAGCGCGGGGGCGTGCACCAGCCGTGTCAGCATCGTCGGGGCCGCGAACATCGAGACCCTTTCGTGGCGGCGCAACGCCTCGATGACCGCCTCGACCTCGAAATGGGGGAGCACCATCTGATGCGCCCCACGCAGCAGGTGCGGCAGGGCGTAAAGTCCGGCGCCATGTGACAGCGGACCCGCATGGAGGCAGGTGTCGCGCTCGTCGAGCGCGTCGATGTCGGCGTAATAGCAATGGCTCATGAACAGCAGGTTGCGGTGCGTCAGCACCGCTCCCTTCGGCTTGCCGGTCGTGCCGCTCGTATAGAAGAGCCACGCCCGGTCAGTCGGCGAGCCCTCGACGGGCCACAGTGGCGCGCTGCGCTCGAGGAGAGCCGCGTAATCGTCGCCGGCGGTCGAGATGATCGCCGATAATGTCTCCACCGCTTCCTCGAGCGGGGCGAGCAGTGAGGCGAGCCCGGGAGTGGCGACGAGCAGGCGGGCGCGCGAATCCCGCGCGATATGCGCGACCTCGTCGGGGTGCAGCCTCGCGTTGACAGGCACTGCGCAGAGCCCCGCGGCCCAGCAAGCGAACAGCACCTCCAGGAACTCGGCGCAATTCTCCATGCACAGCATGACGCGGTCGCCGGGTTCGAGGCCGCGGGCGCGAAGCCCGCCTGCCAGCCCCGATATCCGGTGGGCGAACTCGCCGTAGGTCCAGGCGTGGACGCCGTCACCGATCGCCGGGAACCGTGGCTGCCGGCGGGCCACGTCGAACAATAATGCCGCGATGTTCACCGCTCCTCCCACCCGCGTGAAAGACCCGGTCAGCGGCAGACCATCGTCACATTGGCCACCCGTGTCATCCGCCACTCGGTACCGCCTCTCGGATCACTCCGTCCCGAGAGGCGCCCGCTGCCGTAGGTTAATTGGACCTTTCCGCCTGTGGGATCAACATACCGGACCGTGCTGCCGGTTACCGTCAGCCCGCCCACTTCTCCCAAGTAGTCAAGCCCCGTCGCGTCGCCACTCTGTCCGGGTTGGGTGATCGAATAGGCCGCCCGGCCGTACGCCGACTGGCCGAGCCGCCGCCAAAAATAGGCGGTGAGAACATCCCCATTGACCGCGAAGCGAAGCGCCAAGGCGCCCTGACTACCCGGGCGCCTTCTGCCGGAATTGAATACCCCCTGACAGGTCTTGCCCGCCAGCAAGCTTGGATCGAACCCGGTTACATTCCGGAGAGCCGGATCGGCCGATGCGGTCATCGCGACGGCCATACCGGCGACCGCAACGATCGGTGCCCAAAAGCCTGGCATAGCGATCTCCGCTCGGCCTCGAGCTATGGCCGGCCCGGTGCCGGCGACTGCCGAAGTTCAGGCGACTCCGTGGTCTTTGAACCACGCCAGCATCTTCGTCCAGCTCTCCTTGGCCTGCTCCGCCCGATAACTCGGCCGGTAGTCTGCGTTGAACCCGTGCGGCGTATCCGGATAGATGACGATCTCGCAGGTCTTGTTCGCCGCTTTGCACGCCGCCCGCATCCGCTCGACCGACTCGACGGGAATGCCGGTATCGGCGGCGCCGTAGAGGCCGAGCACCGGTGCTTTAAGGTCGGCCGCGAGGTCGATCGGGTAGTTCGGCTGCAATTCGGTGCGCGGCCGGTCGATCGAGCCGTACCAGGCGACCGCCGCCTTGAGCTGCGGGTTGTGCGCCGCATAGAGCCAGACGATCCGCCCGCCCCAACAGAACCCGGTGACGGCGAGGCGCGCGGTATCGGCCTTTCCGGTGGATTTGGCGTAGACCGCAGCCGCATCGAGATCGGCCATGACCTGCGCGTCCGGCACTTTGGACACGATCGTTTTGATCAGCTCCTGCGTGTCGCTGATCGCCGCCGGGTTGCCTTGCCGCGAATAGAGCTCAGGGGCGATGGCATAATAGCCGGCCTTTGCGAAGCGCCGGCAGAGATCTTTGATGTGCTCGTGCACACCAAAGATCTCCTGGACCACAAGGACAGTCGGGAACGGCCCGCTCTGGTTTGGCATCGCACGGTAAGCCGGCATCGATCCGTCTGCGACCGGTACCTTGACCTCGCCGGCATCGAGACCGTTCGTGTCGGTTGTGATCGCCTGCGCTGAGACTGGCTGCACCGATAACGCGAACCCGGTAGCGAGCGACGTCATGACAAACCCGCGACGCGACCATTGCGACCGCGGCAGCAACCCTTCCAACCCCGCTTCGACGATATCCATGGCTTCCTCCGTGGGGTCTGTCTCCTTTGGCCCAAGGCAATTTCCAGCCTCGGCTATCGTTCGGCGAGGGCCGATCACCAAAGCGTGACCGATCAGTAATCGTAATTGTAGTTGAGGCCGATGCCGGTGCTGCCCGACTGGCCGGCCTCCCCGCCGACCGTCAGATGCGGGCGCACTTCGATCTCCACTGTGACCTTGCTCGTCGGCGGCGAGATGCCCTGGGTGACCCCGACGGAAACCCCTGGCGCGATGTATTTCCCGGCGCTCAGTGCAGTGCCGCCCGTCGCGCTGCCGCTCGCCGCCCTCGGGTTCAGAGTGCCGGTCGCCGGCCCGGTCGGGCCGGAGCCGAACTTGAACCAATCGAGCCCGAGGCCGCCGCGCAGGCGGTCGAGGACACCAGGACCGCCACCTGCGAGAGTGGCGGCCGCGGCAGCGAGTTGCAGCCCCTCGCCGGCGGTCATCTGGCTGACCCCGCGGTTGAACAAGACCCGCGCGAGGATCTCGTCTTGCGGCACGACCGGCGTCGAACTCAGCGTGACCGTCGGCGCCGAGGCAAAACCGCCGATATTGACTTGCGCGGTGATTTCGGCGGCGCTCGCCTCGGCAACGATGTCGAGAACCGGGTCGAGCTTGGCACTGCTGTCAAACGTGATCGTGCCGCGGGTCAATGTGAAGGTCTTGCCGAGCAAATCGACGCTGCCATGGATCTGCTCGAGCGAGCCGTTGATCGCAGGCGCGGCGCTCGTCCCGGTAATCGCCAGCTTGCCGCGCCACTCGCTCTCGAGCCCATGCCCGCGCACAAAGATGTTGCCGGGCATATCGATCTTGATGTCGAGCGTCGCCGGAAGCGCCGGTGGTTGGTTCGCGGCAGCTGGCGGAGGCGGCTTCGCGGTCTTGTTCCTGGTCTCGACGACCTTGAGCACGACGACGTTGGGCGGCAAGCTTTGCGGAAGGTTGATATCGGCGCGATTGATGGTGAGGGGTGCTGAGACCTTCGGCCCGGTCAGGGGACCAGCGATCGATACCTTCCCGGTCGCTGTGGCAACCGCCTCGTCGCGTGCAGCGACGCGGAAATTATCCAATGTTGCGGAGAGCTCGGCGGTCGGGCCGGAGGCGCCCCGCAATACGACATTGCCTTGCGCCTTGAGGCTGCCGCTCGCGCTGTCTGCGGCCGAAAACGAGGTCAACGTGAAACGATCGCGATCGCCCACGAGGTCGGCCTGCATCTTGGTTAGAACCGCTCCCGTCGCGAAGTTCTCGTAGCGCGCATCTGAGAGCTTGAGGCGGCCGTTCGCGGCCGGAGCGGCGACGGTGCCGCCGACCGTAATGTCGGCGGCGAAACGGCCGCTGACCCGATCCTCGCCGAGCGGCAGCAGGTCGGCCAGGTGTTCGAGCTGACCCGCACCCTGGAGCTGCAGGCTCAACCGACCTTCGGGCGGCACCGAGATCCCGAGCGGCGATGGCGTCAGCAACAGCGGCGCCGAGCCGGCGAAGCTTATCGTGTCTCCTTTGAGGCCCGTGACCTGCCCTTTCAAATCGATGTTTCGCCCGTTCCAATGACCGTCGACTCCAAGCCCGAGGCTCGGTAGTTGCGAATTTTTCGAGGAAGCGAGGGTGAGGTCGCGCGCGTTCACGGACATATGACCTTGCGGCGCACGCAGGGTCCCGCCGAGCGTCGCGGCGATGGTCAAGCTGCCGCGTGCTTTGGGATAGCCCAGGAGCCTGCCGGCCGAGGCGATCGGCAAATTCGCGGCATTGAGCGCGAGCGATAGCGACTGTCCCCGCAAGCCGCCGCTGCCGGTGATCCGGCCGGTGCCGAAATCCAGTGCGAGGCCGGAAAAACCAAAGTCGGCCGCGCGCTTTGACAACACGAGCGGTTGACCGAGAGACAGCCGGTCGCTGCCGAGCGACCCCGCAAGGCGGTTGAGACGCAGCTCGACCCGACCGGGTTCCAGCCCGGCGTCGCCAGCGAACGCCACCGCCAACGGCTGGCCCTTGGCATCGCCTTGGAATGCGAAGCGGCCAGGTCGCGGCGCGTCGAGCGCCAATGTTGCGGTGGTGAATTCACCCGTACCGAATTTCGCCGAGGTCAAAGAGAGACGCCCCGCTCCCGACGGCGCTCGCAAGATATCGGCGAACCGCCCTGTCAGCTCGACGCGGCCGATCGCGATCGGCGAGGACGCGGCGCCGGCTGTGAGCCGCGTTCCGGTCAGCGAGAGATCAAGGAACTGACCGCCACGCGCCTCGAGCCCCGCGCCGAACTCGAGCATGCCCCCGAGTGGCGTTCCGGCGAGCTTAGACCATCGCCCGAGATCGGGTACCCGGCCGGTTATAGAGCCTCGCAACAGCCCCGTATCCAGGGCGACGCGCAGGCTGCCCTCGATCGCGCTGTCCGCTGCGGTCAGGCGAAAACGCGGCAGCACTAGCTCGGCGTTCCCTTTTGGCTCGGCCGCGAGCGCCAGTGTCCCGTCGAGCCCGTAGGCGCGATAGCTGCCATCAAGCGCCGCCTTTGGATCGGCGAGGTCGGCGACCTCGCCGACGAGCCGCAGCCGCTCGATCCTTGCTCCGTCGGAGGCGATGTCGCCGCCTTCGACCTCACCCTTCAGCCGCAGATGATCGAGCGCTCCTTCGGCATAGATATGGGCTGATAATTCGCCCGCCATTTCGTTGCCGAGCGCGGCGCTAAGTGCCGTCAACCGCGGCAGCTTTAGCGCCAGCGTCGCGGCGAGGCGGTTCGAAGCGGGATCGAACCGCGCATCCCCCGACAGGCTCGCCGCGGCGCCCGTGATGGCGAGCTGGTCTACGACCAGCGCCCCTGCGGTGTTCCGTTGGAGGGAGCCGGTGATCGTCACGGTGTCGCCGAGTAGTGCGTCGCCGGCGGCGATCCCGGTCCGCAACTGCTTCGCCGAGCCCTGGAGCCTCGCTTTGAACCCGGCCGCGCCCTCCCGGGCGGCATCGGCCGCAAGCTCTATCGAGCCTGAGAGTGGGTGACCGGCGAGGCCGGAGAACGGCCGCAAGTCAGCGATCGACAACTGCATCCCGCCCTCGATTGCCTGCCCGCCTTCGGTGAGTTGCCCAGCGCCGGCAAGCGCGAGGCCGGCGCCTTCGGCGGAGAGGCGGGTCAAATCGACGGCGCTGCCGTCGCGGGTGGCGATCGCGGCGACCGACCAGTCGATGTCGCGGCCGAGTTCCCGCGGCACGGCCATGCCCTCGGGCGTGACGATCCCTTCGATCCGGCCCTGTGCCGCGAGTTCGATCCGCGTGTCCGGGCTGTCGAGGCCGCCGCTCGGCTTGGCCGAAACCTTCGCCGCGATTTGCTCCGCGCCCGCGGCGCCGAGACGGACCCCGCTCCCCGACAGGTGGAGCTCAAGGGCGGGTCGGCTCTCCGTGCCGGTGACCGCAACCGACAGGGAAGCCGAGCCGTCGAGTTGCGACCCGAGGAAGCCCTCCAATGGCGCGAGTTGCGGCACATTTGCCCGGAAATGCGCGGCAACCGCGTTCTCGGCGCCGCCGAAAGCGGCGTCGCCCGTCAATTTCCCTGCCGCGATCTCGATCGACAGCGGGTCGACCACGATCCGTTCAGCGAATATCGCGTGCAGCGAGAGCGCGATGCGGTCGCCGATGAGCGGCGCGAACTCCGCCGGGAGGAGCGGTGCCAATGCCGCCGTCGCGGAGAGCCCGAGGACGGTTTGGGCGGTGACGGCG
>WNFT01016276.1_pt1 | contig 10795 bp, 11 predicted proteins | sample 5400191 | NCBI WGS metagenome assembly WNFT01 (sample SAMN13153359, study PRJNA577476) | soil metagenome | isolation source: 80 cm saprolite under Madrone tree | place: USA:California | collected 2016-06-14
GGTAGTTTCCGGCGTTCTGCGGGAGGGGCGCGAAGCCTTCGGCCGACGCGCTGGCGCCGGCGGCCCCAGGAGCGATGTAGTTGGTCGCCAGCCCGAGCTGGTGGCCGCTCACCTCGGTCGAGCTGACGACGTCCAGGCTCACTGCGAGACGGCGGAACGCCTCCACGCGAAACTGCACCGGGTCGCTGTAGGCGCCTTGGCCCGCAGCGAGCGTGAGCGTAGCCTTGCCGTCGAAGGTGAGCCGGCGATTGGAACCAGGCACCAGCGCCGCGCCGCTGGGTCGGTGACGAGCGGGTTCGAGTGTTCGTTCGGCAGCGTGGCTGCTAGCACCTGGCTTTTTCGCCGATCAAGCCGCGGCGCGTCGCGCTACTGTCCTGGCCATGAGCTCTCCCAAGGGCATGACTGCCCTCCTCCTCGCCCTCTCCTGCGCGCACGCAAAAGCGCCGGATCGTCCCGCCACCTCGCCGGAGTTCTCGACGTTCGTCGACGACTACTTCGCATCCAGGTTCGCCTATGCCCCGACGCGCGCTACCAGGGTGGGGTTCCACGAGTACGACGAGAAGCTGGAAGACCTCTCGCGCGACCGCATCGAGTCGCAGGTCGCGGATCTCAAGACCTTCCAGGCTCGCCTCTCCGCCCTCGATCGCACCCGGCTGTCCTTCGACGACGCGATCGACGCGCAGCTGATCGACAACGGCATCCATGCGGCGCTGCTCGAGCTGACGGTGGTGCGCAGCTGGGAACGCAATCCGATGCTGTACGCGGGCCTGCCGGGCAACGCGATCGATTCCTTGATGAAGCGCAATTTCGCGCCCGGCCCCGAACGGCTGCGCTCCGTCACTGCGCGCCTCTCGCAGGTCCCGCGGCTCTATGCTGCCGCGCGGGAGAACCTGACCAATCCTGCGAAGGAGCTCACCGACGTCGCGGTGCGCATGGCGCGCGGCTCGGTCGGCTTCCTGGAAGGGGGCGTGGCGCAGTGGGCGAAGACGGCGGCCGGCGGCGACGCAGCCCTGCTGGAGCAGTTCGAGCTGGCACAACGCCCCGCAGCTGCGGCGGCGCGCGGGTTTCTCGAGTGGCTCCAGAACGACCTGTCGCAGCGCTCGCGTGGCGACTACGCCATCGGCGCCGAGACGTTCCTGGCCAAGCTCCAGTACGAGGAGATGGTCACGGTCCCATTGCCGGAGCTGCTCGCGCGCGGAGAGGCGCAGCTTGCGAAGGACCACGCCGCCTTCCTGAGCACGGCGCGCGAGATCGATCCGGCACGCTCCGCCGCCGAGGTCATGAAGTCGATTTCCGACGAGCACCCGACCCCCGACGATCTCATTCCGTCCGTCGCCCGCTCCGTCGAGGCTGCCCGGCAGTTCATCGTGGAGAAGCAGATCGTGACCGTTCCTTCGCAGGTGCGGGTGCAGGTGGCGCCCACCCCGCCGTACGCGCGCTCCGGAAGCTTCGCTTCGATGGACACGCCCGGGCCGTACGAGCACAGGGCGACCGAAGCGTTCTACTACGTGACGCCGGTCGAGCCCGAGTGGGACGAGAAGCACAAGCAGGAGCACCTCCGTCTCTTCAATCCCTGGGTCATCGGCATGATCAACGTGCACGAGGCCTATCCCGGCCACTACCTCCAGTTCCTCTACGCTCCGCGATTTCCCACCAAGACGCGCAAGCTGTCGCAATCGAGCTCGAACTCCGAGGGCTGGGCGCACTACGCCGAGCAGATGACGGTGGATCAGGGCTTCGGCGGCGGCAATCCGAAGATGCGCCTCGCCCAGCTGCAGGAGGCGCTTTTGCGCGACTGCCGGTACGTGGTCGGCATCAAGCTGCACACGGCGGGATGGACGGTGGAGCAAGGCGCGAAGCTGTTCGTCGAGCAGGGCTTCCAGGAACCGGCCAACGCATACGAGGAGGCGCGCCGCGGCGCCTACAACCCGACCTACCTCTACTACACGCTGGGGAAGCTCGAGATCCAGGAGCTGGCGGGCGAATACATGGCGCGGAAGAACGCGACCCTTGAGCAGTTCCACGACGCCTTCGTGACCCAGGGACCGTTGCCCATTCCGCTGATCCGCAAGATCCTCCTTCGGTAGCCTGGAGCACGGGCCTTCCCGCGGCGGCGGCGGCGACGCACCTTGTCCTCGGGGGTCGCCGTGCCATTCATCCGCCTGATGATGCGAAGCCAGCGCTTTGCCTGGTGGAACGAGCGCTGGAACAACGACGGCGCCGAAGGCAGCGACATGCTGGTGCAGGACGATCCGGCGGTCGCCGCGGCGTTCCGCGGGGCGCTCAACGGGGCCACAGCCCCGGTGGTCGTCGACCAGCCGGTGTTCAAGTGACTGCGGGGCAGCTCAAGCCGCCGCGGGCAATGCGAACGTGAATCGCGCGCCTTTGCCCTGTTCGGAATCGACGGAGATCGAGCCGCCGTGGGACTCGATGATGTTCTTGCAGATGCTGAGGCCCAGTCCGGTGCCCTTTCCGATCTCCTTGGTGGTGACGAACGGCTCGAAGAGACGGGCGCGAACGGCCGGATCGATTCCGCCCCCGGTATCGGAGATCTCGACGTGCACCCTGCCGTCCGCCTGCCAGGTCCGGACACGCACGGTCCTGAGCTTCGACCCCTCGACGGCGTCCGCGGCGTTGCCGAGCAGATTGAGCACCACTTGCGCGATCTCCGCCGCGCGGCAGCGCACGGAGGGGAGCGCGCGCAGGTCCCGCTCGAGCCGGATCCCGGTTTTGAAGCGGTGACCCAGCAACGTTGCCGCGGAGAGGACCGCCTGGTTGACGTCGTACGGCACGGGTTCGGGAGCCTCGCGGCCGACGCGCTTCAGGCCCTGGACCAGGCTCTGGAGCTGCGTGCCCGCGGCGCGCAGCGCTGCCAGCGTCTCATTGAAATCATCCGACTTCCGCGCCTGCAGCCGGCGCGTGACCAGCGCGAGCCTGTCGAGCGCTTCGGCCTTGAAGCCGCTGTCGACTGCGTGCGCGGCTGCCCGGAATGCCTTCTGGAGTCGGGCCAGCTCTTCGCCCAGCAGCTCCGCGTTCATCAGCAACGGCGTGGCGGCATTCGCAAGCTCGTGGCCGATGCCGGCCGAAAGCCGGCCGATGTTGGCCAGCCGCTCGGCGCGGACCAACTCGTCGAACTGCGCGCTGAGCTGGGCCGTCAGCCTCTCGTGTTCGTCTCCCAGCCGCTTGGCCTCGAGCGCGCGCCGGATGCTCACGCGCATGTCGTCCAGATCCCAGGGCTTGAGCACGAATCGATAGACGAGCCCGTCGTTGATGGCGTGGAGAGCGACTTCCATGTCCGGGTAGGCGGTGAGCAGAATCCGGTGGCCGCGTGGCCGGATGTCCCGGATGCGCGCGAGAAAGGCGAGCCCGCTCATCTCCGGCATGCGCTGATCGGTGATGACCACGTCGAGGTCCTGCCGCTCCGCGATCTCGAGGCCCTGCACGGGCGAGGTGGCAACCCGGAGCTCGACATCCGCCTCCGCGGCGAAGACGCGTTCGATCAGGCTCAGCGCCAGCGGCTCATCGTCGACTACCAGCAGGCGGTAGGAAACCATCTTTGGCGCCACGCATTTTTTGTAGCATTGCGATTCCCAAACCCTCAAGAAACCGCCCACTTACAAATCGCTACATCGTTGCGTGAGCGCAGGGGCTTCAGCACATCTTGATTGTCGAATCCAGCGATACTGGCGGGTGAGGCGCTGGTGGCCGCGCGCCGCCTCGCGGTCGGACCTGCCCTGTGGGCCGGGCTGAGGCGCCGCGCCCACGGAAGGGGCAGCGAAAAGCACCTTCAGCCCGGCCAGCCGGCCGGGACTGCTGCGAGGCCTGCTTCGGGCGGTGTGGGAATCAAGCCATGAAGTCGTGCGGGCGCACGGTCTTGCGGCCGTTCGCCTTTGCGCGCTTCGCCGCTTGCTCCAGCAGCCAGTACAGGTAGCCGTTGAGCGCCGCGAATGCGTCCCCTGAGGTGTTGCATCCTGCCCTCTTGAGGACACCCTTGGCTTTGCTTGCGATGACGAGCGGCTCTTGCGACTTCTTGGCCATCTTGATCTCCGAGTGAGCGAGCGGACTCTACCGCAGGGGAGAACGTGGTCCACTATTCGAACGGCAGCGGGTGCTGCCCCCTGGCCCGCCGGGTTGGGCTCATCCACCCTTCAGCATCTCGGTGTATCGCCGCTGCATCTCCTTGGGAGCGACGTCCTCGATGTGGTGCCCGATGATCCATTCGTGCCCGAACGGATCGCGAACGGTGCCCGAACGCTCGCCGTAGAACTGATTGACGGGCTCCCGCAGGACCGTACCGCCCGCGGCCACTGCACGCCGGATCGTCTGGCCTTGGCGTAGAACTCGATGGCTTTCGCTGCGTTCCTGACTCGCAGGTACGCGAACAGCTCGTGGATCTTCATTTGGCGACCCCTCTCTGCAGCAAGCTGCCCCGCACTGTGCCCGCCATCCCGCGCGCCGTTTTGAACGGAATTGACCTCTCCGCTCATTGCAGCGGGAGATGGTGCGCAAAAGCCGGCGAGAGATCGCGATACCGGGTCGGGGAAACCCTCGCGAACTCCCGGAATTCGCGCTGGAAGTGAGGCTGGTCGCTGTAGCCGGCCTCGAGTGCCACATCCACCAGCGGGGTCTCCGGCCGGGCGGCCACGAGATCGAGCGCTCCCTGGAAGCGGAGGATGCGGCAGTAGAGTTTCGGGCCCAGACCGACGGCCGCGCGGAAGACCTCGATGAACCGCCGGTGGCTATAGCCGCTCTCCTTCACCACGCGGCGCGCCTCGTGCGTGGTCGAGAAGCGCTCCAGGGCGTGCGCCACCGCGGGGTGAAGCCCGTGAACCCTGGGCAGGCGCGTGGCGAGGAGCGACTCGAAGGCGTCGAGTTGCGCCTCGGCAGGACCGGCGGCGATGAGGCGCTCGCGCGCCGCGTCCGTGCACTGGCCCCAGAGGTCCTCCAGCGGCGTGTGGCGACCGGCCAATTCATCCGCACCGGCCCCGAAGAGGAGAAGGGCCGCGCCTGGCAGGAGCTGGGCGCCGACGGAACGGGCCGGCCCGGACACGTCGCGCAGGTAGGCCGCGGCGCGCGCACCACCCACCACGGCATGGCCGACGACGTGGCCGATCGGATCGTCGAGATGCTCGTAAAGCCGCAGCGGGTGTTCGGAAAGACGCACGACGAGATGCATCGCGCCGGTCGGCAGAACCAGCTCGCGAGCGGGGCCACCCAACCGCGGCGTCGAGGCCTGGTCGGAGACCCAGAGCAATTTCACGAACGGACGCAACGCCGGGATGGGAGCCCGGGTGACGACTGCGCGGCCGAGGCCTTCCCTCCTCCCTTCACCAACCCCTGTAGCGGCCGTGGACACAGCGCTCGCATAGCACCGATCTTCAGCCCTTGCTCGGCTCGAGCCGGTGCACCCTCGCCATCTGTCGGACCAGGTGCCCGATGCGCCGCCGCAACGACGGCGGGTCCACGACGCGAGCCTCGGGCCCGAAGCCCAGCACCCAGCTGACGACCTCGGGGCAGAGCCTCACCCGCAGGCGGACGTGGATCCGACCCGCTTGCGTGAACGACTCCTGCGAGCGATGCCAGCGGTGGCTGCGTACGAACGCTGCCCACCGCGGCGCCAGGCTGACCTCGATTCTCTCGACGGCGTATTTGTCCTCGACGAAGATGCCGAAGCTGTTGGCGAAGACGCGCTCTGGATCGTAGCTGTCCTTGTCCGGATACTGGAACGTGCCGCCCACTGCTTCGGCTGCCTCGATCCGGGAAAACCGGTACGGATGCGCCTCGCGCCCGCGAGGCCGCGCGATGACGTACAGCTGGTGGTCGTAGAGTGCCAAGGAGAGCGGCTCGATGCGGACCGAACGGCGCGCGCCGTCGAAGCTCCGGTACCGGATCTGGAGACCGCGGCGGCGCTGGAGCGCGTCGACCACTTCCTCGAGCAGCTCCTCCTTCTCGGGGAGCGCCTTCTCACCGCCCCGGACCAGGAACACGAACTGGCGCCGGGAATCCTGGAACCGCTCGGGATGGACCGCGTCCCGGCTGACGTACTGCACCAGGTCGTGCATGCCTTTCTCGTAGTTGGTCCCCTCGAACAGCCTGCCCAGGCTCGCGCCCACGCACGCGGCGATCGTGGTTGCGATGGGGATCCGCTCGGCGCCGCCCGCCACCTTGGAACGGTCGATGCGCACGTGAAGGCGTCCCCGCCTCTTTTCGCGGACGAGCGGAATGTGCCTCCCGATCGCCTCGAGCTGCCGATCGGCGGCCGCGACGCGCACGCCCAGGAGCCCGGTGAGGTCGGCGCGGGTCAGCTCCCGCCCCGAGAGCAGCGCGCCGATCAGCTTCGCGGTCCGTTGGATGGAACTGAGCCGCCCGAGCTCCGAATGCGCCATGATCCGCAAAGGATCCTGCGATCCGCTGCGGATCTCAAGGGCCAAATCGGGCCCGATCGAGGTTGCGCGGGAACTGCCGCGGGCACAAACCCTTTCCTCCCGACCCCGGGAGTCGCTGCGAGGCGGTTGCCGGGTCCGCTACCGGAAGGATGCTGGCCATGCAGACCCTCAAATTCTGGCTCCGTCCCGCCCTCATCGTCTTCCTCTGGATTGTCACGGCGGCCTTCACGCTCTCGGAGCTGGCGACGGTGGTCCCGCTGCTGTGCTCGACCGGCGCGACAGCGCCGCGAATCCGCGAGCGCGGGCAGCGGGCCCGGACGGCACAGCGCCTGAGCAACGCCGCGGTCGCGCCTTGAGGACGAATCCGTGCCGGCTCAGACCTCGACCGCCGGGAGGTTCGCCATCGAGCGCTCGACCGCCTCGCGCGGGTACTCGAAGTCCTCGAGCTTCCCGGCCAGGTACTGGTCGTACGCGGCGAGATCGAAGTGGCCATGGCCCGACAAGTTGAAGAGGATGACGCGCGTCTTCCCCTCGGCGTCCGCCTCCTTCGCCTCCTCGACCGCGGCCTTGATCGCGTGCGAGCTCTCCGGCGCCGGGATGATTCCCTCCGAGCGCGCGAAAGTGACCGCGGCCTCGAAGCAGGCCCGCTGCGGATACGCCACCGCCTCGATCAGGCCTTCGTCGAGCAGCTTGGAGACGAGCGGCGCGGCTCCGTGGTACCGCAGCCCGCCGGCGTGGATGCCGGGCGGCATGAAGTCGTGTCCGAGCGTGTGCATCTTCACGATCGGAGTCATGCCGACCGCATCGCCATAGTCGAACGCGTAGACGCCCTTGGTCAGCGTCGGACAGCTGGTCGGCTCGGCGGCGAGAAGGCGCACCTTCTTCCCGTTCAGCTTGTCGCGCGCGAACGGCAAGGCGATCCCGGAAAAGTTGCTGCCGCCGCCGTGGCAGGCGATGACCACGTCCGGGTACTCGCCCGCCAGCTTCATCTGCTCCTGGGCCTCCAGGCCGATGACGGTCTGGTGCATGCACACGTGGCTGAGCACCGAGCCCAGCGAGTACTTCGTGTCGTCATGCGTCGCGGCGTCCTCGACGGCCTCCGAGATGGCGATCCCGAGCGAGCCATTGCTCGACGGGTCCTTGGCCAGGATGCTCCGGCCGGCGTTGGTGCGGTCAGTGGGTGAAGCGACGACCTCCGCGCCCCAGGTCCGCATCATCGAGCGCCGGTAGGGCTTCTGCTCGTAGCTGATGCGGACCATGTAGACGGAGATCTTGAGGCCGAACAGCGCTCCGCTGAACGCCAGCGCGCTGCCCCACTGTCCTGCGCCCGTCTCGGTGGCGAGCCGTTTCACGCCTTCCTGCGCGTTGTACCAGGCCTGCGCGACCGCCGTGTTCGGCTTGTGGCTGCCGGCCGGCGAGACTCCCTCGTACTTGTAGTAGACGTGCGACCGCGTGCGGATCGCGCGCTCGAAATTGTGCGCCCGAACCAGGGGCGAGGGACGCCAGAGGGCGAGCGCGGCGCGCACTTCGTCCGGGATCGCGATCTCGCGCCTGCTGCTCATCTCTTGCTCGATGATCGCCCTGGGGAAGAGCCGCGCGAGGTCCTCCGGGGTGACGGGCTTCTTGCTGCCCGGATGAAGCACCGGCGCCGGAGGGGTCTTCAGATCGGCGAGGATGTTGTACCAGTGGCGCGGGATCTGGTCCTCGCGGAGCAGGTATTTCGTGGCCATGGCAGCCTCCCGGGCTTGCGGCGGTGGGACCATAGCGCAGGTCAGGCTTCCGGCGGCACGGTGCTCATCTCGGCGGGCTGGGCCATGTCGCCGCGATCCGGTGTGCGAGCGCCGACCGGCAGGTGCGGAAAGAAGATGCTGGTCGTGGCCGCGGCCACCGAGATGCCGGCGATCGCCCAGAAAACGGTTCCGAGACCGGCCTGCAGCGCCAGCGAGAGCGAGCGCACCACCGCGGGATCCAGACCGGCTCCGTGCGCCGGACCGAGCAGCTGATCCGCGGCGTCTGGCGGGAGCGAGCCGTCGCGAAGCAATGCCGCGGAGAGAATGGCGCCGAGGACACCGACCGCGAGCGTCCCGCCGATGGTGCGCGCGAACATGGTGCTGGCCGTCGCGACGCCGCGCTGCCGCCACTCGACGCTGGTCTGCACGGCGATGAGCAGCGCCGTGTTGGCGAGGCCGAGCCCCACGCCGAACAATGCGCTCAGCGCCTGCGGCAGGTGCAAGCTCGCGTCCGGACGAAGCAGAAGAGCGAGCGCCACCGCCGCGGCTGCGGAGATGGCCAGGCCGGACCGCACCAGCACGCGGAAACCGACGCGCGGCAGCGCCCTCCCGCTGACCGCGCTCGCGATCGGCCACCCGATCACCATCGGGGTGATCGCGCTGCCGGCCTCGGTGGGCGAGCCGCCGAGAACGCCCTGGACGTACAGCGGCACGTAGGTGACCATGGCGATCATCCCCGCGCCGACCAGCGCGCCCGCCGCTGTCGACACCCCGATCGCGCGCTGCCGGAAAAGGTCGAGCGGAAGCACCGGCTCCGGCGCCCTGCGCTCGGCGAAGTAGAAGAGCACCAGGCAGAAGGCGGCGAGCGGCAGCCCGATGGAGCTTGCGCGTCCGCCGTGGACCCCGAAGAGCAGAGCGGTCAGGCCGAGCGTGAGAAGGCCCGCTCCGATCCAATCGAGCGAATGTTGCCGGTGCTCCACGTTCTCGTGGAGCGCGACCACGAGCAGCGCCGCGGCGGCGATCCCCGCAGGAACGTTGATGAAGAATACCCAGCGCCAGGACAGATACTTGACGATGATGCCGCCGAGGAGGGGCCCGATCAGGCCCGCCACGCCCCACACGGCCCCGAAGACGCCCTGCATCCGCGAGCGCTCCTCGAGGTTGTAGATGTCGCCCACGATCGTCAACGTGGTGGGCTGCATCGCGCCCGCCCCAAGTCCCTGCAGCGCCCGGAAGGCGATGAGCGCCCCGATGCTCTGTGCAAGCCCGCTGGCCATCGAGCCGACGAGGAAGACGCCGATCCCGGCGAGAAGCACGGGCTTGCGCCCGTACAGGTCGGCGAGCTTGCCGTAGAGGGGCACCGTGACCGTCGAGGTCAAGAGGTATGCGGTGAAGACCCAGGAGTAGTAGTGGATGCCACCCAGGTCGCCCACCACCGTGGGCATGGCGGTGGAGACGACGGTCATCTCCATCGCCGCCATCGAGAGACTGAGGAGCAGCGAGATGACGGTGAGCGGCCGGTTGGTCTTCATCCTGGGGAGTAGATGCGCTACCGACGGTAGAGGCGCACAGGTTTCTCCGAGGAGCGTTCGGATTCACCTGCAAGGAGAGCGAAGCTCGTCAGCTCACAACAGCTCTTCGACCAGCGCGCGAGCGTTCTCCGGCGATACCTCCAGCGGCCGCCGCGCGAGCGCCTCGCCCTCGGCCAGCACCGGCTCCAGCTCATCCAGCGCGGGCACGTCGTTCCTCCGGTAGAAGAGCCCGATGGGGATCGTCTCGCCCCACTCGCCACCTCTTTCGATGGCGGCGTGCAGGTCGGTGGGATCGTGGCCCATCTCCTCGAGCTTCCGGGTCCGCTGCTTGAAGAAGTCGCCCGTGTTCTCGTGGTTGTAAGTCACGCAAGGGCTGAAGACGTCGACGAAGGCGAATCCCCGGTGCTCGATGGCGCCCTTGATCAGCGCGACCAGATGCTTCTGCTGCCCGGAAAAGCCGCGCGCGACGTAGGTGGCGCCGCACACAATGGCCATCGGGATCGGGTTGACCGCGTTTTCCACGCTCCCATGAGGCGTGCTCTTCGTCTTCATGCCCTTCCGGCTGGTGGGCGAGACCTGTCCGGTGGTGAGGCCGTAGATCTGGTTGTCCATCACGATGTAGGTCAGGTCGACGTTGCGACGCATGACGTGGACGAAATGGTTGCCGCCGATGCCGAAGCCGTCGCCATCGCCGCCGGTCACCACCACCTTGAGGCGATGATTGCCGAGCTGGGCCCCGGTCGCGACCGCCAGCGCGCGTCCGTGCAGCGTGTGCATGCCGTACGTATTGATGTAGCCGGGCAGGTTGGATGAGCAGCCGATTCCGCTGACGGTGAGGACCTCGTGCGGCAGGAGTCCCAGCTCGGCGACCGCGATCTTGAGCGCATTCAGGACGCCGAAATCGCCGCAACCCGGGCACCAGTCGGGATCCGCCTTGCCCTTGAAGTCCTTGGCGCTGAGCGCAGGGCGGCGCGGCCTGTTCAGGAGCTGGGTGCCGGAGTCCATCTGCATCTCGGCCATGGTGTCCTCCTCAAACGCGGATTTCGTGCACCGGCACGTACTTCCTGGTCGCGCCGGCGAGGATCTTCTTCACGCCATTCGCCACATGGTGGGGCAGGAAAGGCTCGCCGTCGTACTTGCGGATGTG
>WNFT01005864.1_pt1 | contig 10794 bp, 9 predicted proteins | sample 5400191 | NCBI WGS metagenome assembly WNFT01 (sample SAMN13153359, study PRJNA577476) | soil metagenome | isolation source: 80 cm saprolite under Madrone tree | place: USA:California | collected 2016-06-14
CGAGTACGCCGTAGAGCAGCATGATGACGAGCGCGATCGTCGACAGCATCGCCAGCGTCATCAGGTTGCGGCTGCTCAGCACGCGGTCATAGACCTGCATCGAGTAGATCGGCGACACCAGGATTACGGCGTTGACGAAAAGGCTCAGGATGAAGGTCGCCGACAGGGCGGGCAGGATTGCGCCGACGGCGTGTGCAAGGGGCGATTTGTGCTTCGACATGACCGGGCTCCACGTGTGTGCGCTGGAAGCCGAAGCTAGGCGAAAAGGAAAATGGAGGGTGTGCTGGCCAGCACAGCGGAGGCGATGAGATGGCGGCATGGTGAGGATGTCGACGGCGGGTGAACGGATCCAATGGACCGGCCGCTGGTCGATGAAACGCAACCACTCAGCTAAAGGAGAAGTAACATGTCAACGAAGATCCCAACACCCGTACTACCCTTCGACATCAAGGACGACTTTACCGACACTAACACTGCAAATTACGATGTTTCGACCCAGGGAGACCCTAGCATCCGTCATTACATCGTAGGCAACGACCTCGACAATACGCTCACCGGCGGCGACAAGGACGACACGCTCTATGGCGGCCTCGGGACCAACCATCTCAACGGCGGCAAAGGAAACGACTGGTTCATCACCGGCGACCCTGGGAGCGGCGTCCAAAACGTCATAGACGGCGGAGACGGGAAGCATGACACGGTCGACTACAGTGGCGCCACAGGCGCTGTCACGGTCGACCTTGGGAATCATTTCGGGTTCACGTCCGGCCATCTCGACAATATAACTGGCGTCGAGGACGTCGTCGGCAGCAACTTCAACGATATTATAACCGGCGATGGTGGGAACGACACGCTCAATGGCGGATTCGGCGCCGATATTCTTGAAGGTGGAGCCGGAGCCGATGTCCTTAGGGGCCTAGGAAGTGCCGGCGCCTTCGGAAGTTCCATAGGGCTAGACGGTGACAACACCGCCTCCTATGCCCATTCTGGCGAAGGCGTCACAGTGAACCTCGCGACCGGAACAGGCAGCGGTGGTGATGCCCAGGGTGACACCTTAGTCGACATCCAGAATCTCACCGGCAGCACGCACGATGATACGCTCATCGGTGACAACGGTGACAACGTGCTTGATGGTGGCGACGGCAAGGGCAACGACGTGCTCGAGGGCGGCGGCGGCGCCGACACACTCAAGGGCGGAGACGGCGAGGACACCGCCTCCTACCAGCACGCCACCAGCGGCGTTGCACTGTCGCTCGCGACCGGTGGAACGGGCGGCGAAGCCGCAGGTGACACTTTCGACAGCATCGAAGACGTCGTCGGCAGCGATCACAAGGATACGATCACCGGCAACGGCAAAGACAACGTGATCGACGGCGGAAAGAGTAACGACGTGCTGGACGGAGCCGGCGGCGCCGACACGCTGATCGGCGGCCTTGGGGTCGACACGCTGACGGGTGGGGCGGGAAACGATGTGTTCAAATTCAACAGCATGGGGGAGTCGCTGAATGCGCCCGGGGCATTCGATACCATCACCGACTTCCAGTCCTTCAAGGACGGCGACAAGTTCAACGACAAAATCGACCTGCACAAGATCGACGCCAACACCGGAGTGGCCGGCAACCAGGATTTCACGCTGGTCGCTAACTTTACCGGCAACGCCGGCGAGGTCCGCTCGTTCGTCGACCAGAGCACCGGTAACACCATTGTGCAGGCGTACGACGGCACGGACACCTTTCAGGTCGAGCTCACGGGCGCGCACGATCTGACGGCGAGCAACTTCGTCTTCTGAAAGAGACAGCCGATCGATGCAGACAATAGCCTGCGGCGGGAAACCGTCGCAGGTCTTCTTGTGCGCCTCTCTGGCAGACCGCCGCGCTCGTGGTGTGCTGCCCAGCACAGCGCAGGCACAGCGGCTGCGGCACAACATCGATACATCTTGCAGCACACCCAACCGTCGTTGAGAGGAACGAGCCATGTCCATCACCGCTTCAAAGTCACCCGCCGCGGCCATCGCTCCACCCCTGTCCGAGGACGGCCTCGCCGATCACCGTTCCTTCGCCATCATCGGCTACGCCGCCATCGCCGTCGTGTTCGGGTCGCTCGGCCTGTGGTCAGCATTGGCGCCGCTCGATGCGGCCGCGATCGCGCCGGCGCGGGTCGCGGTCGAGGGCGACCGCAAGCCGATCCAGCATCTGGAAGGCGGCATCATCCAGGACATCCTCGTCAAGGAGGCCGAGCTTGTCGAGCAGGGCCAGGTGTTGTTCCGGATCGACACCACGAAGGCGCGTGCCACGGCGGAATCGCTGCGCAAGCAGCTCGACGCGGCGCTGTCGCTGGAGGCACGGCTCACGGCTGAAAATGCCGGGCTTGACAGATTTGCAATTCCCGCGCCGCTGGAGGCCAAGGCGCACCGGCCTGATGTCGCAACCGCGCTCGCCGATCAGCGGCGCATCCTCGACGAGCACCGCCGCACGCTCGAGCTGGAGACGGCCGCGCTCGACGCGCGCATCCGGCAGGCCCAAGAGGACATCACGGCGCGGGAGCGCCGCCTCGCCGGCACCCGCCTGCAGCTTGCCAGCATCGTGGAGCAGATCGGCATCGTCTCCGGCGCCGCGGAGCGTGGCTATTATCCCCGCAACAAGCTGCGTGAGCACGAGCGCGAGCGGGCCCGGCTCGAAGGCGAGGTCGGCGGCATCTCGGGCGAGATTGCACGGTTCACCGAAACCATCGCTGAGGTGCGCCAGCAGGTCCTTCAGGCCGCGCAGCGGCTACGCGATGACGCCGGCCGTGATCTTGCCGACGTGCGCGGCAAGATCGCCGGTCTCAACGAGCAGATCGAGGTTGCCGAAGATGCATTGAACCGCGTCGAGGTCAGGGCGCCGCAGGCGGGCATCATCCTCGGCGTCAAGGTCAAGTCCCCCGGCGCCGTGATCCAGCCGGGCGCCACGCTTGCCGAGCTGGTGCCGCCGACGACGCTGCTCAGCCTCACGGCCAAGGTCTCCCCGCTCGACGTCCAGAACGTCGCCGTCGGGCAGAAGGCCCAGATCCGTTTCCCCGCCTTCTCCACGCGCAGCGCGCCGCCGCTCTACGGCCGCGTCGAAACCGTGTCCGCGGATGCGGTGTCGGACGAAACCACCAAGGAAACCTATTTCTCCGTGCGCATCATCATCGACGCCGTCGGCATGCCCCGCGAGATCGCCGAGAAGCTTGTGCCCGGCATGCCGGCCGATGTGCTGATCATCACGGGAGAACGCACCGTGCTCGCCTATTTCCTCGGACCGATCAAGGACCGCCTCGCCAAGGCGATGCGCGAGAGCTGAGCGGTCCACGGGGCGTTGAACGAGCTTATGGAATATCGCTCGAAGAGTTTCTCGAATTATTTGGTTCTGATGCTTGCTGCCTTGATAATCGGCGTCCAACGCGCGATCTCGCTCTTGACCAGGGCAGCAAGCGGTTGCGGGCCGCGCCCGGTCTGATCCGGGATGTCGCAGCCGAGGTCGAGCAGGCGTTTGCGCACGCTGTCGTCGTCGAGGGCGCTGTCGAGCGCGCCGGTGAGCTTGTCGAGGACTGGCTTCGGCGTCCCCTTGGGCGCAAACAAGGCGTTCCAAGCCGACGCCTGGAACTCGGGCAAGCCAGCTTCCTTCGCTGTCGGGACATTCGGCAGGGCCGGACTGCGCTCGGCAGTGCTGATTGCATAACCCTTGACCGCGCCGCTCTGAACCTGCGCAACGGCGTCCGGGATGGCGTTGCACATGTAATCGACCTGCCCGCCGAGCAATGCATTCATGGCAGGCGCGGCGCCGGTGAATGGCACGAATGTCGGCTTCACGTCGAGAAGCGAATTGAAGAGCAGGCAAGTGGAGTGTGTAATCGAGCCGACGCCGGCATGCGCGACGTTCACCTTCTCGGCATTCGCCTTAACATAGAGGATGAATTCCTTCAGGTCGTTGGCCGGCAGCTCCTTCTTCGCCGTGATGACGATAGGCAGGCCGGCGACCATGCCGATTGGCTCGAAGTCGACATCCGGCTTGTAGGCGAGGTCCGGATAGAGCGCCACCGCGGCCGCATGGGTTCCCATCTGGCCGATCTGGATGGTGTAGCCGTCGGGGCTGGCGCGCATCGTGCGGATCGTGCCAGTGGTGCCACCGGCTCCGGCGACGTTCTCGATGACAAACTGCTGCCCGAGCCTGCGCGAGAGGTGCTCGCCGACGATGCGGGCAACGACGTCGGTCGTCCCGCCAGGAGCGAACGGAACCACGATTGTGATGGGCCGGGTCGGATAAGTCTGCGCCCACGCGATCCGCGACACGGCAGGAAGCGCGACGGCGCCCCCTGCCAGATGCAGAAATTGGCGACGCTGAATCTTCATCGCTCGCTCCACTGCCGTTATTATGAAGCTACATCAGGCGCCCGGTCGTGCGGAAGGGGGGCGCATCAGCTCGCCGCATATGGAACCGCGCAATAAAGCGATCGCGCCTACGGCCCCGGCTTCCGGGAGCGATTGAAATATCGCAGGTCGGGGGGAGGCTGGTCCTTCCTGGTCGGCGTCAGGTGTCCGTCCGGGCTCACCATGTAGTTCTGCTTTCCGATCTCCACATGGTTGTTGGTCTCGGCGCAAGTGACCTCGCGCCAATAGGGCTGGCGATCGGGCTCGCGATGGTAGCTCTTGGTCACGATCCAAGGGCGCGTCAGCGCATGATCGATCACCGCGACTTCGTCGTGGAAGATGTTGGGATCGGATTTGTCGAGGTAAATCCGCTCCCTGACGATCGTCAGGTTGTCCTCGTGCAAGGGAATGCCGCTGGCGTCGTAAGTGCGGGGCCCCTTGAAGCCGCGCGTCTCGACCTCCAGGAGGTCGTAGCGGCCGTCCCCATCCGTATCAATCCAAGTGCCGATGGAATAGCCGAGGTAGGTTGGCTCAAGTTCCGTCGGCCAATCGCGTCCATCGGTATAGATGCGACGATTGTCGTTGATATGCTCGACCATAAAGTAGGTGGTGCGGGGTGTGACGACCACCTCAATCTGGCCGTAGCCGTTCGTGACCCTCGGCATGCCTGGTGAAATACAGGTATTGGTCTGGGCCAGACCCTGGCCGCCGGCGGCCTGATCCTTGAGGTTGGCCTCGAACAGGGCCTGATATTCGGGAGTCAACGGCGCCTGTTGTCCGGGACCCCAAGCCTTGCTCGGGTCAAATCGCATGGGGTCGCCGATCGGACGCCACTGGCCCTTCAGGTCAGGATACCTGGTCTCATCCCACGCCGGACTTTCGGCCAACGTGATGCAGAGCGCCGCCAGGGAGCCGAACGCAACCACCCCGCTTCGGTATCGCATGGTTGTTCTCCCTCGTTGCTGCGGCCAACAGCTTGGCCACGCCGGCGACTGCCAGACCGTTACCGGTCATGCGTCTTGAAATAGCTCAGATCGGGAGGCGGCTGATCCTTGCGGGTGGGCATGAGTTCGCGATCAGGGCTCAGATAGTAGAGCTCCTTGCCGATCAGCACGTTTGCTGTCGTCGCGGCGCAATCCTCCTGGCTGTGAATCGGGTACTTGCCGGGATCGCGCTGGTAGCTTTTCAACACGGCCCACGGTCGCGTATAGGCATGGTCGATCAACGTGATCTCGTCGTGCAGGATCGTCGGATCAGCCTTGTCGAAAAAGATGCGCTCCGTCACGATCGACTGATTGTCGGCATGGACCGGCAGGCCGGTCGGGTCCAGAGCCCGCGGGCCCTTGAAGTGGCGGGTCTCAACTTCAAGCAGGTTGAAACGGCCGCGGCCGTCCCCATCGATCCATTTGCCGATCGAATAACCCTGGAAGCTCGGCTCGACCTCCTTCGGCCAGTCGCGCCCGTCAGTGTAGATGCGGCGATGATAGCCGCTATTATGATTGAGCAGGATGTGGGTGACCTCCGGCAGCACGACGATTTCCATTTCCCCATAGGCCGTCATCGACGCCGGCATGCCGGGCGGCATGCAACGTGCGCCAGACTGCCAGTTGCCCTGGCCGCCGTTCGCCTGGTCGGCCAAGCTCGCCTCATGAATCGCCTGATACTCGGGTGTCAGCGGGGCCTGTTGACCCCGGCCCCAAGGCTTGGTCGGGTCGAACGACGGCTGGCCGCCGGGCCGAAGATTAACCCGGCGCCACACGCCGAAGAGGTCGGGATATTTCGCATCGTCGAAGGCCTGGGCCGTCGCTATCGACACCAATAGCCCCGCAATCGCAATCGGGATCGATCCTCGGAAAAGCACGGCTGTTCTCCCTGTGATCAGGACCCAAGCGCTGCCAGCGGAGGGCTGCGCCGGGCCGAAAAGGACCGTTGAAGTAACGGCGCTGCCGGGTAGCTCGGAAAGAACCCGATAAGAATCGTGTGCGCGGACGGTCCGGAAGTCAATCTGGGACGCAAAGTTCGGATCGCTGTGTGCGCACGATCCGGAGTTCGTTCGTACCATATGGAGCCGGGAAACGAACTGCTCGGCCTGCTCGGCCGGTGATCGTGCGTCGAGAGCGAGCAGCACATGCTGAGCCCGACAGTCGCCTTTGGGCACAGGGAAAAAGAGAACTCGAAATCCTTCCACTTTTCTCACCCCTTTTCCGAACACGTGGCGATCAAGACCATCTGCCTGGGAATATGTTCCGCCTCTGCGAATGGCTTGGAATTATTCCAATTGCAGCTTAGAATAATTCCAAAGGCGCCGCAGTGCGCCGGCAGTCGTTCGGGGGGTGGCGATGGTGGCGTGGTTGAACCTTGGGCGTGGTTCCGGATTATTGGTGCTCGTTACTTTAGCTGCCTTGCCGTTGCAAACGCGTCCAGGCCGCGCCGTCGACGAAATTCAGCTCTATAACGCTGAAATCGCCGATGTGGGGCAATTCACCATTCAGCATCACTTCAACTACGCCTTTAGCGGGCGCAAAGAGCCGGATTTTCCCGGCGGGCTGATCTCGCACCATGCCCTCAACGCCACGCCGGAATTTGCCTGGGGCATCACCGAGTGGTTCGAGCTTGGGCTCTACATTCCGTGGGCGATCGATTCCGAGGGCCGCTTCCTGTCCAACTGGTTCAAGCTCCGAACGCTGTTTGTGACTCCCAACGCCGACAAGAAGAATTTCTTCTATGGCCTCAACTTCGAATTCGACTATACGGCGCCACGGTTCTCGGAGACCCGCTTTGCCATGGAGATCCGGCCGATCATCGGCTGGCGCAACCCGCAGTGGGAATTCATCGTCAATCCGATCGTCGACCTCGGATTCGGGAGCCGCGGCGACATCGATTTGGTGCCGGCCGCGCGGCTTGCCCGCACGCTGAGCAAAGACCTTGCCTTCGGGCTGGAGTACTACACCGCTCTCGGCCGGCCGGGCAGCTTTCTCCCCTTCGAGGAGCAGTCGCACCAGTTGTTCGCCGTGGTCGATTTCAAGATCGGCGATGTCGATATCGACTTCGGGCTCGGCTACGGCCTGACGCCGGGCTCGGACCGGTTCATGGCAAAGACCATCCTGACCTACGCGCTACCGGTCGCCGGCAAGCAGGAGGAGGCGAGGGGAATGAAAACGCCGCCGAACATGAAGTCGTCGATGCGACCGCCCACGGCCGTCCAGATGCCGAGCGATCCGTTCGCCGGGATGCGGTGACTGGCGACCGCTTGTGACGCCAACGGGCAGGCATGACGCTAGGCTGTGACTCTGAGGGTCATCCCCATCGCGCGCTGTCATGTCCCGCGAAAGCGGGGCCTCCAGTAACCCCTGCGCGATCGAGGGAACTATGCTGTGCCCAAAACGAAGGCTTGTGGTTACCGGATCGCCGCTTTCGCGGGCGATGACAACAATGAGAATCAAACGTTAGAAACGACACACCACAAGATTCAAAGCGATATTCCTGGCTTGCTGGCCGCGCAATGCTGAAACGCGATCAATGATTTGAGATTGGACCGATTTCGATTTGAACTGCAGCCACGCTTGCTTACACTATCGGTCACCTCATCAGATTCGCAGTCTGGAAATTGTAATGAACGCGCTTCCTGGCTCGTATAGCTTTATCCGGGGATGACCAAGCCAATCAGGATGTTCCGCAAGACCACCCCAAAGGACGCCGCGAACGACGCGCAATCTCCGCAAACCGTAGCCGGTCAGGCCTTGCGCATCCGCGCGCTTCCCGCGATCGGCGACATTGCCGCGGCCTCGTGGGATGCTTGTGCTGGCGGCGACGGCGCCAATCCGTTCACCCGGCATGCCTTCCTCGCCGCCCTCGAAACCTCGAAGTCGGCAACGGCGCGCACCGGCTGGCAGCCGCAGCATCTCGTCGCCGAGACCGCCGACGGGGACATCATCGGTGTCGCGCCGTGCTATCTCAAATCCCATTCGCGCGGCGAATACGTATTCGACCGCGGCTGGGCGGAGGCCTACGAGCACGCCGGCGGCAGCTACTATCCGAAGCTTCAGGTCGCGGTGCCGTTCACGCCGGCAACCGGCCGCCGCCTCATGGTGGCGCCGGGCGCCGACGTCGACGCCACACGGTCGGCGCTCGCCGGCGGGCTTATCGAGCTCGCAAGGCTGCGCGATACCTCCTCGGTACACGTCACCTTCATGACGCAGGCGGAATGGCGTGCGCTCGGCGAGCGCGGCTTCCTCCTGCGCACCGACCAGCAATTCCATTGGCAAAATGCCGGCTTCGCGACCTTCGACGATTTCCTCGCCGCCCTGTCGTCGCGCAAGCGCAAGACCATCAGGCGCGAACGCCGCGACGCGCTTAGCCCCGGCATCGACGTGGTATGTCTGACCGGCGCTGACCTCACCGAAGCCGCGTGGGACGCCTTCTTCGCGTTCTACATGGAGACCGGCTCGCGCAAGTGGGGACGCCCCTATTTGACGCGCGAATTCTTCTCCCTGATCGGGCAGACCATGGCGAACGAGACCGTCCTGATCATGGCGAAGCGCGCCGGCCGCTTCATCGCCGGCGCGATCAACTTCATCGGCGACGGCACGCTGTTCGGCCGCCATTGGGGCGCGACAGAGCAGCATCCGTTCCTGCATTTCGAGATCTGCTACTACCAGGCGATCGAATATGCGATCGCCCACCGGCTCAACCGCGTCGAGGCCGGCGCCCAGGGCGAGCACAAGCTCGCGCGCGGATATTTGCCGAACACCACCCACTCGGCGCATTACATTGCGGATCCCGGCCTGCGGCGGGCGATCGACGACTATCTCAAGCGCGAGCGCGCCTATGTGGAGGCGGCCGGACGGGAACTCCGGGAAGCAAGCCCGTTCCGCAAATGCTCAGGGAGCCAAGATCGGGAGGCGCAGGAACTGGCCGACGAGGACGCGGGGTTTTAGAGATGACTCCCGAGGAAAGCGTGCTTGTCTATGATCACGTCGATGGTGGTGCGGAACTCCACATCGACCGTGAGTCCAATGAGGAGGACGAAAGTTACCGCCGCCGTTTGGCGCTGTATAGTAGTCTGTTCAGTCACGAAAGTTGGCGCTGTGTCCGGTCCCCGTCTTGACTGATCGCTCCGCGCCCTCGAAATTCCCCGGCCAACCCGGAGACCACCATGGCGAGCTACGACCCGACCAACGTGTTCGCGAAAATTCTGCGCGGCGAAGTGCCAAGCTATAAGGTCTATGAAGACGATCACGCCTTCGCGTTCCTCGACATCATGCCGCGTGCGCCCGGACACTCGCTGGTGATCCCCAAGGCGCCGGCCCGCAACATTCTCGACGTTGCGCCCGACGACTTCGCCCATGTGATGAAGGTGGTCCAGAAGGTCGCCCGCGCCGGCATGACGGTGTTCGGCGCGGATGGCGTGACCGTACAGCAGTTCTCCGAACCGGCGGGCGGGCAGGTGGTGTTCCACCTGCATGTCCACGTCATGCCGCGCCGGGCGGGCGTCGCGCTCAAGCCGCCGGCAAGCTTCAAGGAAGATCCCGCAGTGTTGTCGAATCAGGCGAACAAGCTCGCCACGGCACTGACGGAGGGGTGAGTTCGGCGTGGGATGGGTTGAGCGGTTTCCCAACCTCTGTGCTGTCATCGCCCGGCTTGACCGGGCGATCCAGTAACCACCGACCGGGGATACTGGATTGCCCGGTCAAGCCGGGCAATGACACTGACAAGGTCAACCTCGCGAGTCACGCCACCAAGTTCTCCACCGCCCCATCCTTGCGGCGCCCCTGTGCCCGGTATTGCCCGATCTTCTCCATCAGCGGCGCGTCGGAGACCGCGTAGAGCACGGCGGCGGCGTCGCGAGTGTTGATGTGGCGCCGCCACAGGAAATTTGGCACCACGAAAATGTCGTTGCGCTCCCAGGCGAAGCGGTTGCCGGCGATTTCGGTCTCACCTCGGCCTTCGATCACCACGTACATGGTGCTCGCGGTCTCGCGCTTGAGGCGCGTTTCCTGACCGGGCCGCAGCAGTTGTGCCGCATAGGACAGCGTCGGGAACACCGGATCGCCGTTCACCGGATTGACGAAGGCAAGCGTGATGCCCTCGTAAGGATCGCCGGCCTCGCCGGCGAGGCCGGCGAGCGCGCTGCGAACCTCGGCGCCGCGGTAGTGGATCATGGGCGTCGCATGGCGGGAGATGCCGCGCTGATGCGACCCGAAGCGGGGCAGCATGCCGCCGGCGCCGTAGAGCCTCTGCGAGTAACCGTCCGCAAGCTTTGCCGCCTGGGCGCGGCTGTTGCCGGCACGCTCGCCGTGAAATTCGTCGTCGAGCCACACGCAATCGAGGAACTCCATCAACGGGAAATCGAGCACGTCGATCCACACCACCGGGGTCGCGCCATCGTTGCCGTGGTCGTGCCAGGT
>WNFT01012250.1_pt1 | contig 10794 bp, 10 predicted proteins | sample 5400191 | NCBI WGS metagenome assembly WNFT01 (sample SAMN13153359, study PRJNA577476) | soil metagenome | isolation source: 80 cm saprolite under Madrone tree | place: USA:California | collected 2016-06-14
AGGCTGCCGCGGATGGCCGTGACGGCGTTCGGCGTGAGGATCTCGGCGACCTCGCCCGCGCGCAGCCCACCCTCATGCACCTTGAAGGCGAGCTTGCCGCTCTGGAGATCCACGCGCGAACGCATCGGGTCGTCGGTGATCGTGACGATCGAGCGCTCGCGGATCGTCACCGTGATGCGGCCGCCCATGAGCACGCGGATCACCGACTGCTCGGCGGTCTCGATCCGGTCGCGCACGAAGATCTCGTCGCGGACCTTTGCCGGCGCGCGCTCGACGGCCGCCGCATGGATGACCGTGCCCTGGCCGACCAGCGCGGCGATGGCGCCGACCGGCTGGGCCTGAGCGGACGCGTTCCCCGGCCCGACGGCGAGAATGATCGCGAGCCAGACGTGTTGCATCGGGAACGACGGGTCGCATATGCGATGCCAGACGCGTAACCAAATGATCTTGCGGGATTCTCATCGAAGGCGCTGGGCTCCTCTGGTTGATTACGAGCCAGCGTGGGACGAATTGGGTGGCTACGAACGCGCCACCGAAGCTCCCTCCCGAACGATAAATCAAGTGTTTGCCCGTGTGGTATCGGTCTTGCCGAGAGAGGCTGCCATGGTCACCGCGGACCCTGTCGCGAAAGTGCCGAGGCCACGCGATGCGAAGTAGATGGCGGGGCGCATGCGTCAGCGCAGCCGTCGTGGGCCTGTTCGTGTCATCGGGCTTCGCGCAGACCACACCCACAGCGCCCGTGGACCTCGTCCCTCCGTATGGGGGCGGCTACGTGGGCGTGAAGGTGCGGACCGAGAACGCGGTCCCGGGCGACTTCAACCTGCTGAGCGTGCAGTTCCCCAACCTCACCGATCCGCGTCACAACAGCGTCTTTGGCTGGGGCTACAACTGCGCCGGGGGCAGCCCCGAGCGGCCGAGCGAGCACATGCTGTGCTGGACGCTCGAAACCTATTTCGAGAGCGGGGCCGCTCGGCAGATGGAGCACCACCTCGTTTATACGAATCCGACCGGATGGAACACGCGCGCAATCCAGATGGACTTCGACCGCGCGACGAACCGCTCCGGGCTCGGCCTCGCCTTCGAGCGCATCGACTGGCGCGGGAAGGACTCCACCACGCTCCCGTGGATGACGTGGTACAGCGAGGAGATGCAACTCAACGGGAACACGTCGCTCATCCACCAAAAAAACAATGTGGTGGTGCTCCGTCAGCTCAACTCCGGTATGACGGGGCCGCTCGCCTATGCCAACCTCGTGTGGCTCGATGCGCAGGATCGCGTAGTACTCGGGCAGATGCCGTGGTTGCCTGGCGGCGAACAGGGGCCGCGCGTGATCCTGGCGAATCCGAACGAGGGGGACACCGCACTGCTGCTGATGCGCCGGGTGGACGGCGTCGTGTCCACGCAGCCCGTGAAGCTCGGGCCACCGGACAGCGGCGGGGCCGGCTTCCGGGCGCTCGTGACGCCGAACTAGCTCACCGCGCGCAACCGGTCGGCCGCGCTCTCCTCGGTGAGCGAGTCCACCCAGTCCCGCACCGCCTGCTCGATGATGTCGGCGCCGTCGATGGCGTCGCCGGCCACCCCGTAGCGCAGCCGCTTCGCGTCGACCTCAGGCGCGCTTCGCAGGCAGGTGTTCGCGATACCACGCCACCGTCGCCTGCATGACCTCGCTGAACGCCGGCTCCTTGTAGACCTCGTAGTGCCCGTAGCCCTTCAGCACCACCAGCTTCTTCGGCTCGCCGGCGCGCGTGTACATCTCGATGGATTCCTCCGGCGGCACGAGCCGGTCGTCGTCGGTCGTGATGAAGAGGAGGGGGCGCGGCGCAATCTTGTCGACGACCCACTCCGGGTTGAACTCCAGCGTGTCGTCGACGTATTCCAGCGGGATCGCGCTGACGGCGTTGGGATTGTTTCGCCGGGCCGCGGCGCCGAGCTCGGCCGACTGCCGGTCGGGCAATAAGATTTCTTCTCGCGCGATGAATTCCGACTTGCCCTCGACGGCGCGCCGGGCGCGATCCTGGCGCGCGCGGGCCAGGAGGTCGTGGAACTCGTCGGGACGTCGAACGCTGCGCATCCAGCGCCGACCGTTCCCGATGCCCACCACGCTGACCACGCATCTGACCCGGGGATCGACGGCGCCGACCCAGACCACGGTGGCGCCGCCATAGCTCGTGCCGTAGATGCCGAGCCGCTGGGGATCGACCTGGGGGAGCGTGCCGAGGAACGTGAGCGCGGCCTGCACGTCGGCCACGCGGCTGTAGGGCGCCAGGCGAGTGCGGGGGCCGTCGCTCGCGCCCCAGCCCTTGTAGTCGAAGACCATGGCGACGTAACCGGCCTTGTTCAGGGCCCGCGCGTTGTCGGGAAGATAGATATCCTTGACGCCGGTGTAGCCGTGACAGAGCACGATCCCCGCGCGCTTCTCGCGCGGGCGAACGTCGTCCGGGACATAGACGTCGCCGTCGAGCTTGACCCCTTCGCTGTAGAACGTGACCGGCGTCTTCATCTTGCTCCTCGTGGTCCTATACGGTTACCGCAGCGCGACTGCCTGGTAGGGCGGAGGACACGGCCATGGTCATCGGTGTCGCCCATCTGAGTCCGCTTCTGTCGATCGTCTTCGGGATCCTGATCCTGCTCCTTCCGAAGCTCTTGAATTATCTGGTTGGGATCTACCTGATCCTGATCGGCCTGCTCGGCCTGGGGGTCATCCGCTGAGCCCGAACGCGCCGAAGGCGGGGGCGACCCCGGGCCACGACGAGCACCAGGGAGTCCATGCAGCCGATACTACCGCAAGCGCTCGCCGCGCTGCGTGACCACGTCCAGAAACTTCGCCACCTCGGCGTTGATCTGCTCCACGTCGGCCGGACGGAAGCCGCCGGCGGCGTAGTGGCCCGTGATCGACTCGGGGTTGATCGTCACGGCGCGCACGTCACGAATGTAGCGCGCGGCCTCGAGGGGCTCCCATTCCGGATTCAGGAGATCCTTCACCCCCGTCATGATCAGCGTCTTGGCCTTGATTGCGCGCAGCGCCTTCGCGTAGTCGCCGTTCATGCCGGGCGTGCCGCCCACGTCGTGGGTCTCGTAGGCCCACGACTGATAGATGTAGTCGTTCGGATCGAAGGCGTTGAGGATCCTGTCCTCCTGCTCCTTGAGCCAGGGCAGCACGTCGAGCGGCCTGGCGAACTGGTCGCGGTACATCTCGGGCGTGCGCGCGGCGCCGAAGCCGAGGATCTCGCGCCACAGACGAACGCCGTTGACGGGGATGCTCGTGTAGTTGCCGTTGTTCCACGCGGGGTCGAGCATGATGGCCTTGCGGGTGGCCTCGACGAGCAGCACGCTCCACGCCGGCGTGCGCGCCAGCTCGGCGAAGTCGTGAGCCCGTTGCCGATGGCGTCGGTGGCGACCACGAAGTACTTCGTCGTGTCCAACGCCTTGCCCGGCCCGATGAGGAAGTCCAGGCGGTGATGGTTGCCGGTCAGCGCCGTCACCATGAGGATCGCGTTCGACTTCCTGGCGTTGAGCGCGCCGTGGGTGACGTAGGAGATCGCGAAATCCTTGATGACCTCGCCGCTCTCCAGCTTGAGGTCCCCCATCGTGTAGGTCTGGTGCGGGGGGTCGCCGGGCTTGTGGGCGAGGGCGGGGGAGGCGGCCAGGAGCACGAGGGCCAGGACGAGGAGATGGGTCATGGTGGACCTCCGTCTGAGGGTGGCGCCTGGAAAGTGGCGCGCATTGTAGCAGACCGCGTATGATGTCGGGGTTATGCCGGACCGCGACGTTCCGCGTGTGTTGGTGGTCGACGACGACGCGCGGGTCCGACACTTTCTCACGACCGCGCTGGGCGCCGCGGGGTTCGCCGTGACGGCCACCGGCACCGGCGAGGAAGGCCTGCGGCTCGCCGCCGCGCGGCCCGACCTCGTCGTCCTCGACGTCGACCTGCCCGATCTTTCCGGCCGCGAGGTGTGCCGCCGGCTCAAGGTCGCGGAGGAAACCGCCATCATCCCGGTGCTCATGCTCTCGGGCGTGTTCACGGACGTGGCCGATCGCAGCCAGGCGCTGGAGGACGGCTCCGACGCCTATCTCATCAAGCCGGTGACCTCGCGCGAGCTGGTGGCCATGGCGCGCGCGCTCCTGCGTGCGGCGCGCGCCGAGCGGCGCAGCCATGAGCACCAGCGCGCGGCCGAGGAGCTGCGGCGCCGTGTCGCGCAGAGCAAGGCGATGGTCGACGTCGCGCGCTCGATCACCGCCTCCCTCGACTTGCAGGGTGTGCTCGATCGCATCGTGGACGAGGCCTGCCTGCTGCTCGGCGCCCGGCGCGTGGCCATCGCCGTGCTCGAGGCCAGCGAGCCGATGCCGATCATCCGCTTCCGCGCCGTGCGCGGGCTGTCGCCGGCCTTCGCGCAGCGGCTGCGGCCGCTCTCCTGGCGTGACGGCACGACGCCGATGGCCATCCACGAGCGTCGCCCGGTCTGGACGGCGGACGTCCTGCGCGACCCCGCCCTCGAGCTGACGCCCCCGACGCGCGCGATCATCGAGGCCGAGGGCTACTGCGCTGTGCTGTCGGTGCCGCTGCTGGCGGGCGACCGCGCGCTCGGCGCGATCGTCGTCTATCGCGACCTCGTCGGGCCCTTCTCGGAGGACGACATCGACATCACGCAGGTCTTCGCCGCCCAGGCCGCGGTGGCGATGGAGAATGCCGACCTCTACCGCCGTGCCTCCGAGCGCGCCGAGAAGCTCACGACGCTCAGCGCGCTCACGCGCCTGATCACCGGCGCCGCCTCCAGCCACGAGGTCTTCGGCGCGGTGGCGCAGGCGGCGGTGCGGCTGCTCGCCGCGCGCGCGAGCCAGGTGTGGGTGGACGATCCCGCCAACGCGATGCTGCGCATCGAGGGCACCGTCTCGGTCGATCCGGCGCTCGCCGAGCAGCTCGGCAAGTTCAAAATCATGCCTCACGGCGACGGCCTCACCGGCTCGGTGTTCGCGACGCGGACCCCGATGTTCGTTCGCGACCTGCGATCCGAGCCGCGGTTCCGCGCCCAGGCCATCGTCGACGAAGGCGCCGTGCGCGCCTACGCCGGCATCCCGCTGGTGGCCGCCGAGGGCGTGGTCGTCGGCGTGCTCTCGCTGCTCTTCGGCGAGCGCGGCGACTTCACCGACGAGGAGAAGGAGCTGGTGCGCCTGCTCGCCGACCAGGCGGCCATCGCCATCGTCCAGGCCCAGCTCTACGGCGAGGCCGAAAGGCGTCGGCGGCAGGCGGAGGAAATGGCCGAGAACCTCGAGCGCAGCCAGGGTCAGCTCGTGAAGACCGAGCGTCTGCGCGCGCTCGGCGAGATGGCCGCCGGGGTCGCCCACGACTTCAACAACCTACTGTCGGTGATCCTCGGCCGCGCCGAGCTGATGCTGCGCCGCGTGCGCGAGCCCGGCATGGTCCGCGACCTCGAGGCGGTGCGCCGTGCGGCGCAGGACGGCGCCGACACCGTGCGCCGGATCCAGGAGTTCACCCGGACGCGGCGCACGCGCTCGTTCGAGCGCGTGGACCTCGGCGACGTGGCGCGCGAGGTCATCGAGCTGACGCGCCCGCGCTGGGAGGTCGAGGGCCAGAGCCGCGGCGTGCGCTACGAGTTCACGGTCGAGGGGCTGGCGCCGCCGGTGGCCGGCCGCCCCGAGGAGCTGCGCGAGGTCCTCACGAACCTGATCACCAACGCCGTGGACGCGATGCCCGAGGGCGGCCGCTGTACCGTGCGGCTCGCCGCCGGGCTCGAGTGGGCGAGCGTCTCGGTGCGGGACAACGGCGTGGGCATGGCCGAGGACATGCGGCGCCGCGTGTTCGAGCCGTTCTTCACATCCAAAGGCCCGCGCGGCACGGGCCTGGGCCTCGCCGTCTCGTGGGGCATCGTGACCCGCCACGGCGGGACGATCGAGGTGGACAGCGCGCTCGGCGAGGGCAGCACGTTCGTCGTGCGCCTGCCCATTCCCGTGTCGCTCCCCGACTCCGTGACCGGCGTGACGGTGCCGCCGCCGTCAGGGACGGCGCGCGTGCTCATCATCGAGGACGAGCCCGAGGTGCAGGCGGTGCTCGCCGACATGCTTCGCGAGGCCGGGTACATCGTCATCGTGGCCAAGGACGGCAACAACGGCCTCGAGCGCTGCGAGCAGGAGTCGATGGACATCGTGCTCAGCGACATCTCGATGCCGGGGCTCTCGGGGTGGGACGTCGCCACCCAGCTGCGCACGCGCTTCCCGACGATTCCCATCGGCTTCGTCACGGGCTGGGGCGATCAGCTCGATCCCGAGCGGCTCACGCGCACCGGCGTGAGCTTCGTCATCGCCAAACCGTTCCAGACGCTCGACGTCCTGCGCCACGTCGCTCGGGCGCTCACCGCGCCCCGCCCCGCCGCCTGAGCCGCCCTGACCGAGTAAATGGGGGGCCCCGAAATGGCCCCCCAAACCCCCCAACCGCTCGTCGCGCCCCGGCGAAGCCGTGGCGCGCCTCGACCCCCACACGCTCGGGGCGCCCCGGCGAAGCCGTGGCACCCCTCGATACTCCGACAGGCTGACCTAGTCGACCCCGCGCACGACCGTCTCCGCCGCCGGCCACAACGCGTGCAGCACGAAGAAGAGCACCAGCAGCCCCACCCACGCGAGGCCGATGAGGGCGTAGGTGCGCATGCGCGAGTAGGGCGTCGTCTCGAGCGAGCCGTCCACGTGCCCGCGCGGCTTCGTGTCGCCTTCCGCCGCCGGCGGCCCGGACGACGGGCGGCGATGCGGGCGGTCCCAGAAGCGGCGCTCGCACCTGCGGCAGCGGTAGGCGTGACGCTCGAGCCGCGGCAGGACCGCCTGCTCGAACCAGCCGTGCAAGCCGCGGCGCTCGATGCGATCGCTACCGCAGCCTGGACAGCGGTGCCCGGCGCCGAAGGCGCTCACCGGCGCGTGCGCTTGCGCTCGCGGAGGTCGAGCACGCCGGGGCGGCGCCGCGGGTCCTCGCCCGTGGGGAAGATCTGCGTCTTCTGCACCTTCTGGGTGCCCGTGGTGGGCAGGGAGGCGACGAAGAGGAGCCACCCCGGCGCCTTGAAGTACGCCAGGCGCTCCATGCACCAGTCGAAAATCCGATCGGCGAGCGCGGCGCCAGCGACGACGCCGGGCATCGGCACGACGCAGGCCATGACTTCTTCCTCGCGGACGTCGTCGGGCACGGCGAGGACGGCGACCTGCGCGACCTCGCCGTGCGCCTGGATGACGGCTTCGATCTCCGCAGCCGCGATGTTCTCGCCGGCGCGTCGGATGATGTTCTTCTTGCGGTCGACGAAGTAGAGCAGGCCGTCGGCGTCCTGGCGCACGACGTCGCCCGTGTGAAACCAGCCACCCCGCCACGCCTCTTCGGTGGCCCCCTCGTCCTTGAGGTAGCCGGAGAAGAAGCCGTGGCGCGGCCCCTCGGGCCCGCCCCAGCGCACGAGCAGCTCGCCCTCGGCGCCGCGCGGGACCTCGCGGTCCCGGTCGTCGACGACGCGCGCCTCGAGCCCGCCGAACGGCCGGCCGAAGGCGCGCGTGTGGATCATGCGTGGCTCGCGGTTGACCATCGTGACGCGGCCGGTCTCGGTCATGCCCCAGGCCTCGATCAGCGGAAAGCCGAAGCGCTTCTCGAAGGCCTCGTGCAGCTCGGGCTCGACGCCGGCGCCTATGCCGAACTTCACCGTGTGCTGGCGCTCTGCCGGCACGACCGGCAGGTTCAGCAACATCGGCGGCACCACGCCAAGGTAATGCACGATCGTCGCGCGGGTGGCCGCCACGTCCTGCCACCAGCGGGTGGGGCTGAAGCGTTCGGGCAGGATCAGGCAGTTGGCCGTGAGCATCGCGCAGGTCGCCGTCAGCCCCTGGCTGTTCATGTGATAGAGCGGCAGCGGGTTGAGGATGCGGTCGCGGCCGTACTCGATCACGACGAGGCCGCCCATGTCGCGGTACCAGCCGCCGGAGTTCAGATAGTAGAGGTTCGTCAGGATGCAGCCCTTCGGCCGCCCCGTCGTGCCCGACGTGTAGAGCAGACTGCACTCGGTCTCGAGGCCCGGCGCACCGCCCCGCGGCGCCACGCGCGGCATCGGCAGCGGCGCCGGCCAGTCCTCGGCGTTCACCACGGGCAGCGGGTGGACGCGGTCGCGCGCGACGGCTTCGAGGTCGGCCACGCGCCGGGCGACGACCACGGCGAGGTCCGCGCCCGAGTGCTCCATCTGGTAGAGCATCTCGTCGTGCCGGTAGTCCGGATTGATCGGCACGATTCCGCAGCCGAGGGCGTTGAGCGCCAGGTAGTGGAAGAAGAACTCGGGGCGGTTTTCGAGCAGCAGCGCCACGCGGTGTCCGTGACCATAGCCGGCGGCCGCGTAGTCGCCGCGCAGCCGCTCGACCTCCGCACGCACCTGCGCGTACGTGTACTCGACCCCGTCGGGATGATAGGCGCGGTTCGGCGCCGGCGGCGCACAGAGAAAGGCGTGCTCGGGCGCGGCGTTCGCGGTCGCGGCGAAAGCCTCGTAGACGGTCTTCATGCCCCGGCCGATTCTAGCGCGAAAGGGGAGCCGGGCCGGCAGTTGGTCGACGCGACCGGACCCCGGCCCAGTCAGCTCGGCGGCCGCTCTCTCAACGCCCGCTCGTAGATCGCCCGGAGGTCGGCCGGCATCTGCTCGACGGAGTCGTACGTCCGCGTGGTGCCCGAACCGTCCTTGATGACGATCTTCGTCTGGTTTGGAGACAAGGGCCCCGCGCTCGCGCGCGCGTGCTCGATCTTGGCGCGGATATCCGGCGGCACTTCGTCCAGCGATCCGTACGTCGTGGTCGCTCCCGTCTGGGGGTCCTGGACCTGGATGCGCTCGGTCCGAATCTCCGTCACCGTGGTCGTCACGTGCGGAGTCCGGGTCAAGCGGCTGCCGGGCGTCGCGAGGGTCGCCGGGCCCTCCGTACGGCGGGACAGCACGGCCCAGAGGGCGGCGAGCGCGACCAGGACCGCGAGCGCAATGAGGACGTAGGTCGAGGTCACGGCGACAAGCATGATAACGCGGACGCACGCTTGCGCTCTACCGATCAGCGCGGTACTGCTAGCGCGATGGAACGCAGGGCCAGCTTCGCCGAAGGGGCCTGACGTTTACTACGAGCGCCGCGGCCGGGGCGCGGCCGACGCCCCGGCCATCGTCTTCCTGCACGGCCTCGGCTCCTGCGCCGACGATTGGACCTGGCAGATTCCCGCGTTCGAGCGTGACCATCGGCTGCTGCTCGTCGATCTTCCCGGCCACTATCGCTCGCCGCTGCCCGCGGGACCACTGAGCGTCGATGCCATGGCGGACGCGGTCGGCGTCCTGCTGGCGCGCCTCGGCGAGCCGCCGGCGCACGTGGTGGGACTCTCGCTCGGCGGCTGCGTGGCGCTGGCGCTGGCGCTGCGCGCCCCAGAGCGCGTGCGGTCGCTGACGGTCGTCAACGCGTTCGCCCGGCTGCGTCCCGCGAGCCCGGCCGCCGTCCTGCGTCTGGTCGCGCGGCTGGTGCTGCTCGCCACGGCGCCGATGTCGGTGGTGGCGGCGCTGGTGGCGCGCGGCCTCTTCCCGCGGGCCGAGCAGGCGGCGCTCTACGAGGCGGCGGCGCAGAGCCTGGCGCGCACCTCGCGGCGCACGTACCTGGCCGGGCTGCGCGCGCTGGCCGGCTTCGACGCGCGGGCGTCGTTGGCGCGCGTACGCTGTCCGACGCTGGTCGTGGCCGGCGCCGCCGACGCGACGGTGGCGCTGGGCCTGAAGGAAGCGCTGGCGCGGGCGATCCCGGGCTCGCGCTGGGTGATCGTGCCGGGCTCGGGTCACGCGACGAACGCCGACCATCCCGACACGTTCAACGCCACGCTGCGCGACTTCCTCGCCGCGCCCTGAGACGGGCCTGCGCCGCGCGCGGGGTACAATCGCCGCCCGTGTGGCTCGCGCTCGCCCTGATGGCCGCGCTGTTCCAGGTGCTGCGCAACACCACCATGAAGCGCCTGGGTCACGTGCTGGACGAGTACATCAACGTCTGGGGCCGCTTCACGTTCCTCCTGCCGTTCGCGCTGCTCACCTGCGTCGTCCGCGGCTTCCCGGCGATCCAGCCCGGATTCTGGGGCTGGTGCCTGCTCTTCGGCGTCAGCCAGACGCTGTCCACGCTCGCGCTCTCCAAGGCCCTGAAAGCCTCGGACATCTCGCTGGTGACCGCGCTGTGGAAGGTGAGCCTGCTCGTGCTGCTGGGCATGGCGTGGGTGACGATCGGCGAACGGCCGAACGCCCTCGGCGTGACCGGGGTGCTGCTCAGCGCCACCGGCGTCTATCTCCTCAACATCTCCCGCGCGCGGCTCTCGCCGTGGGCGCCGCTCGTGGTGCTGGTCACCGATCGCGGCCAGCGCTGGACGCTCGTGGCGGCGTTCTTCTACGCGCCGAGCGTGATCACGATCAAGCAGGCGATCCTCGCCTCGGACGCGGCCATGGGGACGTTCGGCGGCTACCTCGCGGCCAGCCTCATGATGACGCCGATCGTGCTCGCCACCTCCGCGCGCCACTTCCGCGCGGTACCGCGGTACTGGCGCGAGTTCGTCGCGCTCGGGCTCTTCGCGGCGCTGACCACGATCACCCAGGGGCACGCGTACACGCTCACGCTCTCCTCGTACGTCGAGGCGGTGAAGCAGGTCGAGATCCTCTTCGCGATGGCGGTCGGCGTGCTCCTCTTCGGCGAGGCGCAGCGCGTGCGCGAGTCCGCGGCGGGCGCGGTGGTGATGCTGATCGGCATGATCCTGCTCGCGCTGGCCTCCTGAAGAGG
>WNFT01016027.1_pt1 | contig 10794 bp, 8 predicted proteins | sample 5400191 | NCBI WGS metagenome assembly WNFT01 (sample SAMN13153359, study PRJNA577476) | soil metagenome | isolation source: 80 cm saprolite under Madrone tree | place: USA:California | collected 2016-06-14
GCGAAGTGCCCCGGCATGTTGTGGTGGAACGGCCCGAAGCCTAGTTCCCAGCGACCCTCGCCCACGCCGTGCACGATTTCACGACTGGGCGCGACCACGACTTTGAGCCGCGTCAGCGGATTGCGCTCGCAAAATTCCTTGAGGAGCGCGACGCCGACTCGTGAATTCGCTGCCGGCGACAGCGCAAGCGACAAGGTCGACAGAGCTCCGGATTTGATTTGACCGATGTCCGCCAGGGCCTCACGTTCCTCGTTCAGCGTTGCTTCCGCAAAACGCAGCAGGCGGATTCCAGCCTCCGTAGGCTGCGGTGGGCTGCCGCGACGCAGCAGTGTCGTGCCCAGCCGATGCTCCAGATTCGCGATGGTTTGGCTGACCGCCGACTGTGAAAGATCCAGTCGTTCGGCGGCGCGGCTGAAGCCGCCGGTGTCGATGACGGCGTGAAAGCACCGCAATTCATTACGTTCGATGTGCATGGCCGCAGAGGATAGCGGGTGCGGGTCACCGTAGGAACTGCGCCTTATCCATCTTCCTGATACTTCCATCACTTCCACCGTCTGGCGACGCGCGCGCCGGCGCCTTATCGTGGATCGGCAACCGGAGAGACCTATGAACGCAGTTGTCGACATAAAGAAAGGCTTGGAAGGCGTGGTGGTCGACAGCACCTCGACTTCATTGGTGGACGGTGAGGCCGGGCGGCTGTACTACCGTGGTTATCCCATCGAAAAACTCGTGCAATATCCCTTTGCCGCAGTGGCGCACCTGATCGTCTTTGGCGACCTCCCCGCTGCGGCTCGGCTGAAGGAATTCGAAGATTTTCTGTGGGAGGCCGGTCGACTACCGGCCGACCTCGCGGACACGCTGGCGCAGTTGTCGCGCCTGGGCGCTCATCCGATGGCCACTCTGCAGGCAGCGATGCCGTTGATGGCTGTCAGCGCTGCGGCGGGAAGGATCGGGCGTACCGATGACGAGCAGGAAGCGCTCGTGGTTGCCGCCCGGCTGCCCACTGCTCACGCCATGCTGCTGGCGCTGCGTTCCGGAGGAACCCCGGTTCCATATCCCGGCACACGCCGTTATGGGGAGCGGTTTCTGCAGTTGCTGCACGGTCGGATTCCGACGGAGCAAATGGTCGGCATTTTCGAGCAGTTGCAGATTCTGCAGATCGACCACAGCTTCAACGCAAGTACGTTTACAGCCCGCGTCGTGACGTCCACGCTGGCTCCGGCCGCTTCCGCCCTGGCGGCGGCGATGGGCTCGCTTTTCGGACCGCTGCATGGCGCGGCCGATCAGGGCGCGCTCGAAATGGCCGAAGAAGTGGGTGACCCTGCCAACGCCGCGGAATTCGTCAGGCGGTGCCTGGCGGAGCACCGACTTGTAATGGGTATGGGCCATCGTGAATATCGTGTCGTCGATCCGCGCTCGAAAATCGTCAAGGTGCTGGCTGAACGCATCGCGTCCGACGCTCATCAGAGGCGTCTGTTGGACACCCTGAAGGCGGTGGACGATGCGTTCGTCTCGCAGACGGCGCACAAGACACGTTCGCTGCGCGCCAATCTCGAGTTCTACAAGGGCGTGGTCTATCTGGCGCTCGGATTGCCGAAGGATTATTTCACCGCGACCTTCGCAATGGCGCGCATCTTCGGTTGGACGGCGCATATCGTGGAACAGCGCAAGGACAATCGCATTGTCCGCCCTTCGGCGAACTACATCGGACCGAAGCCTCAGGCCGACTGAGTCGCGAGTACTTGCTCGCTGCATTGTCCATCGACTACGGATCGTCGAGCCGCGTCACGTCAAAACGCGACACGCGGCCATTCTGAATTGACACCCCTTCGGCGCGCAGGCGCCGGGCTTGTTCTTTGTGCTCGGCCGATGACTTCGGAAATACGATACGGCCGCCCGCGCCGACGACGCGATGCCACGGCAGATGCAAGGCCTTGGGCGCCACCCGTAACGCAAACCCTGCCTGGCGCGCACGTCCTGGAAATCCGGCGGCGCGAGCGACCGCTCCGTACGTGGATACTTGCCCCCGAGGTATGGCACAGACCGCATGCCAGATCGCCTGGAGTGCGGGATTGTCCTTAGGCGCCAGCTGCTTGCGCGACGATGAGATCGCTGAGCGCGAAGGCCCTAGGAGCGCGGTGGATGCCTTCTTCGAACGCGGCACGAAATTCTCGGATGAGGAGCGAGTTTGGCTTCCGGCATCGTTTCGGTCCGTAAATCCTGCCGGCTAGCGATTGCCTTCGTGCCTGCCCTCGTCGCGCGGCGTCTGCGGATGCGCGGCGGGCGGCGGTTGCGGAGCTTGGGGCTGCGGCCGCTGTTGTGGTTGCGCAGGGGGTGGTTGGGGCTGCGGCCGTTGCTGCGGCTGTGCGAATTGCGGTTGGGGCTGCGGGCGCTGCTGCGGCTGCGCGAATTGCGGTTGGGGCTGCGAGCGCTGCTGCGGCTGCGCGAATTGCGCTTGAGGCTGCGGCCGTTGCTGCGGCTGCGCGAATTGCGCTTGAGGCTGCGGCCGTTGCTGCGAGGCATCCGTCGGCGCCCTCGTAGTCAGGGCCGGCGAGCTAGGTTCACGATAACCCGGACGCGTGTCGAGCGCGGAATGGTTACCCTGCTCTGCCGGGCGTAAGGCACCCGGAGCGGTGGGAGGCGGAATCGTTGCACCACGCGCCCGCACGATGTTCGGAGCAGTGAACGCGGCCGGCCGCGGCGTGGCGGCAATCGGCGGACGGCCTTGATTGACCCTGGCCTGCAGCTCGGGAGTTCGGGCCGCCTCGTTGATATGCCTCGTCTGCATCACAGGCGGTGGAATATGGCTCTCACGCGCCGCCAGCTGGTCTCGATTGCTCGGTGCCGCCGCGACGCCTCCGCGGCCCCCGTTGTAGCTGACCTTGTTGACGGTGACGTTGTTGACTACGGTCTGGTTGTACGTGTTGTGGATGATCGTCGTATTGATGTTGTTGACTGAGGTGTTGTAGCTGAACCGGTCGCGTTCCCAGCGGCCGCCCTCGTAACCCTCGCCTATATAGCCGCCGCCGTAATTGATCCCGCCGTAGAAACCCACGTGCGGACCCCAATATCCGGCGTGAAACACGTACACGCCGCCGCCCCAACCCCAATACCCCGGCGTCCAAAGTACGCCCACTTGCGGCGGCATGACCCAGGTTCCGGGAACCCAAAAATATCCTTCGGTGCTGTAGCCCCAATAGCCGGGGGTCCATAAGTAACCGGGCTCCGGACATGGCGGCTGCTCATAGTACGGCAGCGGTGGCGGTGGTTCGGCAGCGCGAACTTCGATGCGCGGTTCGGCATACTCGTACGCAGGCGCAGCTTGCGGGTAGTCTTGCGACGACGGTGGATATTCATTTGCCGGCGGCGTGTATTCAGGCGTTGGTGGGGTGTAGCCGTCCGGAGGCGGTGCATAGACTCGCTCCTGCACTACGCAACCGTTCAACAGAGCCAACGCCGCTGCGATACTCACAGCGCCTATGGCACGCAATGTAAGGCGGCGAGATCGGTCTTGTCGTGTGAACATAGCATCGCTCCCGTGAAGCAACGCCAGCCGTGGCGCAGCTCTATCTAACGCCAGGGCGGGCACTGTCGCCACATGTGTGAAGTGAATGTAACGCGGAAACCGATTGACCGCGCTGCGAGCGCTTCACAGTTTCCGGAACGGACCCAGCATCGCAATTATCGCAGCTTGACTCGACCTCCAACCGAGGTGACTGCACGGTAGAAGAAGGGTCGATCATAGAATCGATCTATCAGTCGAATAGAAGCAATTCACTTCCACTATCAACCCGACTGTTCCATCTTGTGCCACACTGAACCAGCAGGAGACAGGAACCATGAACCTTCGAGAGACAGAACTTCGGCGGGTCGAGCCACTCGATTCGAGCACAGATTTCGAGCCGCGCGCAGCCGCGAAGATTTCCTCCGCCTTGACGGCCGTCCTGGCGGATATGTTCGCGCTGTACCTCAAGACCAAGAATTTCCATTGGCATGTATCAGGGCCGCATTTCCGCGACTATCATCTGCTTCTGGACGAACAGAGCGGGCAGATACTCGCTGCAACCGACGCAATTGCCGAGCGTGTCCGAAAAAGATCGGAGGGACGACCTTGCGTTCGATCGGGCACATCGCCCGGCTTCAGCGCATCGCCGACAACGACGAGGAGCGCGTCGCCGCCGAGGACATGCTCATGCAACTTCTGGAAGACAACAAGCAATTGAGGGCCAGCCTGAGGAGCGTGCACACCCTTTGCGACGAGTATGGCGACATCGCCTCGGCCAGCCTGATCGAGAACTGGGTCGACGAGGCCGAGCTTCGCGCCTGGTTCCTCTTCGAGGCCACACGGTGAGCATCGGGCGGTATCAGCCGAGCCCTCGTCCGGGTTCGGCTGATAGCGCAGGATGCGGCGCGCGCCCTCTAGGAGCCTGTCTGACTAATGATGCGCCTGCTGCGGCCGCCCCACATCGCCATATTTCTGCGATCGTTTCACTCACATAGTACCCACTATGCTCGCGAAACGATCGCAGAAATCTGCTCGATGTGAGTCGCCCTCGCGACGGCGATCATTAGTCAGACAGGCTCCTAGGGTCTCGCGCTTGGAGGTTCGTTGATGCGCAAGGTGAGCTCGCGTGCGATCTCCCCCAAGTCCGTGAGCGGCGCAGAGCACGTCATGCCCGTGCACACGTAGGCCACGGTGCCGGCGGCGGCTCGCTTCGCGGCGAGCGCGGGCGGGAGCTCCGCGGCATCGCGGGGAATCGCGAATATCATGCGCGTCGGTGCGTACAAGGCGCTCAAGCCGGCGGTCCAGGACTCGATCTGCGGCGCGTCGCCGCGAACGATCAGGATTTGCATCGATGCCAGAAAGTCCTCCAGTGCGTTCGCCAGGCTCATATGTGCCTGGGGGTATTGCTGGAGCATAGGCCACCCCGCGCGCAAGGTCCGTTCGGCGGCGTCCAGATAGGGTAGCTCGCCGAGCAAGTATCCGAGGCGGCACAGCACCGATGCCGCGACCCCATTGCCCGACGGCAGGGAATCGTCGCTGAAGGTCTTGCTGCGATGGATGAGCTGCTCGTGATCGGCGGCGGTGAAGAAAAATCCGCCGGTCTCATCCTCGAACTGCGACAACAGGACATCGGTCAGCTGCCGTGCGAACTGCAAGTCGCTGCTGCGCCAGCGGGTTTGCAATAGCTCGAGCAGCGCGTCGGCGAGAAAGGCGTAGTCATCGAGGTAGGCGGGCAGGTGCGCGCGCCCGTCCTTGTAGGTCGCGAGCAATCGGCCGTCGCGCCATAGCGTGTGCCGTATGAAATCGACGGCCGCGGCGGCGGCGTCGCCTAAGTCGGGCCGATGCAGCACCCGTGCCGCAATCGCGAGTCCCTTGATCATCAGCGCATTCCACGCGGTGAGAATTTTCTCATCGCGCGCCGGCCATACCCGAAGCTCCCGCACTTTCAATAATTTGGCCTGCGCAGACGCGATCAGCGCCGCGATGCCTTGCGCCGATTCGCCCAGCACCGCCGCAATGGCGTCGATCGATTCATAGGTGTGCAGATGCCATTCGCCCTCGAAATTGGCGCTTCGATCCAATCCGAAACGGCGCGAAAATGCGGCATATTCCTGCGGCGTCAGCAGCCCCTGAACCTCGGCCCGAGTCCATACATAGAATTTTCCCTCATGGCCCTCGGAATCCGCGTCGAGGCTGGAGTAAAAGCCGCCCTGGGGCGAGCGCATATCCCGGAGCGCCCAATCCGCGGTCTCACCGGCGATGCGCGCGAACAGCGCTTCGCCCGTGGCCAGGGACGCGCGTGAGAATTCGCACAGCAATTGGCCATTGTCATAGAGCATCTTTTCGAAGTGCGGAATCATCCACTGGTCATCGACGGAATAGCGGGAGAATCCGCCGCCGAGCTGATCGTAAATGCCGCCCTCGGCCATGCGCGTCAAGGTGAGGCTCGCCATGTACAGCGCCTTGAGATCCGGGCTGGTCGAGGCCGATGTACCGTGCCAGTGCCGCATGCAGCGTTCGATGCTGCCCGGGTGCGGAAATTTGGGGGCTTGGCTGAACCCGCCGAATTGTGCATCGAAGGACCGCTCGAGGGCGGTGCGCGCCTCGCGGAGCGGCGAGGTGTCCAGGGTGGCGTCGTCGGGCGCGGGTTCCGGCGCAAGGCCGGCGAACGCGAGCTTCAGTTGCTGGTTCTGCCGGGCGATCTCTGCGCCGTGGTTGCGATAGTACTCGGCCACGCGCCGCAGCAGATCGCTGAACGCAGGCATCCCATAGCGGGGCTCCTTGGGAAAGTAGGTGCCGCCGAAGAAGGGCGCTCGTTCGGCCGGAGTCAGGAACATGGTGAGCGGCCAGCCGCCGGAGCCATGAGTGATCAGCTGCTGCGCCACCTGATAGATCTTGTCCAGGTCGGGACGCTCCTCGCGATCCACCTTGATGTTGACGAACAACTGATTCATCAAGGCGGCGGTGGCGGGATCTTCGAAGGATTCGTGCGCCATGACATGGCACCAGTGGCAGGCAGAATAGCCGATCGACAAGAGAATGGGCTTGTTCTCGAGCTTGGCCGCGAGCAGCGCCTGCTCTCCCCAGGGATACCAATCCACGGGATTGTCGGCGTGCTGCAACAGGTACGGGCTGGTTTCTGCGGCAAGGCGATTGCGCTGCATATTACAGCTCCGCGTCAGTTAGAATGCACGACAATATATCCGAAGTACTTCCCATGTCTGACCTCAAGTTGGCGGCAGAGTTGCCCGTCCTCCGCCTGAAGCGCAACGAAGATCGCCGTCTGCACGCCGGACATCTATGGATCTTCAGCAACGAAGTCGATACGCAGCAAACTCCGCTACCCAAGTTCAAGGCGGGCGAGCTGGTGCGTGTGCTGGCGCACAACGATCGGGCATTGGGGCTGGGGTACGTCAATCCGCAGTCGCTGATCAGCGCGCGCATGCTGGAGACGTGGCAGCTTCCCGACGTGGCCTGGCTGGTGAGGCGAATTCGCCGGGCGCTTGCCTTGCGCGAGCGATTGTATCCGCAGCCCTACTATCGTTTGGTTTACGGCGAGTCCGACGGCCTGCCGGGATTGGTGGTCGACCGCTACGGTTCTTCCTGCGTGGCGCAGATCGGGACCGCCGGGATGGAAATGCTGAAATCGCAGATTCAGCAAGCCTTGGAGCAAGTTCTGCATTGCGAGGCGCTGCTGTTCAAGAATGACGGTTCCACTCGCGAGATGGAGGGCCTGCAGAGCTACGTCGAGGCTGCCAAGGGCAGGTTCGACGAATTGGGGCGGGTTCAGGAGGACGGTCTCGAGTTTCAGGTGCCTTTCGCAGAGGGACAGAAAACCGGTTGGTTCTTCGATCAGGCGGCTAACCGCCGGAACTTCGTAAAATACATACGTAAGGGCGCGCGAATGTTGGACGTGTTCAGTTACGTCGGGGCCTGGGGCGTGCGTGCGGCGCACAGCGGTGCGGGCGAGGTGCTGTGCGTCGACAGCTCCGCGGCCGCGCTGGAATTGGCCGCGAGCAATGCGCAACGTAATCGCGTCGATGAACGCAACGGCAGCAAGCTCACCACCCTCAGGGGCGACGCCTTCGATGTGTTGGAGGATTTGGCAAAGCAGCGCGCTCGATTCGACGCCGTCGTCATCGACCCGCCGGCGTTTGCCAAGCGCAAGAAAGATCTACCCAAGGCGCTCGCGGCGTACAAGCGCTTGAACCAGCTGGCGATGCGGGTGATCGCCGATGACGGCATGCTGGTGTCCTGCTCCTGCTCCTATCATGTCAGTCCCGAGGACTTGCAGGATGCCATTGCCAAGGCGGCGAGGGCCGCAGACAAGCATCTTCAGATCCTGGAAGTTGGCGGGCAGGCGCCGGACCACCCGGTGCATCCGGCCATTCCCGAGACCCGATATTTGAAGGCCTATTTCTGTCGGGTGAACGAGAGTTTAAAGTAGGGCGCATGCTCACGTATCCGCATATCAACCCTATTGCCATCTCGATCGGTCCGGTATTCGGTCTCGGACCCTTGCGCGTTCACTGGTACGGCCTCATGTACCTCATCGGTTTTGTCGCCGCGTGGTGGCTGGCGCGATACCGCGCGAAGCAACCGGGGTCGACCTGGACCGCCCTCGATATCGATGATCTCATTTTTTACTGCGCCATCGGCGTCATCGTCGGCGGCCGGGTCGGTTGGTGCATTTTTTACGGCCACGACGTGATCGCCGAGAATTGGCTTAACGTCTTTCATATCTGGGACGGCGGCATGTCCTTTCACGGCGGGATGACCGGCGTGCTGGTCGCAGGCGGCGTCTTCGCACGGGTCAAGGGTAAGCGATTTGCCGACGTCTGCGATTTCGTGGCGCCCCTGCCGGGGCTCGGCCTTCTGTTCGGCCGGCTCGGCAACTTCATCAATGGCGAACTCTGGGGCAAGCCGACGGATCTGCCTTGGGGCTTCGGGGTGCCCAACGCGGACGGCATGCTGATCGCGCGTCATCCCTCGCAACTCTATGAGGCAAGCCTCGAAGGACTGGTGCTGTTCTCAGTACTCTGGTGGTACACCAGCAAGCCGCGGCCCCGATTGGCGCCCACCGGCCTGTTCCTGTTCGTCTATGGATGCGCCCGGTTCACGGTCGAGTGGGTGCGCCTGCCCGATGCGAATATCGGCTACCTGGTCGGGGATTGGCTGACCATGGGCATGCTGTTGACCACGCCGATGATAGTCATCGGCGCCGGGCTGATGATTTATGCCTATCGGCGCAACACGGCGACCGGCAATTTAAGTGCAGTGAAGGCTTAATGCGGCAATATCTCGATTTCCTGCGCCATATCAGGCAGCACGGCGCGCGCAAGGACGATCGCACGGGCACCGGCACGTTGAGCGTGTTCGGGCATCAAATGCGCTTCGATCTCGCTGCCGGGTTTCCACTGGTGACCACCAAGAAGCTGCATCTGCGCTCGATCATTTACGAACTTCTGTGGTTTCTCACCGGCGACACCAACGTCAAGTATTTACGCGACCACGGCGTCAGCATCTGGGACGAATGGGCGGACGAGGACGGGAACTTGGGACCGGTGTACGGCAAGCAGTGGCGCAGTTGGCCGACCGCCGACGGCCGCACCATCGATCAATTGGCGCGTGTGGTCGAACAGCTCAAAGCCAACCCCGATTCGCGGCGCATCCTGGTGAGCGCGTGGAATGTCGGAGAATTGGATCGGATGGCGCTGCTGCCCTGTCACGCCCTGTTCCAGTTCTACGTCGCCGACAAGCGCCTGTCCTGTCAACTGTACCAGCGCAGCGCCGATGCGTTGCTCGGCGTGCCCTTCAATATCGCCTCCTACGCCTTGCTGACGCACATGCTGGCGCAGCAGTGCGAGCTCGAGGTCGGCGAGTTCATCTGGACGGGCGGCGATTGCCATCTGTACCTGAATCACCTGGAACAGGCTGATCTGCAGCTTACCCGCGAGCCCTATCCACAGCCCAAGCTCTTGATTCGGCGCAAGCCGCCGAGCCTGTTCGACTACTGCTTCGAGGATTTTGAAATCCTCGACTACCACTCTCACGCCGCCATCAAAGCACCCATCGCCGTTTGACATCCTCCCCTCCATGAATGAAGGAGGCCCGGGTTTCCGTGCCGAATATCTGATGAAAAAGACGCCAAATCGACGCCGCACTCCCTTGTTCGAAGTGCGACACTCTCCCATCCATGGCTATGGCGTCTTCGCCGCGCGGCGCATCCGCAAGGGCACGACGATCATTGAGTACCTCGGCGAACGCGTGAGCCACGCGCAAGCGGATTCGCGGTATGAGGACAAGGATCCGAACGACAACCATACGTTTCTGTTCACGGTGGATGCAAAGACCGTGATCGATGCCGGCGTGAACGGCAATGAGGCTCGGTATATCAATCACGGCTGCGATCCGAATTGCCAAAGCACCACCGTGAACAAGCGCATCTTCATCGAAGCGATTCGGACCATACAGCCCGGCGAAGAGCTGTCCTACGACTATCAGATCCAGCGCGACAACGATGACGCGCCTAATGTCGAAAAAATCTACGCGTGTCGCTGCGGAGCCAAGAGCTGCCGCGGCAGCATGCTGGAGGCGCCCAAGAAGCCGCGCAAGCCTGCGCGGCGCGCGCCGAGCCGCGCGGCCGGCAATAAGGGCGCGGCCCGGAAGAGGGCAGCGCGGCGCGGCGGCCTGATCGAACGATCGCAGCGGCGCGGCCGTTGATGCCGCGCGGGTGCCTGCGGCAAGCCCGTGAGCATTGATGCCGACTTGAACGTCGACGGCATTTCAGTCCGGGATCAATTCCTGGAGCCGCCGCAGACCCGCGCCCTGCAGGATTGTGCGCGCCTGCGCCGTGCACGCGGCGAATTCGAGGCGGCCCGAATCGGCAGCGGCCGAAGCTTGCAGCGCCGCGAGGATATTCGCGGCGATTCCATTTGCTGGATCACCCCGCCGGTGTGGCCGGCGGAGCAGGCATTGTTGGAGCAGCTCGAGCGATTGCGCTTGGAGCTGAATCGCGAAGCCGGGCTCGGGCTGTTCGAGCTGGAGCTGCACTACGCTTGGTATCCGCCCGGCGCCGGCTACGCGCGCCACGTCGATCAGCCGCAGGGACGAGCGCAGCGCCAGGTGTCGCTGGTGCTGTATTTGAACGAAGACTGGACGCCCGCGGCAGGGGGCGAATTACGGATTTTCGGGGGCACCGATGGCCATCGGGATATTGAACCGCTGGCCGGCCGCTTGGTGTGTTTTCTCACGCCGGGCCGCGAGCATGAGGTGCTGCCGACGCAGCG